>Ga0326726_10001294_pt1 | contig 23238 bp, 16 predicted proteins | sample MHFenrmetagenome_2_FD_207603 | JGI IMG/M metagenome (GOLD analysis project Ga0326726, IMG submission 207603) | Lab enriched peat soil microbial communities from Michigan Hollow, Ithaca, NY, United States - MHF15MN | ecosystem: Environmental > Terrestrial > Soil > Wetlands > Peat | place: USA... | reverse complement strand
GGGAAGCGGCGGGGCCGTGGCGCTGAACCTCTCGTTCGATATCCTCGATCTCAAGACCAGACACCCCTTCACGATCGCGCGCGGCAGCACCAGTGCGTATCGCACGGTGCGGGTGCGGCTGCGCGACGCTGACGGGGTCGAAGGGTGGGGGGAGGCGGCGCCCTCCCGCTACTACGGGGAGACGGTGGAGACGGTGGTCGCGGCGCTGGCGCGGCTGGCGGCGGCACTCCCGGCGGATCCGACGGATCTCGAGGGGGCGGATGCGGCGCTGCTCAGCGCCTCGCCCGCCGACGCCGCGGCGCGGGTGGCGGTGTCGGCGGCCCTGCACGATCTCGCCGGCAAGCGCCTCGGGGCGCCGCTCTGGAAGCTGTGGGGCCTGGAGCCGGCGCGCGCACCGCTCTCCTCGTTCACGATCGGGCTGGACACGCCGGAGCGCATTCGGGCGAAGGTGCGGGAGGCGGCCCCCTATCCCATCCTGAAGATCAAGGTCGGCACGCCCGACGACGCGGCGGTGCTGGGTGCGGTCCGCGAGGTGACCGACAAGCCGCTCCGGGTGGACGCGAATGCGGGGTGGACGGTTGAGGAGGCCCTCGCGCGCCTGCCGCTGCTCGAGGAGATGCGCGTCGAGCTGATCGAGCAGCCGGTCGCCGCGGACGACCTCGAGGGTCTGGCAGCGGTGCACCGGGTGTCGCGCATTCCGATCGTCGCGGACGAGTCCTGCAGGGTGGCGGCGGACATCCCGCGTCTCGCGGGCGCGGTGGACGGAATCAACATCAAGCTGGCCAAGTGCGGGTCGCTGCGTGAGGCGCTGCGGCTGGTGGAGGCGGCGCGCGCGCATCGGCTCTCGGTGATGGTGGGATGCATGATCGAGACGTCCCTCGGCATCACCGCCGCCGCGCACCTGACGCCGCTGGCCGATCTGGCGGATCTGGACGGTGCCGCACTGCTGGAGCGCGACCCGTTCGCGGGCGCGACGATTGACGAGGGCCGCATCGCGCTTCCGACGGGCCCGGGGCTGGGTGTCACGGCGCGATGACGGCGCGATGATGCCGCGATGAGCGACGCGTTCGCCGACGTCGCACTGCCGCTGGCGCTGGCGCGGCCGCTCCGGTACGGCGTGCCGTCCGACCTGGCCGGGCAGGTCGCTCCCGGGTGCCGGGTCGTGGTCCCGGTGCAGGGGCGCGAGATGGTGGGGATCGTGACGGCGACCGGCGGCGCGCCTCCGGCCGCGGGGCGCGTGCGCGAGATCCTCGCGGCGCCGGATGCCGCGCCCGTGCTCGAGGCGGACCTGCTGGCCCTGGCCCGGCACCTCGCCGCCTACTACGTCGCGCCACCGGGCTTCGCCTTGCGCGCGATGCTGCCGGCGGCGCTGTACTCGGTGGGCCGTCCCGTCGTGCGTCTGGCCGCCGGCGCGCTCGTCGGCAGTGAGGCCGGCCGGCGCCGGGGCGCGAAGGGCGCAGCGGAGGCGCTGGAGCGGTTGTTCCGCGTGCCAGGCCGGGCGGTGCCGCTGGCGGCGGTGCGGCGCGCCGCGGGGAGCGCGGGCCTCCGGGCGGTGCACCGCCTGGTGACGGCGGGCCAGGCCGAGCTGGTCACGCTTCCGCCGCGCACCGCCGCCCCCGAGCGCCGGGAGCGCGTCTTCGAGCTGGCGACGCGCTACGAGCACCTGCTGGACGTGGAGAAGCGCTTCGCCCGCTCGCCCAAGCAGCGCGAGGCCTACGAGGCGTTGGTGGGTCTGGGAGGCAGGGGGAGCGCGCAGGCGCTGGCACGGAACGGCGTCTCCGCCTCCGCGCTGGCCGCGCTGGTGGCGCGGGGCGAAGTGCGGAGCCTCGCCGAGGCGCGGATGCGCGATCCCTTCGCCGCGCTGCCGTCGAGTCCGCCCCCCGCCGAGCCGACCGCGGACCAGAACCGGGCGATCGCGGCGCTGGAGCAGCTGGAGCCGGGCGGCGTCGCGCTCCTGTTCGGCGTCACCGGGAGCGGCAAGACCCTGGTCTACCTCCGCTACCTCCGCGGCGTCCTGGCGACGGGGCGCGGCGCCATCGTGCTGGTACCCGAGATCGCCCTCACGCCGCAGACCGTCGCGCGGTTCAAGGGCGTCTTCGGGGACGACGTCGCGGTGCTGCACAGCGGCCTCTCCGACGGCGAGCGATACGACGCGTGGCGCGCGCTGCGGGAAGGGCGGCGGCACGTGGCGATCGGGGCGCGGTCCGCGGTCTTCGCTCCCGTCCGGAACCTCGGTGCGATCGTGGTGGACGAGGAGCACGACACGTCGTACAAGCAGGGCGAGGCGCCGCGCTACCACGCGCGGGAGGTCGCGATCCGCCGCGCCGCGCTCGCGGGGGCCACGGTGGTGCTGGGGAGCGCGACGCCCTCGCTCGAGAGCTGGACGGCGGCGGGGCGCGGCGCGTACCGCCTGATCGAGCTGCCGGAGCGGGTGGAGGCGCGGCCGCTGCCGCCGGTCGAGGTCGTGGACCTGCGGGCCGCTTCGCAGCGGCCGGGCTCGGGCGCGGTGGCGTGGAGCGAGCGGCTCGACGCGGCGGTGCAGGGCGCGCTGGAGCGCGGCGAGCAGGCGATGATCCTCCTCAACCGGCGCGGCTTCAGCGTGTTCGTGCAGTGCCCGGCGTGCGGCGAGGTCTGGACCTGCCCCAACTGCAGCGTGACCCTCACGTATCACCGTTCGCCGGCGTCGCTGCGTTGCCATCACTGCGACCACCGCGAGAGCCCGCCCGCCGCCTGCCCGCGCTGCGGCGCGGCCACTCAGCGCTACCGCGGCGTCGGGACGCAGCAGGTGGAGGAGTTCCTGTCCGGGCGCTTCCCCGCCGCGCGGATCGCGCGGATGGACCTCGACAGCACCGGCGGGAAGTGGTCGCACCACAGGATCCTGGAGCGCGTGGGCGCGGGCACGGTGGACGTGCTGGTCGGCACGCAGATGATCGCCAAGGGGCTCGATTTCCCGCGTGTGACGGTGGTGGGCGTGGTGGACGCCGACGTGGCGCTGAACCTCCCGGACTTCCGCGCCGCCGAGCGCACCTTCGCCCTGCTGACCCAGGTGGCCGGCCGGGCCGGCCGCGGCCCGCTGGGCGGCCGGGTGATCGTCCAGACGCGGGCGCCGGAGCATCACGCGATCGTGCGCGCTGCGCGCCACGACGTGCGCGGCTTCCTCGAAGCGGAGCAGGCCGAACGCCGCGACCCGCCGTACCCGCCCCACGTCGGGCTGGTCAACGGCGTCGTGAGCGGGACCGACGAGCGCGCGGTGGCACGCGGCGCCGGCCGCGTGGTCGAGTGGCTGCAGGCGCTCCTGGCCGCGCGGCCCGCGCTCGGGGCTGCCGTTCTCGGCCCGGCGCCGTGCCCGATCGAGCGGATCCGCGAGCGGTGGCGCTGGCACTTCCTGGTGAAGGCGCAGGATGAGGGGGTGCTCACGCGCCTGGCGCGCTACCTCGCGGCGCGCGCGCCCGTGCCGTCCGGCGCGCGGCTCGTCGTGGACCGCGATCCCGTCTCGCTCCTCTAATGGTATTGAACTCGCTTCCCGGCTCCCGTATTATTCGCGCCGCCTATGGCCCGTCAGCGTTTCTCGTCCCCGGCAACTCCGGCGGGCCTCGCTCGGTGAAGGGAATCCGAGGTGCGATGGCACAGGTGCCGGCCGATGGGGAGCTCCCCGGCGGCCGGCTTGTTGTTGCGGCGGCGGTCCAGGCGGCGCGCGCGTGAGCGACGCGGTGGCGCGGCTCCTGGACGCGCTGGCCGAGCGGATGCCGCGCTCGGAGGTCGAGGCGGTGTACGCGTTCCCGCCGGTGCGGCGTGAGGGCCAGGACCACGGCGTGGCCGTGGTGAGCCGCGTGGCGGACGGGGATCGGCGCCTGGTCTATCGCGCCCGGTATGTGGTGGCGCTCAAGGGGCCCGAGCGGGGCAAGGTCACGGTGGCCGTCGAAGAGACGGCGGAGGCGCCGGCCGGCCTGCTCCCCGAGGTGCTCGAGGGCGTGCGGCGGCGGGCGGACGAGGCGGGCGAGGCGGAGCTGGTGGATCTCACGGCATGGAAGGCAGGCGAGGGTGAGCGGTCCGGTCCCGGCTGAACGGTCGGAGCTGATGCAACAGTTCCGCCGGTACCTGCGGGAACACAGCCTGCCGGTCACCTCGCAGCGCGAGCAGGTCGCGGAAGTGGTCCTCGAGGCGGGCGGCCACCTGTCGGTCGAGGACATCGAGCAGCGGCTGCGCCAGCGAGGCCTCAGGATCGGGAAGGCCACCGTGTACCGGACGCTGGACATCCTGGCACGGAGCGGGATGATCAGCGAGCGCGACTTCGGTGAGGGGTTCCGGCGGTACGAGCCGGTCCCCGGGAAAGCGCACCACGAGCACCTGATCTGCATGAATTGCGGCAAGGTCGTCGAGTTCACCAACGATCGGCTCGAGAAGATGAAAGCGGTCATCGCAGCGGAATACGGTTTCACGCACCATCATCACCGTCTGGACATCTACGGCCTGTGCCGCGAGTGCCAGCAGAGCGGCGTGTCGCCACTCCCACCTTCTCCTCAGTCCGAGTAGGGGTCCCGAAGTGTTCAATCCCATGCATCTGGTGCCGACCAAGGGGTTCCTCACGCGTGGCGTCGGCCGCCACAAGGAAAAGCTGACCAGCTTCGAGATGGCGCTGCGCGATGCCGGCATCGAGAAGTGCAACCTGGTGCGCGTCAGCTCCATCTTCCCGCCGCACTGCAAGCTGGTGACCCGTCAGGAAGGCGTGCAGCTGCTGCAGGCGGGTCAGGTGGTGTTCGCCGTCCTGGCCGAGATGTCCACCAACGAGCCGAGCCGGATGGTGGCGGCCTCGATCGGGCTGGCCATCCCGGCGGACCCCAACCACTACGGCTACATCTCCGAGCACCACGCCTACGGGCAGAAGGAGGAGCTGGCGGGCGACTACGCCGAGGACCTCGCGGCCTCGATGCTCGCCACCACCCTCGGCGTGGCCTTCGACCCCAATCAGGCGTGGGACGAGCGGCGGGCGGTGTACCTGATGTCCGGCGACATCGTGAAGACGCGCAACGTCACGCAGACCGCCGAGTGCGGCCCGGACGGCCTGTGGACGACCGTGGTCGCCTCGTGCGTGTACGTCGAGTTCAACAACCTGAACGAGGCGCCCCCGGCTGCGCCGCCGCCGCGCGCTCCGTAGAGCGCCGGGCGCGGGCCGCCGTTCCTCTCGCCCGGCCTGAGCTGTGACCGTCGCGTTCCTCGCGGGGCTCCTGTCGTTCCTCTCGCCCTGCGTCCTGCCGCTCGTGCCGAGCTACCTCTCGTTCATCACGGGGATGAGTGGCGTCGGCGAGATGCAGGCGCGGCGGCACCTGGCCGTCGTGCACGCCCTGCTCTTCGTGATCGGCTTCACCCTGATCTTCGTGGCGCTGGGCGCCACGGCGACCGCGCTGGGCCGCGTGCTGGTCACCTACCAGACCTGGCTGGAGAGGATCGGCGGCCTGCTCATCGTCTGCTTCGGGCTCTACACGCTCGGGGTGTTCCGTATCGCGCTGCTCTCGCGCGAGGCCCGCGTCCAGCTCGCCGACAAGCCGCTCGGCTACCTGGGCTCGGTCCTCGCGGGCATCGCGTTCGGGGCCGGCTGGACGCCGTGCATCGGCCCGATCCTGGGCTCGATCCTGCTCTACACCTCGACCCGCGCCGACCTGGGGCAGGGTCTGAAGCTGCTCGGTGCCTACTCGCTCGGCCTCGCGCTGCCGTTCCTGGTCGCGGCCTGGGCGCTCGAGGCCTTCCTGCGCTGGTTCCAGCGCTTCAGGCGCTACATCGGTTGGGTGGAGCGGGTGGCCGGGGCCCTGCTCGTGGTGGTGGGCCTGCTGCTGCTGACCGGGACCTTTACTTTGCTGTCGGGCTGGCTGGAGGGGCTGACGCCGGCCTTCCTGAAGTCCAGGCTGTAGACGGTATTCAGAAGTCGGTGAGCGGGTCAGTTGCCAGACGGCAAGAACATCAGTGGTTCCAAGCCTCAAGCAATCGGGGGCCAGTCCAGTTGCCAGTACTGACCTCTGGGCTGGCCCCTCACATCTTGCGTCTGGTAACCACTTCCTCCTTGCCGTCTCGCAACTGACCCGAGCACCGCCTTCCTCTAACTGACCTTCTCCAACGACTCCTCGAGTTGCTGACGCCGCAACAGCTGCCAGTACCTGCCTCGCCGCTCGAACAACTCCTCGTGCCGCCCCGTCTCGACGATCCGGCCGCCGTCGAGGACGAGGATCAGGTCGGCGTCGCGGATCGCCGTGATGCGGTGCGAGACGACGAGCGTCGTGACGCCCGCCAGCGCGTGCTTCAGCCCCCGCAGGATCGCGGCTTCGGTGTCGGTGTCCACGGCCGAGAGCGCGTCGTCGAGAACGACGATGTCCGGTTTGCGCGCGAGCGCACGGGCCAGCGCCGTCCGCTGCTTCTGCCCGCCCGAGAGGTTGATGCCGCGCTCGCCCAGCATCGTCTCGTAGCCGGTGGAGAAGGCGGTGATCGTCTCGTGGAGCTGCGCGACCGCCGCGGCGGCGGCCACGTCGGCGGGAGGGAGCTCGCCGAGCGAAATGTTCTCGCCGATGGTCTGAGAGAAGAGGAAGGTCTCCTGGGTCACGAAGCCGACCGCCCCGCGCAGCGCCTCGAGCGAGAGGTCGCGCACCTCGACGCCGTCGAGCAGGATCTGCCCTTCGTCGGGGTCGGCGAGTCTGGGAATGAGCTCGACCAGCGTGCTCTTGCCCGCGCCGGTCGCCCCGACGACCGCGACCCACGCTCCCGCCGGTGCGGTGAAGGAGATGTCGCGCAGGGCCCAGCCGCGATCGCCCGACACGCCGTCGGCACGGGGGCGCGGCGTCGGGTAGCGGAACGACACGCTCCGGAACTCGACGCTCCGTCCGCCGCCCGGTCGGCGCGCCGGAAGCGGCTGGGCGACCGGGGGGCTCTGGATCGCGGGGACTTCGGTCAGGATCTGCCGGATCCGGTCCATGGAGGCGGCGCCGCGCTGGAAGAGATTGATCACCCAGCCGAACGCGATCATCGGCCAGACCAGCAGCACGAGGTAGGTGGTGAACGCGATGTACTCGCCCAGCGTCACCGTGCCGCGCACCACCAGCACCGAGCCGAACCACAGCGTGAAGACGCCGCCCATGCCGCCGAAGAACGTGATGAGCGGGAACAGGGCGCCGAAGGTCCGCGCCAGCTTCATGTTGCGCCGCAGGTACTCGAGGTTGAGCGCGCCGAACTTCCGCGTCTCGTTCTCCTCCTGGCGGTAGGCCCGCACCACGCGGACCCCGCTCAGGTTCTCGTGCGCCTGGGTGGTGAGCGTGCCGAAGTGCTCCTGCACCGACTCGAAACGGCGGTGAATGGTCTGGCCCAGCAGGATCATCGTCGTCGGCATGCCGAGCAGGGGGACCAGGCCGAGGGCCGTCAGGCGCCAGTCGATCCGCAGCATCAGCGGCACCGCCATCAGCGCCCGGCTCACCGTGTCGGTGAGGTACATGACCGCCGGCCCCGCGGCCATGCGCACGGCGGCCAGATCGTTCGTCGCGCGCGCCATGATGTCGCCGGTCGGGGTGCGGTGGAAGAATGAAGGCTGCAGCGTGGTGAGATGGCGGAACAGGTCGTTCCTGAGGTCGTACTCCATCCAGCGGCTCACCGCGTTCAGATACTGCCGCATCCCGAAGCGCGCCGCCCCGCTCAGGAGCGCCGCCCCGACCAGGCCGCCGGCCACGAGCAGCAGGAGGCGGCCCGCGCCCGGGTGCCCCAGCGCGTCCACGCCGCGCCGCAGGAAGTCGGGCGCCGCGAGCGTGAAGACGTTGGCCAGCACCACCAGCACCAGGCCGAAGGCCAGCCGGCCCCGGTAGGGCCGGTAGTAGGGAAGGAGGGCCTTGAGGCTGTTCACCTACGGCTGTGCGTGGCCTCCCGGAACTGGCGGGGGCGTTGCGGGCGGCGCAACGACCTCATCGCGCGTTGGCCCGAGCGTCTGCCGGCGCGGAGCCTCCGGGATTGAGGTAGCCCGACAGCCACTGGTGGATCGCCGTCCACCAGACCACCTGGTTCTGCGGCTTCCCGACCCAGTGCCCCTCGTCGGGGAAGTAGAGCAGCTGCGATGGCACGCCCTGCCGCTGCAGCGCCGTGAAGGCCTGGAACCCCTCGGTCTCGGGCACGCGGAAGTCCTGCCCGCCGTGAATCACCAGCTCGGGTGTGCGCATCCGGCTCACGAAGCGGTCCGGCGACCAGCGGTCGTAGTCGGTGCGGTTCACCCACGGCGGCCCGCCGAGATCGTGCTCGGGGAACCACAGCTCCTCGGTGGCGGCGTACATGGATGAGAGGTTGAAATCGCCGTCGTGCGCGACCAGCACCTTGAACCGCCCGGTGTGGCCGTTGATCCAGTTGACCATGTGGCCGCCGAACGAGCCGCCGGCGGCGCCCATGCGCGTGGAGTCCACGAACGGCAGCCGCGCCACCCTGTCCACGCCGCGCATGATGTCCAGGTAGGCCTTGCCGCCCCAGTCGCGTGCGATCTGGTCGGTGAACCGCTGCCCGAAACCGGTGGAGCCGCGCGGGTTGGGCATGAAGACGACGTAGCCGGGCGCGGCGAACATCTCCGCGTTCCAGCGCGAGTGGAACTGGTCGAGCCAGGCGTTCTGGGGCCCGCCGTGCACCAGCACGAGCAGCGGGTAGCGGCGCGCCGGATCGAATGCCGGCGGCTTGAGGAGGAGTCCGTGGACGCTGTCGCCGCCGGCGCCGCGCCACGCGAACTCCTCCGCCGCGGGCAGGTCGAGCGTGTGGAGCGCTTCGGCGTTCAGGTGTGTCACTTGAAGCGGCGGAGCCGGGTGCGCGTGGTCGATGCGCCATACGTAGACGTTCGCCGGCCGGTTGACGGCGTCGCCCACGAAGGCGACGACGTCCGGCTCCCCTCCGGTCCCGCCGCCCAGGGAGAACTGGGACGAATTTCCGCCGGGGTGGACGTGGTGCACGTCGCCCGCGAGCGTCACGTGGAAGAACCGGTTCTGCTGGCGGTCCTCGGCGATCACGACGAAGCCCTGGGACGACGGCTCCCAGGCGTACTCCCCGACCCAGCGGTCGAACGCGTGCGGCAGCTCGTGGGCCACGCCGGTCGCGCGGTCCATCACCATCAGCCGGATGCGGTCGGACTCGTAGGCCGCGCGCGCTTGCGAGAGGTAGGCGAGCCAGCGGCCGTCGGGCGAGTAGGCCGGGGTCTGATCGGCGCCCGGGCTGCGCGCGGTCACGTTGACGGGCTCGCCGCCGCCCGCGCTCACGGTGTAGATGTCGGTGTTGGTCGTCCACGCCTGGTCACGGCCGACTTTGGTGGTGAAGGCGAGCTCGCGGCTGTCCGGGCTCCAGGCGTAGTCGGCCGAGCCGCCGAACGGCGGGACCGGCGTGTCCCAGTCCTTGCCGGCGAGGAGATCGCGCGGCGTGCCGCCCTGCGCCGGCACGACGAATAGATGGCTGCGCGTGCCGTCGTCCCAGGCGCTCCAGTGCCGGAAGAGCAGGTGGTCGTAGAGGCGCGCCCGGCTGGGCCGGCGCTCGTCGTCGGCGGCGCGCTGCTGGTTGCATGCGTCGTCGCCGCACGCCGGATAGACCTGCGAGACGAAGGCGATGGCCTGTCCCGACGGCGCCCACACTGGACCGTCGGCGCCGGTCGAGAGGCTGGTGAGCTGGCGCCGGGCCCCGCTCTCCGGCTCGACGATCCACGCCTGCGGCGTACCGCCGCGCGTGGTGACGTAGGCGATGGACCGCGAATCGGGGGACCAGCGCGCGCTGCGTCCGCCGAGCGAGTCCGTGGAAATGCGCCGTGCTTCTCCGCCGGCGGCCGGAACCAGCCAGAGGTCGGTGCGCCGGCGGAACGCCGTCAGGTCGGTCGCCGTGACGTTGTAGGCCACCCAGCGCCCGTCAGGTGAGAGCGCGGGCTCGCCCGGCCGATCGAGGCTCAGGAACTCCCGGACCGTCATCGGATGGCGCTCCTGGGCGGACAAGGCGCGCGCCGCGGCCAGCGCGGCGACGAGCAACATTGCACGACGCATCGTCGGTTTCCTCCTACCAGCCTGCGGCGCCGCCGCCGCGGCGCGGATCTGCGACGCCCTCGAGGCCGCGCCGCGTGACGAGTACTGCGTTGACGTCTCCGACCCAACGGGGTCGCTCCTCGAACGCATAGCCCATCGCCTTCAGGTCCCGCCGCTGCTCCGGCAGGATGCCCTCCGGTTCCCACATGATCGAGTCGGGCCGCGCCTGGTGGTGGATCCGCGGCGCGCTCACCGCCTGCGCCAGCGTCATGCCGTGGTCCACGACATTGGAGAGCACCTGCAACACCGCGCTGATGATCCTGGGGCCGCCCGGCGAGCCAAGGATCAGGCTCAGCCGTCCGCGTCGGTCCAGCACGATCGTGGGCGTCATCGCCGACAGCATCCGCTTGCCCGGCTGGATGGCATTGGCCTCGCCCTGGACCAGCCCGTAGAGGTTCGGCGAGCCGGGCTTGGTGGCGAAGTCGTCCATCTCGTCGTTGAGCAGGAAGCCGGCGCCACCGACGGTGAGCGCGGAGCCGAAGTCGTCGTTCAGCGTGAAGGTGACCGCGGCCGCGTTGCCTTCCTGATCCACGACGGAGTAGTGGGTCGTCTCGTGGCCTTCCCAGACCGGCGGCATGCTGCGGGTCGGCGTCGCGCGATCGGGATCGATCGTGCGGCGGAGGGAGTCGGCGTAGGCCTTGCTGGTGAGCCGCGCAATCGGCATCGTGACGAAGTCGGGGTCTCCGAGCCAGTAGTTCCGATCGGCGAACGCGCGGCGCATCGCCTCCAGCTCGAAGTGCATCAGCCGCGGCGCGCCGTAGGGCGGGAGGGGCGCGTAGCCCTCCAGGATGTTGAGCATCTCCGCCATCGTCACGCCGCCGCTGGAGGGCGGCGGCATGCCGATGATCTCCCAGCCGCGGTAGGCGGTCCGGAGGGGAGCGCGCCACTTGACCTGATAGCCGGCCAGGTCGGCGCGCGTGATGACGCCTTTGCTGCGCTGCATCTCGGCGACGATCAGCTCGGCGATGCCGCCACGGTAGAACGCGTCGGTCCCGGAGTCGGCGATCAGGGCGAGGGTCCGCGCGAGATCGGGCTGGCGCAGCGTGTCGCCGAGCGTCGGCCGCTCGCCGCCGGGAAAGAAGGCAGCGACGCTGGTGCGGAACAGCCGCAGCCGCTCCTCCGACGCCGGATTGGCGAACGCCCACGCGCGCGCCGAGTCTACGACCACGCCGTCCCTGGCGAGCGCGACGGCCGGCGCGACCACCTCGCTCCACGGCAGGCGGCCGAAGCGGCGGTGCATCTCCCACAGTCCGGCCACTGTGCCGGGGATACCGGAGGCGAGCGCCCCGGTCAGTCGTTTGTCGGTGAGTCCGCCCCCGGCGTCGAGGTACATGTTGCGCGTCGCCGCTGCCGGCGCCGTCTCGCGGAAGTCGAGCGTGTACGCCTGCCCGTCGGCGGCCCGGTAGACGAGGAATCCGCCGCCGCCGATGTTGCCCGCCTGCGGATGCGCGACCGCCAGAGCGAAGCCGACCGCCACCGCGGCGTCGATGGCGTTCCCGCCGCGGCGTAGCACCTCGACCCCGGCCGCGCTCGCAACGGGGTGGTCGGACACGACCATCGTGTAGCGACCACTGGCGGTCGAGCGCGGGGTGGGGTGCCGCCAGCCGGGGGGAAAGCTGCCGTTCCACGCGACGCGGGGCGACACGCCCTGGGTGCCGCAGCCAGCCAGGAATGCGGCCAGAACGAGCAGCGAGGGTCTGCGCATGGGAGGTACGCTAGCCGCGGCGCCGTGACGGCGCCAGCTTTCCACGGTCCATTCGCGTCCGGAGCCGCCGTGATGGGTCGCACCCTCGGCATCGCCCTGCTGCTCGGCCTCGCGCCCCTGGCTGCAGCCTCCGCTCAGGACGTGCCGCGTAGCTACGTCTCCTACCGCGCGCCGAGCGCGCCGCGGCTCGACGGCTCGCTCGATGACCCCGCCTGGCGCGCCGCGCCCTGGTCCGACGCGTTCGTGGACATCGAGGGCGACCGGATGCCCGCGCCCCGGTTCCGGACCCGGATGAAGATGCTGTGGGATGACCGTTACCTGTACGTGGCCGCAGAGCTGGAGGAGCCGCACGTCTGGGCGACCATCACCCAGCGCGACGCCGTGATCTTCCACGACAACGACTTCGAGATGTTCATAGATCCGGACGGCGACGCGAAGCAGTACGCCGAGCTGGAGATCAACGCGCTGAACACGGTGTGGGACCTGTTTCTCGAGAAGCCGTACCGGGAGGGCGGCCACGCCGAGGACGCCTGGAACATCGAGGGCCTCAGGACCGGCGTGCGCATCCACGGCACGCTGAACGATCCGGCGGACACGGACTCCGGGTGGACCGTGACGATGGCGCTCCCGTGGGCCTCGCTGGAGCGGGCGAGCCACACCCGCGCCGCCCCCCCCCCACGGCCGGGCCAGCGGTGGCGCATCAACTACTCGCGGGTGGAATGGCGCACGACCGTCGAGGGCTCCGGCTACCACAAGGTGCCCGGTCTGCGCGAGGACAACTGGGTCTGGACGCCGCAGGGGATGGTCGACATGCACCAGCCGGAGCACTGGGGCTTCGTCGAATTCTCGCCGGTGCGGGCCGACCGGCGCCCCGCGACGCCTCCGGCCCCGATCCCGCAGCCTCCCCTCGTCTTGAGCGGCTACCTCGCGGATGTCTCCGGGGCCGTCATGGCGTACCACTCGCCCCATCCGGAGGCGGAGACCTCGCTGCTCGCGCGCGCGCGGCGCGACGTGCAATCGGTGACCTGGCTGACCGACTCCGTGCCGGCCACGGCGACCGCCGACACGGTGGCGTTCGTCTGGATCGCGGGCCTCGCCGGCAGCAAGGGCGTGCACGCCTTCGACTTCGCCGTCGGCGGGAGGCACGCGTTCACCTTCTCGAGCGTCAGGGATTCAACGGCGCGGGACTGGACCGTGCGCGCCGCGGACGGATCGCGGCTGTCGTTCCGCACCACGCTGGTGGACCAGTTCCAGGACGTGTTCGGCTACATGACGCTTGCGGTGCCCCGCACGGCGCTGACCGCTGGAGCACCACTCACGCTCTCGGTGACGGGGCAGGACGCGGAGAGCAGTGACTGGTACATGACCTTCCGGCACCGGCTCGCCGCGCACCCGCGGGTGGCGCAGGATCCGGTGCTGGTGAAGGCGGGGGACTCGGCGGAGGCGCAGGTCCGCATCATCCTGGACAACCTCGCCGGCGCCCGTGGTGTCAGGGTCGAAGTGGCGGGGCACGCGCCGCTGGACACGACCCTGCAGTTCGGTGCCAATGTGGTGCGCGCCCTCGCCGGGCCGGTCGCGCCGGACGGGCGCCGAACCGCGGACGGCACTTCCGATGCGCCGTCCGCACGATCCGGCGCCGCAGCGAGTGCCACCGCCGGAGCGCGCAACGTGCGCGTCGTGGTGCGCCTCGACGGCGCCCCGGCGCTCGACACGCTCCTGCTCCTCAGGCCCGTGCCGCAGCGCGACGTCTATCTCCTGTCCTACTCGCACAACGACATCGGCTACTCCGACCTGCAGCCCCGGGTCGAGCGGAAGCAGTGGCAGAACCTCGAGGACGCGATGCGGCTCATCGAGCGCACGCGCGGCAATCCGCCGGAGGCGCGCTACCGCTGGAACGTGGAAATGCTCTGGCCGGTGGAGAGCTGGCTCGCGCAGGCCCCGGACTCCCTCAGGGAGCGGTTCCTCGCCGACGTGCGCGAGGGGAGCATCGGCCTCAACGCCTTCCTCGGCGGCGTGCTGAGCGGCCTGGCAACCGCGCCGGAGATGACGCACTTCTTCGAGTACGCGCGCCGGCTCCGCGATTCGCTCGGCCTGCCCATCACCACGGCGCTCATCTCCGATATCCCCGGGCAGTCGTGGGGGATCGTGACGGCGCTGGCGCAGAGCCGCCTCCGCTGGTTCGCCATCGCGCCGAACAACGGCGACCGGATCGGCTACGTGCTCCAGGATTGGGGCGACCGGCCGTTCTACTGGGTCTCCCAGTCGCGGCAGGACACGGTGCTCACCTGGGTGGCGGGGGCGAGCTACTCGCTGTTCCACGAGGCGCGCATCCGCCTGTTCGGCGAGAAGCGGCTCTTCAGTCTCGTGCGCCGCCTCGAGGAGGCGAGCTATCCGTACGTGCCGGTGCAGCTCCCCTACACGGTGGACGGCGACAACGGGCCGACCGACCCCGAGCTTCCCGCCTACGTGATGGAGTGGAACCGGCGGTACGCATCCCCGCGACTGCTGATCGCGACGCACGCGCAGCTGTTCCGAGACCTGGAGGCGCGATACGCAGGTGCGCTGCCGGTCGTCTCGGGCGACTTCACCGGGTACTGGGAGGACGGCGCCGCCTCGACGGCGCGCGAGACGGCGCTGGCGCGCGCGGCCTCGAGCCGCCTGGTGCAGGCTGATGCGCTGTGCGCGATGCTCGCCTCCGGCGCCTGCGCCGGGGATCTCTATGACGCCTGGCGTGACGTGGTGCTGTGGGACGAGCACACCTGGGGAGCCGCGGCGAGCATAGATACCCCGGATGCGCCCGACGTCGTGAGCCAGTGGCGGTACAAGCAGGCCTTTGCGCTGGGCGCCGACAGCCTCTCCCGACTGATGCTGGCACGCGCACCCGCATCGCGGGGGCGGGTGGTCGCCGGCGCGTTCGACGTGTTCAACACGTCGTCCTGGCCGCGGACCGACCTGGTCGTGGTTCCGCCGGACCTCTCCCGCGGCGGCGATCGCGTCGTCGGCGCCGACGGGAGAGCGGTGCCCTCGCAGCGCCTGATGACCGGCGAGCTGGCGGTGCTGGTGAAGGGCCTGCCGCCCTTCGCCGCGCGCCGCTACCGGATCCGTCCCGGCCGCGCCGCCGCGGGCGGCGACGCGCGGGCGTCGGGCGTCGTGGTCGAGAACGGGCGGCTCGCAGTCCGGGTGGACTCGGCCACCGGGGCCATCGCGAGCGTCAGGCTGAAGCCGCGGGGCGCGGAGCTGGTGGATGCAGCGCGGCGCCCGGGCCTGGCGGCCTACCTCTACGTGGCGGGGCGGGATTCCTCGCGTGCGGCGGGCCCCACCCGGGTCACGGTGCGCGTCGGGGAGAGCGGGCCCCTGGTCGCGTCGCTCCGCGTCGAGGCGGACGCGCCGGGAGCGCGCGCGGTGACGCGCGAGGTGCGCGTCGTGAGCGGGCAGGACCGCGTGGACGTCACGGCGGTCGTGGACAAGCTGCCGGTGCGGACGCCGGAGGGGGTGCATCTGGCGTTCCCCTTCGCCGTGCCGTCCGGCCAGATCCGGTTCGACGTGGCCTCCAGCGTCGTCCGGCCCGACTCGGACCAGCTTCAGGGGGCCGCGAAGAACTTCGTCGAGGCGCAGAGCTGGGTGGACGTCTCGAACGACAGCGTCGGTGTGACCGTGACGACTCCGGACGCGCCGCTGGTGGAGATCGGCGGGATCAACGCCGAGTCGCCGTGGATGCGCGCGCTCCCGCGCAGTCAGACGTTCTACGCCTACCTGATGAACAACTACTGGCACACCAACTACAAGGCGGAGCAGGACGGGCCGGTGGATTTCCGGTTCGGCATCCGCCCGCACGGAGCCTTCAGCGCCGGCGACGCGGCGCGTGCGGGGGTCGAGGCGCGGGAGCCGCTGTTCGTCGTCGCGGCCGCGGGCGCGGCCCCCCCGCTCGAGCCGCTCGTCACCGTGGCTCCCGCGGCGGTCGTCGTCACGGCGCTGCACCCCGGCGCCGACGGCCGTTCCTGGGTCGTCCAGCTGTACAATCCCACGGCGGAGGCGCAGCGCGTCCGGCTGCGGTGGCGGCAGGGCGCGCGCGTCGCGCTGCGGTGGAGCGACAGCTCCGGCCGGCCGGGCGGCTCGATCGAGGGGGCGTTCGCGCTTCCCCCGTACGGCACGGCGATCGTGCGGGCGGAGCGGATGCGGGGCAGGGCGGCGCAGGGAGCCGCGGCGGCACACTGATCCTCGAGCATGGAGCGAACATGTCCACGAGACTGGAACTGGCGGGACCCGGGGCCGCGAAGCGGTTCCGGACGCTGTTTCTGGTGGCGGCGTGGTATGATGCCATCCTCGGCGCAGCCTTCTTTCTTCTCTACGGTCCGATCTTCCGGATGCTCGGCGCCGAGCTGCCGAGCAACACCTCCTACATCCACCTGAGTGCCGGCTTCGTCTTCGTGCAGGGCGTCGGGTACTGGCTGGTCGCCCGGGACATGATGCGCAACACCGACCTGGTGAAGGTCGGGGTGATCTACAAGGTGATCTACTCGGGGGTGGTCTTCTGGTACCTCGCGATCGGACAACTGCCCCACGTCACCTTCGCGTATTTCGGGGTGTTCGATGTCCTGTTCATCGTGGGGTTCGTGCGGTTCCTCGTGCTCGCGCGCCCGGCCGCGCCCGCGCTGGCGCCGCAGGCGTAGCGGAGTGGTCCGGCGGCTGATCGCGCGGCGATCCGGCGGCGGGTAGATTCCGCCGCCGTCACCATGAACCCGCCCCCCGCGCCGCTCGATCCGCGGCTCACCGAGCAGCGGAACCCCGCTACGGTCGAGATCGATCTCGCCGACCCGGCGCGCATCGTCGCTCTGATGCACGAGCAGGACCGCCTGGTGCCGGAGGCGGTCTGGGCGGTGCGCGAGGCGGTGGCGCGCGCGATCGAGATGGTGGAGCGCGCGTTCCGCGCCGGCGGGCGCCTGATCTACGTGGGCGCGGGCACCAGCGGCCGGCTGGGGGTGCTCGATGCCGCGGAATGCCCGCCCACCTTCGGCACGCCGCCCGAGATGGTGCAGGGGATCATCGCGGGCGGGGCCACGGCGCTGGCGCGCAGTGCCGAGGGGGCCGAGGACGATTTCGACGCGGGCGGCGAGGCGGTGGACGCGAAGGAGGTGCGCCCGGACGACGTGGTCTTCGGGATCGCGGCGAGCGGCACGACGCCGTTCGTGCGCGGCGCCCTGACGCGCGCGGCGGCGCGGGGCGCCGCCACGATCCTGCTCTCCTGCACCGATCCGCCGCAGGACCTGCTCACCAACGTGGACCTCGCGATCCTCCCCAAGGTCGGGCCGGAGGCGGTGACGGGCTCCACCCGCCTGAAGGCGGGGACGGCGACCAAGCTCGTGCTCAACACGGTGACGACCGGGGCGATGCTCCGGATGGGACGCGCCTACGGGAACCTGATGGTGGACCTGGTGGCGCTGTCCGACAAGCTGCGCGATCGCGGCGAGCGGATCGTGATGGAGGTCTGCGCGGTGGACCGCGAAGCGGCGCGCCGCACGCTGGGCGAGGCCGCGGGGCACGTCAAGACGGCCATCGTGATGCTGAAGCGCCGTGTGGACCGCGCCGAAGCCGAGCGGCTGCTGCGCGAAGCCGGCGGCTGCGCGCGGCGCGCGGTCGGCGAGCCTCCCCCTCCCCCTCAGCCGCCGGTCGCCGGGAGCTAGGCGTGGCCGGCGCGGCGCATCCGGTGCTGGCGGTGGGGCTGATGTCCGGCACCTCGCTCGACGGGATCAGCGCCGCCCTGGTGCGGATCGCCGAGCCGTCGCCGGGAGCGTTCGGCATCGAGCTGGTCGCGTTCCTCACCACGCCGTTCAGCGAAGCGCACCGGGACCGCATCGCCAACACGATCGCGGGCGGGAGCGCGCGCGAGCTGGCCCTCCTCGACGCGGATCTCGGCGCCTGGCTGGCGGAGGCGGCGCTGGCCGTGCTCGTGCGGGGCGGCGCGCAGGCCTCCTCCCTCGACTTCGTCGCCTCCCACGGGCAGACGATCTGGCACGAGCCACGGCGCGCGAGCCTCCAGCTCGGGAACGCATCGGTCATCGCGGAGCGGCTGGGGGTGAGCGTGGTCTCGGACTTCCGCTCGCGCGACATCGCGGCGGGCGGCCACGGGGCGCCGCTGGTGCCGCGCGCCGACCGGCTGCTGTTCGCGCGGGACGACGGGCCGCGGGCGCTGCTCAACCTCGGCGGGATCGCGAATTTCACCGTCGTCCCCGCGCGCGGCTCCGACGCGCCGGTGCTGGCCCTCGACTCGGGCCCGGGCGTGATGGTGATCGACGAGTGCGTGCGGCGGCTCTATCCCGGCCGGAATTTCGACGAGGACGGCGCGATCGCGCGCACCGGAACGGCGGTCGCCGCTGTCGTCGCGGAGTGCCTCTCGCACCCGTTCTTCGGGGAGTCCCCGCCGCGCTCCACGGGTCGCGAGGTGTTCGGCGTCGCGTGGGCGCACCGGCTGATCGGCCTGTGCAGGGAGCACGGTGCCTCCCCGGCCGACACCGTCGCGACCGCCGTAGCGGTGACGGCGCGGGCAATCGGGGAAGCCGCCGGGCGTTTCATCCCCGCCGACCTGCGCCCGCTCGACGTCGTGCGCTCGGGGGGCGGCGCCCGGAACCCGGCGCTGGTGCGCGCGGTCGAGGAGGCGTGGCGCGGCCCCGAGCACCGCCGGTTCGATGCGCTCTACTTCGATGGCGACGCCAAGGAGGCGGCCGTCTTCGCGTTTCTCGGCTATCTCACCCGGACCGGACGCACGGGCAACGAGCCCGCCGCGACCGGCGCCCGCGGCCCCCGCCTGCTGGGCACGATCACCCCGGCGTGAAGCCCCTCGCCGCCCTGGTGCTTCCGGCGATCCGGTGGGACGCCGACCGCGGGTTCGCGCCCGCGCTGCCCGCCGCGGAGGCCGCGCTGTCCCTCGGCGTGGGCGGGTTCATCCTCTTCGGCGGCGAGCGGAGCGCCGTCACCCGGCTCACGCGCGAGCTGGCGGCGGCCGCGCCGCATCCGCTGTTCTTCGCGGCGGACTTCGAGCGCGGGGCAGGGCAGCAGATCCAGGGTCTCGCGGCGCTTCCGCCGGCGCAGGCCATCGCCACGCTCGGCAGCGACGCGGTGGCGGAGGCCGCCGCGATCACGGCGCGGGAGGCACGCGACGTCGGCGTGAACTGGGCGCTGGCTCCGGTCGTGGATCTCGACGCCGAGCCGGCCAACCCGATCGTGCAGACGCGCGCCTTCGGCGCCGATCCCGAACTGGTCGCGGCGTGTGCCGCGCGCTGGATCGCCGCGTGCCAGGAGGGCGGCGTGCTGGCCTGTGCCAAGCACTTCCCCGGCCACGGGCGCACGACCGCGGATTCGCACGCCGAGCTGCCGGTGGTGCAGGCGAGCCGCGAGGATCTGCGCGCGGATCTCCTGCCGTACCGGCGCGCGATCGAGGCGGGCGTGTGGAGCATCATGACCGCGCACGTGGCCTATCCCGCGCTCGACCCGTCGGGAACCGCGGCCACCTACTCTCGTCCGATCCTGGATGCCGTCCTGCGGCGGCATCTCGGGTTCGACGGACTCGTCGTCACCGACGCGCTGATCATGGAGGGCGCGTTGAGCGGAAGGGGAGGGGAAGCGGCGGGCGCCGTGCGCGCGCTCCAGGCCGGGTGCGACCTGCTGCTCTATCCGAAGGACGTGGACGCCGTCGTCGCGGCGCTCGAGGGTGCGGCCGCGAGCGGCGCGCTGGCGCCGGACGCGGTGGACGAGGCGCTGGCCCGGCGCGCGGCGGCCCTGGACCGGGCGGCGGCGCCGTGCGAGCTGTCCGATATGTCGCGCGGTGAGCACAGGACGCGGGCGAACGCGATGGCGCTGCGGGCGGTGCGCTGGCTGCGCACCCCGCGGCCGCGGCCGCCGGAGGCGGTGGACCTGGTGGTGGTGGACGACGACGCCGGCGGCCCCTACCCGGTGCCGCCGCGTTCGGCGGTGGCCGAGGCACTGGCCGCACGGGGTGTGCGGATGGGGGCCGGCGGGGAGCGGGTGGTGCTGCTGTTCTGCGACGTCAAGAGCTGGAAGGGACGCGCCTCCCTGTCGGCCGACAGCCGCGACAGACTCGCGGCGGCGCTGACTCGCCCGGCGACCACGCTGCTGTTCGGCCATCCGCGTCTGGCCGCGGAGGTGCCCGGTTCCGGTCCGCTCCTCTGCGCCTGGTCGGGTGACTCCCTGATGCAGCGTGCGGCGGCCGAGGCGCTGCTGGCGCTCTAGTGCGGGCGCTGGACTGGCTGGTCGTCGCCGCGTACCTGGGCGGCACGCTGGCGCTCGGCATGTGGCTGGCGCGCCGCGGCTCCCGGAGCCTCGCGGAGTACTTCGTCGGCGGGCGGGCGATTCCCTGGTGGCTTGCCGGCGCCTCGATGGCGGCCACCACCTTCAACGTGGACACGCCCCTCTACGTCACCGGCCTCGTGGCGCGGCGGGGCATCGCGGGCAACTGGGAGTGGTGGAGCTTCGCCTTCACCCACGTGCTCATGGCCGTGGTGCTCGCGCGGCTCTGGCGGCGCGCCACCATCATGACCGACATCGAGCTGATCGAGCTGCGCTACGGGGGCCGGCCCGCCGCCGTCCTCCGGGGCACCCGCGCTTTGCTGTTCGCGATCCCGATCAACTGTCTGGGCATCGGCTACGGCATGCTCGCCATGCGCAAAGTGCTGGTCGCGCTCGGCGCTATGAGCGGGTTGCCGCTGCCCGGGGACCCGCAGCTCTGGGCGGTGGTCGCCATCGTGCTGCTGGTGCTGGTGTACGCGGCGGCCGCGGGGCTGTGGGGCGTCGTCGCCACCGACTTCCTCCAGTTGGCCCTCGCGCTCCTGGGAGCCCTCCTGGTCGCCGGTTACGCGCTGCACGAGGTCGGCGGCCTCGGGCCGCTCCGGGAGCGGCTGCTGCAGGCCGGCCACGGCGACGCGCTGCGGCTCATCCCGCGCCCCGGCGACCTGGCGCTCCCGTTCTCGACATTTCTCGCCTACATCGGCATCCAGTGGTGGGCGTATCGGGGTGCCGATGGCGGTGGGATGTTCGTGCAGCGGCTCTCTTCGGTGAAGGACGAGCGTTCCGCCGAGCGGGCAGCGGGCCTGTTCAACGTCATCAACTACGTGGTCCGCACCTGGCCCTGGGTCGTGGTCGCGCTCGCCGCGATGGTCGTGCTGCCCGGGCTCAAGGATCCGGAGACCGCGTACCCGCTCATGATGCTGCACTACCTGCCGGTGGGTGTGCTGGGCCTCGTAGTCGCTTCGCTCATCGCCGCGTTCATGTCGGCGGTCTCCACCCAGATCAACTGGGGTGCCTCGTACATCGTGCGCGACGTGTACCAGCGCTTCGTGTCGCACGGGGCGACGGAGCGGCGACTCGTGCTGGTGGGACGGGCCGCTGCCATCCTCATCGCCGTGCTCGCCGCAGCAGGCAGCCTGGCGATGCAGGATGTGGGCAAGATCTTCCGGTTCATCATCCTGGTCGGCAACGGGTCGGGGACGGTGCTGCTGCTCCGGTGGTTCTGGTGGCGCGTCAACGCCTGGGCCGAGTGGGCGGCCTTGCTCGCCGCGCCGCTCATCGCGCTGGTCACCACGTTCGTGCCGGGGCTCGACCAGCTGAGCTTCGGAGCGAAGCTGGTGCTCACCGCGTTCGGCACGCTGGCTATCTGGCTCCCGGTGATGCTGCTGACGCGGCCGGAGCCGCCCGAGGTGCTCGACGCGTTCTACGCGCGGGCGCGGCCGGGCGGGCCGGGCTGGCGCGTCGTGCAGGCCCGGGTTGGGCTGAAGCCGTCGTCGGCGCTGTCGCGGGACTTCGCGGAGGCGGGGGCGACGCTGATGATGGTGCTGGGAGCGATGCTCGCCATCGGGGGGATCGTGGTGGGTTCACCTGGGTGGACCGTCGGAGCGGTGGCCGCGGTCGCGCTCGGATGGGTGGTACGAAGAAGGGTGATGAGTGATAGGTGATAGGTGATTAGGTGATGGGGACAACGCCGCGGGGGAGCCGCTGGACCTGGCTCCCCCGTAGTGTCTTTCCCCATCACCTAATCACCTATCACACATCACCCATCACGTCCTACCATATCAGCCCCAGCCCGAACCCGAATCGCACTCCGGGGCGCGTGGTACCTGAGATGTTGGCGATGGACGCGTCGAGGTTGACGCCGAACAGCTGCAGCCCGGTGCCCGCCGACAGCATCGTGGCTCCCGCGAAGTCCGTCGAGGCGCCGACCCTGAGCGGGAGGACGCCCAGGAGCCGGTACTCCGCCCCGGCCGACACGAGCTTCTCGGACTGCTGATCCAAACCTGCCTTGAGCCGGATCTGCGCGTCGCCCGCCAGCGTCAGTTGGCCGCTCTTGAGCGCGAATCCAACTCGCGCCAGACGCGCGAAGTTGGCGTTGGCGAGCAGCGAATCACGCAGCGCGCTGGCTTGCGCGTTGGCCGAAATGCTCGCGGGGTCCCTCAGCGACTGCTGCACGATCAACGTGTCCTTCACGGTGCCCGAGCTGAGCTGCGTGCTCTGGCGCTGCGTGCGATCGTAGGCCAGCCGGCTCTGGTCCCACGTCATCGAACCCAGGGCGTTCACCACCACCGCGGAGAGCGTGATGCCCCCGCGGGCGAACTGGAGTGTCGCACCCAGGTCCACGCCGTAGCCGTTGCCGGCCTTGCCGCCACAACTACCGGTGGCGAGCGGCTGAATTTTATCGCAGCCCTTGTCGTAGTTGGTGTAGACGGCCTGGCCCGCTTCGGTCGCGGTGAACAGCGGGTTGAACGCGACCTGCGTCCCGAGATCGCCGGCCACACCGAGGAAGCTGCCGATGATGTACTTGTACGTGGCCCCGACCGACAGGTGACCCAGCGGTATCGGGAACGGCAGCGCGAAGCTGGCTGCGGCGGTGGTGGCCGCCCAGGCACGACCCGTGGAGCCGGCGGCGGTGAACGTCGTGGACGTCCCCGGTCTCGGCGCGTTGCCGAACAGGGCGAGGCGAACGGCGTCCTTGCCGACGCTCCCGTCCACTTCGCCCGACGCGCCCACCATCAATGCGAAGGGTCCGATCGAGAGACCGAACGGCTGCGCTCCCACCAGAGTCCGGATGGTGAGCGTCGGGCCCGTGATCTTATCCAGCAGCCCCTGCTTGTCCGCGTCGGTCAGGAAGCTGTTCGCGTACTTCTTGAAATCCGAAAAGCCGTAGGTGTTGCTGCCCACCTCGACGTTCAGATGTGGCAGGCCGATCGTGAAGCCCGGCCGGCCGACGGCCGCGAGCAGCGACGGATTCCAGAAGACCGCCTCATAGCCGCGCGCGAGCGAGGTGTATGCGCCCCCCATGCCGAGCGCGCGAGTCGAGGGATCGGGGAGCTGGGCTGCAAGGGCCGCCGGCACCAGGAGGCCGGCCAGGACGAGCGAGAAGCGCTTCATGGCGGTCCTCCTAGTGGGAGACGGCGACCCGGATGGTCACCGACAGGGAAAGCCGGATCGAGT
>Ga0326726_10001293_pt1 | contig 23238 bp, 12 predicted proteins | sample MHFenrmetagenome_2_FD_207603 | JGI IMG/M metagenome (GOLD analysis project Ga0326726, IMG submission 207603) | Lab enriched peat soil microbial communities from Michigan Hollow, Ithaca, NY, United States - MHF15MN | ecosystem: Environmental > Terrestrial > Soil > Wetlands > Peat | place: USA... | reverse complement strand
TGGCGCCATCAATGGCTAGCGGGGTATCTTCGTCGGTCGAGGCGACGACGTCGCGCGCGCCCGCCGCCCAGGCCACCACCCGCTCGAAGATCTGGTCAACCGCGCCGCCGGCGACGCGGTCTGGGGTAAAGGGCGATGCGCTTGCCATCTGCAGGGAGCCGAAGTAGGCGGTGTGTCCCTGGCCCACCTCGTCGACCACGAGAGCGGGCAGCGACGCGCCGCTCCCGTTGACGCCGCGCGCGAGCACAGTGGCCCCGGTATCGACGCCGCCAGCGAGCTCGTGCGCCAAGGCGTTGACCTTGTAGCTGGCGATGCCCTCCGTGATTGGGTTGGTGGAGTCGACGATCGTGACCGTGGAGTTCTTACCCGCGAACTGGTAGGTCTGCGTCGTAATCGGCGTGATGTAGTCGGCATCCGCGCGCGCCGCGCCGGACAGGTTTGGAAAGATGAAGGCGAACCAGCCGGTGGTCACTACGCCGCCGCCCTCGTCGACGAAGCTGTGCAGCGCGGAGAAGAGGGGCGTCGAGGTGTAATCCAGCCCGTTGCCGTTGTCGCCGAGCACGACGACGTCGTAGTTGTCGAGCAGTGTCGCCCACTGCGCCTGGGTGGAGAACGCCTTCACGGAGATGGCATCCGCGTCGATGCTGAAGGCGGTGCTGTCGCTGAGCTGCGCCGCGGCGGCGCGCATGCCGCCGGTGGTGCCGCCGATCACGGCGACGTGGATCGGGCCGCTCGCGAGGGATCGTTCGGGAACGACGTCGTCGTTCGCGACCGGCAGGTCGTTCACCGGCGCAACGGCCAGCTGCACGGAGGCGACGCCGGAATTGGCCTGCCCATCGCTGATCTGATAGGTGAAGCTGTCCGCGCCGAAATAGTCGGCGGCGGGCGTGTAGGTGAAGGTACCGTTGGCCGAGAAGTCGAGCGCGCCGTGGCTCGGCCCGCCGAGGAGCGCGGCGGTCAGTGAATCGTCCTCGGCGTCCACATCGTTGTCGATCACGTTGCCGCTGACTGGCGTGTCCTCCGGCGTCGGCACCGCGTCGTCCGTGGCGACCGGGGCGTCGTTCACCGGCGCAACGGCCAGCTGCACGGTGGCGGCACCGGAATTGGCCTGCCCGTCGCTCACCTGATAGGTGAAGCTGTCCGCGCCGGAGTAGTTTGCGGCAGGCGTATAGGTGAAGGAGCCGTCGGCCGCGAAGTCGAGCGCGCCGTGGCTCGGACCGTCGAGGAGGACCGCGGTCAGAGAATCGCCGTCGATGTCCGCATCGTTGCCGATCACGTTGCCGCTTTTCGGCATGTCCTCCGCCGTGGTCACCGCGTCGTCCGCAGCGACCGGGGCGTCATTCATCGGAGCGACCGCCAGCGCCACGGTCACGACGTTGGAGTCCAGCTTGCCGTCGTTCACCTTGTAGGTGAAGGAATCCATGCCGTTGAAGTTGGCCAGCGGGGTGTAGGTGAAGGAGCCGTCGGCCGCGAAATCGAGCGCGCCATGGCTCGGCCCGTCGAGCAGCGCCGCGCTCAGCGCATCGCCGTCGGCATCCGCATCGTTGCCAATTACGTTGCCACTGACCGGCATGTCCTCCGCTGTGGTCACCGCGTCGCCCGCGGCGACCGGGGCGTCGTTCACCGGCGCGACGGCCAGCTGCACGGTGGCGACCCCGGAGTTGGCTTTCCCGTCGTTGATCTGATAGGTGAAGCTGTCCGCGCCGGAATAGTTGGCGGCAGGCGTGTAGGTGAAGGAGCCGTCGGCCGTGAAGTCGAGCGCGCCGTGGCTCGGCCCGTCGAGCAGCGCCGCGCTCAGCGCATCGCCGTCGGCGTCCGCGTCGTTGCCGACTACGTTGCCACTGACCGGCGTGTCCTCCGCCGTGGTCACCGCGTCGTCTTTGGCGACCGGGGCGTCGTTCACCGGGGCGACCGCCAGATCCACGTTGACGACGTTGGAGTCCAGGGCGCCGTCGTTCGACTTGTAGGAGAAGGAATCGGTGCCGCTGAAGTTGGCTTCCGGGGTATAGGTGAAGGAGCCGTTCGCGTTCAGCGCCAGGGCGCCGTGCGCGGGACCTGCGACCAGCGTAACGCTGAGCGCCGAGCCCTCGGCATCGGTGTCGTTGGCCGTCACGCCAGGCCCCGGCACGAGCAGCACGGTGTCCTCGTCCAGGGAGTAGCTGTCGTTCCGAGCCACCGGCGCGGTATTCGTATTGCCGCCGACGAGCTGGATATCCAGGGCCTCGAAATTGCGCACGTCGAGGTCGAAGCTCTGGAAGTGGAAGGTCCTGCCGTGGTCGCTATGGGTATTCGCATTGCGCGCGAGGAACGCCTCGAACGCGGCGATGTCCTTTTGCACCGAGGAAAGCTGCAACTCCGCCTGGGTGAGGGTGAGCTGCAGCGTGTCGAAGCCCTTGCCGCCGTCGTAGAAATCGTGAGCGCGAGCGTTTTCCGAGAGGGTGTAGTTGGCGACGTCGTTGCCGCGGCCGGCGAGGAGGAGGTCGCTGCCCGCGCCGCCGTCCAGGTAGTCGTCGCGGCCGCCTCCGGGCTTCGACCAGAAGCAGTGGTTCCAGCTCCAGCGCACGCCGTCGCCGACCAGGATGTCGTTGCCCCCGCCGCCATGCAGCGTGTCGGCGCCGTCGCGACCCAGGATCACGTCCCTGCCTGCCGTGCCCTTCAGGTCATCGTCGCCCCTGCTGCCAACGATGAATCGGATCGAGTCCCCGCGCTTTGTCATGGCTCCCCCAAGAAAAAGCCTTCGACAGAATTCGTAAAGATTGTGCGCAGGCGGGGAGAGTGGCGACAATCGCACCCCGTGTGAAAAGTCGCGCCGCGCGGAACAAAATGCGACGCGCGGCGTGGCAAACTGCGCGCCGCATTTCCATTCGTGATTTAGTTGTTTGGCGGGCGTCCCGGCGCTGCGCGCCGCGCGTTATTCCGCTTGTCTTATCGCTGCGTACGCTCGCGGATCAGTCCGCGGCGCGGAGGCTTCTCAGGAATGGGAGGAAATCGGCGAAGAAGAATCGCGCGCGCTCCTTCACGTGCGCGTCGATCTCCGATGCCGAGTCGAGCGTTTGCGACCCCTTGCGCAGTTTGAAGCCGCTCGCGGCGATCGCGGCCCGGGCTGCGGCAATGGCCTTCGCCTCGTCGCGCGGCGCCGCCAGGAACAGGCGATCGATCAGGTTGACGTGCAGGCCCGCGCCTAGCACGGGCGAAGCGAGGATCGTGTCGATGACGCTCGTGACTGGCGCGCGCAGGATGGCACGGTTGAAGCGCTCGGTGCGCTCGCGGCGTGCGTCCTCGCCAGCCGCCGGCAGCGCCGGCAGTACGTTGCCGAGCGCGGTCATGCCAAACACTGCCTGCCGCAGGCGCACGCGTTCGAGCTTTGCGCATTCAGGGGAGCGTGCGAGTTCCTCGAACGTCATCGGCGCGCGCGCAAGCGCGTCCAGCACTGGGGCATAAGTCTCTGGCCGCAACGTGACTTCGCCGGCGGGCGTCGTCGACTGCAGGCGGCAGGCGGAGCGCGGCCGGATCAACGCGAAACGCATGTGGGCGAGCGTCGCCTCGAGCTGCGGGGGCGGAACCTTCGGCGCCCCTCGCGTGTACACGTCCCTGCGAAACGTCTGGTTGCGCGCGAAATCCTTGATCGTCTCCGCCATGGCGCGCTCGCTGATTTCGGCGACGATTTTCGCCATCTCGGGCTTGAGCGCAAACTGCTCGAAATTGTCGATCAGCGACGCGGAGCCGGCGAACGCGAGCTTCGCCTGCGCCAACTCGCGCGCCACGTCCGCGTGGTAGAACGGCGACCAGTTGGCGTTGTGGTACTCGTGCGCGAGGTAGTGCGGGTCGTGGCGGCCCATATCCGCAAGCCGCGCCGTCGCCAGCGGGCTGGCGGCGAAGAAGCGGGCGCCCGCCTGCTGCAGCCGAAGCGCGAATTCCATCGAGCGGCGCACCTTCTCGACGCGATCGCCCGCGCCGAGGCTCGCGTGGTCGTTGAGCAGGCGCTGCAGCGGCGCCACCTGCGCGAGTCCCGGCAGGCAGTTGTAGCTGAGGTAGACCATGCCGCCCGGCTTGAGCTTGCGGCGCATGAACTCGAGCAGTTGCTGTCGCTGCTCCGCGCCGACCCAGGACCACACGCCGTGCAGGGCGATGAAGTCCGCCTCCTCCAGCTCCTCCTGCAGCAGCTCGGCGAAGCTTTTCTCCAGGAAACGGACGTTTTCGATGCCCGCGTCCTGCGCCAGCTTTTGCGCGTTGCGGATGTGGGTCGGATTGAAATCCACCCCGCAGAACCGCCCCTGCGGGTTGGCCGCGGCGTGCAGGGCGGTCGAGAAGCCGTTGCCGCAGCCCAGCTCGAAGTAGGCGAACTCGGTGCCGGCGCTAGGCGCCTCCACGCCGCCAAGCAGCGCGACGTAGCGCAGCTGCGCCGGGCTCAGCTCGCGGAAGTAGCCGTGCGTGTAGTCGAGGTCGACGACATAACCTTCCGACCAGGAAGGTCCGGCCACCGCTAGAACAGGTCCACGTCCGGGGCCACCGGATGAGAGAACGCCTCGTTGGTGTTGAAGTCCCAGCCGGTCTCGGTGGTGGGGCCGGCGCCGCCCTTGATGTCCTGCTCGATGTGGCCGTGGCTGAACGCGCCGTAGTCCAGGCTCACCTCGTTGGCGTTGGCGCCGTCGCTTTGCAGCCCCGTCACCAGCACGTCCTTGAAGTAGTACTGGTCCACCAGCTGCGACTCTTTGCCGCCCGCCGCGTAGGCCTCCACCTCGAAGAACTTGAAGTGATGGCCCTCGGTCACCCCGTCGGTCAGGTCCAGGATCTGCGCGCTCGAGCCCAGCCCCAGCAGCACATCGCTTGCGCTCGCCTTGCCCGCGCCGCCGCCACCGCCAACGCTCGCGCTGCCACTGTTGGCCAAGCCCATCTGGAACGAATCCAGTTCCAGCCAGCCGGGCGCGCCATCGAAGGTCACGTAGTAATGCAGCTGCGCGCTGGTGGGCAGCGCCGCCTCATCCAGCTTGCCCTTGAGGGCATCCCCCGCCACCGACGGACCACCGTCGAAGCTCTCGGATTGGGCGAAGTCGAACCCCGTCTTGCTCGTGGAGTCGATGCCCCCCTTGGCGTCGTACGCGACGTGGCCGTGCACGAACTTGGCGAAGTCGAAGTTCAGGTCGTTGGCCGTGGAGGCGGCATTGCCGCTGGTCTGCAGCCCCGTCACCAGCACGTTCTCGAAGTAGTACTGATCCACCAGCTGGCCGCCCTTGTCGCCCCCGGCCCGGTAAGCCTCGATCTCCACGTTCTTGATGTGCTCGCCCGAGGTGAGCGCATCGGTCAGCTCCACGATCGTGCTGCTGGAGCCCAGCAGCGAATGCAGGTCGCTCGCGCTCGCCTTGCCCGCGCCGCCACCGCCCGCACCGCCCACGCTGCCGTTGTTGGACAGCCCCATGCTGAAGCCATCCAGCCGCAGCCACTCCGTCGCCCCATCAATGCGAATGTAGTAATCCAGCGCCACATCCGACGAAACGCTGGCAAGAACCTTCGAGGACCCGCTGCTGCTCGGCTCGTTGAAGCCGACCACCTTGACGTCGACGCTCGCAGAGTCGGTGCCGCCGTTGCCGTCGGTCACCGAGTAGCTGAAGCTGTCCACCTGGCTCGTTCCCGATCCCATCGCCTGCAGCGCCGCTGAAACGGTGGGGTCATAGGTATACGATCCGTCGGCGCCGAGCGTGACCGCCGCACCCAGCGCGGTCGTGAACGTGCCAGCCGTAGTTACCGTGAGCGGATCACCCTCCGCATCGGTGTCGTTGGCAAGCACGTTGCCGCTGTTCGCGGTGTCCTCGCTGGTGGTGCGCGCGTCGTTCACCGCATCCGGAGCATCGTTTACCCCCAGCAGAGCCACGCTCACGGTTGCGACGTCCGTGCCGCCATGACCATCCGAAGCTGTATAGCTGAAGGTGTCCGTCGCGGTCTCGCCCTGCGCCAGCGCCTGGATGGCCGCCGCCAGTGTCGGGTCGTAGTGCACCGTGCCGTTGGGATTCACGCTGATCGCTGCGCCCATTGCACTCGTGGCGCTGGCTGCGGACGCGTGCAGCACGTCGGTCAGATCCACGTCCGTGTCGTTCGCCAACACGTTGATGATGTTGTCGAGCGGCAGGTCCTCGCTGTAGCCGCTGCCGCCGGCGCTGCTGCCGAATGCGACGTGGACATTGTCGACGAGCGTGTAGTCGCCGGTGTCGGCGAAGAAGCGCACCAGATCGACGCTTCCCCAATCCGAACCGAAAGTGACGGGCGCGTAGCCACCGCCGAGCGGACCCGCATCGGCGGTGAGGAGCGCCACCTGCGCGCCATTGTCATAGCCGATGATGGTCACCGGGTGCGCCGCGTTGTTGGCTGCGAGGCTCAGCGACAACAGCGCGAAGTTCCCGCCGTCGGCACGCTCTATGGCGCCGTCAGCCCCGTCTCCTGCATTGTCCTGCCCCGTGCTCGCGGCTGCGACCGTCGAGCTGCCCACTCCGGCGCCTGCGAACAAGAAGAATCCCAAGAGGCTGTAGCCGTCCATGTTGCCCAGATCAGTGACACCCTCGAAGTCGAGCAGGGTCTCCACCTGTGTTCCGCCCCCGCCCGAAGGCGCAATGACGTCGTCCACCGCCACAGGCGCGTCGTTCACGCCGTTTATCGTGAGGTTGACGGTCACGGCGTTGCTCGTCGCGCCGTGGCTGTCGGCGGCAACATAGCTGAAGCTGTCGGTGGCGCTCTTGTCGACCGCGAGATATTCGAACTTGCCGTTCGGGTCGTAGCTGTAGCCGCCGTCGGCGTTCATCGTGAGCAGCGCGCCGGAGGCGAGGGCGATCGTGCTGCCGACGCCAGCGCTCGATCCGTTCACCGCGCTGACGTGCAGCGTGTCGCCAATGTCCACGTCGGTGTCGTTGGCGAGAACTTTGCCGGTTACCGCATGGTCCTCGTCCACCGCATTGGAATCGGCGGCCGCGACCGGCTTGTCGTTCACGCCAGTCACCGTGATCTGGACGGTGGCGGTCGAGGTCGCGCCGGCGAGGTCAGCGATCGTGTAGCTGAAGGTGTCGGTGGTGGTCGTGCCCTCGGCCAGTTGCTGGAGGGCGAGAGCGGCGCTCGGGTCGTAGCTGAGGCTTCCGTTCGCGCCCACGAGCACCACTGCGCCGAGCGTGCTCGTGGCATCTGCGCCCGTTACCGCCAGCACGTCGAGGTGATCCGGGTCCGTATCGTTGGCGAGCAGCCCCGGCGCCGCGATTACCAGCGGTGTGTCCTCGTTGGTGGCGGCTGCGTCAGCGTGCGCGGTGGGCGTGTTGTTTACGAGTTCATAGCCGAGCGCCTCGAAGTTGCGCGCGTCGAGATCGAAGCTCTGGAAGTGGAAGGTCTTACCGTGGTCGCTGCGCGGATCCGCCTTGTCCGTGAGGAACGCTTGAAATGCGGCGATGTCCTCCTGGACCGATGCGAGCCTGAATTCCCCGTAGGTCAGCGCCAGCTGCAGCGTGTCGAAGCCGCTGCCGCCGTCGTAGAGGTCGTGCGTGCCGATGTCGGCAAAGTTGGCCCCGAGGTTTCCCGCCATGCTGTAGAGGGCAATGTCGTCGCCGCGCCCGCCGAACACCTTGTCGTTGCCCGCGCCGCCGTCGAGGAAGTCCGCGTTGCCGGATGTCGGTGTCCACCAGAGGCAGTGGCCCCAGCCCCACGCCCAGCCCTTGCCGGCCTCGTCGCCGTACAGGATGTCGTCGCCGGCCCCGCCCTGGAGGGAATCGTTGCCCTTGCCACCGATGAGCAGGTCGTTGCCAGCGCCGCCGTCGAGTGTGTCGTTGCCCTTGCCGCCATCCAGCTGGTCATTGCCGGCGAGGCCGACGAGCTTGTCGTCGCCTTTGCCGCCAAAGAGCTTGTCGCTGCGATCGGTTCCCGCGAGGACGTCGTCGTTCTTCGTGCCCTTCAGCGTGACGCCCTTGTCGGAGTCGCCGTGATGGTCGTGATCGTCGCGATCGTGGTGGTCATCGCGGCCATGCGAGCCGCTGTAATTCCTATTGCTGGCCATGCTTCCCCCGGGGACCGCCGGGCCAAGTACCGGCGCAGGAGGATTATGCAATTCGGCGCCCGGCGTCGGCAACGAAAATGCACGTACTAGTACAGGGGCGCGCGCTAGCGCGACTGTCAAGGTCTGTCAGGCAGAGCTCAGCCGACGACGAAGGCCGCGCCGCCGGTGGCGATCAGCTCGCCTTCGTCGTTCGCGAGCTCCATGTGCGTGACGGCAATGCGGTTTCCCAGGCGCACCACGCGGCCGGTGGAGACGAAGTGCTTGCCGCGCCCCGGGCGCAGATAGTCCACGCGCAGGTCGATGGTGCCGATGTTGGGGAATTCGAGCTTCTCGCCCGGCTGCGTCTCCTTGTGCAGTGCGAGCATGATGGAGAAGCCCGCGGTGACGTCGAGCACCGCGGCGATCACGCCGCCGTGCAGGATGCCGCGGCGCGAGTTGCCGATCAGGTCCGGGCGCATGTTGAAGCGCAGCTGCGGCTTCGCCGGGTCCATCGATGCGACTTCCACCCCAAGCACGCGGTTGAACGGCACGTTCTCGGCGATGATCTTCGATACCAGGGCGTGGTATTCACTCCTCGATTTCATGGCGCAATGGTGGCAGGAACCGCGGCGCTGGACTAGACTCAATTCGCTCGCATGACGAACTTCTCCGACATCGGCAAGCTCGTCGCCGGCGAGTCGCTCGACGCCGACCCGACCGAGACCCGCGAGTGGCTGGACGCGCTCGACGCCCTGGTGGCGACTGCCGGCAAGGACCGCGCGCGCTACGTGATGGGTCGGCTCGTCGAGCACGCCGGCGCGCTCGACGTGCGCACGCGCGCGCGCTTCAACACGCCGTACTGCAACACCGTCGCGCCGCACGAGCAGCCGCCGTTCCCCGGCGATTTCACCATCGAGCAGCGGTTGGCCTCGATCATCCGCTGGAACGCGCTCGCCATGGTGGTGCGCGCCAACCGCGCGCACGCCGAGCTTGGCGGCCATATCGCGAGCTTCGCCTCGGCCGCCGACCTGTTCGAGGTGGGCTTCAACCATTTCTTCCGCGGGCACGCCGCGCCGGGCGGCGCGGATCTCGTGTATTTCCAGCCGCACTCGGCGCCGGGCGTGTACGCGCGCGCCTTTCTCGAGGGACGCATTTCAGACGCGCAGCTCGACAGCTATCGCCGCGAGACCGACGGCAAAGGGCTCTCCTCCTACCCGCATCCGTGGTTGATGCCGCAATTCTGGCAGTTCCCCACCGGCTCGATGGGACTGGGGCCGTTGAATGCGATCTACCAGGCGCGCTTCATGCGCTACCTCGAGCATCGCGGCACCCTTGCGACGGCGGGGCGCAAGGTATGGGCGTTTCCGGGCGACGGCGAGATGGACGAGCCCGAGTCGCTCGCCGGGCTGTCGGTCGCCGCGCGCGAGGGCCTCGACAACCTGATCTTCGTCGTCAACTGCAACCTGCAGCGGCTGGACGGGCCGGTGCGCGGCAACAGTTCGATCATCCAGGAGCTGGAGGGCCTCTTCGCCGGCGCGGGCTGGAACGTGGTGAAGCTGATCTGGGGCAGCGACTGGGATCCGCTGTTCGCGCGCGATCGCGAAGGCGTGATCCTGCGCCGCCTGCACGAGACGGTGGACGGCGAGTTCCAGACCTACGCGGCGACCGACGGGCGCTTCAACCGCGAGCATTTCTTCAACAAGTATCCGGAGCTCAAGGCGCTGGTCGCGGAGCTCACGGACGACGACATCGACCGGCTGAAGCGCGGCGGCCACGACCCGGTCAAGATCTACTCGGCCTATCACGCCGCCGTGAACCACAAGGGCCAGCCCACGGTGATCCTTGCCCAGACGAAGAAGGGCTACGGCATGGGCACCTGGGGACAGGGCAAGATGGGCACGCACCAGCAGAAGAAGCTCGACGACGACGCGCTGAAGGCGTTCCGCGACCGCTTCGCGCTGCCGCTCTCGGACGAGGAGGTGACGGGCCTGAGCTTCCACCGGCCCGCACAGGACTCGCCGGAGATGCGCTATCTGCGCTCGCGGCGCGAGCGCCTCGGCGGCTACCTGCCGGAGCGCAAAACGCAGGGCGCCCGGCTGCCGGTGCCCGCGCTCGCCGCATTCGCGAAGGCGCTCGAAGGCTCGCACGGGCGCGAGCTGTCCACGACCATGGTGTACGTGCAACTCCTCGCGCAGCTGCTCAAGGACCCGGCGCTCGGCCGGCATATCGTGCCCATTGTCGCGGACGAGGCGCGCACCTTCGGCATGCAGTCGCTGTTCCGCCAGGTCGCGATCTACTCGCCCTTCGGCCAGCTCTACGAGCCCGAGGACCGCGAGGAGCTGCTCTACTACAAGGAAGCGAAGGACGGCCAGATCCTGGAGGAGGGCATCACCGAGGCGGGGGCGCTCGCCTCCTGGATCGCGGCGGCCACCAGCTACAGCGCGCACGGCGTGCCGATGCTGCCCTTCTACGCCTTCTACTCGATGTTCGGCTTCCAGCGCGTCGGCGACCTGATCTGGGCGGCGGCGGATTCGCGCTCGCGCGGCTTTCTCATTGGCGCCACCGCCGGGCGCACCACGCTCGCCGGCGAAGGCCTGCAGCACCAGGACGGATCGAGCCACCTCGCCGCCGCCACCATCGCCAACTGCGTCGCCTACGACCCGTGCTTCGGCTACGAGCTCGCCGTGATCCTGCAAGACGGGATGCGCCGCATGCTCGAGGTCGAAGAGGACGTCTTCTACTACGTCACGGTGATGAACGAGAACTACGCGCACCCTGCGATGCCGGCCGGTGCGGAGCAGGGCATCCTCAAAGGCATGCACCGCGTGCGCGCGGCGGGCAAAGGGAAGAAGAGCGTCCGGCTGCTGGGCGCGGGCGCCATCCTGCGCGAGGCGCTCGCCGCCGCCGAAGTGCTGGAAACGACACACGGCGTGGCGGCGGAAGTCTGGTCGGTGACGAGCTTCACCGAGCTGCGCCGCGACGGCCGCAAGGGCGCCAAGAGCTGGGTGGCGCAGTGCCTTGAGGGCGGCAGCGGCCCGGTGATCGCGGCGAGCGATTACGTGAGCGCGCTCGCCGACCTGATACGCGAATGGGTGCCGGGGCGTTACGTGACGCTCGGCACCGACGGCTTCGGGCGCAGCGATACGCGGGCAGCCTTGCGCGCGCACTTCGGCGTGGACCGCGACGCCATCGTGCGCGCGGCGCTCGGCGCCTAGCGCTACAGCCAGCCGAGTTGCTTGGCGGCGAGTTCCTTCATGATTTCCTCGGCGCCGCCGCCGATGGTCATGACCTTCACCTCGCGGTAGACGCGCTCGGCGCGCGTGCCGCGCACGTAGCCGGCGCCGCCCAGGATCTGCACCGCCTCGTCGGCGCAGAACTGCATGGCGCGCGTGGCGAAGTTCTTCGCCATGGCGAGCTGCGCGATCGCCTGCGGGTCCCGCGGTTCAAGCGTCAATTTCCAGGCCGTGTCGTAGACCATGGCGCGCGCGGCGTGGATGCGCATCTGCATGTCCACCAGCTTGTGGCGCAGCACCTGGTGCTCGACTAGCCGCTTGCCGAAGGTCTTTCGCTCCTTCGCCCAGGCAAGCGCATCCTCCAGGCACACCTGCGCGAAGCCGGCCGCGGCGGCCGCCATGCCGAGGCGCTCGGCGTTGAGGTTGCGCATGACGATGCGAAAGCCCGCGTTCTCCTCGCCGATCAAGTTGGCGGCGGGCACGCGCACGTTGTCGAAATGCAGGCTCGCGGTGTCGGAGCACCACCAGCCCATCTTCTGTAGCGGCGCGCGCGTGAAACCCGCGCGTTCGCGCTCGATGAGAAGCAGCGACACGCCGCCCGCGCCCGGGCCGCCGGTGCGTACGGCGACGGTGTAGTAGTCGGCACGCATGCCCGAGGTGATGAAGGTCTTCTCGCCGTTCACCACGTACTCGCCGCCCTCGCGGCGCGCGGTGGTCTTCAGGTTGGCGACGTCCGAGCCGCCGGAGGGCTCGGTGATGGCGAGCGCGCTGATCTTCTCGCCCGCGAGAATGCCCGGCAGCACGCGGCGCTTGAGCTCTTCGCTTCCCGCCGAGGCGATGGGGGGCGAGCCGATCTGGTGAGAAAAGAGGCTCGCGTGCACGCCGCCCGAGCCGCAGAGCGCGATCTCCTCCGAGAGCACCACATGCATGAGCAGATCGGCCGGCGTGCCGCCGTACTCCTCGGGAAAGCCCACGCCGAGCAGCCCCGCGGCGGCGGCCTTGCGGTAGAGCTCGCGCGGAAATTCCCCGGCTTCGTCCCAGGCCGCGGCGCGCGGCGCGATCTCGCGCTGCACGAAGCGGCGCATCGAGTCGCGGAAGGCTTCGTGCTCTTCCGTCAGAGCGGGATGCGCCTTCATGCGAGCCAAAATGCCATCGCGGCGGGCGTCTGCATGCTCGCGCAGCCGTGGGCGCGTTGGGCCTTCATGCGGGCTCGAATTCCATGAGCAGCTTCCCGGGCGCGACTTGCGCGCCTTTGGCGACGTGCACCGCCCTCACGCGCACGGCCGCGGGCGCGATAAGCGTGTGCTCCATCTTCATCGCTTCCAGCACCACCAGCGCGCGGCCGGCTTCGATGCGCTCGCCGGGCTTCGCATGCACGGCGACGACGCGGCCGTTCATCGGCGCGGCGAGGCGTCCGTCGGCGAGCCCAGCTGCGGCGCGCTCGGGCGGGTCCATGGTCGTGTCGCGCCAGCTATAGGAGTGGCCGTCGAGCTGAAAGTGCAGCATGGCACCCTCGAGCGCGAACGGCGCGGAGGGCGGGGTCGATCGCGCCATGTTGCTCCAGCCCGCCCACTCGCTGTAGCCCGCGGCGTCGGCGCACGCGTTGGCATACAGCGCGCGCGCCATCGACTCGTCCAGCTGCGGCGGTTGCCAGCCAGCGAAGCGCTCCTCGAGGAGCACCGTGGTCGCGCCGGGTCCGGCGAAGACCGGATCGCGCAGCACCGCGGCGAGGAACGCCTTGTTGGTCGGTACGCCGAGCGCCACGGTCGCATCGAGCGCGGCGGCGAGCTTCTCGCGCGCCTCCTCGCGCGTACGGCCGTGGGTGATGAGCTTCGCAGCGAGCGAATCGTAGTCGGGCGGGATCTCGATCCCGCTCTCGAGCGCGTGATCCACGCGCACGCTGGTAACGGGTTGCCAGAGGGCGAGGCGACCCGCTTGCGGCAGAAAGTTGCGCGCCGGATCCTCGGCGCACAGGCGCGCCTCGACGGCATGGCCCTCGAAGCGGATGTCTTTCTGCGCACGCGGCAGCGGCTCGCCCGCCGCCACGCGCAATTGCCACTCCACGAGGTCGAGACCCGTCAGCATCTCGGTCACGGGGTGCTCGACCTGCAGGCGCGCATTTGCCTCGATGAACCAGAAGGCGCCTGCTTCCTCCAGCAGGAACTCGATGGTGCCGGCGCCGACGTACCCCGCGGCGCGCGCCACCGCCACCGCCGCCTCGCCGAGCTTCGCGCGCAGCTTCGCATCCACGGCGGGCGAGGGCGACTCCTCGATCAGCTTCTGGTGCCGGCGCTGCACCGAGCAGTCGCGTTCGCCCAGGTGAACGCAATTGCCCTTCGCGTCGGCGAAGATCTGCACTTCCACGTGGCGCGGCGCGAGGATGGCACGCTCGAGGATCACGCGGTCGTCGCCGAAGGCATGCTCGGCCTCCGATTTCGCCGAGGCCAGCGCTTCGTCGAGCTCCCCCGCAGTGCGCACCAGGCGCATGCCGCGCCCGCCGCCGCCCGCGACTGCCTTGATGACGAGGGGAAACTCGGGCTTGCGCTCGTAGGTGGGCAACACCGGCACGCCGGCCGCCGCGGCGAGCTTTTTCGCGTTCGCCTTGTCGCCGAGCGCGCGCATCGCCGCGGGCGGTGGGCCTACCCAGACGCGTCCCGATGCGATCACGGCTTCGGCGAACGCGGGGTTCTCGGAAAGAAAGCCGTAGCCCGGGTGCACCGCTTCGGCATACGCTTTCAGGATTGCCGCGATGTTGAGGTAGGACTCGCGCGGCGTGGCGGGGCCGATGTGCACCGCCGAGTCTGCGGCGCGCACGTGCGGCGCGTCGCGGTCGGCATCGGAATACACCGCCACGGTGGCGATGCCCATGCGCCGTGCCGTGCGCGCAACGCGCACCGCGATCTCGCCGCGGTTCGCGATCAGAAGGCTCTTGAACACCTAGTCTTTCTTGATGTGCTTCGAGGGCAGGATGCCCATGTACTTGCAGATGATGCCGAGCATCACCTCGTCAGCGCCGCCGCCGATCGAGCCCAGGCGCCCGTCGCGGTAGGCGCGCGACACCGGATTGTCCCAAGTGAAGCCCATGCCGCCCCAGTACTGCAGGCACGCGTCCGACACCTCGCGGCGCAGGCGCCCGGACTTGAGCTTCGCCATCGAGGCGAGCTCGGTGACGTCCTCGCCCGCGATGTACTTCTCGCAAGCGCGGTAGGTGAGGGCGCGCAACGCCTCGACCTCAGTCTTCAATTCCGCGAGCCGATAGTGCACGTACTGGAAGTCGAGCACTGTCTGGCCGAACATCTTGCGCTCGCGCACGTATTCAATTGTGTCGTGGATAGTGCGCTCGAGGCCCTGCACGCTGCTCGCCGCGGCCCACAGGCGCTCCTCCTGGAACTGTTGCATCTGGTAGGTGAAGCCGAAGCCTTCCTCGCCGACGCGGTAGCGCTGCGGCACGCGCACATCGTCGAAGTGGATGAGCCCCGTGTCGGAGGACATCATGCCGATCTTGCGGATCTTCTTCGCCTTGACCACGCCCTTGATCTTCATCGGCACGCAGATCAGCGTCTTGTTCTTGTGCGGCGCGCCCTCCGACGTGTTGGCGAGCAGGCACATCCAGTCCGCCTGCAGGCTGTTGGTGATCCACATCTTGGCGCCGTTGATGACGTAGTCGCCGCCGTCCTTCCTGGCGGTTGTCTTGATCGAGGCGACATCCGACCCGGCGCCGGGCTCGGAAACGCCGATGCACGCGACGTAGTCGCCCGCGATCGAGGGTGCGAGGAATTCCTTGCGCAGCTCGTCGGAGCCGTTGCGCGCGAGCGCGGGCGTGGCCATGTCGGTCTGCACGCCGATCGCCATCGGCACGCCGCCGCAGCGGATATTGCCGAGCGTCTCCGCCATCACCATGGCGTAGCTCCAATCGAGGCCCGCGCCGCCGTAGGCCTCGGGCTTGGTGAGGCCCAGCATGCCGAGATCGCCGAGCTTCTTGAACACCTCGTGCGCGGGAAACTGCTCGGCGGCCTCCCATTCGTCGACGTGCGGATTGATCTCCGCCTCGATGAAGCGCTTGAGATTGCGGCGGATCTCTTCATGCTCTTGCGTGAACTGCATACAGCCTCCTGAAAATTGGGGTCAGGAAATTGGGGTCAGTCCCCGATTCTTTGGGGTCTGACCCCAATTTCCGGGTCTGACGCCGATTTTCATGGTCTCGCCACTCCGAATTGAACGGGTCTCAATCGCCGCCTGCCGGCGTCTTCGCAGATCGAGAGCGCGAAGCCGAGGACGTTGCGCGTGTCGCGCGGGTCGATGATGCCGTCATCGAGCAGCATCGCCGAGGTAATGAGCGCGCTCTGCTGGCGCTCGAAGTTCTCGACGATTTTCGCGCGCAGGGCGTCGATCTGGTGGTGGTCCACTTCCTGGCCCTTCCTCTTCATGCCGGCCTCCATCACGATCGCCATGGTGAGCGCGGCCTGCTCGGCGCCCATCACCGCGGTCTGCGCGTTCGGCCAGGAAAACAGAAAGCGCGGGTTGTAGCCACGCCCACACATGCCGTAGTTGCCCGCGCCGAACGAGGCGCCGCACATCAGCGTGATCTGCGGGACGTTCGCGTTCGACACCGCCTGGATCATCTTCGAGCCGTGCTTGATCATGCCAGCTTCTTCGGATGCCTTGCCGACGATGTAGCCGGTCGTGTTCTGCAGGTACAGGATCGGCAGGCCCGCCTGGCAGCAGGACTGGATGAAGTGCGTCGCCTTGTTCGCGCCCGCGGGATCGAGCGGGCCGTTGTTGGTGACGATGCCCACGCGAAAGCCCTGGATCGCCGCGTGGCCGCACACCGTCGCCGGCCCGTAGTCGGCTTTGAAATCGAGGAAATCGGAATCGTCCACGAAGCGCGCGATCGCCTCGCGCATGTCGAAGGGCTTGCGGTAGTCCTCTGGGACCACGCCAAGCAGCTCCTCGACTGCGTAGCGCGGCGGCTTGCCCGCGGGGCGCGAGGGCGACTCGAATCCCAGGCGCGCTATCACTTCGCGTGCGTAGCGGATACCGTCGGCGTCGTTCTCCGCGAGGTACTCGCCGAGGCCCGAGACATGCGTGTGCATCACCGCGCCGCCGAGCTCTTCGTCAGTCGCGATCTCGCCGGTCGCGGCCTTGAGGAGCGGCGGCCCCGCGAGAAACGCCTTGGCACGCCCGCGCACCATGATCACGTAGTCGGAGAGCCCCGGCATGTAGGCGCCGCCCGCGGTGGAAGACCCGTGCACCACGGTGATTACGGGCAGCCCGGCGGCCGAGAGCTTCGCGAGGTTGTAGAAAATCGCGCCGCCGTGGACGAACCCTTCCACGCGGTACTTGAGCAGGTTCGCGCCCGCCGACTCCACGAGGTGCACGAAGGGCAGCTTGTTCTCGAGCGCCAACCCTTGGGCGCGCAGCAGCTTCTCGCGCCCCATGTGCTGGATCGCGCCCGCGTCGATGCCGGAGTCGCTCGCCACCACTATCGCGCGCGCGCCGGACACGTAACCGATGCCCGCGATCATGCCGCCGCCAGGAATGGTCTTCTCGGGATCGGGATTGTCGAGGCAATAGCCCGCCATGGAGGAGAGCTCGAGCCAGGGCGCGCCCGGATCGAGCAGGCGCGCGATGCGCTCGCGCGGCAGGAGCTGCCCGCGCTTGTCGAAGAGAGGCTTCGCTTCGGCGGATGCGTCGCGCGTCCTCTTCTCGAGCGCGCGCAGCCGCTCGATAAGCGCGAGCATGCGCGCGCGCCCGCGCTGGAAGGCCTCGCCCGCGACGTCGATCTTCGACTGGATCGCCGGCATTACGCGCGCGCCCTCGGCTTTGCCGCGATCACCAGCATCGCTCGAGCACCTTCAGCGACGTCACGCGCATCTGGATCACTCAAGCACCTTCGGCTTCTTCGCGAGGTGAAAGCCGTCGAACGGTGCAGTCGATTTTCCACTGCCGATCCTGTCGGCGACGCGCTTGGCGTTCGGCACCGCGCCGTCCACGCGCAGGCAGGAGCCCGAGATGAACGCCGCCGCAGGCGAGAGCAGGAACAGGATCGCCGCCGAGACTTCGGACTCGGTGCCCAGGCGGCCGAGCGGCACGCGCTTTGGAAGCTGGCGGATGTGCTCGGCCATCTCCGGCGGATAGTGGTCAAGGCCGCTCGATGCAATCCATCCCGGCGCGATCGCGTTGACGCGGATCGGCGCCCACTCGAGCGCCGCCGTCTCGGTGAAATTGAGCATCCCCGCGCGCGCGGCGCCCGAATGCCCCATACCGGGCATGCCGTTCCACATGTCGGCGATCATGTTCACGATCGCGCCCGCGCCCGCCGCCTTCATCCACTGCGTGTAGCACTCGCGCGCGACCAGAAAGCCTCCCGTCAGGTTGGTGCGCACCACCGTCTCCCAGCCCTTGGCGGAAATCTTTTCCAGCGGCGAGGCGAACTGGCCGCCCGCGTTGTTGACGAGGCAATCGATCCTGCCGAAGTCGGCGAGCACGTTTGATACGGTCCTCGCCACCGCCTCTTCTTCACGGATGTCGCAGGCGTAAGTGTTTGCCTCTGCGCCGATTTCCGCTGCCACAGCCTTGAGCTTGTCCTCCTTGCGGCCAACGAGCGCCACGCGCGCGCCTAGCGCAGCGAGCTCGTGCGCCGTGCAGCGGCCGATGCCTGAGCCCGCGCCGGTGACGAGCGCCACCTGGCCCTGGAACAACCCCTGCCGGAACACGGACGCGTAGGAAGAAAGCATTTGCTTGGTGAGTGTCCGTCATTGGCATATCATTCGTCAATGATCCCCCGCACCCTCTTCAGCCCCGAGCACGAGACCTTCCGCGACAGCGTGCGCCGCTTCATGCAGGAAGAGGTGGTGCCGCACGACGAGCGCTGGCAGGAACAGGGCTACGTCGACAAGGACGTCTGGAAAAAGGCGGGCGCCAACGGCTTTCTGTGCGCGTCGATGCCGGAGGAGTACGGCGGCGCGGGCGCGGATCGCCTGTACAGCGTGGTGCTGATGGAAGAGCAGGCGCGCGCGAACAATTCGTCGCTCGGCTGGGGCCTGCATTCCGAGATCGTCGCGCCGTACCTGCTTCGCTACGGCAGCGAGGCGCTGAAGAAGAAGTACCTGCCGAAGATGGCCTCGGGCGAGATCATCGGCGCCATCGCCATGAGCGAGCCGGGCGCGGGCTCGGACCTGCAGGCGGTGAAGACTTCGGCCATCCGGAAAGGCGACAAATACGTGGTCAACGGCTCCAAGACCTTCATCACCAACGGCTGGAATTGCGACCTGGTGATCGTGGTGGCGAAGACCGATCCGGCGAAGGGCGCCAAGGGCACCAGCCTCATCATCGTGGATACCTCGATGAAGGGCTTCACCAAGGGCAAGCGCCTGAAGAAGATGGGCCTCAAGGGCCAGGACACGGCGGAGCTCTTCTTCGACAACGTTGAGGTCCCCGCGGAGAACCTGCTCGGCCAGGAGAACAACGGCTTCATTTATCTGATGCAGGAGCTCCCCTGGGAGCGCATGCAGATCGCCATCGGCGCCATCGCCAAGGCGGAAGCGGCGATTGAGTGGACCAAGACCTACGTGAGCGAGCGTAAGGTCTTCGGCAAGCCGGTGGCGAGCTTCCAGAACACGCGCTTCAAGCTCGCCGAGCTCGCGACCGAAGCGCAGATCGCGCGCGTGTTCGTGGACCGGTGCCTCGAGCTGCTGCTGCAGGGCAAGCTCGACACCGCCACCGCCTCGATGGCGAAGTACTGGGTGTCGGACCTCGAGTGCAAGGTGATCGACGAATGCCTGCAGCTGCACGGGGGCTACGGCTTCATGTGGGAGTTCCCCATCGCGCGCGCCTACGTGGACGCGCGCGTGCAGCGCATCTACGGCGGCACCAACGAAATCATGAAGGAAGTCATCTCCCGATCCATGGGCCTTGGCGGCAAAGAGTGAAAATCGGGGTCAGAGCCCGATTTGCTTTTGATTTCGAAATCGGGCTCTGACCCCGATTTTCTTCGGAGGCTTGCATGCCTGAAGCGATGGTTTTCGACGCGATCCGCACGCCGCGCGGCAAGGGCAAGCGCGACGGTTCACTGCACGAGGTGAAGCCGGTGACGCTGCTTGCCGGCGTGCTCAGAGAACTCCAGCGTCGCCACGACCTGGACACCGCAGAGGTGGAGGATGTGGTGATGGGCTGCGTGACGCCTTCGGGCGAGCAGGGCTCCTGCATCGCCAAGACAGCCGCGCTGGTTGCCGGCTGGGACTGGAAGGTGCCCGGCGTGCAATTGAACCGCTTCTGTGCCTCGGGACTCGAGGCGGTAAACCTCGCCGCGCAGAAGGTACGCTCAGGCTGGGAGGACCTGGTGGTGGCGGGCGGCGTGGAATCCATGTCGCGCGTGCCGATGGGCTCCGACCGCGGCGCCTGGGCCTGCGATCCGCAGACGAGCCTCGACACCGCGTTCATCCCGCAGGGCATCAGCGCGGATCTCATCGCCACGCTGGAAGAGTTCTCGCGCGAGGAGATCGACGCCTTCGCGCTGCAATCGCAGAAGAAGGCCGCCGCGGCGCGCGAAGCCGGGCGCTTCAAGAAGTCGCTCGCGCCGGTGAAGGACGCCGTCGGCGACGTGATCCTGGACCACGACGAGTTCATCAAGGCGCACACCACGCTGGAAGCCCTCGCCGCGCTCAAGACCTCTTTCGACAAGCCCGGCGAGATGGGCTACGACGCCGTAGCCATCCGGCGCTACCCGCAGGTGGAGCGCATCCGCCACGTGCACACGGCGGGCAACTCCTCGGGAATCGTGGACGGCTCGGCGGCCGTCCTGATCGGCACGGAGAAGAAGGGCAAGGCGCTGGGCTTGAAGCCGCGCGCGCGCATCGTCGCCGCGGCGCTCTCCGGCGCGGATCCCACGATCATGCTCACCGGCCCGATGCCCGCGGCGAGGAAAGCCCTCGCTAAAGCGAAGCTGAAGATCGGCCAGATCGACCTCTTCGAGATCAACGAAGCCTTCGCCGTGGTGCCGATGAAGTTCATGAAGGAGATGGGCGTGCCCGCGGAGAAGGTGAACGTGAACGGCGGCTCGATCGCCATGGGCCACCCGCTCGGCGCCACGGGCGCGATGATCCTCGGCACACTGATCGACGAGCTCGAGCGCAGGAAGCTGCGCTACGGCCTGGCCACGCTGTGCGTCGGCGGCGGCATGGGCATCGCCACGATCGTCGAGCGCCTCTGATGCCGGTGCGCTACGAAAAGGGTGGCGACGGCATCGTCACCCTGACCCTCGACGCGCCCGGCGCGCCGGTCAATACCATGACCCCGGAGTGGCGCAAGGCGTTCGCCGGCGCGGTGGAGCGCCTGCAGAAGGAAAAGGACTCCATCGCCGGCGTGATCCTCTGCTCGGCGAAGAAGACCTTCTTCGCCGGCGCCGAGCTGAAGGAACTGCTCAAGTACGGGCCGGACGACGGCCCCGAAGTCTTCACCTGGCTCGAGGATACGAAGCGGCATTTCCGCGCGCTCGACAAGCTGGGCAAGCCGGTGGTGGCGGCGCTCGAGGGCGCCGCACTTGGCGGCGGCTGGGAACTGGCGCTCGCCGCGCACTGCCGCATCTGCCTGGGCGACGAACGCATCGAATTGGGATTGCCCGAAGCGACACTCGGCTTGCTGCCCGGCGCGACTGGCGTGACCAAGATGGTGCGCCTGCTCGGGTTGCAGGCCGCGTTGCCCCTGCTGATGGAAGGCAAGACCTTCAAGCCCGCCGAAGCCGCGAAGCTCGGCCTGCTGCAGGGCCTCGCTGCCAGCCGCGAGGACCTTTTCCGTATGGCACGCGAGTGGATCGCGAAGAACCCAGCGCCGAAGCAGCCCTGGGACGACGAGAACTACCGCATTCCCGGCGGCACGCCCGCCAGCCCGCAGATCGCGCAGATGCTCACCATCGCGCCGGCGATGCTCATCGAGAAGACGCGCGGCCTGTACCCGGCGCCCGAGGCGATCATGGCCGCGGCGGTGGAGGGCGCGAGCGTGGACTTCGACACCGCGCTCAGGATCGAGTCGCGCTATCTCGCCAAGCTCGTCGTCGGCTCGGTGGCGAAAAACCTGATCACCCTGTTCTTCAACCGCACCGCGATCCGCTCGGGTGCCTCGCGTCCCAAGGACGTGCCGAAATGGAAGGCGCAGAAAGTCGGCATCCTGGGGGCGGGCATGATGGGCGGCGGCATCGCCTGGGCGAACGCGAGCCGCGGCGTGCCCTGCATCCTGAAGGACGTGAGCCTCGAGCAGGCCCAGAAGGGCAGGTCCTACAGCGAGAAGCTGGCAGCGAAGAGGAACCGCCCGCAGATTCCGGATTTGATCAAGCCCACGGCCAGCGCCGACGATCTCAGTGGCTGCGACCTGATCATCGAGGCGGTGTTCGAGAAGCGCGAGCTCAAGGCGCAGGTGACCAAGGAGGCCGAGCCGATGCTCGCGCCCGGCGGCATCTTCGCCTCCAATACCTCCACGCTGCCGATCACCGGCCTCGCGCAGGCATCGCAGAAGCCCGAAAACTTCATCGGCCTGCACTTCTTCTCGCCGGTGGACAAGATGCAGCTGGTCGAGATCATCAAGGGGAAGAAGACCTCGCCCGAGACGCTGGCGCGCGCGTACGACTACGTGCTGCAGATCGGCAAGATCCCGATCGTGGTGAACGACTCGCGCGGCTTCTACACCAGCCGCACCTTCGGTACCTTCGTCGCCGAGGGCTGCAGCATGCTCGCCGAGGGTATTCCCGCCGCGGTGATCGAGAACGCGGGGCGCCTCGTGGGCATGCCGGTAGGACCGCTCGCGGTGATCGACGAGACCTCGATGTCGCTCTCGGTGCACGTGATGGAGCAGACGAGGGCCGATCTGGAGGCCGAGGGAAAGAAGTACGCGCCGCAGCCGGGCCAGGAAGTCATTGTGCGCATGGTCAAGGAGTTCAAACGCCCGGGGCGCGCGGGCGGCGGCGGCTTCTACGAGTATCCGAAGGAAGGCAAGAAGTTCCTCTGGCCGGAACTGGCCAGGATCTTCGGCAAGAAGAATGCGGCGTGGGACTTCGAGGAACTCAAAGAGCGCCTCCTCTACCGGCAGGCGATCGAGACCGCGCGCTGCCTTGAGGAGGGCGTGCTCGAGCACGTGCACGACGGCAACATCGGCTCGATCTTCGGCATCGGCTTTCCGGCGTGGACGGGCGGTGCGCTGCAGTACGTGAACCACGTAGGCACGAAGAAGTTCGTCAAGCGGGCCGATGAATTGGCGAAGAAGTTCGGCCCGCGCTTTGCGCCGCCCAAGCTGCTGCGCGAGCTCGCTGCCAAGGGCAAGCCGCTCGCCTGATGTCGCTGCCGCCCATCTTGCAGCACCTGAAGCTGCCGGTGATCGCCGCGCCGATGTTCATCGCCGGCAACCCGAAGCTCGTCATCGAGCAGTGCAAGGCCGGCATCGTAGGTTCGTTTCCGGCGCTCAATGCGCGGCCCAAGGAAACGCTGGATACCTGGCTTACCGAGATCGAGACGGCGCTCGCCGGTGTCCCCGACGCCGCGCCCTACGCGGTGAACCAGATCGTGCACAAGTCGAACGACCGCCTGCAGCACGACCTGGAGGTGTGCATCAGGCACAAGGTGCCGATCACGATCACCAGCCTGCGCGCGCCGCACGACGTGATACCCGCGATCCACGCCTACGGTGGCATCGTGCTGCACGACGTGATCAACGTGCGCCACGCCGAGAAGGCGCTGGAAGCGGGCGTAGACGGCCTGATCCTCGTGTGCGCGGGCGCGGGCGGCCACGCGGGCACGCTCTCGCCCTTCGCGCTCATCGGCGAGGTGCGGCGCTTTTTCGACGGGCCGATCGTGCTCTCGGGCGCGATCGCCTCGGGCTACTCGATCCTTGCCGCGCTCGCCGCGGGCGCGGACCTCGCCTACATCGGCACGCGCTTTCTCGCCACGCCGGAGGCGAGCGTGCCGGACCGCTATAAGGAGGAGATCCTCAAGGCCTCCGCCTCCGACATCGTGTACA
>Ga0326726_10001291_pt1 | contig 23250 bp, 10 predicted proteins | sample MHFenrmetagenome_2_FD_207603 | JGI IMG/M metagenome (GOLD analysis project Ga0326726, IMG submission 207603) | Lab enriched peat soil microbial communities from Michigan Hollow, Ithaca, NY, United States - MHF15MN | ecosystem: Environmental > Terrestrial > Soil > Wetlands > Peat | place: USA... | reverse complement strand
CGACGGCAACCCGCATCATGAATGGCACTTTCACGCCCACTTCTATCCTCCTTTGCTGCGCTCTGCGACCATTCGAAAATTCATGGTGGGATTTGAAATGCTAGGCATGCCGCAACGCGACATCACTCCGGAAAGTGCGGCGGCGCACTTGAAATCATTAACTAAGAAGGTGTCATCCTGAGCCAAGTGGCTGCTTCGCTTCGCGAAGCAGCTATGCAGTCGAAGGACCCCTATGAACGGAAAGCCCTGTCGTTCGCAGTCGCAGAGTACGGCAAGTCTTAGTGCGCGGAAACAATGGTGATTGCCCGGGGCAGGGGTCCTTCGACTCCGTTCAGGATGACAGTGGCGTTGACGATGGCTGGAAGTAAAACACGTTGACAAAGGCGCAGCAAGCCTGCAATCGTTTACACCGTTTGGCGAAAATGCGGGTTTTCAGTCCAGCTCACGATTCACGAGGGAGAACTATTCATGTTGAGGACCATCGATTGGACCATCATGATCGTGTATTTCGTCTTCGTGCTCGGGATCGGAGCTGTGCTCAAGCGCTACGTGAAAACCAGTACGGACTTCTTTCTGGCCGGGCGCTCCATCCCCGCCTGGGTGGCCGGCCTGGCCTTTCTTTCCGCGAACCTGGGGGCGCAGGAAGTAATTGGCATGGGCGCTTCCGGGGCCAAGTACGGCATCGCCACCAGCCATTTTTACTGGATTGGCGCTATCCCGGCCATGGTGTTCGTCGGCGTGTTCATGATGCCCTTCTATTACGGCTCGCGGGCGCGTTCTGTGCCCGAATATCTCCGCCTGCGCTTTGATGAGAAGACGCGCGGCCTCAACGCCGTTTCGTTCGCCGTCATGACTCTGTTCTCGTCAGGCATTTCCATGTATGCCATGGCGAAGCTGATTCAGATCCTGCACATCTTCGACGCTCCCTTTGCCTGGGTGGGCCTGCCCCAAGCCTGGATATTTCACTTGTCGCTGGTCATCTCGGCGCTGGTGGTTCTGGGATACATCCTGCTCGGCGGGCTGACCAGCGCCATCTACAACGAGGTAGTCCAGTTTTTCTTGATCGTCGCCGGATTTCTTCCCCTGGTCTGGTTGGGCTTGAAGAATATCGGAGGCTGGCACGGGCTCAAGGCCAATCTTGATCCCTCGTACACTCATTCCTGGCTGGGCATGAGTAATCCGCACACCAACCGCCTGGGCGTGGAATGGTTCGGCCTGACCATGGGATTGGGCTTCGTGCTGTCATTTGGATACTGGTGCACGGATTTTCTGGTGATCCAGCGGGCCATGGCTGCGAACTCCATGAATTCCGCACGCTGTACTCCACTCATCGCGGCCTTCCCCAAGATGCTTTTCCCGTTTCTGGTCATCCTGCCGGGATTGATTGCGATTGCTCTGCCCACTCAGAATCTCGCCAATCTGGCGGGCACGCACGCCGCCACCACCATGGAAGGACGAGGCTTGATTCCGGCCAAGATGGATGCGTCCGGTCAAGCAATCCGGGACAAGGACGGGACCATAGAGCTCGATTACGACCTGGCCACTCCCAATATGCTCCTGCACTACTTTCCTACCGGGATCCTGGGACTCGGCCTGACCGCGCTGTTGGCCAGCTTCATGTCCGGCATGGCGGGAAACGTAACCGCGTTCAACACCGTGTGGACGTATGACATCTACCAGTCATACATCAACAAGACAGCCAGCGATGAGCACTACTTCTGGATGGGCCACATGGCCACCATCTTCGGCATAGCGCTGTCCGTGGCGGCCGCCTACATGGCAACCCGATTCAACAACATCATGGACATGCTGCAGTTGGTGTTCGCCTTCGTGAATGCCCCACTGTTCGCTACCTTCCTGCTGGGCATGTTCTGGAAGCGGACCACCGGCCACGGAGCCTTCACCGGATTACTGGGAGGCACAATGGCCGCCGCGCTGCACCATGTGCTGACCCTGCCCCAGGGAGGCGTCCCGGGCGTGAAGGGCGGGTGGATCGCCACCCTGCATGTTTACCCCAGCGAAATGGCGCAGAATTTCTGGACCGCCATTTATGCCTGGACCACCTGCTTTGTGATCACAATCCTGGTGAGCCTGCTGACCCGCGCGCATGACGAGAAGGAACTCGCAGGCCTGGTGTACTCGCTCACCGAACGCCCGACGCAACACGGTCTGCACTGGTATCAACGGCCCGCGGTGTTGGCGGTGGTAGTACTGGCGGCCACTGCTTTGCTGAATATTGTTTTCCGATAGGAGAAAAGATGGGACTTGATATTCGACTGCCAATTGGTTTCCTGTTCTCCATCTTTGGCGTGTTGCTGATCACCTTCGGCGCGCTGGGCGACAAAACTATTTATGCGCGCTCGCTGGGCATCAATATCAACCTGGAGTGGGGAATCGTCATGCTGTTGTTTGGCGCGCTCATGCTCTTCCTGGGCCGGCGCGGAACCAAAATCTGAACCGGCCTGCCACGAACTTCAGCCTCGGCACCAGTCAGGAGCACAAAATGGACAAAGCTCGATCACACCGATTGACCCTCGCAGTCTGGTTCGCCGTTGCTGCTCTTTCGTTGGCAACCGCGCTGCAGGCGCAGACGCCTCCACCTCCGCCCATCATGCTGGGAACGGCGTGGTATCCGGAACAATGGCCAGAGTCGCGATGGGACGCCGACCTCACGCTGATGCAGCAAGCCGGAATCCACGTGGTGCGCGTCGGCGAATTTGCCTGGAGCCGAATGGAGCCCAGTGAGGGCAACTACGATCTGGACTGGCTGGACCGCGCTGTGGCCATCGCCGCAAAGCACGGCATCTACACTGTGGTAGGCACTCCAACCGCTGCTCCGCCGGCATGGCTGACGCAGAAATACCCCGAAACCCTGCGCATCGATGAAGCGGGGCATCGCGTCGAGCATGGAAACCGGCAGCAGTTCAACTTCGCCAATCCCAAGTACCGCGAACTGGCACGCAAGATCGCCGAGCAGATGGCCAAACGTTTCGGCCACAATCCTTACGTGCTGGGCTGGCAAATCGATAACGAGTACCAGGACATATCGTTCGACCCCGATACCAAGATGCAATTCCAACAGTGGCTCAAGGCGCGATATGGCACGCTGGACAATCTCAACGCGCGCTGGACCACCGCTTACTGGAGCGAAACCATCTTCGACTGGAGCCAGATTCCGATTCAGACGCAATACGGCAATCCCGGCCTGTTGCTGGCCTGGAAACGCTTTGTCAGCGATACCTGGCGCAGCTACCAGAAGAACCAACTGGATGTCATTCGCGCCAATTCCGATCCCAAACAGTTCATCACCACGAACACGATGGGTTGGTATGACGGCTTCGATCACTACGTCGTCGAGAAAGATCTCGACCTGGCTTCCTGGGACGACTACGTCGGACAGGGACACCTCGATCCCGCCAGAAACGGCTTTGCCCACGACCTGACGCGCGGATTTAAAGGCAAGAATTTCTGGGTCATGGAGACCCAGCCAGGCTCGGTAAACTGGGCCCCGGTCAACAACTCCCTTGATAAAGGAGAAGTCCGGGCGATGGCCTGGCACGCCGTGGGACATGGCGCCGATGTCGTCAGTTACTGGCAGTGGCGCAGCGCGTTGAATGGCCAGGAGGAATATCACGGAACGCTGCTCGGAGCGGACGGAACGCCCGTACCCCTCTATGCCGAAGCCCAGCAGATTGGTCAGGAGTTTGCCAAGGCCGGTCCGGCGCTGGCGGGAACCTCAGTCAAATCCGAAGTTGCGATCCTGCACTCCTATGACAGCCGCTGGGCCATCGATTGGCAGCGCCACAACACGAACTACGATCCTGCCGTAGAACTGGTCAGCTATTACGGACCGCTGCGCGCCGTGAGTCAGTCCGTCGACGTAATCGAACCCGTCGCTCCGCTCAGCCAATACAAGTTGGTTGTCGCGCCCGGACTGAACGTGCTCTCAGACGCAGCTGCGAAGAATCTTGTCGAGTATGTCCACCAGGGAGGACACCTGGTGCTGGGCCAGCGCTCTGCCATGAAGGACGAAGACAACGGTCTGCAGCCTCAACGACAGCCCGGCCCGCTGACGGATCTCCTGGGTGGGCGAGTTGAGCAGTACTACGCGCTGGTCGATCCGGTTGCGATCGAAGGAAAGTTCGGCCCGGGACAAAGCAAGCTCTGGGCTGAGTTGCTGAGCGCGAATGATAAAGACACCGAGGTGCTCGAAACCTATGGCAAGAGCAACGGCTGGCTCGATGGCAAGCCCGCAGCCATCACTCGAAAAGTGGGGAAAGGCCGGATTACTTACATCGGCGCCTGGCTCGACGGCTCCGTCATGACCGCGGCGGCGAAATGGATGGGGGAAGTGAGCGGCGTAAAACCCGCGCTGGGCAAGGTTCCTGACGGGGTCGAAGTGTATCCGCGCTACGGCGACCACGGGGTCGTGTACATTCTGGTCAACTTCTCGAAAGTTGAGCAGACCGTTGCACTACCGTCGGCCATGAACGACGTGCTCCAGGGCGGATCGAAACAGTCGGTCAAGCTTCCCGTCTACGGCGTAGCGGTGCTGTCGAAATAATAGTGCCTGTGTGGGTTCGGACACTCTTGTCCGACGCCTTTGACTTGACTCTGACTTTGACTTCGACTTTGCGTGCTAACGTCGGCAGTCAAACCACGACCGCCCAAAACCAAAATCAACTTCAAAGGCGTCGGACAGGAGTGTCCGACCCACACTGCTAGCTGGCCCAAGTCAGCAGTTGCTTGAGATCGGTCGGACTGGACGATGCGGTCCCTCGCGGCAACGCCGGTCCGATGGCCAAGGCTTCCTTGTGACCTTCGAACCACACCAGGAAAGAGGATTTCTCCGCCCCAGTCAGCCGCTGCTGATTCAAATAGGTGTAGTAAGAACCCATGTCGGCATCGACCAGCGAGCCCGCTGGATCGAGATCGGCATTGGACCGGACACCGGACAGGAGCTCGTTCATCGGTTGCTGTCGCTGTCGCGGCGCAAAGCGCACCAGCAAAGTGAGCGGCTGGGCCCGGCGCAGGGTTTCGCGTGCCGCCCATTGCGCGAAGGTAGTGCTGAAAATCTGTGTTCCCGAACCTTCTGTCAGCAACTTGAGCTGAAAGCGGTCCAGCACCACATCTCCTGCCTTGTCCATACCCAGGTCCGCGGGACGCATCTGCGCCAGCAGCGTGCGCAGTGTCTCCGGGCCCATGCCAGGTTTTTGGATTTCCCCATGCATCCTACGCAACAGGATCGCGCGCGCGGGTTCCAGGGCTTTGTAGGAGACGCAGGTAAGCGCAGGGTCGTGGGACGCCTCCTCACCGCCATCAATGTACCAGTGAGCGTAGGGAGCGGGATGCGCTTTGGCCCGGGCGGTAACCGCATTGAGCAGCGTCTCCAAGCCGTGTTCGGGATTGACCTGGCTGAAATATCCGCCATGCGCGCGCAGCTTGCGAAAGAGAGGTTCGTCGTGCGCACTTGCGCCCTGGCCGATGACGGCAATCCCTAAACGGGGAGCCGCGGGCGGCTCCGGCGGTACCGCCGCTTGCAGACGGCTGGCATAGTCCATCGCCGCCTTGCGAAAGGCGTCCAGTTGGTGGGTGCTCCAGAGATGCGCCGATAGTTGTTCGACAAACTGCGCCGGCGAGTTGACCCAATCGAAATTCTCGAGCTTCGCGGACTGGCTGATCTGGGCGAATCCCTGAAACCATTCTTTTACCTGTTCCGCGGAAAGAGAGTTTAGGTTCGCAAGTTCCTTCTCGATGGCCGTGCGCTCCGGGGGGAACTTGAAATCGTAGTCAATGACCTCGCGCAGCAGGCTAGGCACGAAGGTCAGCGGCAGTCGTTGCAGCGCCCCAACATATTCCGTGACCAGTTTTCTGGCCTCCGGCGGATAGTCCTTGAACTGCTCCGGCTTGAGATCGATTGGAAGCATAAGAGCTACAACAGTTCCGGTATCGGCTTGCCCTGCGCGAGCGAGGCCGAGAAATCCAGCATGGACCCTAGTGTCGGCACCAGATCGGTGGACTCCATAGCGCGGTCGTACACCACACCCGGGCGCACCCCGGCGCCCAGCGCCATCATCCAGGTGGTCCGGGAGAGCGCGTCGCCGGTGCGATGGTGCTGGAATCCGTTGCCCCCGGAATCCTCGTCCGAATCCCGCCCAAAGTCCGGCAGGATAAACAGAGTCGTGTTGCCGGCGTATTCCGGCTCAGTTTGAATCGCCTGCCAAAGTTCAGCGCACAGGCGATCGGTGCGCCGGATGCCCTCAATGTAGAGCGAATAAGCTCCAGCGTGGGCGATATCAATGTCGTGCATGGTGATCCACAGCAGGCTGGGCGCCACCTGGCGCATCAATTGACGCGCGATATATACCGAAAGTTCGTCGGGGCTGGACAACGTCCGCGCGTGGGCTTTGAAGTCATCGACCGAAAGCTTCAGCAGCATCTCGAGCTGCTGCAATTCGAACTCGCGGCCGCCAAGTTCGGGGGCGTAGAACGGCGTCTCATAGTTGTCCCGCAGCAGGTGATCGTAGTCGCCGCTGGCGCCTGACAAGGCCGCGGTCAACAGATGCTTGGGAAGAATTACCGTTGCTCCCGTCCCGGCGCCGTAGGAGGGATGGCTGCTCTCTCCAATCCGGTTGAACCCGTTGCTCGGAGCCACGACCCACGCATCCGACCGGGGACGCTTCAGGTCTTTGCGGAAGTACTCGAACACGGTCGGGTTTGCCGGGGGGACCGCGGCAAAGTTATTGAAGGTCTCGTAAACTCCGGTCACCAGGCTGGCGGTGGCGACATAGTGGCCGAGGATTCCCCGGTTGACCACCTGGGTAAAGAAAGCCGACTGCGGGATGAGTTCGCGCATCAGGTGCGGGATGTTCTCCTGCCCTTCCGGCGCAAATGTCTCCTGGTCCCGCGCTCCGCCGCCAAACGTAATCACCACTACTTTTCTCTTCTTACGGGTGGACGCCGCCCTGGCCATGGCGCTCGGGCCCAGCAATGCGCTTCCCATCGCCAGCCCGGCCGCGGTGCGAAGGAATTCGCGGCGGTTGCAGGCGAGCTGCCTCGCGAGTTCTCGAGGAGAGAGCGCCGCAGCAGCGGCCCTCCGTCTCGCGGTCAGCGATGAAAAGTTGTTTGCCATTACAATTCCATACCGCCCAAATTTCGTATGCAGGCGCGAGCGTCCCGCTCGTGCAGCAGCCGGCACGAGCGTGGACGCTCGCGCCTACATTAAACCCATCACTTCGCGGACGGCCCACCCTTCGCCGAATATACGAACTGCCGAATGTCCGCTCTCTGCTTGTCGACCTCCGCCAGATGCTCCGCTCGGAGCCGTTGATACACCTGCAACTCCTCCTGCGCAAGTTCCTTCTGTTTGGTGTGCACGTAGGCCTGGCCCAGCCGGTAGTGAACGTCCGCCAGGTCCGGGCTCAAGTCACGCGCCCGCAGGTATTCCGGAATGGCCTCTGCATACTTGGTCTGGTCAGAATAAAGATTGCCCAATTGCAGGTGGGCCTCGGCCAGCTTGTCATCGAGAGCGATTGACTTCTTCAGCAAGCCTTCAATCTGCTGTAGATCCAGATCCGCGTCCTGCGCCCGCTTTCCCTTCCACAAGCTCATCGCATAGTAGTAGAACGCGCGGGCATTTTTCGGCTGAAGTTCGGCGAAGCGGCGGAAGCGCTGGATGACCTCGTCCGCCTGCCCCGGCGAGCTGTCATAGGCCTTGGACAGAAAAAGGTAGCAGCTGGGGTCGGAGGGGTCGAGGTCGGCCCCGTGCAGCAGGGCCTTCACGGCCTCGTCGTAGTTGCCGCGTGAGTACAGAGCCATGCCCAAGCCTATGATCAGCCGGGGCGATTTGGGATAGCGCTCGGTGGCGTGCTGGAACACTTCAATGGCAGGGCCGAGCGTGCGGTGAATGAGCAACTCACTTCCCCAGTCGAACAGGTTGCTCTCGCTCGGATCCATGTGGGCGGCGGTTTCGTATTCATTGGCCGCCTCCACGAATTTCCCGTCTTTCTCTTCAATCTCGCCCAGCAGGTTGTGCAGTTCCGCCGTGTTCTTCTTTTTCAACAGATCCTGCACCAATTGCCGGGCATCCGTCAGCCGCCCGGTGAGGACATAAGCCAGGGACAGATCGTAGCCGTTGTCGTAGGAAGACGGATCAATCTTCTGAGCCTGACCAAGAAAACGCGCAGCCTCGGCGACTTTTCCGGAACGGACGTAAAACTCACCCAGGTTGTGGTTGGTGTCGAAGTTTTTCGGATCGAGCTCAACCGCCTTCCTGAATTCCACTCCCGCCAGTTCCACCTTTCCCAAGCGCATCAGGTTAGCCGCCAGGTTGGTTCGGGCGGACGCGGAATCCGGTTTCAGCCGTACCGCACTCTGCAGGTGCGGGCCGGCCTTGGCGTCCTGCGCTTGCGCGGAATAGACCAAGCCTAGGAGCTCATGGACTTCGAAGCTTTCGGGAGCCTCGCGCACCAGGGTCTCCAGCCGTTGGGCGGCTTCGGGGAAACGGCCTGATTCATATTGCGCAACCGCGGCCTGGAATTCCCGCTCCAGGCGCTGGCCCTGAGCGTCGATGGCCATCACCGGCGGGACCCACGCCAACACGACCAGGGAGAGGAGAGGAATGAACCACAGCGACCGTTGCCGGATGATCACGGTCTTCCCATGCTAACACCGCACCCGAGCGGGCGGGAGAATCTGACGCACGTATAACGGGCGGAAGGCGTTGCTACCCTGTGCCTTCCGCCCGTGACTGCCTCTCTAACTTAGTACCTCAACTTCAAAGCAAACTGGATCTGCCTAGGATCGTAGGGAGCATCACGAGTGGAACCCACTTCGCCGAAGTTCGAACTGGTGAAATTGCCCGAACCGCCGATGGAGACAACTCCGTTACCGCCGAAATTCGGAGCGTTGAAGTTGGGGTGGTTGAGAATGTTGAAGAACTCCGCTCGGAACTGCAACGAGAAGCGTTCGCCGAACTTGAAGTCCTTGAAGGTGGAGAAATCCAGCCGCTTAAACGGCGGTCCGGCAATCTGGGTGGGACCGCCACCCAGGAGGCCAAGGCCACCATCAATCGGAATGCAGCCCTGAACCGAAGCAGGGTCCGGTCCAGTTGACCGCCACACGCAAGGCTGGGTGAATGCCGCCGGATTGCCGAGGAAGCTCGGCTGCCCGTTGGAGTCGATGTGCATCCCTCGCTTCACATCCTGGCCGGCGACCACGATGTCGTAGCATCCCGTACCGTTGCCGGTACCAGAAGGACAACTGAGGGTTATCGGTTGTCCGCCTTGTAAGACGGCGCCCCAACTCACGCTCCAGCCTCCGAGTAAGGCGTTCGCAGCCGTACCCGCATTCGCCATGTAGGGCTTGCCATGACCCAAGGGAAGCTCGTACGTGCCGCTCAGGTGTACGACATTCCGAATATCGAACGAGGCCAGGCCGTAGTCGTATGCAATTCCGGCGCCGGGAACATCCGGAGCCCGGAAGCCAGCTGTGCTTCCTCCGTTGAGCAGATCACCGGCATCAGTACGCGCCTGCGACCAAGTGTAGGTCGCGAGGAAACTCAGGCCATTAGCGAATTGCTTTTCCGCCTTGGTCTGCAGGGAATGATAGCGGCTGTTCCCGTTGGTGGTGGCGTAACTTCCTCCCTGGCCGAAATCAGGGAAGGGGAGTCCGCCTTGAGAAGCCGGAGTGGTGCTAAGGTTGGCGTCCACGGGCAAGATCCGAGTGGGATGGTTGGAGTTGGGAAACACCTCCAAATGCCGCGCCAGGGAGGTCACATAACCGGCCTGCAAGGTAAACGTGGGCGTTACTTGATATTGCAGTGTCAAGTTAGCGCTCATGGTGTAGGGAGTCTGATATTCAAACTGGATGCCGCGCAGCCCCAAGCCGCTGGCATTGACCAGAGTTGGGTCGAGCGGAGTGCAGGTGAAACCGACCTCAAAGGTGGCTGCGGTGGCGCACCCGGGGAATGAGATGGAATGACCATCGTCCGGCGCCGCGAATTGGAAGTTGAACTGGAAGGGATAGTTTTCTCCCAGGTTGGGTGAGAATCCGCGGTTTTCAAACCCGTTGTAAAAGAGGCCGAACCCGCCGCGGGCGACCAGCTTGGGCGTGACCTGGTAGGCAAAGCCCAACCGGGGTGCAAAATTATACTTTTGCGATCTCCCGAGCCCCTTACCATACTTATCGCCGATTACAACCCCAATGCCATCCTGCGCCATCAAGGTGTTGAAGCTGGGGGAGAAGTTAGCCGGATTGGTTCCCGCCGGAAGCAGGTACAGCGGAGTATTGCTGGGTGCGCCGCTCGGAACAAAGTTGGCCTGGGCTCCGTGATGCTCAAACACCAGACCAAAGAAGTCCCAGCGCAAGCCGAGATTTACCGTCAGCTTGGGAGTGACCTTCCAATCGTCGTTGATGTAGCTGCCGTAGTAATTCTTTCCGTTGTCGGTGAGCGAGATGTTGGAAACGAACATGCTGTTGTTGCCTGCGCCCGTCGAGGAGCCTCCCACGTCATCAATTCCACCCGCTACCGTGGTTGCTGTGGGAGAGAGCAGGAACTGCGCGCGTCCGGTATTGCCATTGCGCACGTTGGGAACGTCCGTGTAAACACTACCGTAGTCGAATTCGCCGCGGGACCACGGTGGCTGTAGGGTCGAAAACTTCACATGCTGCCACTCAAAACCCATCTTGAAGGTGTGCTTGCCATAAATCTTGGTGAAGTCATCTGTCACCTGGAAAGTGGAAGTGACTTCGTCGGAGGGCAGGAATGCGTTGCTGCCCAGAGTTGACAGTCCATTGATGCCGAAGGCGGGCAGGCCGCCGTTCTCGTGCAGTTGCGGAATACCCTGGATGCCGAACTGTCCGGGGATGTCGCTAAGATCATTGGCGGAAGGTGAAACGCGCGTCGTATGCAAATAGTTGAGACCAGCGCGGGCCACGTTCACCATGGTGGGTGAGAATACATGGGTGTAAGCCAATGCGCTCTGTTGCGCGAGCGCAGTCTGGTTGCCCTGCTGGAAGCCGCCACCGTCAGCTATGCCACCGAAAATTCCGGGGATGAACTGGGGGTCGTCCACGTAGCTGAAGCGGTAGAACAGCTGGTTCTTTTCGCTCAAGTTGAGGTCCAAGCGGGTATCAAACGAGTTGCGGTGCTCATCCAGCTTGGGAGAGACTCCGTAATTCGAAAATAGAGAGCCGCTGGTTGGCAAGGGATAGAGGTTCAACAACTTAATGGCGTTCAGATCCAGCCGGTTGAGCGGCAGTTGATTCAGGGTGCAACTGGCCAGACTATACACCGCAGTGCTGGGCGCGCAGTTGGTGTTAATGGGGTCTCGGACGAAGCCTGTGCTGGTCGCGGCTCGGCCTGAAACCGGATCGACAGTGCTGATCGTCACGGGCCGAGTGGTTGCAGGATCAAGAATCGTTCCGAGGGGGATGGTCCGGCCGAGCGCGTCAGTTTCGGGAGTACCGCTGGCTTGACCAGTGATCAAGTCCGAAAAATCTGCCAGGGTAGGATCAGCGCCCAAGCCATTAATACCGTTCCTCTCCAGCACGGTGGGGACAGATCCGCTCAGAATGGTGCCCTGAAGCCGGCGCAGTCCTTCGTAGTCTCCGAAGATGAAGATCTTGTTCTTGATAATGGGCCCGCCGCCGGAAACTCCGAACTGGTTCTGGCGAAGCTCGCCCTTGGGCACGTTGTGGAAGTTTTCAAACCAGTCTGCCGCATCGAGCTTGTCGTTGCGGAAATACTCCCAGGCCGCGCCGTGGAAGCTGTTGGTGCCCGACTTGATGGTGGCGTTGAGCACGGCAGCGCCGGAGCGGCCAAACTCGGCACTGAAGCCGGAAGTCTGCACCTTGAACTCCTGGATCGCTTCCAACGGAGGAAGCACCACATAGTTGGTGCCGTTCAGGAAGTCCACGGTGTCGGAATTGTTGTCAATACCGTCCAGCATGTAGTTGTTCTGTGCCGGCCGGTTGCCGTTGGCCGCGAAAGCGCCGGTGGCCGCGTTACCGCGCGTGTCCGCCTGCGGGGAGTTCACGCCGGCGGCGAGCTGGGCCAAGAAGGTGAAATTCCGGCCGTTCAGGGCCATGTTGTTGATGGTGTGGCTGTCCACGACCTGCCCGACCGAAGCGTCCTCGGTCTGCATCAACGGGGCCGTGGCGCTCACTTCAACCCGTTCACTGGTGGAACCCGGCTTCAGTTGCAGATTCACCAACAGGCGCTGCTGCACGCTGACTTTCAGGTCCTTCTGAGAAGTCGTGGCGAAGCCTGCGGCGGTGGCGGAAATACTGTAGTTTCCGATCCTGACCGGCGAGAAAGTAAATTCCCCGCTGCTGCTGGTGGCGGTTTGCAGCACCAGGCCGTTGTCTAAATTGGTCAGAGTCACCTGCGCGTTGCCCACGACCGCGCCGCTGGAATCCGTAACCAGACCGGTGACTGCACCCTGGTCCACCTGGGCCAATCCGGGTTGCGTGGCAGTCAGCAGGAAACACACACAGGCAAGCGCGATGCAGCAAAGCGAACTGAACCAGCGCAGAGCATACTGATTGGCTCTCATGGTCGAGGTTCTCCTCTTAAACTCTTTGTTTAGTGACCTTCCAGGGCCGGATGCAAACGAACTGTGTTTTTGGCGTCGCAACATGTAAACGTGTACATTAGCGAAACGGGACAACCTTAGAACAGGTTTGGAGAACTTGTCAAGAATAAACTAGTTCCTTTGTACTATCCTCCGCGGCTTGCACAATTCGGCTCTTCCCGGGGCGACCGGGACCTAAAATCTTCCTATAGCTGCCGAGCCGCGAAGCTCCAGAATCGGTGTCTCCGCAGGGCCTCAATCCAGGGTTTCTTCGCGAACTTTGCGCGCCTTTTCCGCCCTTTGCGGTAATCCTCTTTGATCTTGCCCGCAAACCAGAGGAGCCTTAAACCGCGAAGACCGCGAAGAACGCAAAGGGGGCGTTAGCAGCGTCCGTGTGGTTTGGATTAACTTCACCGCGGATGCTACCATGCGTTTCGGTGGGCCATTCTGGCGGGGACACTTGAGGATGGCGCGTCACAAAGACGAAGACCATATTGTTTTCACGTCGAACCTTCTTAAGAGGAATACGGTGGGCGCCTGTACTCTTTCTTCCGGCGCCTTTTCAGACAGTCCCTCTCCAGCTGCCGCTCTCGGAAACGCTCAGGGAACGCTCCTCTTCATTTCCCTTCTCTGATTTCCGTCTGACTCCTCACTACCCCGCTAAGTCCGCGCTCGATGGTGTTCTGCTGAAGGTTGTTCCCGGCACGGACGAGTACCTCACCGAGAAGTACGCGTCTGAAATCATGCCACTGCTCAAGCAGTGGAGCGCAGAGCTCAGGACGGCGCCACCTGCGCTTGCCGTCCTGACGAAATTCCTCGATGCCTCTATCGAAGGCGCTCCTCTTCTTCCGACTCGAGAAGTCGTGCAGCGTTCAGGCAACGGCATCGAGGTCTTCCGAAGACGTTTCGCGAGGGATGTCATCTCCGGCCGCGAACGATTTCTGCGCGAGATGGAAAACTATCTGGCCCCAATGTCGCGAGTGGAGACAGCTGAATTCGACATCGTTGGGATCAAGGAAATTTCGAACTCCTCGTCGGCGTTCGATATCGACATTCGTTATGACCTGGTCGGCACTCGCAAGGACGCCGCGCGCGAACAGCGCGTGGGACATTGGCTGACCCGATGGTCGCGCGATGAAGCTCAGGGCTGGCGCGTCTTACGCTGGCAGGCAACCGAAGAGACCCTGGCTCGCGCCCGCGAACCGATTTTCATTGACGTCACGGCCCCGGCCCTCGGCCAGACTGCTTCGTACAGAGACCAGATGCTTCGCGGAGTGGATCACTGGCGTACCGTGCTCGACGGGGCGTCCGGGGTCGACGTTTACGGCAACAACGGCCTGGCCGTGGGCGATATCGACAACGATGGACTTGACGATCTTTACGTGTGCCAGCCCGCGGGACTTCCCAACCGCCTCTATCGCAATCGCGGGGATGGCAGCTTCGAGGACGTGACTGAAGCATCGGGAGTCGGCGTGCTCGATGACACGGCCTGCGCCCTGTTCGCCGATTTCCAAAACAAGGGAGTTCAGGACCTTCTGGTAGTTTGCGGCGGCGGCCCGTTGCTGTTCCTGAACCAGGGAAACGGGAAATTCTCGCTTAAGCCCGACGCCTTCAAGTTTGCCCAGCCTCCGCAGGGAGCGTTCACCCACGCCGCCGTCGCGGACTACGATCGCGACGGTCTTCTCGACATCTATTTCTGTCTGTACAGCTATTACGCGGGGCTGGACCAGTATCACTATCCCGTCCCTTACTTCGACGCGCGCAATGGACCGCCGAACTTCCTGCTGCACAACGAAGGTAACGCGACTTTCACCGATCGGACTCAGGCTGCGGGACTGAACGTGGATAACGATCGCTATAGTTTCGCCTGCGCCTGGGGCGATCTCAATTCTGACGGGACACCCGACCTTTACGTGGCCAACGACTTCGGGCGCAGCAATCTCTACCGCAACAACGGAAATGGGACCTTCGCTACCGTCTCGTCTGAAGCGGGCGTTGAAGACGTGGGCGCCGGCATGAGCGCGTGCTGGTGCGATTTCGACAACGACGGGAACCAGGACATTTACGTGGCCAACATGTGGTCCGCCGCCGGCCGCCGGGTTTCCGAACAAAATATCTTCCATGAAAAAGATCCCGAGAACATCCGCGCTCTTTACCGCAGACACGCCCGCGGCAATTCCCTCTATCGCAATCAGGGCAACGGAAAGTTTCAAAACATCAGCGAGCAGGCGGGTGCCGAGATGGGCCGCTGGGCATGGTCCTCTGACGCCTGGGATTTCGATCACGATGGCTACCCCGACCTGTACATCGCCAACGGCTATATTTCCGGGCCCGACCCTCGCGATCTCTCCAGCTTCTTCTGGCGGCAGGTGGTGGGAACTTCGCCGCAGAATTCGAACCCGTCGTCCAATTACGAGCAGGGATGGAACGCTATCAACGAAATGATCCGCTCGGATTCTTCCTGGGCCGGCCCCGAGAGAAATGTTTTTTACGCCAACAACCGTGACGGCACGTTTTCTGACGTCTCCGGCGCAGTTGGTATGGACTTTCCCGACGACAGCCGCTCCTTTGTTTTTGCCGACCTCGACCACGACGGACGATTGGAAGTCATCTTAAAGAATCGGAGCGCGCCGCAACTGCGGGTGCTGCGCAACGCCATGAAAGATATTGGCCACTCCATCGCATTCCGCTTGCGCGGACAAAAAAGCAATCGCGATGCGATCGGCGCTGCGGTCACCGTCGAGGCCGGAACACTCCGCCAGACAAGATATCTGCAGGCAGGCTCCGGATTTTTGTCCCAGCACACCAAGGAGCTCTTCTTTGGATTGGGGAAAGTCGAGGGCCCTGTCCGCGCCACGGTTCGCTGGCCCAGCGGTCTCACGCAGACCTACGCGAGCTTGCCGGTAAACCGCCGCATCGAAATTGAGGAAGGCTCGAATGACTTTGCGGCGAAACCCTTTGCGGTATCTCCTCCTTCCTATGCGCGTGCTGGCGAACTCCAGAAGTTGGAGCCTCTGCCATCGTGGGTTGAGACCTGGCTGATCGAGCCTTTGAGCGCACCGGACTTTTCGTTGCCTGACCTGGAGGGTAAGACGTGGGACCTGCTGTCGTTCCGCGGCAACTTCCTCCTGCTTAATTTTTGGTCCACCGCCTCCCGGTCATGCAGAGAACAGATGCGCATTCTCCGTCAGGGTAGATCGTCCCTTGCTTCTGGCGGCCCTCGCATCGTTGGCATCAATGTGGACGATCCCCGCGATGTGCGGAACGTGCAAACATTCGTGGCTCAGGAAGGCTTCCCCTTCCCCACGCTGCTCGCCACGCAGGGCATAGCCGGCGTCTATAACATTGTTTATCGCTACCTGTTCGACCGCCGCCGCGACCTCGGCCTGCCCACATCGTTCCTCCTTAATAAGGAAGGCATGATCATCAAGGTGTACCAAGGGCCGGTGACTGCGGAGCGAGTGCTGGCCGATGTGAAATCGGTCCCGAGCAATTCAGCCGATCGGGTGCGAAGGGCCCTGCCGTTCGCCGGGACGCTTTTCCTGAGCGCGTTCCAGCGCAACGACTTTACCTATGGCGTTTCTTTTTTTCAGCACGGATATCTCGAGCAGGCGGAAGCGTCTTTCAAGCAGGTCATCGCCGCCAAGCCCGACCGTCCCGAAGCCTTTTACAACCTGGGGACGCTGTATCTCAGGAGAAACGCCTTTCCCGATGCGCGCAAATATCTGGAACAGGCGGTGAAGCTGCGTCCGGAGTATCCGGAGGCCTGGAACAATCTGGGAATGATTGCCGCGAATGAAAATCAGGTGGACGAGGCGGTTCGCAACTTCCAGCAGGCGTTGGAAGAGCGGCCAACCTACGCCATCGCGCTGCTGAATCTTGGCAACCTTTACCGGCGCCAGGGAAACCTGGCGGAAGCGGAAAGGTTCCTGAACCACGCTCACGAAATTGAACCCGACGATCCCGAGGTCAACTACAGCCTGGGAATGCTCTACGCCCGCCAAGACCAGGCCCAGAGTGCCCAGCAGTATCTCGAACGGGCGGTGAGCGTGCGCCCGGACTATCCCGACGCGCTCAACAACCTGGGCGTGCTCTTTGTTCGTGAACAGCGTTATCCGGAAGCGGAGCAAAGATTCAAGACGTGCATTCAGGTGGCCCCCAATTTCGACCAGGCCTACATGAATCTGGCCCGCCTTTACGTCATTTTGAATGACAAGGAGAAGGCCAGAGAAGTGTTGCTCGCCCTGCTGCGTCAACAGCCGCAGCACAAAATGGCCCAGCAGGCGCTGGAAATGCTACATTGAGCTTTAGTCACCTGTACTCAAAGTGCCCGCGGAGAAATACCGGGAGATGGTCATTGGCGCCTCATTTCAGCATTCGCCCAGCACGGCGCGCCGCAGGCCTGGAATGGGCTGCACTCTCGCGTTCGCTATCGTTTTCAGTTTTGTTGCAGGGTCGGCGGGGCAGCAATCCCCTCCCGTCCGGAGCGCTGCCAGGCCGGTTCCGAAAGCCCCATCGCCTTTCCTTGAGGCTGAGACCCTGCTGCGCCAGGGCTCTGTCGCCGAAGCAAAAGTTGAAATTGAGGAGCAACTCAAGCTCAATCCCTCCAGCGTGGAAGGTTACAACTTGCTGGGAATCGCATACGGCAGCGAGAAAGACTATGACAACGCTCTGGAAGCGTTTCAGCATGCGCTGAAGCTCGATCCCGATTCCGCTCGGACTCATAACAACCTAGGGAACGTTTACGTCGCTCAGGAAAAATTCGACCTGGCGGAAAAAGAGTTTGGCCAGGTCTTGCGGGTTGATCCCGGCAACCGCGAGGCCAACTACAATCTTGGCCTCGTCCTGATGGCCCGCCGTTTGCCGGCCGAGGCCATTCCCCACCTTCAACGGGTGCGCCCGGCGGACGAGGCGACTCGTTTCAACCTCGTCCGCGCTTACTTTCAAGCCGGACGGACAGCCGAAGGTTTGAAGCTGGCGCGGGAGCTTTCCGTCACGAAGAGAGATGATGTTCAACTGCACTTCACTCTGGGTGTGTTGCTGGCGGGAGCAAAGCAGTACCCGGCGGCTCAACTGGAACTGGAGAAAGCCAGCGCCCTGCAGCCGGAGACTTTTGAGATCCTATTTAACCTGGGGCAAGTCTATCTGCAGAGCGCGGAATACAAGAAAGCTGAACTGGTGTTGAACCGGGCCCTGAAACTGAAGCCTGACTCGCCTGAAACTCTTTACCTGATGGCGCGGGTCTATTCCGAACAGACCAAGGTAGTGGATGCCCTGGACCTCCTGGTCCGCGCCCACAAGCTTGCGCCGGAAAATACTGATGTCATCTTTCTGCTGGCCCGGGTCAGCATGACGCAGAATTATTTTGAGGATGCGATCCCGCTGCTCGAATCCGGCGTGAAAATCGCCCCCAAGAGGGCCGATTTGCACGCCGCTCTGGGCGAGAGCTATTTCATGTCCGGAAAGACCGAAAAGGCCATCGACGAGTTCAAGGCCCTGATTGAACTGGACCCGTCAGCGCGCTCCTACGTCTTTATGGGACTCTCTTACCGGCATCTGGGACGCTTCGATGAAGCCAGGAAATATTTCGAGCAGGGTCTCAAGCTGGACCCGCACAACGCTTCCTGCCTCTTCAACATGGGATACATCGAGGGACGGCAGGGAAATCAGGCCGCCGCGGAACAACTCTTCCAGGCCGCGCTCCGTTCAAACCCCGACCTCTCCGACGCGCTGCTGGAGTTGGCAAACCTGCGAGTCACCGATAAGAAATTTGAGGAGGCAGCGACCCTGCTGCGAAGATATGTGAAGGTCAGCCGCAATCCCGCAGCCGGGTATTACAAGCTCGCCATGGTCGAGCGCAGCCTCCATCAGACGGAGGCGGCGCAGCGGGACTTGAATGTATTTCAGACCCTTTCCAAAGACGCGTCAGCGGGTCCGTATCCTTATCAGCATCTCTTTGATTACCTGGATAACCGCTCCAACCTTGCGCCTCAGGAGCGGACGCAACTGGATTTGACCGAACTGACGGCGCAGATCCAGAAGCATCCCGACCGTCCGCAAGACCTTTACCTGCTGGCGGAAGCGTATCTGAAACTGGGAAAGGTCGAGGAAGCCCGCAACACGATCGCGCAACTTGACCAGTTGAGTTCGGGCGACTATCGCACTCAGACCGGAGTAGGCGTGCTGCTCGCACGCTTCCACTTGTACGACGACGCCATCCAGCACTTCCAGACGGCGTTGCGCGCCAGTCCAGACTCCGACGACATAAAATTCGACCTGGCCGATGCTTATTTCCGAAAGGGCGCTTACGCCGAGGCACTCGAAGCTGCCCAGCAAGTTTCGGCCACAGGTCAGCAGGACGCGGCCTTCCTGTCCCTGCTCGGAGACATTCACGCTCATCTGGGAGAGACTGCCCGGGCCGCCGAAATCTTCCGCGATGCGATTGCCAGAAATCCCGACAACGACCAGTATTACCTCTCGCTCACTCTGGTCCAGTTACGCGAAAAAGATGTCGCGGGCGCGAAAATGACGCTGCAGAAAGGTCTGGCCCGAATTCCGGGTTCCGGCAAGATCCTCTGGGGCTTGGGAATTGTCTCGGTGCTCGAAGGCAACACTGTGCAAGCCGCCGAACGACTGGAGCGCGCCGTGGACCTCTTGCCCGAGTGGCCGGGAAGCTACTCCACGCTCGGCGTTTTTTATTATCAAACTGGACAAATCGCCAAGGCCCGCGAAGTGCTGAACCGTTTCAAGGGGAGCAGCGCCGGCGGCCTGGATGTAAATCGGATTGAAGAAGTGCTGTCCCGGGCCCCGGCCAAGTCTTCTTCCGCCCAGGAACCCATGTCGATGGCTGCCCGGCAGCAATTACTTCAGCTGGCGCTGTCGCTGGCTGACCGGACCCTCTAAGAGCCCACGGGAAACCAGACGAGAATGCGGGAGAAATCGAAAACGAGCAAGGAATCTGGTTTCGGAGCTGGTGGCCTCGTAGTCCTGGCGCTGATCGTGATAGTCGGAACGGCCCTCGCCACAATAGCCTTCGCAGTCCAGCCTCCGAAAACAGCAGACGACCGCGTTCCCGTCCGCTACACCGACGTCCGACAGGCCGCCGGAATCACTTTCCTTCAGGATGGCACTGCCACTGACGAAAAGTATTATCTCGAAACCATGGGCACCGGCGTTGCCTGGCTCGACTACGATCAGGATGGGCTCATGGACCTGTATTTCGTGCAATCGGCGCCTACCGACATCTACAAACCACCTCAGCCTCTGCGCAGCGCTCTTTATCACAATAATGGCGACGGAACTTTTACTGACGTCACCGAAAAAGCCGGCGTGGAAGGTGCGGGACACTACGGGCAGGGGGTTGCCGTCGGAGACTTCGACAACGATGGCTATCCCGACCTCTACGTGACCGGCTACGGCAGCGCCATCCTTTATCACAACAACGGCGATGGGACTTTTACCGACGTCACCGCCAAGGCCGGAGTAGCAGACAAAGACGGATGGTCGGCCAGCGCCGGATGGTTTGATTACGACAAAGACGGATGGCTCGACCTGCTGGTCACCAACTACATCGAGTGGTCGCCGAAGAACAACCTGTGGTGCGGCGAACGCCGCCCCGGCTACCGTTCCTACTGCCATCCCGGAAACTACAAAGGACAGAAGACCAAGCTCTACCACAACAATCATGACGGCACGTTCACTGACGTGAGTGATGCGTCCGGCGTGGGCAAGCCCGAATCCAAGGGCATGGGCGTGGTCCTGGCCGACTTCAACAACGACGGCTGGACTGACATTGCCATCGCCAACGATACCTGGCCCAATTTTCTGTTTATCAATAAGCACAACGGAACTTTTGAGGACGTGTCGCTGATCTCCGGCATGGCAGCGAGCGAGGACGGACGTTACGAGGCCGGGATGGGCATCGACGCCGCCGACGTTGACGGCGACGGCTGGCAGGACCTCTATGTCACCCACCTTGATTTCGAATTGAATCGCCTCTACCACAATAATCACGATGGGACTTTCGTTGACGAAACCTTCCGCTCCGGCATTGGAAACAAGGCCGTCCTGCTGAGCGGCGTGGCCATGAAGTTTCTGGACTACGACAACGATGGTTGGCCCGACATTCTGCAATTGAACGGCGCCATGCTGGATAACATCCAGCTCTACCACGGCGAAGTGTCTTACAAAGAACCGCTGCTGATGTTCCGGAACCTGGGCAAAGGTCAGTTCGAAAAAGCGTCGGAGTCCCTGGGCCCTGACTTCATGAGGCCCATCGCCGGACGCGGCCTGGCGACCGCCGACTTCGACAATGACGGCGACATCGACATCGCCACCAACAACCGCGGCGATTATCCCTCGCTCCTGCGCAACGACGGCGGGAACGCCAACCACTGGCTGGAAGTGCTATTGATCGGGACGCGTTCCAACCGCGACGGCGTCGGCGCGTCGCTGAAGCTGACCGCCGAAGGCTCGGTCCACGTGGAGCAGGCCAAGGGCGGCATGAGTTACATGTCGGCCAGCGACCCGCGAATCCAGTTTGGACTGGGCAAACGTACAAGAGTCGATTCGCTGGAAATTATGTGGCCGAGCGGACAGATCGACCGGCTGACTAATGTCCCCGTCGACCAGATCATCGCCGTCAAAGAAGGCACAGGAATCGTGCCGCGCAAATTCCCGAAGGTCCCCCGCAAATGAAGAAGACGAAGAACAAGATGGGTGCCCCACCCTCGTCTTCCCCGTTCTTTGGGAAAGACAGGGTGGGGATTTTGATTGCGATCACAGGAGGATCACCCGTAGTGTGCTCTCGCGGAATTTTGTGGAATATCGCAATGCACGCCGCACCAGTCAAGATGGCAAAAACAACAGGTCCCTCCACTCCGCTTCGCTCCGGTCGGGATGACAGTACTGTTAGAGGAGTTTCAAGGACAAGACTCCTAGTGACTGACGACCGAAGACTGATGACCGCCTCTCTATGAATCTTCCGCGACGCCATTTCCTGGGCTCCTCCCTGATCGTCCTCGGCAGCACGCTGCTGGACGCGCTGACTACGCCACTCTGGAAGTGGGGGAATTCCCTCCAGGCAACCGCCGCGACTCCGCCCGCCGTTTCCCCGGTCACGTTCGTGGACGTGGCTCGCGAAGCCGGTTTGAACACTCCCAACGTCTGGGGCGCGGTCGATCATAAGCGCTACATCATCGAAGCCAAAGGCAGCGGCCTGGCCTTCTTCGACTACGACAACGACGGCTGGCTCGACATTTATTTCACCAACGGCACGCGCCTCGACGCCAACTGGCCGCCTGGCAAGGCTCCAACTTCGCATCTATACAAAAATAACCGTGACGGCACGTTCACCGACGTCACGGAAAACTCTGGCCTGGGGCGTACCGGCTGGCAGACCGGCATCTGTGTCGGTGACTATGACAACGACGGCTGGGACGATCTGTTCTGCTGCTTCTGGGGACACAACATCCTGTTCCACAACAACGGCGACGGGACCTTTACCGAGGTCACGCGCAAGGCGGGGGTTTACGACGAACAATTCCGCTGGGGAGCCGGCTGCACCTGGCTAGACTACGACCGCGACGGGCGCCTCGACCTCTTCGTCTGTAACTACATCAGACTCGATCCAGCGAAAGCCCCCTCGGCCAACGATCCCATGTGCCAGTGGAAGGGCATCCCCGTGATGTGCGGTCCCCGCGGCCTGCCCGGCGACACTAACGTGCTTTATCACAATAATGGTGACGGAACTTTTACCGACGTCTCGGAGAAGTCGGGCATCCTGAAGCCCGGCCCCCGCTATTCCATCACTGCGGTCTCTTATGATTTTGATAACGACGGCTGGCCGGACATTTACGTGGCGGTGGACTCGCAACCCAGCATGCTGTTCCGCAACAATCACGACGGCACCTTCACCGATATCGCGGTCCTCGCGGGATGCGCTTACAGCGACAATGGCCACGAGCAGGCCGGCATGGGCGTGGCGGTCGGTGACTATGACTGCGACGGCTGGTTCGACATTTTCAAAACCAACTTCGCCGACGACACATGCAACCTTTATCACAACAACGGCGACGGGACCTTCACCGACGTTACGTTTTCATCCGGCATCGGAATCAACAACCGTTACGTCGCCTGGGGCTGCGGCTTCCTCGACTACGACAACGATGGCTGGCCCGACCTCATGCAGATCAATGGACACGTCTACCCGGAGATCGAAGGCCACGATATCGGGCAGACTTTCAAGAACCCGCGCCTGCTGTACAAGAACCTGGGCAATGGCCGGTTCAAGGACGTCTCATCTGAATCCGGTCCGGGCATTACCGAGCTCTTCTCCAGCCGCGGCGCCGCTTTCGGCGACTACGACAACGATGGCGATATCGACGCAGTTATTTTGAACATGAATGACTTACCGTCGCTGCTGCGCAACGACGGTGGCAACCTGCAGAATTGGATCAAGATCAAGCTGATCGGCACCAAATGCAATCGCACCGCCATCGGCGCCCGGGTGCGCGTGGTGACGGGCAACCATACCCAGATGGATGAAGTCCACAGCGGCTCCAGCGTGATGTCGCAGTGCGATCTGCGCCTTCACTTCGGCCTGGGCAAGGCCCAGACCGTGGATGCCATCGAAGTGAAGTGGCCGACGACACAGAAGATCGAACGCTTCACTCAG
>Ga0326726_10001290_pt1 | contig 23254 bp, 20 predicted proteins | sample MHFenrmetagenome_2_FD_207603 | JGI IMG/M metagenome (GOLD analysis project Ga0326726, IMG submission 207603) | Lab enriched peat soil microbial communities from Michigan Hollow, Ithaca, NY, United States - MHF15MN | ecosystem: Environmental > Terrestrial > Soil > Wetlands > Peat | place: USA... | reverse complement strand
GGTCGCCGAAGATGCGCGTCTCGGGCAGGTTCCCGGCTTCCAGCGTCACCCTGGTACGGGTCGCCAGCGGTGTCAATCGCTCCAATGTATCCACCACTACGTCGCTCAGGTCCAGGTCTTTTTTCTCGATGGTTGTTTGTCCGGCATCCATCCGCGCCAGTGTCAGTAGATCGTTCACCAGGCTGGTCATGAAGTCGTTCTCGCTGTGGATGATGCTGAGCGCCTGCCGGTATTCCTGCGGCGAACGACGCGCCTCGATGGCACGGCTGGTCTCCAGGTTCACGATGGTGAGCGGTGTACGCAGTTCATGGCTCGCATCCGCAACAAATTGGCGTTGGCGTTCAAAGGCTGCCTGCAAACGTGACAGCATGGCATCGAATGTGTTTGCCAGCTCTCCCAGTTCATCTTTGCTTTGTGAATTGATCCGGCGGCTCAGGTCTGTCTCACCGATGGTGCGAGCCGTTTGGGTGATTGTTTTCACCGGTCGCATCGCACGATCCGCCAGCCAGAACCCGCCCGCCAGTGCGATGGCAATCGTTAGCAGGCTTCCTGCCACCAGGGTCAGGAGGAAACGGCGGACTAACGCATTGGGGTCGAGGATGCCCCCAAATATCAGCAGGTAATATCCCCTTTGATTCTGGACTGGTGTGATCAGGAATACGTAATTCTGGTTGGTTGGGCTTGTCCAGTAAAAGGTGGGCGTCTCGCTTGTCCGCCCTGTGGTTTGTAGGCCAGCAGATACGATTTGCATGACTTCTGCTGGCGGGATGGGCCCCTGGCTGGTCACCACCTGCCCGGAAGGGCTGATCAGTGTAAAAACGTCGCTGTCAAGCAGGATCCCATTTGGGATCGAGACTTGTCCTCCTCCCTGGACCAGGTTGGCTTGGACGTTATCCACCACTCCCGTGATTCTGCGGTTCAACTCCCGGATGGCTTCCGCTTGAAGGTTGCTCGACTGGGTGTAATAAAGAAAGCCGCTGAAAGCGCACAAAATGATTGCTAGTATGGCTGTGAACCAAAGGACTATCCGGAACCGGACGCTGCGGAATAACCTCCCGAGCTTTTCTCCTGAAGCCCGGACCTTCTTGAACATCATTTCCCCTCCGGCACGCGCAGGCGGTACCCGGCACCCCGCATGGTTTCGAGCAGTTTTGTTTTGCTGGGGTCGTCGATCTTGGAGCGTAACCGCCGGATGTACACGTCCACTACGTTGGAGGCAATCACGTGGTCGTAACTCCAAAGATGTTCTTCAGCCATCTCGCGTGTGATCAGGTGGTTGGGGTGACGCATAAAATATTCGAGCAGGGAGAATTCTTTGGCGGTCAGTTCGATTGGCTGGCCGTCGCGCTGGACGGTATGGGTGGCTGGATCCAGCACCAGGTCTGCCACCTTGAGTGTGCCCGACTTGATGGGGCTTTCTCGCCGAAGTAAGGCTCGGATACGGGCGCGCAGCTCGTCCACTTCAAAAGGTTTAACGAGGTAATCGTCGGCCCCGCTGTCCAACCCGACCACCCGGTCATCCAGGGCATCTCTCGCAGTTAACATCAGGATGGGGGTGCTGATGCGCCGGTCGCGCAGTTCACGGCATACTTCCAAACCATCTTTGCCGGGCAGCATGATATCCAGGATGATGATGTCGTAGCTTGATATCAGCCCCATTTCTTCGCCATCTAACCCATCGTACGCTGTGTCAACGGCATAACCGTCTTCTTCGAGGGTGATACGCAGGCTGTCGCTTAAACGGCGGTTGTCTTCGACTAATAGGATACGCATCTTATCCTCCGGTTTGTCCTTTTCAGCGCAAATTGTAGCACGCAAATATGACTGTATGATGAACGCCATCCAGGAAATGTAAATGTTTTAAATCGAAAGATGATCCTGCCGATTGGCTATATTACTTGGTTGCAATTTCAAAAGTATTGAAAAAAAAGGGTTCTACGGCGCGAAGCGACGGAGAACCCCTTTTTTCGTTCAGATCACCCCTCCCCGGTTTGGTCGAGGAGGGGTAGAGGCTGGGGTTAAGTTTAAAATTCCTAAATAAACCAGGATGGTTTTTTCCAGAATCACTGGATACTCACGGAAAAAAAGAAATATGACAATTCATCTCATATTCATCTTTGTTCTTTATACTCCACCAAACCTTACTGAGGAGAAATACTTATGAGTAAACAATTTGGTGCCTTGTTGGCAGCTATCCTGATTACCGGTGCGATTGTCTTGTCCATGTTTGTGGTTGGCGCAAATGCGATGACCAACCAGAATGGAGTCGCCGTCTCGAATTCTCCCGCTGCCGCAGCCACTGCGGCCTCATCTTCGTCTTCTTCTGGATCCTCTGCATCCGACCAGGCGCTGATTGCTCAACTGCAGGCTCAGGTCGCCCAATATCAGGCGCGCGAGCAGCAATATCAGACTGCCCTGAACAGTGATAACCAGCAGTTATCCCAGGCTGCCTCTGAGCAGGAGATGATCCAGCGGTTGCTGGCTTATCTCCAACAGCGCGGCGTGATTTCGATTGACAGCCAGGGGAATATCTACGTTAACGGTCGTTAGGAGGCTCCTATGAAAATTTTCAAGTCGGCGCTCCATTATTGGATTGCGATTGTAAGTGTTCTGAGTTTCCTGGCTGGCTGGGGCATGTTGGCACACTCTCTCAAGCCGGTCCAGGCTGCCCGGTCATCCTCTCCGAATACCGCTTCTTTACCGGCCTTACCGCCCATTCAGGCATTTGGAGGTCTCGGAGGGAATGAACTGACCGGGAATAACGGTGGCAGTGGGCTGAATTTATCCGCCCCCGGTAATTCGCCTGCTTCTGTATTTCCCAGGCTTCGCTCGGGTGGTTCTTAGAATATGGAAACCTTCAGGTTTCGCGCCATGAACACGGATATATTGCTGGCTGCATTGGGAACCTCTGCCCGCCTTGCGGAGGGGTTCGAAGAGACACAGCGCTTTATCCAGGCTTCTGAAAACCGTTTTACCCGGTTTTCAGAGGAAAGCGAACTCTCAGCGCTCAATCGTTCTGCGGGGACGCCTTTTCAAGCCTCACCTGATTTGTTTGCCGTGGTCGCTCTGGCGCAGCATTTTTTTCACCAGACCCGCGGTCTGTTTGACCCATCCATTTTGCCTGACCTGAAACGGGTCGGATATGACCGCAGCATGGATCTGATTCGCGGGCAGGGCGCAATTCCCTTGCTTGAATCTCTTCTGGCTGGCGGGCGTCCTTCCTTCAGCGAAATGGACCTTGATGAGGTCCGCGGTATGATTTTGCTTCCACCAGGAATGTCTCTCGATCTGGGCGGGATTGCCAAAGGCTGGATTGCCGAACAGGCAGCCATCCTCCTTTCCGATTTCTCTTCCGCCTGTGCCGTAAATGCTGGAGGGGATATGTTCCTGGTCGGGCTGCCTGAGGGAGAGTCCCAATGGCCGGTCGCGATCGAGGACCCGCTCCAGCCTGAGAATGACCTTACCACCATCAAGGTCGATCCCGGTGCGGTCGCTACCTCTGCTGTAACGAAACGCGTCTGGAAACAGGGCGGGAAACTTCGCCATCATCTGATCGACCCTCGCACTGGCGAGCCTGCGCAAACTGATTGGCTGAGCGTGACGGTCATTGCGCCGCATGCATATGAGGCTGAGGTATTCGCCAAGGCGCTCCTCATTGGCGGACCGCGGGAATCAGAAGAGCTTACCCGCAATGGGGGCATCCGTTTTTCTTATCTGGCGGTTGACCATGATCGGAAGATTTGGGGTTATCAAAACAGTTCGGAGTATTCCTATGTCAACAATTCGATTTAAACAACCGGGTAATCATCTGAGTCAGCCTGACACGTCAGAACCTCCCTCATCCTGGCGGGTGATCGTCAGCGTGTTTGCCACCCTCTTTGTTTTGGTGCTGATTCTATTTGGTGCCCTCTTTTCATTGACTCCCTCCGGGCAGGCGGTGGGTAAGTGGTTTGGCTGGCTTTTTGCCCTGGATAGTGTCCAACTCTGGTGGTATGTCACCCGCGCCAGCGGGATTATTGCATATCTGCTATTATGGTTTTCAATGGTTTTGGGGCTTGGGGTTACGAGTAAATTTTTTGATCACATGCTTGACCGGGTCTTTACCTACGACTTTCACCAATTTATTTCCCTCCTTTCGATTGCGTTTGTTGTCTTGCATGTCGTCGTCCTGTTGCTCGACCGTTACCTCCCCTATTCAGTTTGGCAGATCCTGGTTCCGTTCATATCCCCTTACCGTCCCATCTGGGTTGGGGTTGGGGTGATCGCTTTTTACCTCATTCTCCTGATCACCATCACGTTTTATATGAAGAAACGGATTGGGATGCGCACCTTCCGTATCATTCACTACCTGAGTTTGCTTGGTTACGTGGGTGCCACCTTTCACGGGATCTATGCCGGTACTGACTCTGCCCTTCCGACCGTGATGCTGCTCTACAAAGGGACTGGGATTGCGGTTATATTCTTGACCGTATTCTGGTTGGCGCTGCTCGGACTTAAAAAACTTGAGGCGCGCCGGTTGGCCTTGGCTGCTGCCCGTTTGCCCCGCAACAGGCACGCCAGCGCCAGGTAATTTATTCCATCAAATAGGAGAACCATCCTTGTGAAGCTGCCGAAAAGGCAGCTTTTAATTCCCTTTTCCCCACGTTTCCATGATCTCCATGGGTGACCGTCCCATCCTTAGAAGATCTACCATCTTGCGCATCGGTCGGTTAACATGCCGGAAGAATAGTCGGTAACCCTCACACAAGTAATTATGTCTTCCGTCGTCGCCAGCAATGACCGGGAACCTATTGCGCGGGCATTCCCCCTGGCATGCAAAGCGGATATCGCAATCCTGGCAGGTTGCTGGTAATTGCTCGCGTTTATCCGCCCCGAACTGTCGCTGGCTGGATGAATTGACCAGCTCGATCATGGGCGTTTCCAGGATGTTGCCCAACCTGTGTTTGGGATCCACAAAATGGTCGCAGGAGTATAGGTCTCCATTGTGCTCTAGGACCAGCGCACCGCCGCATGTCTCCTGGAAGACGCACACACTGGGGGGTAGACCACACCAACTTGCCAGCGTCGAATCGAATATTTGGACGAAAACCGTTCCCACATCGCGTTGGACCCACTCGTCGAAAATATCCACTAAAAACTTTCCATACTGTTTCGGTTTCACCGAGCGCAGGCTCACACTCGCATATTCTTTTAGGTGAAGGCGATGCTTTCCCCCCTTTGGCTCTTCCTCACTCATGTCTGCTGGCAGAAGGGTCCCAGGGTCCACTCGCTCCACCACGGGGATGAATTGGATGAACCTGGCTTGTAGATCGTCCCTGAAAAAGCGGTATACCTTCAAAGCGTGAAAACTATTGGTTGCATGGACTGCACTTAGGATGTTCGTGTCCACCTTGTGCTTTTGCAGCAGGTCCCAGCCGCGTTTAACTTGTTCGAAACTGCCCTGCCCACCCTTGTTCACCCGGTAAGTGTCGTGAATTTCCGCCGGACCATCGCAGCTCAATCCGATTAGAAAGTCATTTTCCTTGAAAAACGTGCACCATTCGTCGTCCAGTCGCGTTCCATTGGTTTGCAGGGTGTAGCTCACCTTCTGATCGGGTCTTTTATATTTCCGTACCAACTCAACTGAATGCTTGAAGAATTCCAGACTCATCAGGGTCGGTTCGCCGCCCTGCCAGGCCACGCTCACCTCCATCGCTGGCTGGGACGTCAGCAGCTGCTTGATATAAGCCTTTAGCACTTCCTCCGGCATGCGCATGGGACTGTCTGGATAGAGTTTTTCTTTGTCCAGGTAGAAACAGTATTCGCATGCCAGGTTGCAGGCAGCCCCGGCAGGCTTGGCTAGAATATGGAAGGGAACTGGGTTGATTTGGGCAGGGGTGGTCATTTGATATTTAACTCAGGGTTGTCGTATTGGAGCGTTGAAAATCCCTTTCCCGGTTCCCAAATGGATTTTTTCGCCACCACCAGGGTGGAGGCAGGGAGAGTTAATTGGTTTCGGATTCGTTTTTATAGCCACCCGCGCAGGTTTGCTTTCATTTCTGCTTCGAACGTCTCCAGCATGTCTGCCATTTCTGCCGCCCGCTCGGGCTGTGAGTCGATCAGGCTGTATGATTCGTTCGGATCTGTGCTGAGATCGAAGAGGAATGGGCCCTGTTTGGTCGGCCAATATGCCGCGTCGTCGGTCGTGTATCTGCGGAAATACTTCCAATGCTCGTTCCGCATAGCCACCAGGGTGCGTGTGTCGTAATAGTACAGGGTAGCGTGTGGAGCCGGTGCTTCCCCCATTAGAAATGGCAGCATATCCTTGCCGTCGATGATCCTGTCTTGCGGCGGTGTTGCGCCCGCTAGGTGCACGCAGGTCACGAAAAGGTCGAAGTTGATGCACATCTCTGCGCTGGTTATCGCCGCTGGAATAACGCCGGGCCATCTGGCGATGAATGGAACCCGGAACCCTCCCTCGAAGCACAATAGTTTCCTTCCACGCGCATAACCCGGGTTGCCCTCCATCCATGGGCCGTTGTCGCTGGAAAATACCACCAGGGTCTTCTCGTCCAATCCCAATTCTACGAGCGTGCTCAGGATCTGGCCCACGCTCCAATCCACCTCTTCAACGGCATCCCCGAATAAACCCGCTTCAGATTTCCCCCGAAAATCATCCGATGCATGCACCGGGTAATGCGGCATGGCATGCGCCAGGTAAAGGAAAAATGGGGAATTTTGGTTGGACCACATGAAATCCAGTGCGGCCTGCGTGAAATCTCGCGTCAGTACGTCCTCGTTCGCCGGGGCGGGCACCACCACCTGGCGGTCCCGGTAGATTGCATACGGCTGGTCGTCGTTGCTCCATAGGGCCCCGTAAAAGCTGTCGAAGCCGCGCTCGTTCGGGAGATATCCCGGTGTGCCACCCAGGTGCCATTTTCCTACCAGTCCGGTGGCATATCCTCTCCGGCTCAACACCTCCTGGAGCAGCACCTCATCCTTTGGGATGCCCTGCACATTGAAGGAATATCGTCCAAGCACGTCCATCACGATATTCAAAGGATTGTGGGTGGAGAGCAGGGGGGTGGAGATGAGCGTTCGCACCGGGTAGCGCCCGGTCAGTAGCCCTGCCCGCGATGGGCTGCACACCGAGGCGGTCGCGTAAAAATTGGTTAGGCTTGTTCCTTCTGCAGCCATGCGTTTCAAATTCGGGGTTTTCACTGCCGGTGACTCGAGGTCTCCATACCCCAGGTCGTCGGTGAGGATGATGATGATATTGGGCAGACTTTCCGGGTTTGGGCTGGACGGGATGCTTTCCAGGTATGCCTTGGCTCTTTCAGGTTTGAAGTCCCGCCCGATGCTGTAATGGACCTGTCGGGCAGTCCCTCCCACCAGCAGTGCCCCGCCTGCGATGGCGGCGCCTTTCAAAAAATCACGGCGGCTGATTTTTTTGGCCATTATTTTCCACCTTGACTTTATTATCTCGATCGCGAAAACCGTTTCCTGTTTTGTATACTATACAGGCATCCCGTTTCGAGCGCAAGCCATCCCGATTATATTCCCCCTTGACTTAATAGAATATATGTTCTATTATTAGAGGTACAAAGTACCTTGCTGGTATTTATGCTTCTCCATCCGCACTTTAACAATCTAAAGACCATGATGTGCCATTAATCGTCTCTTCGGTATTTGCGTAGCGAGCCCTCCTGGTGTGCCTCCGTCTCCTCCTGATTGGAATTGCCGGTGAGCGAATTGCTTGATCATCAAAGATTATCCAATTCCCCTCACCCCTGCAGCCACAGTGCCAGCGAGAAAACCCACGATTAAACTGGGTGTATGGGGGAGAGCGTCCAACCGGGACGTTCTCCAGAGCCTTAAAATCCATATGGGCTGCGCGATGGGTGCTTCCAGCACCCAACCGCCACACCGCTGATATTGGCTGAGGCGGCTTCGAGCTGCCATCAGTCATACTGACGCCATGAAGCGTCGATGAGAGTCAGCGGTGTTTAAGCGACGTGTGAGCTGACATTGTCCCCGGCATCCCCCGTTTTCTGGGGGCAAGGGGAGGCGGCTTTCGCGACATTGTCCCGGTGCCCTTCCGGGAAGCATCCCCATGGGGGGCAACCCACCATGCGCGCAATGCAGCGTTCGCGGAGCACTCCTCTGGGGCAAGTTGCATTGCGCCACATCGAACGCATGAGCGTTCGATGTAAGACGAGCTGGGTCGTCGATGGTCACCCTTGGACAAATGCTTCACACACGCATCATCTAAAAAAAGATGCTCAAATCCTCTCATTCGTTTGTAGTCGTTTTGGCACGCTAATGTGGCAAATGGTGATATTTCTTGTTCTACTGCGGTTCACCCCCATGGGGTTGCTCCCTTTTACCCCTTCCTGAAATCCAAAAAACCTTGGATTCCGCTTACAGCACCACCCACCCCTGCCTCACTCCCGCCCGGATGGCCTCGGTGCGGCTGGTAACCCCCAGTTTGGCGTAAAGCGAGGAGAGATGGAATTTGACGGTGTGTTCGCTGATGCTCAGTGCCAGTGCGATCTGTTTGTTGGCCAGGCCTTCCGCGGCAAGTTGCAGCACTTCAAGTTCCCTCCCTGTCAGAGGATCGCCCACCGGTTCACCCGCCTCCAGCGCCGGGGCAGGATGCCGTTCCAGCAGGCTACCTGCCAAGGCTGGCGAGCCAACCCAGAGTCCCTCGCCCAGCGCGTGCAGGGCTGCGGAGATCTCCTCTGGGCTTGCTTCCAGCGGCAGCACCCCCCAAACGGGGAGGTCGCTCATTTGGGCAGCTTCCTCCAACGCATTGGAGAGCAGCAGCACGGGGCGGGTTTCTTCCTGGAGCAAATGGATATCTTCTGCCGAGGTCACCACCAGGACGTCTATGTCGGTCAATCCCAGTTCACCCGGGGGGTCTGCACTTACTTCTATGCCGGGCAGGCTGCTCAGCAATTCTTTCAGCCCCAGGCGCATCGCCACAGATTGGGCAACGATTGAGACCCGCATCACATCACATCCCCCGGGATGGTCGGACCCGGTCTGCTTTTATGGGCTTCAGCCAGGAATTCGCGGATAATGCTGGCGGGGATTGCCACACTTTGGTCACCGCCGAAAATCATCGCATTCAGGCCCAGCACCTCCCCGGCCGCGTTCAATAAAGGACCTCCCGAATTACCGGGCGCCAGTTGCACATCGCTGCGCAGGATGGGGATTTCGCCGCTGCGCGTGTGGGCAGTCGTCACTGCCGAGAGGACGCCCCCGGTCAGCACATTGCGCTGACCCCAGGGATGCCCGTAGGCGAAGACCATCTCGCCGGGTCGCGGCTCGCGGGTGGAGAATATTGCCGCCGGATGTCCGTGTTCGGCGATCTGTAGCAAGGCCAGGTCCGCGTCGGTATTTCTCTTCACGAGCTTGGCCATATATGGCCCTCCATCCTCAAGTGTGACTTCCAGCGCGTGCCCGTCTCCTGCCACGTGATTGTTGGTCAGCACCAGTCCATCCCCAGCGAGCACGCCTGCTCCGGCACCCTGGCGCTTGTTGTTGACAACCACCAGCACCCCGCGGATACGGGTCATCAGGTCGTCGAGTGCGCTTTCGAACTGGGATGTCAGGTTCATGCACGCACTCCTACTTTGATATTGAGTGTTTCCGGTTTTCCACCTCGTAGGATCTCCACCGCGATGGATTTGCCCACCGCTTCTCCCGCCAGGTTGGCAAAGAGTTCGTCATGGTCGTGGATTGGGTGTTTTTCAATTCCCACCAGGATGTCCCCCACCATCAAGCCGCCTGTCTCGGCTGGGCTGTCATCCTCAACGCCGATAATCACCAGGCCTGCGGCCTGCTCTCGTTTGAGGACTTTTTGCGCAGGCTCGGAGATTTCCACGCTTTGGCTGCGGATACCCAGGTAACCCCGCTGAACCGAGCCGTGTTTCTCGAGTTGTGCAGCCACGCTCCAGGCCAGGTCTGCCGGGATGGTGAGCGCTGCTCCGTACCCAAACCCCGATGTGTTCAGCCCTATCACGCGCCCTTCTGAATCCACCAGTGGGCCGCCTGAGAAACCGGGGTAGGGGGTGGTATCGGTACGGATGTAGCGGTCAAGCATTCCTCGCGGCGTTCGCACAGGTCCGCCAACCGCGCTGACCACTCCTAGGCTGGCTTCGATTCCCCCGGTGGAGGGGCGTCCAAGCGCCAGGGCGAGTTGCCCGATTTTGGCCTCCCCTGAGATTTCAGCCGGCTTGCCTGCCGGGCGTTCCAGCCGCAGGAGCGCCAGGTCTGACCCGGGATCACGCCCCGCCAGTTTCGCCCCCAGAACGCTGCCGTCGCTCAGCGTGACGGTTATTCCTTCTTCCTGTTCGACCACGTGATCTGCTGTGAGGATCAGGTTGGCCGCGTAAACGATTCCGCTCGCAGACATGCGTCGGCGGGCACTGACCAGTACGGTGGAAGCCCCAGCTTTTTCCGCTGCGGCAACCATGGCATTCGAAAGTTCTACCAATACGTTTGACATATTTTTGCTCCTTGTTGATTTTACATCAGTATAGCTTCCCCTATGGCTGCCCGCATCGCCGAAACGACCAGTCCGCACCTGGAAAAAAGACTAGGGGATCAATTGTCCAAAGATCAACGAACGTTTCCGGTCGATTCAAGCGAGGATTCATGTCTGGCTGCCGTCCCTTTTCTTCTCGCCTGAGGTAAAATCAAATTCAGATATCAATTCCTTTCCCCCTTTCGTTGCTCGCCAATTGGGAGGTGCGCAATGGTAAAAAGGAAGAAAATTAACAAGAAGAAAAGACCGATTGCCGTCACGATCATTGCGGTGGCGATCGTGATTCTTTTTTTGATCCGCCTCTACCAGGTTTATGAGCCCCTCCTCCTCAATAATATCTTTAAGAACGGCATCACGGGTTCATTATTCACTGGCTGGCGATTGACCGAGCTGGGCAGCGCCATCTTCACCAGCGCAACCTATCTGTTTCTCTCCCTGGCCGGCATACTCGTCCTGATCGGTTTCCTGCGCCTCCGCCGTTGGAGCTGGGTGCTTCTGATGACTTGGACCGGTGTGTCGCTGATAATCTCTTTGGTGGATTATTTCTACTCGCACCCTAACTATGCCGTGATGGCTTCCAATGTCATCATAGCCTTCGCCCTGAACATTACCGACGTACAACGCATTTATGGAATTAGGAGGGATGATGGCACCCTCCTCTAGTCGCCCGACTGCTGCTGTCACTGCCTCCGACTTGGAACTCCTTCGCAAATTTGAGCCGGTTGCTTGCTATACCAGGGGGGAACAATTCTTCCCGACCGATGTTGACCATTATGTGAGGGAATGCTCTCTGTGGGAGCATCACCCGGATGGTCGTGATGAACTCCTTGTCAGGCAGGGAGAGCTCACCCTGGATAAGTTGGTTGAGCCCCGCTTCGCTGAGTTCGGCTCGGTCCGCTACCTGCGTTTTATCGAGTCCCTCAGCTTGTCCGAATCTGCCCGGGTGATGGCAGACCAGGTCGCCCTTCGGCGGAAACTCGGCGAATATTTCCATGCCGGGATTGGTCGTCTCGCCCGCGGTGGTATCCTCCCTCGCCTGGTGGATGGACTTTTCTCGCTCTCGTTTCTGTTGCGAGGCAAAGTTTCTGCCGCCACTGCTGCTGCTGCGGAATTGGACTACAACGATATTCTTTCTGAAGAACGGAAATACACTTATTATGGCCGCGTCACTCATCAAAGTGGCTGGACCATTCTGCAGTATTGGTTTTTCTTCTGCTTTAATAGCTGGCGTTCTGGTTTCCATGGTGTTAATGATCATGAATCCGATTGGGAGATGATCACGATATATTTATATGAGCAGGACGGGCAGTTAATACCGGAATGGGCTGCGTACGCCTCCCATGATTTCAAGGGGGATGACCTTCGCCGCCGTTGGGACGATCGGGAAGAACTTAAAATGGCTGAGGAAAGCCACCCCATGATTTTTGCCGGTGCGGGGTCGCATGCCTCTTATTTCCGGAAGGGAGAATATCAGGCAGAGGTCAATCCACCCTTGCCAGGTTGGGTATCGGGTTTGATTCATACATTTGACAGGATTTGGAGGGAAACTCTCGGGCAGCCGTCGATAAATGCCTTCCATATCCCGTTTGTGGATTTTGCCCGAGGCGACGGTCTCCGCATTGGTCCGGGGGAATCCCATACCTGGACCCCGCAGCTGATCGACGAGTCAACGCCATGGGTGGGTCAGTATCGGGGCATGTGGGGGCTTTTTGCACGCGATCCGGTCTCCGGGGAGAACGCTCCTGCCGGTCCCATGTACAACCGGGATGGTTCACCACGCGGTTCATGGTATGACCCCCTTGGGTTCGCTGGTCTCGATAAAGTTCCTCCGCCTCCGCAACTGCAAATCATGCTCTCCGATAATTGTGCGCAGGTTTCCCGTCGCCAGCAGGAACTGTATACACTGGTCCCGCAAATAGTTGCCGAGCTTCAGGAGAAGGGTGCCAGGCAGAAAGGGATGGAAGGCAATCCGCACCTGGCAAAACAATATGTCGCCCTGGAAAAGGAAATAAATACACTATCAGCTGAAGTTCGCAGCCTGCGCCGCGAACAATCTGAAAATACTGCGTTGCTCCAGGGGCTGACCCGTCGGCTGGACCATATCCGCGCAGGTGGTCAGGATAACCCCCGTGCCCACATCCACGACCTGGCGGTTCCTGATGATCCCACCCTGGTGCTCCGTTTCGACCGCGCAGCCGAGACCTGGGCTGCTGTAAGTTTGAGCTTTTTGCTGTTTGCCATTGCGTCGCTAATTTTTTTCGCTCCCGGCTATCTCTGGGCGGGTCTTGCGGTCATCCTGATCCTGTTGGTTGTGATCGAGTCTTTTTTGCGCGGTGCTTTTGTTCAGACGATTGGGCGGGTCACCTTGATCCTGGCGATGATTTCTGCGTTGATCCTGTTCATCCACTTCTGGAAATGGATTATCGTGATTGTATTGGTGATTATGGGTCTCTCGCTGATGTACCATCGATTGAGGGAACTGGCAGGATAACCATCGCTTGCATGCTCATTCCGCCAAACTTCCAGGTCCCTCAAACCCGGAAGTTTGCTATTTTAATACTATTAAAGGAGTGATTTTGATAATTTCTTGAATATTTTTACTGCCTTCTTGCTTGAAATTTGATTTTAAAATTAGTATATTCGGTATGAGATTAAATGTATTGGGATGGGATTTTTGACCTATGTCACTCTTCATGAATATGAAAACAATTAATCTCCGGAGGCATCCCTATGATCGATCTTATCTATGTTGGCTTGACCATCGCATTTCTGCTCCTCAGTTGGGGGTTTATAGTCTTCTGCGATCGGTTGATGGAGAATAAAAAATGAATGCATTTTACATCGTCACGGGGTTGATCGCGCTGGGACTATTCATCTACTTGGTGATCGCCTTGTTGAAACCGGAGTGGTTTGAATGAACATTTTTAGCTGGCTTCAACTCATCTTTTATATGGTCGTTTTGATAGCTCTCGCAAAACCGCTCGGCTCTTTCATGGCCAGGGTTTTCCAGGGCGAACGCACCTTTCTCGATCCGGTCATGCGTCCGGTCGAGAAATTGATCTACCGCTTGAGCGGTGTCAGCCCCGAGCAGGAGATGAACTGGAAGGTCTACGCTGTTGCGCTGATGCTCTTCAATGTCCTGGGGCTGCTTTTAGTTTATGGCCTGCAGCGGCTGCAGGGATTCCTTCCCCTCAACCCGCAGGGCTTTGGGGCTGTTTCTCCAGATTCCTCTTGGAATACAGCCGTCAGCTTTGCCACCAACACCAACTGGCAGGGTTATGGTGGTGAGACGACCATGACCTACCTGACCCAGATGCTGGCGCTGACCACTCAAAACTTTGTCTCAGCAGCCACCGGGATAGCCATCGTTATTGCCATGATCCGGGGTCTGGTTCGTCACACAGCTAAAACCATCGGCAACTTCTGGGTCGACCTGACCCGTTCTGTGTTGTATATCCTTCTTCCGCTGGCTTTTATCGTGGCTCTGGTACTCGTCACCCAGGGTGTAGTACAAACTTTTAGTTCGTATAAAACTGCCGCCCTCTTGCAGCCGACAACGGATGCGAACGGTAACACCGTGACACAGCAGGTGCTGGCGGTTGGACCTGCGGCCTCCCAGATCGCCATCAAGCAATTGGGCACCAACGGCGGTGGTTTCTTCAACGTTAATTCAGCCCATCCCTTCGAGAACCCAACTCCCCTTTCAAACTTTTTCGAGACTCTGTCCATCCTGCTAATCCCGGCCGCGCTTTGTTACACCTTCGGGAAGATGGTGGGGGATACTCGCCAGGGTTGGGCCATCCTGGCTGCCATGACCATCATTTTCATAGGGTTGTTGGCAGTGACAGTCTGGGCTGAGCAAGCCGGTAATCCAGCCATTGCCTCTCTCGGAGTTGATAACCAGCAGTCCAGTATCAACCCGGGTGGGAATATGGAAGGCAAGGAGGTGCGCTTTGGTGTGGCTTCTTCGGCTCTGTGGGCTACAGCAACGACCGCGGCCTCCAACGGTTCCGTCAACTCGATGCACGACTCGAATATGCCAATAGGCGGCATGATTCCTATGTGGTTAATTCACTTGGGTGAAGTTATTTACGGTGGTGTTGGTTCCGGGCTTTATGGCATGTTGGCTTTTGTGATCGTTGCGGTTTTCGTCGCCGGGTTGATGGTCGGGCGCACGCCCGAATACCTCGGCAAGAAGATTGAGTCATATGAGATGAAGATGGCTTCACTTATCCTGCTGATCCCAGTCTTCACGGCTCTGGTAGGGACCGCCATCGGTGTTATGACCGCCGCGGGTAAGGCGGGTGTATTAAACCCCGGGCCGCATGGTTTCAGTGAGATCTTGTATGCTTTCTCCTCTGCAACCGGTAACAACGGCAGCGCCTTTGCTGGGTTAAGCGTGAACACGCCGTTCTATAACACCGCACTCGGTATCACCATGTTCTTCGCCCGCTACTGGCTGGCTATCCCGGCTCTCGCCATTGGCGGTTCGTTGGCGCTCAAGAAGAAGGTCCCGCTGGCTGGGGCGGGTACGTTGGCAACTCATACACCGCTCTTTATCTTCTGGCTGATCGCGGTCGTGATCATTGTCGGGGCGTTGGGCTTCCTGCCTGCTCTGGCGCTGGGACCGATTGTCGAACATTTAATGATCTTTCATTAGGATGGTTTAAAGAATGAACACGCAACTAAAAAAACGACCCTCCATCCGCAGGCATCTTTATCAGCGAGCTTTGCTGGACTCATTCGTCAAGTTCAACCCGCGCTGGATGGTTCGAAATCCCGTCATGTTCGTGGTCGAAGTGGGCAGCCTGCTGACTACGGTATTATGGATTCAGGCTCTTTTAGGCAAAGGTGAAGCCCCGGCTGGTTTCATCGGCGGGGTAGCCCTGTGGCTGTGGTTCACGGTCCTTTTTGCCAACTTCTCTGAAGCGCTGGCAGAAGGACGAGGCAAAGCCCAGGCTGAGGCGCTTCGCAAGACCCGCCAGACGACCCAGGCTAAGAAACTGGCTTCTCCTGACCGTAACGCTAAATACGAGCTGGTCGCTTCTACTTCTTTACGCAAGAATGACGTGTTTTTGGTGGAGACTGGCGACACCCTGCCAATGGATGGTGAGGTCATCGATGGTATTGCTTCGGTGGATGAGAGCGCAGTTACCGGAGAAAGCGCACCAGTGATTCGGGAGTGTGGCGGCGACCGCAGCGCTGTCACCGGCGGAACACGCTTGCTCTCCGACTGGTTGGTGGTGCGCGTCACGGCCGATCCCGGCGAGGGTTTCCTGGATCGCATGATTAGCCTGGTGGAAGGCGCCAAGCGACAAAAGACACCCAATGAGATTGCCTTGGACATTCTTCTGGCCGGTTTCACCATTATTTTCTTGATTGTGTGTGCCACGCTTCTGCCATACTCGCTGTATAGTGTAGGAACTGCTGGTCAGGGCACGCCCATCACGATTACCGTGCTGGTTGCCCTGCTGGTTTGTTTGATCCCGACCACCATTGGCGGGCTGCTTTCTGCCATCGGTATCGCCGGCATGGACCGAATGATCCAGCGCAATGTCATCGCCATGTCAGGTCGGGCTGTGGAAGCCGCCGGAGACGTGGATGTCCTCCTTCTGGATAAGACCGGCACCATCACCCTGGGTAACCGCCATGCAGTGGAACTGATACCTGTAGGTGGAGTCTCGCCGCGAGACCTGGCAGAGTCTGCCCAGCTTTCATCGCTGGCAGATGAGACTCCCGAGGGCCGCAGTATCGTGATATTGGCCAAAGAGAAATATGGCTTGCGCGGCCAGACCATGGGCCCCACCGAAGCTGCTCCCCAGGGCATGCACTTTGTCCCGTTTTCCGCCCAAACCCGCATTTCAGGTGTGGATTTCGACGGCACCTCGATCCGAAAAGGCGCGCCAGACATCATGATAGAGTTGGTTCGTTCAAGTGGAAATCCTGTTCCTTCCGACCTCCAAACCAACGTGGATGCAATCGCCCGCTCTGGTGGCACGCCACTTGTCGTTGCCCGCAACGGTCGGGCGTTGGGTGTGATTCACCTGAAGGATATCGTCAAGGGTGGTATCAAGGAACGCTTTTCCCAACTACGCAAGATGGGTATAAAAACAGTGATGATCACTGGCGATAATCCATTAACTGCTGCCTCCATCGCCGCAGAAGCAGGCGTGGATGACTTCCTGGCTCAAGCCACACCTGAAGCCAAGTTAAAACTGATCCGCGAATCGCAAGCTGGCGGTCGTTTGGTTGCCATGACCGGGGACGGAACCAATGATGCCCCAGCCCTGGCCCAGGCTGATGTGGCCGTAGCCATGAACACGGGTACCCAGCCGGCGCGCGAAGCCGCCAACATGGTGGACCTGGACAGCAACCCCACCAAGTTGATTGAGATAGTGGAAATCGGGAAGCAGCTATTAATGACGCGCGGTGCCTTGACCACGTTCAGCATCGCCAACGATGTCTCGAAGTACTTTGCCATCATTCCTGCTGCCTTTGCCTCCACTTACCCCGCCTTGGGCATTTTGAATATCATGCAATTGGCAACTCCGCAAAGCGCCATCCTTTCCGCGGTGATTTTCAATGCACTCATCATCATCGCCCTTATCCCGCTGGCTCTTAAGGGTGTCCCTTACCGGGCGGTAGGTGCCGCAAAACTCCTGCGCGACAACCTGCTCATCTATGGTGTAGGCGGTTTGATTGCTCCATTCATTGGCATCAAGCTGATTGACTTGCTTCTGGTGGCATTGCACCTGGTTTAGATTTATCAAGAGGCATCCATGAATAGAAACCGTTTTTCCATCACCTCTAGATTATTTGCGAATTGCCTGCTGGCAGTATTGACAGTAGCAGTAATTACGATCCCATTGTTTTTAATTGGCCGCGCTACACTTGGAGAGGCTGTAATTGCATTGCTTTACCTCGTTCCGGTTGCGTGGAGTGCGAACCGTTGGGGCCAATTGCCCGGGATCAGCGCAGCCATCACAGCCACTCTGGCGTTCAATTTCCTCTTTATCCCTCCGTTCTTCACATTTGCGATTGGCAGCCTTGAAGGCTGGCTGGTCCTGGCTATCTTCCTGGCAGTTGCGATCTTGGTGGTTGGACGTATTCAAGACAGTTTGAAGAAGGCGCGTGAAGCTGTTTTCATGTACGAACTGAGTTCAGCCCTTACTGGTTTACGCACTCAGAACGCGGTCGCACACACTGTAGCCAGGGAACTCCAGCAGTTGTTTCAGGCTGCCTTGGTGAATGTATATTTCTACACCCAGGACCATTCGGTTAGTGTTGCTGCCAGTGAACCAGTGGATGGGATTGGGAAAAATCAGCCAGACCAGGTCCTCCCCCTCCTGAATTCCTGGGGGTTGGCAGGTGAGATCCAGATCTGGCGTGGTGCGTTCTTGGATTTGCCGTCGGACGACAGTCGCCTGATGCAGAATTTTGCCTCACAGACAGCCAGGGCGTTGGAGCGCACAATGCAAGCCGAGAGTGAAAAACGTGTCATTGACCTGACACCTAAAGTTTCTACCAAATAAGGAAATAATATGCGCGCACAAATTCGACCGGCCTTGATGGCCATCCTGATCTTTACATTATTAGCCGGGGTTATTTACCCGCTGGTGGTCACCGGGATTGCCCAGCTTGTTTTTCCGCACCAGGCAAATGGCAGTTTGCTCACGAATAATGGTCAGGTAGCTGGCTCCTCTTTGATCGGTCAGCAGTTTGACGACCCGAAATATTTCTGGGGACGCCTTTCGGCTACCGGACCATTCCCATATAATGCCGCAGCCTCGTCTGGGTCCAACCTTGGACCTTCCAACCCTGCATTGTTGGACGCTGTCAAAGCCCGCATCGCGGCCTTGAAAGCTGCCGCCCCGACCAATACCCAGCTCATTCCCGTGGACCTGGTCACTGCCTCCGGCAGCGGCTTGGACCCAAATATCAGTGTGGCAGCAGCACTCTACCAGGTCCCGCGCGTTGCGAGAGTTCGCGGATTGAGCGAAACGACCGTTACTGACTTGATAAATCAATATACTCAAGGGCGTACCTTTGGGTTCCTGGGAGAACCGAGAGTTAATGTTCTTGAAGTCAATCTTGCTTTGGACGGAATAAAGTAAAGGAGATGTCTGTAATAAATTCTCACTCCGCTGCTCGGGTGGATTGAAACCTCGCGACCAGGTTAGGGTTGACCCGTCCGAACATTTCCCCACGCACATCCAATTTGGAGGAAATAAATAGATCCAGGGGTTTTGCGGGTGTATCTAGTAAAACCCCATGGTTTTTTACATTCTCGGACGATTGGTTGGGTTGAACGTGAGGGGGGGTTACTATTAGTATTAAAGGGATAAATGGAACCTCTCCGTATGGTCTGGCATTGGACGAAATAAGATAGTATAGTTGAGATATGTCTCTGGAACCTTCCCGCCCCGATCCCGATGAATTGCTGGCTCAGGTTCAGTCTGAGGAGCAGCAAAACAAACGCGGGCGCTTAAAGATTTTCCTGGGCTACGCAGCAGGGGTGGGAAAAACGTATTCCATGCTCGAGGCTGCCCACCAACGGAAAACTGAGGGGGTGGACGTGGTTGTGGGTTATGTGGAGACTCATAAACGGGTTGAAACCGAGTTGCTGGTAAACGGCCTGGAAGTCATCCCTCGCCGTCAAATTACATACCACAATGTCCAATTGACAGAAATGGATATTGACGCCATTGTGAATCGCATGCCCCAACTCGTCCTGGTGGACGAATTGGCGCATACTAACGCACCAGGTTCGCGACACCCAAAACGGCACTTGGATGTGGAAGAACTGCTGGAGTGTGGGATCAATGTCTATACCACATTGAATATCCAGCATATTGAGAGCCTGAACGATGTCGTGGCGCAAATCACGGGAACGAAAGTGCGCGAAACCGTCCCTGATAGTGTGATTGATGCGGTCACAGATATCGAGCTGATCGACCTGCCACCGGATGAGCTGATCCGGCGCCTGCAGGATGGGAAAGTATATATTCCTGACCAGGCTCAACTCGCTATTGAAAAGTTCTTCCGTAAAGGGAATTTAACCGCCCTGCGTGAGTTAACCATGCGCCGCGCTGCCGAACGCGTGGATGACCAGATGCGAGCATATATGCGTACGCGCGCCATCCCTGGTCCATGGCCCGCGGGTGAGCGCTTGCTGGTCTGTATCAGTCCGGGTGCACTGGGGGAACGCATGATCAGGACTGCCCGGCGGCTGGCTGACGAACTCAAAGCTGAATGGTTCGCAGTATATGTTGAGACACCTGATCAGGCGCATCTCTCTCAAGAACAACGCGACCAGGTGGCGCGTTCCTTGCGGCTGGCGGAAGAACTGGGAGCGAGGACTGCGAGCATTCCAGGGCAGTCTATTGCTGAATCCGTAATGGAATATGCCCATCATCATAATATTACCAAGGTGATAGCTGGGAAGCCGGTCCATTCTCGCTGGATTGAGTTCTTGCGCGGCTCAGTGGTCGACCGCTTGATTCGCCTGAGCGGTCCAATAGACGTGTACGTTATTAACAGTGAGGCTGAACCGCAAACACGCAATATTGTGGAGGGCTGGCGGCCTCATCGCCCATTAATCAGGTACCTCTGGGGACTGATGCTGGTGGGAGCAACTACCGGTCTCTGCGCATTGATTGCGCCTTACATTTCACCCACTAACTTGATCGTTGTCTATCTGCTGGCTGTAGTACTCGCTGCCTTTTATCTGGGACGTGGCCCGGCAATCATGACCTCGATTTTGGGTGTGGCAGCTTTTGATTTCTTTTTTGTGCCACCCTTCTTGACGATGGCCATTTCCGACACTGAATATTTGCTGACCTTCCTGGGTTTGTTGGCGGTGGGGTTGGTGATCAGCCAGTTGACCTCCTTGGTGCGCGAACAAGCTGAAGCAGCCAAACAACGCGAAGTGCAAACAGTTGCTTTGTATGAACTTGGCCGCGACCTGACCGAGACTGCCAGGCTTGACGCCGTCACCCAAACTGCCATTGCCCATATTGGCCAGACATTTAGCAGGGAAGTTGCTATATTCCTGCCGGTCACGGGGGTCTTGAAGATCTATGCCACCAGCCCGGAGTTGGTCGTTTCAGATGATGATCTGGCTGTGGCTGCCTGGACGTTTGAGCATGGGCAGCCTGCCGGGCGTGGTACAGATACCCTGCCTGAAGCTTCCATGCGCTATCAACCCCTAAAAACAATGCGCGGCGGCGTGGGGGTGCTGGGAGTTAAACCATCTACGCCCGACCGTTTTCTAACCCGTGACCAACTCCGCACCTTGGATGCGTTTGCCAACCAGATCGCCCTGGCGATCGAGCGAGCTCGTCTGGCTGAACAGACCCGTCAAACCGAGATGTTGGAGATTACCGACAAACTCCAAAATGCTTTACTAAATTCGATTTCTCATGATTTGCGTACCCCTCTGGTCTCTATTACCGGGGCATTGAGCAGCCTGACCAATGACCAGGTTACTTTGGATGCATCTGCTCGACGTAATTTAATCGATACTGCCAGCGAAGAAGCTGATCGGCTCAACCGGCTGGTTGGCAACCTCCTGGACATGACGCGTCTGGAATCTGGAGCCATGCATGTTAAGCGGGATGCTTGTGACCTCCAAGACCTGGTCGGTTCTTCCCTGGAGGAAGTTGGTTCACGCCTGGGTGATCGCTCGGTAATTGTGGATGTACCGGATACCCTTCCATTGGTCTCAATGGATTTTGTGTTGATTCAGAGAGTACTTGTGAATGTGATTGATAATGGCCTGAAATATTCTCCAAAGGAATCGCCTCTTGAAATTCGGGCTCAAATGGCAGGTGCCTTTGCTGAGATCACAGTGGCTGATCGAGGAGTAGGAATTCCACCTGAAGATTTATCCCGCATTTTTGACAAGTTCTACCGCGTTCAACGACCAGATAATGTTAGCGGTACCGGTCTCGGCCTCGCTATCGGTAAAGGGATCGTCGATGCTCATGGTGGATTTATTTCAGCCGAGAATCGTCCAGGCGGTGGAACGATCATTACGATCGCACTACCCGTGGAGGCCAAGGAATGAGCGAGCAAGACCTGCGCGTTTTGGTTGTAGATGATGAACGTTCGATCCGCAGGTTCCTGAAAACTTCATTAGGAAGTCAGTTCGAAGTTTTTGAAGCCACCAATGGCGAGGAGGCACTGACTTCTGTCGCGGCAAACCGTCCGGACGTCATCATTCTTGATCTGGGGCTTCCCGATGTGGATGGAGTGGAGGTCACCCGTCGTTTACGCGAATGGACTCAGATTCCGATAATCGTCATTTCTGTTCGCGAGCAGGAAAAGGACAAGATCGCTGCCTTGGACGCTGGTGCCGATGATTACTTGACGAAACCTTTTGGTGTGGGTGAATTAATGGCTCGCTTGCGCTCTGCATTGAGACGTTCAGCCCAGGCAGAAACCGACCCGGTCTTCGCGACCGGAAACCTGGTTGTCGACCTAAACCAGCGTGTAGTGACAATGAATGGCCAGCCAGTTTTTCTGACACCTACCGAGTACGATTTATTACGCACGTTCGTTAAACACGCCGGTAAAGTATTAACCCATGATCAGTTGCTGCGCGCTGTTTGGGGAACGGCATATGAGAGCGAAACCCATATGCTGCAGGTTAACATCAGCAATCTCCGAAGGAAAATCGAACCAGACCCGGTACGGCCAGGTTACCTTATTACCGAACCAGGAGTTGGATATAGGCTAAAAATTATCTGAGCTATTAATAGGGGGAAACCTTACTGCCTTATTTATTTCTATTACACCAAATTCGACAAACTCGTACTCATATTTGATAACGACAAGAATTATCTATTTCCCCTAAAAAATAGCTAGACCAGGTTCAAATATCTTCTTGACATGACCTTGATGTCTTTGAGGCTATTTTTGCCATTCTCTTGACGCGTCTATCTGTAAAATCCGGTCTATATCGTAAAGGGTTGTTTATGACCGGACATCAACACGCGAATAAAAGAAGGATTCCTAAAGTCTGGAAATTGGTAATACAGGGCTTGCCTCTGGCAGGGGCGGCTGCAACGGTTTTTTTGCCGTTATCCCGGTTGGGTCAGCAATTCAGCGTGCTGATAGTTCTATTATGGTTGCAGGTGTTTTTCATAATCGAATTATTTATTGCAGGGAGATGAATGGGTCAAGATGGACGAAAAAGCAATACGCGTGCTGGTGGCGGATGATGAACGCCCCATCCGGCGGTTTTTAAACGCTGCACTGAGCGGACAGTACACGGTATTGGAGGCGGCCACGGGCGAAGAAGCCCTGGCCGTCACTGTGTCAGGGCGGCCGGACGTCATCATCCTGGATCTTGGGCTGCCGGATGTGGACGGGGTGGAGGTGACTCGCCGGCTGCGGGAGTGGACGCAGATTCCCATCATAGTGGTCTCGGTGAGGGATCGTGAAGAGGACAAGATTGCGGCGCTGGATGCGGGGGCGGATGACTATCTGACCAAGCCTTTTGGGGCAGGAGAGCTGATGGCCCGTTTGCGGGCGGCCCTGCGCCGGTCGACCCAACCTGAAAGTGAACCGGTCTATCTGGCTGGTGGTCTATTGATGGATTTAGCCCGGCGGGAAGTGAAGGTCAATGGGCAGGCGATTACGCTGACGCCGACGGAATACGATATTCTGCGCATTCTGATTCAGCATGCGGGCAAGGTGCTCACGCACCAGCAACTCGTG
>Ga0326726_10001289_pt1 | contig 23257 bp, 22 predicted proteins | sample MHFenrmetagenome_2_FD_207603 | JGI IMG/M metagenome (GOLD analysis project Ga0326726, IMG submission 207603) | Lab enriched peat soil microbial communities from Michigan Hollow, Ithaca, NY, United States - MHF15MN | ecosystem: Environmental > Terrestrial > Soil > Wetlands > Peat | place: USA... | reverse complement strand
CGGTGGCGGCCGCTCCGGCCCCCGGCCTCTTGGAGGCGCTCGGGGCCGAGGCGCTCTGGGTGGGAATGAGCCGGTTCGACTTCTTCGTGGAAGTCAGCTCCGAGAAGATTGTGCGCGAACTGGATCCTGACATCAGCGGGTTGCAGCGGGCGAACACACGTGGCGTGATCGTAACCGCGCCGGCCACCACACCCGGATACGATTTCATCTCGCGATTTTTCGCCCCGGGTGCCGGTGTCCCCGAAGACCCGGCGACCGGATCGTCGCATTGCGCCCTGGCACCCTACTGGCAGAAGAAGCTCGGAAAAGACTCGATGGTCGCCTATCAGGCCTCGCAGCGCGGCGGCACATTGCGGGTCCGTTGCGAGGGGGATCGCGTGATCATTGGCGGCCAGGCAGTCACAGTGATGGAGATTGAGTTGTTGGCGTGATGGTGCCAGGAGCACTGCGTCTCAGCATATACAGGAGGCACGGGCTTTAGCCTGTGCCGGGCGGGCTAAAGCCCGCCCCACAAGAGTCACAACAGGCACGACCCCGCAGAGCGGGATCTGCGACAGGCCGTGCCGCTACACTTTGGTGGCACGGGTCTTCAGACCCGTGTTTCCTGGAATCGTAGGGTGGGCTCAGCCCACCAACTGAGAGGGCCCGATGCCCCCCGATGAAATCCGTCGCCTGTTCGTCTACGATGCCTGGGCCAACCGCGAGGCGCTCGCGTCACTCGCCAGGGCAACAACTCCGCCGGTGAAGGCGGTGCGCATCATGGCGCACATCATCGCGGCGGACACGTTGTGGCATGATCGCGTGATCGCGCGTCCGCAGACCATGCCGGTCTGGCTCGAGTTCACCGTTGGCCAATGCGCCGCGCCACTGGATGAAATCATGCGCCTGTGGCAGGAACGGATTGCCAAGATCGATGTTGGGGATCTCTCAACTTTGATCAGCTACAAGAACTCGAAGGGCGAGTCGTTCTCCAACAAGCTCGGCGACATTCTCACGCACTTAACGCACCACTCGGCCCACCATCGCGGCCAGATCGCCACGCTTCTGCGCGACTCCGGCCACGAACCGGCGTACACGGATTTCATTCATTGGGTGAGAAGCGGAGAAGTCTCGACTTAGCGTGAGAAGACAGAGTCCCGACGGTCTGCTACCAGCAACGTCCCCCATGTCCGGGGATCAAAACGAAAGAGCTCAACCGGATACGACGATTCCGCGTGTACCCATGGATCCACCAACAGACTGTCTGATCGGAAGACCTCCAATCCCAGTCCGCACATCGCCGGATGTGCGCTTGTAGCATGAAGCCCCACATCTTCTCCAGGAATCGTGGCACGGATTTCATAGGAGTCCCGGTCGAGGTCGAGCCTCGTAATGTGTTGCACTTGAAGCACCAGCGAGCGCTCACCGTGGCGCTCAGTGACACTGTACTTGCGGACACACAAGGTCGTGTCCAACTCATCTGGGCTGAAAAAATACAGAACGTCATCCGTTGAGCAATCCGAATCGCGGAAATCACCGAGCAGGTCTGAATCAAGCCATAGGGCAAGGTGTACCAGAGCCGGGGTCCGCACGGTGGAAGACTCTTCGTATTGCCAGCGAGGAAGCCTTGTAGATACGATCATCGAGCCGCTCTCCAACATCAGTTGAACTTGCACTCCATGCTCCTGATCCGGGATTCGGGATCGCAGTGGGTCAGGTCTTCCTTCGGTTGTAACAGTGGCCACCCCGGTGATCTCCTGACCGCTCGCGGCTTGCTTATCGGGTAACAACCGGATGGGAAGCTCTCGCCTTATGGGAACCACCTTTCCCGATGCCAGTTGTAACTTCGTGGGGATCAGGGATCCGTCGACGAGTTCAAACAGAATGCTGCCCGGATCCGAGGTGAGTGTAACCGAGTCCCCGTGCCAAGCTGAATCGACGCACTGAAGTGCAAGCCCTGCGATACTATCGGGTCCTAGCTTCACAACACGAATGTCAGCGCCGGACACCGTTCGTCCCTCATCTCCAAAGGACTCATCATAGCGCGGAAGGCTCAAGATCGGAATGAACCGATTTCGATCATCATCCCACTGGAAGATCGCTTCTCTGGTGAACGTCGACCCTCCTCGGTTTCCAACGCTGGAATATGAACCTGTCGCTGTCAACAACTGCTCGTTGTTTGGCCCAAGTAGAATTGTGCTGATATCAGAGAGCTCCATGGGCAGTGTCTTCCAGGGCGAGAGCGGTCTGGGCGGGAATATCGCCTTCATCAGGGGCAACACTTGTGCACCAATCGTATCACTCCCACGGAGTTCAAAGAAGTACGCCCAGACTTCGTCGACGTCCAGCCCAGCAATGGTTGGCTCCATGAATGACTCAAACCCGATCTCGTCCCGGACCACCACGAGCATGCTGTCGAAGTTGCGTTGAGACCAGATTTTCGTCTCCCCAAATGGGGGTGTTGAGTAACCGCCTCTCCTCAATCGAAAGATCGAACGCCTATCTTCCAGATCGCGTTCGACCGTGATCCACTCCCAGCCCCGCATCCCATATTGATTTCTGCCCCAGATGAGGTCCGCGTAGTGTTCCGTGGTCGCAGAATCGGCCCAAATGAGATTTCCGGCCGATGCGTTAGAACGTAGAATGCCACATGCGAGGATCAGCACGCACACGATGGGGCGGATTGCTGTCCACTCCTTGAGTCTGATGTTGCTCATGCTCATCCCTCCGGCGTCGCGCCGACCCAGTGGCTGCCGTCGGTGAAGAATTCCTTCTTCCAGATCGGGACGGTGCGTTTGAGGCGGTCGATGCCGGCGCGCGCGGCGGCAAACGCGGCATCGCGGTGCGCCGCGCCCGCCGAAACGACCACGACCAGTTCCCCCACATTCATCCGTCCGATCCGGTGCACCATCGCCAGATGGTTGATGGGAAATTCACGGCCGATGTCCTCGGCAATCTCGCGCATGAGTTTTTCCGCCATGGGAATATAGGCGTCATATTCAAGCGACGTCACTACCTTCCCGTGGGAATTGTCACGAACCAAGCCGGAGAAACTGCAGATCGCACCATTGGCCGGGTCGGTGACCAACGCTTCGATTTCGGCGACGGTGAAGGCGTCGGAGCGGATGGCGATGTGGGGCGGAGAGTTCATGGGTGGTTGCACGAAAAGCAGGCTCGGCACCTTCGGGCCTCGCCTCCCGAAACAAAGATCGCCACGTCACTCCGCCAGCAGGCGTCGTTCCTCGCGATGGCGAGCATGGGTGCTAACCTCCTGATACCGGCGGGATGAAGGCGACACGATCGCCGTCTTTCACCACGGTATCAGGCAGGACATAGGCTTCGTTAACCGCAAACAGTGTCGACTTGCGTAGGCCGTCGCTCCCTTTGTCACCCACGGTCTCGTGAAACACGTCGGCGACGGTCATTCCCGGACGTAGCGTTAGGCTCACCTCCGATTTGCCGAGCAGTTCGCGGTAGGCGGCGAAGAGTTTGACGGTGATGGTCATGGAATGAAACCTCCGTCGACTCAGTACCGCGGCACGGTCGGATCGGCCTCGGCCGACCAGCGGTCAATGCCGCCGTCCAGGTTCTTCACCTTGGCGAATCCGTGACGACGCAACCATCCGGCCACCATCTCGGAGCGGATCCCATGATGGCAGAGCACGATCACCTCTTCTTGCCGCCAGTCGGATAATTCGCCAACGCGTCCGGGCAGTTGCCCCATCGGGATCAACTTCACATCGGGCAGGCGCGACATCTCAAACTCGATCGGTTCGCGCACATCGAGAATCCGTAGCCGTTCGCCGCCATCGAGACGCTTCTTGGCCAGGCGCGGCGTGATCCGGGTCTCGTCATCGTACTCCTCATCCCCAAATTCCCCGTCGCCGCCGAAGGTGCACGTGTCCGTATAGGCCACCGGCGCGGTAATCGTCGGATGGTCACCACAGAGCGCACAGCCGGGATTGCGCGTCACCGCGAATTCCTGGAATGACGTCTCCAGCATATCGATGACGAGAAGGCGCCCGGTCAAGGGCTCGCCGATTCCGCAAATCCACTTGATCGCTTCGGCCGCCTGTAATGAACCCACGACTCCAGGCAACACTCCCAGTACGCCCGCTTCGGCACAGTTCTGCACTGTGCCGGGCGGCGGTGGTTCGGCGTGGAGGCAGCGGTAGCATGGCCCCTTGCCCGGTACAAATAGCGACACGCGCCCCTCGAACTGCAGCACGCTGCCGTAGACATTCGGGATTCCCAACAGCACGCAGGCATCGTTAACGGCATACCGCGTCGGAAAGTTGTCGTTGCCGTCGATGACGATGTCGTACCCGCGCAAAATCTCCATGGCATTACCGGCATCGAGACGGATCGGATGCATATCGATCCTTACTTCATGCTGGAGCGGGGCCAGGCGTTCGGCGGCCACCTGCACTTTGCCGCGGCCAAGATCGCTCTCGCTGTAGAGAATCTGGCGCTGCAAGTTGGTCAACTCGACCACATCGTCATCGATCAGGCCCAGGGTCCCGACGCCGGCGGCGGCCAGATAGAGCGCGGCGGGACAACCCAATCCGCCGAGGCCGACGATCGCCACCTTCGCGCCAGCGAGCTTCTCCTGCCCGTCCATGCCGATCTCGGGAAGACGAATCTGCCGAGACCACCGCCGTGCCTGTTCGAGTGTGAAATCCACGTCGGTATATACAAACCGGACCGACAAAAAGTAAACCGGACAGCGGGAGTCTCTTTCTGCGTTGAAACGCAGAACAGCCCCTTCTTCTAGCGCCGTCGCGGACATTGAGTTGACCATCGCGCGGTCCGCCGCCTGCAAGACCTAGGAATTCAAGAACCTGGCGGCCCAGACCAACCTACAGCCGGCCCCTCACTTCATGCTGGCCATGTCGGGCTTGGTGCTCTCGTAGCTGCGAGTGGCCCCCACCCGAGGCGTCAGACGATGCAAGCAGCTCGATTATGCGGTTGGTGCCGCTTGATCTCGCGATAGAATCACTCGAATATTACCAATATACTCGCATTTGCTTTTCCTGGAATAATACCTCAGCTCAGGCGTAATAGCCGGTAGAATATCTACGATCACGGCGAGCCCCGCGCCAGGGAGGGAGGGAGTCATGTTCGCCCGCATTGGATTGACCGCTGGTCGCAAATCCGCGCCAGTTTACATCCTCATTGCCAGCTTCGCGATCATCTGGCTTCTGCCATTGTCTGCCGCCGCCGAGAACAAGGTCACGGTGGAATCCAAATGGGTGGAGGAAGGATCCACGGATGTGCATCTGGGGATCTACCTCGAGAACGACGAGCCGCTACAAGCCTTTGTCATTCCCCTGCAAATTGAGATGATCCACGTTGGATCATTCATCCGTCGGACGTTGAAGGTAATTCCACAGGGCCGGCTTGCCATCTGGAAGGACGAAGAACTGGGCCAACACACGAACTACTACCCATACCGCACTCCCCCTAGGGAGGGCCGCAACACGTGCACACTCGACAGCAACGGCAACCTCTGGCAATGGATGAGTTGGGATTCACTTCCTGATTTCATGGGCGAGGAAGCATTGATGTACTACATCGAATCCACCGCATTCCCGCCAATCGACATGATGCCGGGATCCGACGGGCAGCCTGGAAGGGACACGGCATCCTTGCTCCTGGTCTTTGATGTGACAGATGTGGGCGGCGCATTTGAGATCGACACGACGTGCACCGGACCGGCGAATCATATCACCTACGTTCCCAGCGACATCGATCGCGAATCGCATGGAATTGCGCCGCATTTCAGCAAGGGCATCGTCCTGATCGGCTGCAACTCCGAGTGCCACGGCGATCCGAATTGCGATGGCGAGTGCAACATCCTCGATATCATCAGCACCGTCGATGTCGCCTTCATGGGGGCGCCGCCCATCATCGATCCCGACCCCCGCTGCCCAACCGAGGACAGCGATGTCAACTGCGACATGCAAACGGACGTCATCGACGTCATTCGCATGATTAACGTTTTGTATCGGTCGCAGTCGATGGCCGATCAATTCTGCCAAGCTTGCGACTTGGCGCCCAAGCCCGGAGGACCGCGCAAGGATCCACTGACACCGTATTTCCGCAACGGCGGAGATTGATTGGGGATGCATGCTGACTTCGCCGAGGGGTATTGATGCAGACTTCCCCTCGGTTTGTTGGTGATTCGACGAGTAGGATCACGTATACCCAGCCCAAGCGCGGGAGTCCAAGATGTGCGAATCTATCCGATACTCGCAGGCGTGGCCCAGAATTGGCGTGGGCCTTCTGGCTCTGGCCATGCTTTGTGCAGTGAACAGCCTTCTTCCAACAATCGCGAATGCCGAGGACCGTATCACTGTCGAGTCAAGGTGGGTGGAGGAGGGGGCCACCAATGTCCGACTTGGAATCTATCTGGAGAATGAGCGCCCGGTGGCGCTCATCCTAATCCCCCTTGAGATTCGTATGATCCATGTCGGCTCATTTATTCGCCGCTCCTTGAAGATCGAACCCAGCGGCCGAGTGCTCGAATGGGTGGGCGAGGACATCTACGATCTGCGCAACTTCTACCCATACCGGAGCGCCCCAGTCCCGCGCGACAACTACTGCCCCCTTGATTCCATGGGAAATGTCTGGCGATGGATGAGTTGGGATTCGCTCCCCGATTTTATGGGCGAAGAGGCCTTGATGTACTTCGTTTCAAAGGCTGCCCCCGGACAGTTGCCACCTGGGAACGATGGGCCATGCCACTCGGGGACCCCCTCGATCACGCTGGTGTTTGATGTGACAGACGTTGGAGGCGCCTTTGAAATCGATTCAACTTGCACTGCGCCGGCCAACCACATCGCGATGCTGAACGAGGACGATGATGTCATAACCGCGCCGTTGTTCGACCGAGGCATTATTCTCATCGGTTGCGATGCGGAGTGCCACGGCGATCCGAATTGCGACGGCGAGTGCAACATCCTCGACATTATCAGCACGGTCGATGTCGCCTTCATGGGGGCGCCGCCCATCATCGATCCCGACCCGCGCTGCCCAACCGAGGACAGCGATGTCAACTGCGACATGCAAACGGACGTCATCGACGTCATTCGCATGATTAACGTTTTGTATCGGTCGCAGTCGATGGCCGATCAATTCTGCCAAGCCTGCGACTTGGCGCCCAAGCCCGGAGGACCGCGCAAGGATCCACTGACACCATATTTCCGCAACGGCGGAGACTGATCAGAGATTCGGAAAGACGGAGGGCAAAGCGGTTACCAGATCTGAAGCCACAAGGGAGCGTTCGCCGAGGTCGGCGGCGGCAAAATCCCCCGCCGCTCCGTGCAGGTAAACACCGCAGAGCGCTGCCGTCAGCGGCTCGACGCCCTGGGCCAGGAATGAGACGATCATTCCGGTGAGAACATCGCCGACACCGCCGGTCGCCATGCCGGAGTTGCCGGTCGGGTTCAGATAGATATGCCCCTCAGGGTCGGCGACGAAGGTCGGCGCCCCTTTCATCACAACAATACACCCAAATCGCGCAGCGGCCACTCGCGCCGCACCCTCGCGATCGGCGTTAACCTGTTCAAGCGGTTGGGCCAACAGCCTTGACATCTCGCCGGCATGAGGGGTGATGACAAGCGGCGCACCACCTTCGGCCTCAAGAACTGAAATGTCTTGCGCGCACGCGTTCAGGCCATCCGCATCGAGGACCGTTGGCCGGGCGCGCTTCCGTATCAACCGGCGCACGAGATCCTGGGTCTCAAAGTGAGTGGACAGACCCGGACCGATCGCGACCGCATCGGCGCTCTCCCACAACTTGACGATCTCGCCGAGCCCACGGCGGGCCAGGACGCGCCGCCCGCGCACCTCGGGCAGGGAACGCACCACAGTCTCAATCGCACCGGCGTCGACCACATCAACCAGCGATGCAGGCACGCCGGCGTACGCCAATCCGGCACCGGCGCGCAGGCACGCGTTGGCCGCCAGGACAACGGCGCCAGACATACCCACCGAACCGCCAATGATGAACGCCTTGCCAAAGGTCCCTTTGTGGGCATCCGGGGGACGAGCCGGCAATGCCGAGCGAACGAATTCGTCGGTGATCAAGCGTAGTCGAATATTCTCTTCCGCGACAGCCTGAGCCGGGATCCCGATGTCAATGGTCTCCAGGGCGCCGACATACCCGCGTCCCGGCCAGAGCCATTGCCCGCGCTTGGACGCCGCCAGCGCGAAGGTGCGCGCGGCCTTGACCGTCGGATGTGAGACCGTCCCGTTGTCGCCGTCCAACCCGGATGGAGTATCGACGGCGGCAACCGGTACGCCCGAGCCATTGATGGACTCGACGACCTTCACTGCGATCCCGCTCACTTCGCCGTGGAACCCGGTGCCAAAGATCGCATCGACGATCAGGTCACAATCACTCATCGCCGGCACGTCGTCGTCGCGGAGAATCTCACGTGCCTGTATCCCGGAAGATGCGGCCCGCTTGGCGTTGGTGAGCGCATCACCCTTCAGTGCACTCACCGGGCCGATTAAGAACGCGGACACCGCCGCAGCCTGCCCGGCCAAGAGCCGCGCCACGACGAAACCGTCTCCCCCGTTATTCCCGGGTCCGCAGACAACGATGACGCGCTTCCCTCGGACGTCACCGTCGAAGATCCCCTCGCAAATCCGGCGCGCAATTCCCACTCCGGCGTTCTCCATCAGAGTCAGGCCGGGGATGCCCAGCCCGTCGATGGCGCGGGCGTCGATGCGCCGCATCTGCGCCGGGGCGACAATCGGTGGGAGATTGTGTGGGTTCATGAGTGGATGGGTAGGTTCTGGAGAATCTGTTTCATTTCGGCCGCGTACCATTGTGCCTTCGCAGCCGCGGCCTCGGCGAAGTCATCCCCCGACGAGGCATACAGGATATCGCGCGACACATTGATCACCAGCGGGGCACCACCCGCCGCCGCGGCTTGAAGGGTTGCATTCATATCCCCCCCTTGCGCCCCAATCCCGGGGATAAGAAGCGTGGCGTTTGGCGCATGCCGGCGCACATCATCAATGAGTGATACATGACGCGCCCCGACCACCAAGCCAAACGGACCCGGCATCCGCTCAAGCAGCTGGATGACGCGATGATAAATACGCTCGTCGCTTCCGGCGGAGGCCACAGTCTGGATATCGGTCGATCCGGGGTTCGAGGTCAGGCAAAGCACGATGGGCAGGTGACCGGGGAATCCGAAGAACGGCTCAAGCGCATCGCGCCCCAGATACGGATTGACGGTCGCCGCGTCTCCGTTCAGATGTTCGAAAAGGAACCGGGCATACAGGCGCGAGGTGTTGCCGATGTCTCCGCGCTTCCCATCGAGAATCGTCGGAATCTCTGCGGGGATTTCGGCTAAGAGCCGTTCCAACTGCGCGATCCCGGTAGACCCGTACGCCTCGAAGAACGCCAGATTCGGTTTGAACGCCGCCGCAAATGACGAAGTGGCGGTGATGATTTGCCGGCAGAATTCGTAGAGCGGCGTGCGAGAATCTCGACACGCCGCCGGCATCTTTTCGAGATCCGGATCGAGCCCGACGCACAGCACTCCTCCGGTCGCGGCTCTCCGTCCGGCGAGTTTTTCCAGGAATCCCATCGTGAGTCCTCGTTGGTACTCCAAGTTAGCGATCCTCAGTCACAACGGCAAATCCCGACTGGGCACACCGGGCGCGTCATAGATGAGCATTCGATCCGGAAGGACATGACAGGTGATCATCTCTCCGTGGGAGGGCGTGGGAACGTCATTGCTCACCTGAATCGCCCAAGTCGTTCCGGATTGGAGCTGAATAATGGCCTCGGTTCGTGCGAGACCGCGCTGCCAAGAGAGCAACCGCGCGGAAAAGGTATTCGGTCTGCCATCAGGCGACAAACCCAGCGCAATGTCTGTGGGGCGGCACAGGACCTCGGCTTGATCGCTACGAACAGGTGCAGGAACGCATCCGTGCCATTCACCACTCTCCGTTGACACCACGGCCATCCCCGGTTCACCAAGGCGCACCCGTCCGACAATGCGGTTTGAATAGCCCAAGAACGCTGCGGCCGCGGCTGAGCTCGGGGCGTTGACCACTACCGTTGGAAGACCGGTTTGCACCAGCGTTCCTTCAAACAACAGCCCAATGCGTGTGCAAAGCCGGAAAGCCTCCTCGTGATCGTGGGTCACGACGATGACGGGAATGCGCGTCTCGGCCAGACTGATCATCAGATCCCGTCGCAGTTCATCGCGCAAAGGTGGATCCAAGTGCGAGAATGGTTCGTCGAGGAATAGAGCCCGCGGCTTAGCCACGATCGCCCGTGCCAAGGCGACTCGTTGCCGCTCGCCGCCGGACATGTCTCGGACAATTCTCGTCTCCTGCCCGGACAACCCGACTCTCTGGGTTTGCTTCAAGACGCATTCCTGCGCCTCTTGGTCATCCCAGCCTTGGGCGCGGCACGGGAACGCGATGTTGTCGAAGACCGACATCCATTCGAACAGGCGGAACTCCTGGTAGACATGGCCAAATCTGCGGAGGCGCGCCGGCAGCAAGCTGACCTCCTGCGACCCGATTCTGACGGTTCCGGAGGAGGGAATAGCCCCACCCAGTGCCATGAGCAGACTGGACTTGCCGGCGCCGGACGGCCCGACGATTCCGAAGACTTCACCCGGCTCTACGGCCAGTGAAACATCGGAGAGCACGGCGCGGCCGTTGTAGCGAACCGTGAGTCCCTCGACTGTCAGCCCCTCTCGCATCCTACCGCCCAACCCCGGTACTCCGACAATATCTCCGCACACCGACACCAGAGAAGCAGTATAATCGAGCGATGCCGGAGAGCGTACGCTGGAAGTCTTTGGTCGGCCTTGGGCTGGTGGCCGCGGCGGTTGCAATCATGGCGACTCCGGCGCTCGCAGACTCGACCGCAGTGCTTCCCCCGCCAACGGCCGCTGTGGGTGTGCGAGTCCTGTACGATTCGGCTGGGTGCCCAGCAACCATTGAGTTGTTACTGGAAGCGACCGCGGATACGATTCGAGGGTTGGAGGTGCTGCTGCAATGGGATCGCCCGGATGCCATTCAGTTCGTCCGCAGAACTAAACCGTCGGATTCGGCTCGGGCGGTCGATACGCTGGCGGGCCTCTTGGCTCCCAAGGATCGTTCGACTTTGCTTCCATTGGAGACAGCCGGTCTTCTCCTAGATCGGTGGGAATTTGTGCAAGCACGATCGTTCGGTGGCAGCGGTGCGAAGATCATTGGGGTGGCTCAGGTACTCTCGGATTCGGGACATGTGGCCATCCTACCGGGGCAAAGCGGTGTCTTGTGTCGCCTGCCGATTCACGTGATCCCGTCACAAAGCAAAGACTCGACGGCAGAATCTGTGGCTTTGAGCGTGGATCGTATGGGGACTCATCTGGCCACAAGTCACGGAGACCTCGCGCGGCTGGCGCCGAGCCAGCCGGCCATCATCCGGCTCGAGCATTGCAACGGTCGACGGCCCCAAAGAGAGTAATTGCTCCCCAAAAGAACCCGTACCAGGCCTCTTGACAAATCACCCCTCCGGGGTTACACTGCGTATGGATGGCCCGGACCCCATGGCCCGGGCAGCGTCATAGTGGCACTTACCTGCAATTGTCTGCATCGTCGTCGCCGGTCGGTGGACCGGAAAAGCTAGTGAACAAGCGGTTGCAATCCGCTGGGCCTTGATCTGACAGGAGTCGTCTCCGAAACACTGCGCTGAGGTTTGTCGTTCCGCTCTTTCCCCAACCCCAAGATAGACCGGTGTTGGGAGAGGTATTACGGTTCGATGAACGCCGAAGCCGCTGGTCTGTAGGGTGCGGGACCGCCTTACCGAGGCTGGTCGGGCACACGGTTTGTGTGCAACGACTGGAAGGCCTTGCAGGATCGCATGACGATCCTGAGACTGTGTTTGTGCAGTGGTTGTCCCATAACCACCTGAGGAGTCTGTCCATGCGCCGTCACCTCCACCGTGCGCCCCTGCTCTTGTGCACTTGCTTTGTCGCCATCTGCTTTGGGCTGGCAGGGCCGCAATCGGCCCAGGCCTTCATAGACTATGACACCGTGCAAATTGTGCACGATACGGTGGCCATTATCGACGTCGGTGACACGACCGGCTCGCCTGGGACGGCCGTGCCGGTGTCTTTGTATCTGCAGAATCTATCCGACTCCATCCAAGGGTTCACCATATCGGTGACATTGTCACGTCCGGATCTGATGTCATTCCAGTCGCACACGACGATTGACACCTGCTATCCCTGCCTCGACTCAGCGTGCACTCACATCGATACGGTCCTGTGCACTCTGGAAGTCGTCCCGTCGACGGTTCAAAACACACTCATCCAGTTCTGGGATCATCATGAGGCGCGTACCCAAGGCGGGACAAACGTCCTGGTGTCCGGCATTGCCGACGTCGATTTCAACAGGCTCCCGCTGCCGATCCTGCCGTTTACCAGCGGAGTACTGATCAAGGTGGTCGCTCAGGTGAACTGCGATATTCTCGATACACTCAGTTCTCGAACGGTGCTTATCGATGCGAATCCACTCCAGACATTTCTGACCGATCCCAAGGGGCGAACGATCCCAGAGAACCGAATTACCCATGCCGACACAACCCACGTCGGCGTAGATACGACCGTTCATTTGCACGTCTACCGCCCCGAGATTAAGATCACAAACGGGTCGATCACGGTTCCGTTCACCCAGAAGGGGGACTTGAACCACGATGGGATTTATGATGTTCTGGATGTTGTGGGGATGATCAACGTGGCCTTCCGTGGCCAAGCGGAGCCCTGCCCACCCGGGATTTCCGATGTCAATTGCTCGGGGGCAACGGACATCCTGGACGTGGTCTTGATGATCAACTTCGCGTTCCGTGGTGGACAGCAGCCGATCTGTTAGACCGGCCAGCCACCCGCTTTTGAGGTTGACAGGAGCTTGGTGCGAGACGATGTTCGCGGCTAACAATGGGGAGTGTACGACGACGAATGCGGGAAAATCGCTTTCTCGCATGAACGCATAAAGCCCTCGGGAGAACAGCCCTCTATGGCCCAGGTAGTGTCTTCACACTCAACCTACTAGAAGTATCAGACGGTTGTTCTCCCCTAAATACGAAGGCCCTCCGACGGGAGGGCCTTCAACGTTTTGGTCAAGATAGGACTACTCGTCCAGGATGATGCGGGCGTCGATGGCTCGCGAATGGGCCCGCTCTGGGCAGAGGATGAATGGATTAATGTCCAACTCCCGTAGATTCGGGAAATCCATCACCAGGTGTGAGAGCGTAACCACCGCGTCGACCATCGGCGTCACATCCGCCGGCGGCGCGCCGCGATATCCGTTGAGTAGCTTCTGTCCCTTGAGGCCCCGGACCATCTCCAAGGCTTCCGGCGCCGCGATCGGGGGAAGCTTGAAGGCGATATCACGCACGACTTCGACAAAGACACCACCCAGCCCGCACATCACCATCGGGCCGAATTTCGGGTCACGTACCATCCCCAAGACCATTTCGACTCCGCCCTTGACCATCGACTGCACGACAACCTGGGCGTCCTTCAGCCCATGAATCTTGGCGCGCTCCATCAACGCCGAGTAATGTCGGGACAGCTCGTCTTCGCCGCGGACGTCGGTGATCACGCCGCCCACCTCTGTCTTGTGCACCAGTCCCGTCGCATCCAGCTTTAACACGACCGGATAGCCGAGGCTCTTTGCGGCAGAACGCAGACCCTGCAAGTCAGAGGCGGCAAGAATGGGAGCGGTGGGGATCCCACAACTGTCGAGAATGGCAAGCGCCTCACGGCCCAGGATCTCGCGACGACCCAGTTTGGCGAGCAACGACACCTCGGTGCGGGTCTGAAGCACCGCAGGCGGCGTCGGAGTGACGACGGGAATCGGGCGAGTACGCCAAGCGGAATACCGATGCATTCGCTCGTAGACCACGGCCATTTCTTCGGGGAAGGTGTAGACCGGGATCCCGCGCTCCTTGAGCAGGGCGGCCCCACTGCCGGTGCCCGAACCGGCAAAGCAGGCAAACAGCGGCTTCTCGGATTCTTTATGCACGGCGACGATCGACTCAGCAACCGCCATCTCGTCGATCATAATCGGCGGCACAAACAAGCACATGACGCCATCGACATTCGCATCGGCAAACAGCGCTCGCAAGGATCGGCGGTAATCATCCTGGGTCGCCGAGGCGATCATATCGACCGGATTGCCGGTCGCCGCCGCGGAGGGAAGAAAGGACTTTAACTCCGCCACGGTCTTCGGCTCGAGCGGAACCACGTCCAGCCCCATACCAGCGGCGGCATCGGTGGCGAGTATTCCCGGACCACCGGCGTTGGTTAGGATGGCGACGCGTTTTCCCTTGGGGGCTGGAATCCGATCGAAGGCCTCGGCCAGGTTGAAGAGCTCCTCCATGGAGTGCACGCGGATCACACCACAAGCTTCGAACAGCGCATCGACCCCGATGTCCTGCCCGGCCAAAGCGCCGGTGTGCGATATCGTGGCGCGGGCGCCGGCCGTCGTCTTCCCCGATTTCACGGCAATGATCGGCTTCGTCCGGCTGATTTCGCGTGCGATCTTTGTAAAGGTCTCGGCGTCGCCAAAACTCTCCAAGTACAGAAGGATGATCTGAGTCTGAGGGTCGTCCCGCCAGTAGTTCAAGAGAGCATTGCCGGCGATGTCGGCCTTGTTGCCGACCGAAGCGAACATCGAGAAACCCAGCCCCAGGTGGTTGGCGTGCTGCAAAATCGCCTCCCCGAGAGCACCCGACTGGGACATGAATCCGATCTTCCCATGCAGGGGCTGGGACCGGGAAAACGTCGCGTTCATCGTCACGTTGGGATCGGTATTGATCACGCCGAAGCAGTTGGGTCCGATCATACGCATGCGATAGTGCAGAACGCGTTCGAGCAACTCCTTCTCTTCGCGGGCCCCCTCTTCGCCGATTTCCTTGAAACCGGCGGTGATCACGACCACGCCCCCGACTCCCTTGCGACCGCACTCCTCGACGACCGGCAGCACGAGGTCTTTGCGGACGACGATCACGGCCATGTCCACGGGATCGGGGATGTCGCTCACGCTGGGGAAACACTTCATAGAATGGATGAATGGGGCGCTCGGATTCACAGGGAAGATCTGCCCCTTGAAGTCGGACAAGACCAAGTTGTGCAGGATTTCGCGCCCGATGGTACCAGGCCGGCTGGTCGCGCCGACCACCGCAATTGATTTGGGACGGAATATCTTGTCGAGGCCTTCGGCACTGTTCACGGGTCGTCCTCCTCAGTGAGAGAGGATATATACGCATCCAAAGCACAAGGGCGGGTCGAAGACCCGCCCTGACGCTGACAATTTATCACCCTGACAACCTAGGCAATTCGCTCAAAAATGGCGGCGATCCCCTGCCCGCCGCCAATGCAAAGTGAAGCACAGCCATAGCGGGCGCTTCGACGGCGCATCTCATACAGGACCGTCAGCGTGAGGCGCGCTCCCGAAGCTCCCAGAGGGTGGCCGATTGCGATTGCCCCGCCATTGACGTTGGCCTTCTCGCGTGGCAAACCCAATGCCTTTTCACAGGCGAGATACTGCGCTGAGAACGCCTCGTTTATCTCGACCAGATCGAGATCATTCAGACTGAGCTTCGCCTTGGCCAGTGCCTGCTTGATCGCGTCTACCGGTCCAATCCCCATGATCTCGGGCGGCACGCCGGCGATCCCATAGGAGACCAACCTCCCCAGCACCTTCAGTCCATGCCGCTCGGCGGCCGTGGCGGAGGCGAGGACGACGGCCGCAGCGCCGTCGTTGATTCCCGAGGCATTACCCGCCGTTACCATCCCGTCCTTCTTGAACACGGGCCGCAGCTTCGCCAATTGCTCCATTGAAGACTCGCGAATGTGCTCATCAAAATCCAGAACCCGCGTCTCCCCCTTCTTGGCAGGGAGTTCGATCGGCTCGATCTCTTCGCGCAACCACCCGCGATCTTTGGCGTGCTTTGCCGTTGTGAATGAGCGCAACGCGTAGGCATCGACCTCTTGGCGGCTGATGCCGTACTGCTCGGCCAGCCTCTCTGCGGTCTGCGCCATGTTCAGGCCGCAGAAGGGATCGGTCAATGCGGCCCAAAGTTGATCTTCCATTGGCGCCTGGCCAAGGGCCAATCCCCAACGCGCGCCCCTGATGACATGCGGCGTCTGCGACATGTTTTCCATGCCGCCGGCAAGAACGACTTCGGCATCACCGAGTTGAATGAACTGTGCGCCGTTCACGATCGCCTGCAGTCCAGACCCACAGATCCGATTGACCGTCAACGCCGGTTTGTCGATCGGGATTCCGGACTTGAGGCCAACATGGCGCGCTCCGTAAAGAGCATCTGCGGATGTCTGCGTGGCATTGCCCATGACCACATGGTCGATGGCCTCCGGCTTGGCGCCTGATTTTCGCAGCGCGCCCTTCGCGGCGATCACCCCGAGGTCGATGGCAGAGATCTCTCGTAAGGACTGGCAGAATTCACCGAAGGGAGTACGTGCTCCTTCGCAGACCATGACTTGAACCGACATTTCGCCTCCATAGGCCGCCGCAAGGCGACGGGCATGCCTTTATAAGCCCCGTGTGAGTGTCAAACAAGGCTCATCGGATCGAGGTTTCTGCGGGTTGCCGACGCAGGCCCTGCGCCATGCATAACCTACTATGTCGCAATGAATTGACAAAATTAGATAGCTTCAATCAGGATTCGACCGCAGAAGGTGCGCCCATGGCGGTGAATTAGCCCGCACATCCCCACCCTCAGGATTCTGTGTAACGCTTTGTATTGACTTCACTTAGACGGAAGCGTCTCCGGGCGGGAGCATTGGCACATCGTTTGATTGTCTTGTAAGTGGCTCCGTAAGGGGCCAGTCAGCTCACAAGCGGTGAAGGGGCGCTGACGAAGTGGGGTGGAAGGAGTTCCGAGGTGAGGGCGGAACTCCTTCTGTGTTTCTACGCCGATCGATCTGGCCCAGCTAATCATTGATCTGTCAGATACGTCTCCCTCAGGGGCGCCGACAGTCTTGTCGGCGCAGCGCGGACACGACTGTCCGCGCTCCTTGTCTTGTGATTGGTCGCACGGACAGCACCCGGGATAACCGCAGGGATCGGCAGTGAGCACCGCTCTCACCGGATTGATCAGCATCGATGTCATCTTCTCGCCGAGCTCTTCTTCGTCGCAGATGTTGCGAGCGAGATCAACGACGCCAGTTGAACTGCCCCGCAACCCGCATTATCTTCCCTCTCGGTGATGCCGCCATGTCGATGACCCGCCGCAAACGTCTGCAGTTCGCCGAGAAGTTCTTCGTGATGGCGCAGGACTTCCAGGATCTGGGGTATTACACGGACGCGGTGCACTACTATCAGAAGTCCATTCGGATGTATCCGACGCCGGAAGCATACACGCACCTGGCGTGGGCCTTCTCGTTCCTCGGTGAGTACGATCAAGCGATCGAGTTCTGCAAGGTGGCCATCTCGTTGGACCCCGATTACGGGAATCCCTACAACGACATTGGAGCCTACCTGCTGGAAAAGGGCGACACCGATCAGGCAATCCCCTATCTGCGCCGTGCCGCGCGCGCCCGTCGCTACGACCAGCATCACTACGCGCATTTCAATCTGGGACGCGCCTGGGAGCGAAAGCACCAATTCGACAAGGCGATGACCGAGTACAAGCGCGCTGTGGAAATGGCCCCTGACTACGAACCAGCGAAGACCGCGTACCATCGCCTCATCCGCATGATGAATTGACCGGCGCGCAGAGATTGGACACAGAGCGAGTCAGTGACTCGCTTTTTTTGTGTTCTGTTGTCGGAGAATCGAAAGAGATGGGTGGAGGCGATGCTCAACCGCCACAAGGCTTGCAAATCTGGTCGTCCCCGCGAAAGGCGGCGTTGATGATGAATGAGACATCGAAGATGTCGACTCGGCCGTCGCAATTCACATCGGCGCGTGTCTTGATCGGGCAGAATGGGTCGCCCGGGGCCATCACGCCATCCCGGAACGCGATGTTGATGATCATCGAGACGTCGAGGATGTTGATCTCGTGATTGGCATCCAAGTCACCCATGTACGGGCAATCGCACGCGTGCACCGTGTACCAGAACCCGCCGGCAACATCACCATTGGTTGTCGTGGCCCGTCCTGCCGCCCACTGGCCAAGTGTGCCGGACACCCGGTTTGTCGCGGATTGCGCGGCAACAGTCCCACCGCCGGAGAAGACCTGCCTCTTGGCATTGTCCAGAGCCAAAGCGCTTTGAACTGGGTGTAGAATGAGCACCGCTCCGACAAGAAGCACCAAGCCCATGGTAGGCAGATGGTTGTACTGTGAATGAGCGCTCATAACAGAAGGGGCATTCAGAAGACCGCCGGCGCGGCTTCCTTGATTGCCACATGTATTCAGATCGGCAGGACCGGGTGGTAAGACGATCACTCGGGCAGATACAATCTACGAGGATTTTCCGGAAATTCAAGGCCGATGGCGATCTGTGATATCACCAGTCACGCTTGTGGACCAGCGAACTTCCACTATTTTCCCACCATGCCGAAGACACGAAAACCTACGAGAAGCAGGCAAACGCCGCGGTCAAGCCGCACATACGACGTGCTGTCCATCGGGGCGCACCCAGACGATGTCGAAGTGGGAACCGGGGGTGTTCTCATCCGCCTAGCGGATCTCGGGCACAGAGTCGGGATCATCTACCTAACGCAGGGGGAAATGGGGACCGGCGGCACCCCATCGATTCGCCGGCGCGAAGCCGAGGATGCGGCTCGGATCATGGGCGCCGATTTGGTGAAGCGGTTCGACTGGGGCGACACGAAGTTGGTCGATTCGTATGAGCACCGTGTGGCCGTTGCCAAGCTCATCCGCCGCTACAAGCCGCGCATCATCTTTGCTCCTCATTGGGACGGTTTCACTGGGAGGCGGCAATCACATCCCGACCACTTGGCGACGGGGCGCATTGTCATGAATGCCGCCAACCTTGCGACGCTCATCAAGCTGGGTGGTGAGCACACCGCGCATCGAACCGGGGCGATCTATCACTACTTCCTCCCTTCGGGGGTGAGCCCCTCGTTTGTCGTCGAAATCACGCCGCAGTTTGAGCGGTGGATGGCGGCCCTGTCGGCGCACCGTTCGCAGTTTCTCAACCCCAAGAAGTCGCGTGACTATCTCTGGTCCCTGGAAACAAATGCTCGCACTCACGGCGCGAGAATTGGGGTAAAGTACGGCCAGGGATTCCTGTCGGCCGAACCCCTGCGCATTGACAACCCGATGGAGTTGGTTCAGGGGGATCAGGTCACCTAGGTCCTTATCCATCAAGGAAATTGGCCCCGGGTGCGCCTACCCCTGTGACCCTGCGGAATTCCCCTAACGTGTCGTCTTCGTACCCTGTCTTTGGGTATATTAGACATCTACCCTGGCGCCGAGAGAACTTTCACCCGAGCCGGCGGGGGATGATGCTGGAGGTCTTGTGAAGAAATGGTGGTGGATAGCGCCGGTACTGGCCGTGGGCGGGTTTGCCTGGTGGTGGTTTGCAGGCCGGACGAATACATCGCAGACAGCCGACATGTTCCGCAAGACGGCCGTGGTACGGCGCGGGGATCTGGTTGTCTCGATTTCGGCGACAGGGACGATTGACCCGATCGAGAAGGTCGATGTCAAGTCGAAGGCGTCGGGGGAGATTATTGAGTTGCCGATCCAGGAGGGTGACTACGTCCACAAGGGCGACTTGATCGCGCGAATTGATCGGACGATTCCGGAAAACGACTTCGAGCAGGCCAAGGCCGATAACAACGTCGCGGATGTTACCGTGCGTCAGCGCAAACGCGAGATGGATCGTCTGCAGTCCTTGTACGACGCGAAACTGGCGTCCGAAAGCGAACTGGATAACGCCAAGCTCGCCTACGAGGAGGCCAATTCGAATATGGTGCGGGCCAAATCCGCCCTATCGACCGCGGCGGACCGCCTGAAGGACACCGAGATCCACTCTCCCATCGACGGCCTAATCCTCGCCCGACCGGTGGAAATCGGGCAGATCATCTCCTCCGGTACGACAACAGTGACCGGCGGCACTCTCTTGTGCACGGTTGCCAACATGAGTCAGGTGGATGTCGTGGCGGATGTGGACGAAACGGACATCGGCAAGGTTAAGACCAACATGGCAGCGACGATCACACCCGATGCCTTTCCCGATATGCACTTGAAAGGCACAGTGCTTCGTGTCGCGCCACTGTCCAAAGTGCAGCAGAATGTCACGGTGTTCGAAGTCACCAGTCTGGTGGACAACACGCAAGGGCTCTTGAAGGCGGGAATGAATACCACGGTGGAGGTCGTGACCGAGGAATCGGATAGTACACTGTTGGTTCCCGTGCGGGCCGTTGAGTATCGCTCACCCAGCACCTTGCCTGGCTGGGGCGATAGCTCGCGCTCGCCTTTGCAAGCGGCCGAGATGCGCCACCATTGGGATTCGACCGGCGACGGTCACCGCGGCGGGGACTCGACCGGCGCGCGTCGTTGGGCCGGGGATTCGACCGGTGAACACCGGCGCTTCGCTCAGAATGGCGGCGGACAGGGTGCGGGCGGCGGTTCCTTTGGCGCAACCCCCGCAGACTCTCAGGGACGTCGCCGTCAGGGACACACGATTCCCATGGTGCAAGTGCGCAAGAACGGAGTCGAGACTTGGGTCCCGGTGCGGATCGGCCTGACCGGCATCGATGACATCGAAATTCTGCGCGGCGTCGCCGAGGGTGATACGCTGGTCTATTCGTTGTCCTCGGGCGCCTTGCAGCAACGGCAGGAGATGATGCAACGGATGGTGAACAACAGCGCGATTCCCGGGATGAGGCGCAGCAATTAAGAGACGGCACAAGACTATGGCGACACGCGGAAACATCTCTCTATCCGAGGGGATTAACGTCGCGCTCACGGCGCTTCGTTCGAACAAGATGCGCTCAGGGCTGACGATGCTCGGGATCATCATCGGCGTCGCGGCGGTCATCACGATGGTCGCGTTAGGCTCAGGGGCGCGCAAGGCGGTCGCCGACCGTATCGAGGCGCTTGGCGCCGGCTTGCTCTTCATCCGTCCCGGCGCCGCCCAGCAAGGTTTCGTCCATCATGCCGAGGGTGACGTCGAAAACCTCGACGAAAAGGACGTCGAAGCCCTTCGCGCCGACTGTCCGGCGGTGACAGCGGTGGTTCCCGAAGTGAGTGGTTCCGCCCAGGTGAAATTCGAGGACAAGAACTGGAATACACGCGTTACCGGGACAACGTCGGACTACGAATGGGTGCGCAATGCGCCTCTATCCAACGGCACCTTCTTCACCAATTCCGACAATTTGCGCCGGGAACGCGTGTGTTTGATCGGCAAGACCGTCGCCGATAACCTCTTCGTCGACACCGACCCCGTGGGCAAGACGATTCGCATCAACGGTCTCAATTTCGAAGTGAAAGGCGTAATCAAGGAGAAGGGCGTCCAGGGCTGGATGAACCAGGATGATCAGATCTTGGTCCCGGTCGAGACCGCGAAGAACCGTCTGTACGGCCGTGAGACTTATGGTTCGATCACGGTCAAAGTCGCCGACGACAAGCTGATTGATCAGGCGACCGTGCAAATTGAAGATGTGCTCCGTCGTCAACACAAGCTGACGACCGGCCAAGACAATGATTTCACCATCCGATCCATGACGGACATTGGCAACGCCCAGGCGGAGACAGCGCAGACGTTCACCATGCTGTTGGCGTCGATTGCCCTGGTCTCCCTGATCGTGGGCGGGATCGGAATCATGAACATCATGTTGGTCTCGGTCACCGAGCGCACGCGCGAGATCGGTGTGCGCATGGCCTTGGGCGCCCGGCGACGCGATATCATGCTGCAGTTCCTGATGGAGTCGATCACACTCTCTGTCTTGGGTGGAATTGTCGGCATCATCGCCGGTGTTGGCGGAGCCGTTCTGCTGTCGAGGTTCTACGGATGGAATACCCTTGTTGTCCCGGAAGCGATCTTCCTCTCGTTCGGATTTGCAGCGCTGGTCGGCGTCTTCTTCGGCCTGTACCCGGCGCGCAAAGCCGCCCTGCTCGACCCCATCGACGCGCTACGGTACGAGTAACCGCATCCGACTTGCGACCCTGACATTATAGCGAACTGAGGGCCGCGCGCGGACCAAAGTCCGCGATGCAGACGGCGCTGCCACGATATGCAGGTCCGGCTGCACTGGCTGCTCTGCCGAGCCTGCACTATCTTGTGGCCCAATCGCCCGGGTGACATCCCTCGGCACACCACGAGAAAGGACTTCCCATGCGTTCCCTGCTATCGCATTCCGAAGATCACCGCGTGCACCGCATCGGGTGGTTGCGGGCGGCGGTGTTGGGGGCCAATGACGGCATCGTCTCGACCGCGAGCCTGATCGTCGGTGTCGCCGCGGCGGCAGCCAAACCCGCCGACATTTTGATCGCCGGGGCGGCCGGATTGGTCGCGGGCGCGATGTCGATGGCCGCCGGTGAATACGTGTCGGTCAGCTCGCAGTCCGACACGGAGCGGGCGGACATGGCCCGCGAAACCCGCGAACTGGCCGAGACCCCGGAATTTGAACAGGACGAACTCACGGAGATCTATAAGAAGCGAGGTCTCGATGACGATTTGGCCCGCCAAGTCGCCGTAAAGCTGATGGCCCACGATGCTTTGGGCGCGCACATGCGCGACGAACTGGGAATCTCGGAGTTTACGACGGCGCGCCCGATCCAGGCGGCGTTCGCCTCCGCCCTGACGTTCTCGGTCGGGGCGGCTTTGCCGCTTCTGATCGTTCTCATTGCCCCGTCGAGTGCGCTCATACCGTTGGTTTCCATTGCATCTCTGGGGTTTCTGGCGCTGCTGGGGGCCGTTGGGGCCAAAGCTGGCGGCGCCCGAGTCGGCCGAGCCACAGCACGGGTGACCTTCTGGGGCGCACTGGCCATGGCCCTGACCGCCGGCATTGGGGCTGCCTTAGGGACGGTTCTCTAAATCATGGGAACCCGCGAACCCGTGGCGCGAGTACAATGTGATCGTTGCCGGACCCGGTCGGACCGGGAATAAACAAAACGCCGAATTGTTAGCGGCGGACTCTATTCAGAGGTAGCGCACTTTCAAGGGAAGTCTTACAATTTGAAGTGAGAGGTAGCGTCATAACTCACTGCCTGCTGGCAGCCAAAAAGGAGCACGCAATGGGAGACAAGGGCAAAAAGGACAAGAACAAGAGCCAGAAACAGAAAGACAAAAAGCACCAGGACAAGGCG
>Ga0326726_10001288_pt1 | contig 23260 bp, 23 predicted proteins | sample MHFenrmetagenome_2_FD_207603 | JGI IMG/M metagenome (GOLD analysis project Ga0326726, IMG submission 207603) | Lab enriched peat soil microbial communities from Michigan Hollow, Ithaca, NY, United States - MHF15MN | ecosystem: Environmental > Terrestrial > Soil > Wetlands > Peat | place: USA... | reverse complement strand
TCTGCTGCGCAAGCATGCGCTGGAGATGCTGCTCACCGGCGACGTGGTCGGCCCGCAGCAGGCGCTGCAATGGGGGCTCGTGAACAAGGTCGTTGCGGCCGCGGAGCTGGATGGCGCCACCGCGGATTTGGCTGCGAAACTCGCCGCCAAGCCGCCGGCCACCGTCGCCGCGGGCAAGCGCGCCTTCTACCAGCAGATGGACATGAGCCTGGAGAAGGCCTACGAGCTCGCCGGCAAGGTGATCGCGGCGAGCTTCGCGCACGAGGAGGGCCGCGAGGGCATGGACGCCTTCATCGAGAAGCGCCCGCCGCCGGGCAAGAGGAGCCTCTGAGCAGGATGGGCCGCTACTTCGAGGACTTCGCGGTCGGCGACACCTACAAGCACTGGCCGGGCCGCACGATCACCGCGGCCGACAATACCTGGTTCACGCTGCTCACCATGAACCAGCATCCGATCCACTTCGACGAGGAGTTCGCGAAGCGGTCGGAGTTCGGCAGGCCTCTGGTCAATAGCGCGCTCACGCTTGCCATCGTGGTCGGCATGAGCGTCGCCGACGTGAGCCGGCACGCGGTGGCCAACCTGGGTTGGACCGACATCGTGCTGCCCGCGCCAGTGTTCAACGGCGACACGCTCTACGCCGAATCCACGGTGCTGGAGAAGCGCGAATCGAGGTCCCGCCCTGCGCAGGGCATCGTCACGGTGGCCACGCGCGCCTGGAAGCAGGATGGAACGACCGTGATGACCTTCAAGCGCTCGGTGCTCGTGCCCAAGCGTGGCCACGGTATCGAGGAGAAGCCGGCATGAACGCGCAGGACGAAGCGCAGATCCTGGAGGCGATTTCCAAGTGGCTCGAGCGCGAAGTGCGCCCCAAGGCGCGCGACCTGGAGAAGAAGGACGAATACCCGGACGCGATGGTGCAGACGATGCGCGAGCTGGGCCTGTTCGGCGCCACCATCCCGCAGGAGCACGGCGGGCTCGGGTTGCCGGCGTCGACTTACGCGAAGATCGTGGCGCTCATTTCGGAGGTGTGGATGTCGCTGACCGGCATCTTCAACTCGCACCTCATCATGGCGGCGGCCGTGGCGCGCTACGGCACCGAGGACCAAAAGAAGCGCTTCCTGCCGAAGTTCGCGAGCGGCGAGATCCGCGGCGGGCTCGCGCTCACCGAGCCCGACTGCGGCACCGACCTGCAGGCCATTCGCACGCGTGCGGTGAAGCAGGCCGACCATTACGTCATCAACGGTACCAAGACCTGGATCTCGAACGGCATCAAAGGCTCGTGCTTCGCGCTGCTGGTGAAGACCGACCCGAACGCGCAACCGCGCCATAAGGGCATGAGCATGTTCCTCGCCGAGAAGGGTCCCGGCTTCCGCGTCTCGAAGAAGCTGGAGAAGCTCGGCTACAAAGGCATCGATTCGGCGGAGCTGATCTTCGAGGACTACCGCGTGCCGGCGGAGAATCTGATCGGCGGCGCGGAGGGCAAGGGCTTCCAGCACGCGGTAGGCGGCCTGGAGCTCGGGCGCATCAACGTCGCCGCGCGCGGCGTCGGCGTGGCGAATGCCGCGCTGAAGGACGCGGTCGCCTACGCGCAAGTGAGGAAGACGTTCGGCAAGCCGATCTGCGAGCACCAGGCGATTCAACTCAAGCTCGGCGAAATGGCGACGCGCTGCGAGGCCGCGCGCCTGCTCGTGGAGAACGCGGCGCGCGCCTACGATGCGGGCGAGCGTTGCGACATGGAGGCCGGCATGGCGAAGTACTTCGCCTCCGAGGCCGCGCTGGAGAACAGCATCGAGGCGGTGCGCATCCACGGCGGCTACGGCTACTCGACCGAGTTCAACGTCGAGCGCTACTACCGCGACGCGCCGCTCATGTGCATCGGCGAGGGTACCAACGAGATGCAGCGCATCATCATCGCCAAACAGCTCATCGCGCGGAACCCCGCCTGATGCTGCCCCTCGCGGGCGTGCGTATCCTTGCGGTCGAGGTCTACGGCGCCGGGCCCTTCGGCACGGCGCACCTCGCCGATCTCGGCGCCGAGGTGATCAAGATCGAGCAGCGGCAGGGGGGCGGCGACGTCTCGCGCGCGGTGGGGCCGTACTTCCTCGGCGAGGGCGACGGCCATTTCTTCCAGTCGCTCAACCGCAACAAGAAGTCGCTTACGCTGGATCTCAAGCACCCGCGCGGGCGCGAAGTCTTCATGAAGCTCGCCGCCACCGCGGACGGCTTGATGGGCAACCTGCGCGGCGACCAGCCGGAAAAGCTCGGCATCACCTACGGGGACCTCGCGGGTGCCAACCCGCAGATCGTCTGCGCACACCTCTCCGCCTACGGCCGCGATGGGGCGCGCAAGGGATGGCCGGGCTACGACTACCTGATGCAGGGGGAAGCCGGGTGGCTTTGGCTCAGCGGCGAGCCCGACGGGCCACCGGCGCGCATGGGACTGTCGGTGGTGGACTACTCCACCGGCACCACCTGCGCGCTCGCGCTCCTCGCCGGGATCCTGGAAGCCAGGCGCACCGGGCGCGGGCGCGACCTCGACGTCTCGCTCTATGACGTTGCCATGCACCAGCTCAACTACCCTGCGGCCTGGTACCTGAACGAGCGCCTGGTCACTTCGCGGGCGCCGCGCTCGGCGCACCCGTTCATCGCGCCCTCGCAGTTGTATCGCACCAGGGACGGCTGGATCTTCGTCATGGCGCAGACGCAGCGCTTCTGGGAGCTGCTGTGCGATGCGCTCGGCCGCGCGGACCTGAAGCAGAGCGCGCAGTTTCGCGACTTTGCCGCGCGCCGCGCGCACCGCGATGAGTTGACGAAGCTCCTCGATGCCGAGTTTGCCAAGCGCAGCACCGCGCAGTGGCTCGCCGCGCTGCGCGGCACGGTGCCCTGCGGCCCGGTCTACGACATGGAGCAGGCGCTGGAGAACTCCTATTTTCTCGAGCGCGGCGGCGTGCAGGTGTTCGACCACCCCGACAAGCCCGGCTTCAAGCTGGTGGCGAGCCCGTTCCGGCTCGACGAGCCCCTGCCGGCGCGACCCGCGCCGAAGCTCGGCGCGCACACCGACGAGCTGCTGCGCGAGCTGGGCTATGGCGAAGCGGAGCGCGCGGCGCTGAAGGCGGACGGCGCGGTGTGATGAAGCTCGAAGGCCTGCGGGTGATTGATTTGTCCCTGTTCCTCCCGGGGCCGCTCGCCACGCAGTTCATGGCGGACCACGGCGCGGAGGTGATCAAGGTCGAGCCGGTCCACGAGGGCGAGCCGAATCGCGAAATCGGCGCAAAGCGCGACGGCGTGAGCGTGTATTTCGCCAATACGCACCGCGGCAAGAAGAGCCTCGCGCTCAACCTCAAGGACCCGCAGGGCGTCGAGGTGCTGATGCGCCTCGCCGAGCAATCCGACGTATTGGTCGAAGCTTTCCGCCCAGGGGTCGTTGACCGGCTCGGCATCGGCTACGTGCAGCTGGCGAAGCGCGCGCCGCGGATCGTCTACGCCTCGATCGCCGCCTTCGGCCAGCACGGACCGTATCGCGACCTCGCCACCCACGATCTCGCCACCGAGGCCATCACGGGCGTGCTGTCGCTCAACCGCGGCGGCGACGGCAAGCCCGCGATCCCGGCGCTCGCCAACGCCGACATGCTTGCTTCGATGATGACGCTCGCGGGGATCCTGATGGCGCTGCTCCGCAGGAAGGACACGGGCAAGGGCGACTATCTCGACATGGCGATGGCCGATTGCCTGCTCGCCTGCCTGCCCAACAACATGGGCACCGCGATGACGGAGCGGCGCCAGCCCGACCCGAAGTCCGAGCGGGCGCTCGGCGGCAACGCGCTCTACGGCATCTACGAGACGAAGGACCGCGATTTCGTCGTGCTCGCCGGCCAGGAGCTGAAGTTCGCGAAGAATCTGCTCGAGCCCCTTGGGCGCGGGGACCTGGTGGAGCTGTGCAAGCTGCCGCCGGGACTCGGCCAGGAGCCGGTGCGCGAATTCCTCGCCGCCACGTTCCGCACCAGGACCAAGGCCGAGTGGGTCGAGTGGTTCAGGGGCCGCGACGTCGCGTTTGCGCCCATGCGCACCCTCCCCGAAGCGCTCGACGATGCGCACTTCAGGGCGCGCGGCATGGTTCTCAAGGACGCGCGCGGCTGGGACCACCTCGGCGCACCGATCGCGTTTCGGCACGAGCCGGCACAACCGCGCCTGGAACCGCCGGCGCATGGCCAGCACACGCGCGAGATCCTGCGCGGCCTCGGCTACGGCGACGGCGACATCGCGCAACTCGCCGCGCGCGGGGCCGTCAAGACTGCTTGAGCAGGTTCCTGGTCATCCTCAACCCGGCCGCCGGGCGCGGGCGCGCACGGCGCGCGTGGCCGGCCTTGGCGCAAGCCCTGCATGGCGCCGGCGTGGCATTCGACGTCGTCGAAACGCGCGCGGCGGGGGAGGCGCTTGAGCTCGCCGCGCGCGCGGGGCGAGAGTGCAGCGCCCTTGTCGCCGCCGGCGGCGACGGCACGGTGCACGAGGTAGCCAACGGCCTGATGCGCGCCGGCGCCCGAACGCCGCTCGGGTTGCTGCCCCTCGGCAGCGGCGACGACTTCGCGAAGATGCTCGCGCCCGGTGATGCCGTGGCGCGCCTCGCCCGGCGCTCGGTGCGCGCGATGGACCTGGGCCGCCTGCGCTGCGACGGCGTCACGCGCTGGTTCGTCAACGGCATGGATATCGGTTTTGGCGCGCACGCTGCGCGCAACGTGCGACGGGTGCCCGGCCTGTTCACCGGGCGGGGTGCCTATCTGGGCGCGCTCGTTCTTACGCTGCTGCATTTTCCCAGGTTGCAGGTGCGCCTGCAGTTGGACGACGAGCCCGCGAGCTTGCAGTCCACCACCATGACCGCCGTGATGAACGGGCGCTGCTTCGGCGGAAGTTTCCACGTCTGTCCGGAGGCGCGCGCCGACGACGGCCTGCTCGACCTGCTGATCGCGAAAGGCTGCGGTCGGCGCGAAATCCTCGCGCTGGTGCCGCGCATCATGCGCGGCACGCACGCGGGCGATCCCCGGCTGAGATTGACGCGCGCGCGGCGTGTGCTGATCGAATCGGACGATCCGCTGCTGGTCGAGGCCGACGGCGAGATCGTCTTCGAGGACGCCCGCCGCCTGGAGATCGACGTGCTGCCGGGCGCGCTCGGCGTGCTCGCGTGACGCTTTGCTATGATCCGGACGCATCCGACCTCAAGGGGGAAATGACATGCACGCTGCCCGCCGTTGCCTGATCGCCACGCTCGGCCTTCTGGTCGCGCCCCTCGCCGCCGCGCAAGGCGGCCCGGACGAGCTCTGGAACATGACTACGCGCATGGAGATGGCAGGGATGCCGGGGCAGACCTTCACCAACCAGGTGTGCATGAAGAAGGGCCAGACGCAGCCCGACCGCGTCTCGCAGGACCGCAACTGCAAGGCGACAGAAATGCGCACGGTAGGCAACAAGACCACCTGGAAGGTCGTGTGTACGGGGCGCGATCCGATGACCGGCGAAGGCGAAATGACGCGCACGCGGGACAAGATGGACGGGCGCATGCGCATGCAGGGCAAGAGCGGCAACGACACCATAGACATGACCACGGTCATCTCGGGCAGCCTCGCCGGCGGTTGCACCTGGGAGGATCCGGGCAAAGCGGTGGCCGCCTACACGGCGCAGGCCAATGCCATGGTCGTGCAGCAGTGCAAGGAGTCGATGGAGAAGTACCTGACGGTGATGTTCGACGGGCAGGGGGCGATGTGCGCGGCGCAGAAGCCGGAGTACTGCTCGCGCGTGACCAAGCTGTCGCAGTCGATGCGCAAGCCGGCGGGCTACCGCAGCGCGATGAAGAGCGACGGCCTGCGCGGCCAGGGTTTTGACCAGGCGGGGCGGGCGTGCGGCGTGGACACTGCCGCGGTGCTTGGCGATGCGTGCAAGAGCGCATCGGGCAGCCGCGACTGGCCTTTCGTGGCCGACTTCTGCCCGGCGCAGGCAAAGGCAATCGCCGCGGAGCACTGCGCGGGCCGCAAGTACACGGCGGCGATGTCCTCCGAGTACGGGGCCGTGTGCCAGCGCTATGCGAGCGGCGACGCGGGCGGCGACGCGACCGGTACCTCGAGCGCCGCCGAGAAGTCGCAGTCCCAGTCGCAGTCTCAATCGCAGGCGCAGTCCCAGCAAAAGGACGCCTCCGGCGCGCCGGCGGCGCCCAGCGCCGCCGACGTGGTGAAGGAAGGCGCGAACAAGCTTCGAAGCCTGTTCGGCCGGTAATCGGAGTGCTTTCGCGCCTTGCGCTTGCCGCGCTGCTGGCGCTGGCGGGCACACCGGCGTGCGCGCTGCCGGACCCGTTTCCGGGGGCAGCGGCAGCCTACCTGGTAATCGTCGACGGCGTTCCGCTCTGGGAGCGTGCCGCGGACATGCGCCGCGCGCCGGCAAGCCTCGCCAAGCTCATGACCGCGCTCCTCGTGCTGGAGGACGGCGGCCTGGACGACGAAGTCGTTGCGAGCCGCGCGGCAGCCTCCGCGCGCGGGTCGCACATCGGGCTGCGCGCCGGCGACCGGGTTCCGGCACATGGACTTCTCGCCGCCATGCTGGTCGGCTCCGCGAACGACGCCTGCCTCGCCCTCGCGGAGCGGGGCGGCAGCGCCGCCGCCTTCGTCTCGCGCATGAACGCGCGCGCGCCGCAGCTTGGCCTGCACGCCACGCGCTTCGGCGATCCCTGCGGCTTCGATGCGGATCACCAGTACACCACGGCGCGCGATCTTGCGCGCCTCGCGCAGCGCTTCATGGCGCAGCCGCAACTCGCAGCGCTCGCCGGCCGCAAGGAAGTCGAGGTGGCGACGGCAGGCCGCGAGCGGGTGTTCCGCGTGAAGAGCACCAACGTGCTGCTGGAGTACTTCCCCGGCGCGGTCGGCGTGAAGACCGGGCAGACGCGCCGCGCGGGCCACAACCTGATCGTGCTCACGGAGCGCAACGGCCGCCGCGTCCTGCTGGTGATGCTCGGGGCGCGCGACCGCTGGTGGGACGCGCACGCGATCCTTGCGCGCGCCCACTCGCGCTAGGGCGCCAGCGCGTGCAGGCGCTACGCACCCCGGCAGCGCTGCTTCTTGTGTCCGCGCTCGCGGCCTACGCCAATGCCTTCGGCGGCAGCTTCCAGTTCGACGACTTCAACGTCATCGTGCGCGAGGGCGCGGTGCACTCGCTTGGCGCCTGGTGGGAATCGATGCCGGGCATTCGGCCGCTGCTCAAGCTGTCCTATGCGCTTTCCTGGAGCGCCGGCGGCGGCACGCTTGCCTTTCACGCGGTAAACGTCGCGCTTCACGCGGCAAACGTGCTTCTCGTCTGGGCGCTGCTGCGGGAGCTCTGGCGCAGGATGGGCGTCGAGCAAGCGCCCGCCGCCGCGTTTGCTGGTGCGCTCCTTTTCGCCTTGCACCCGGCGCATACCGAGGCGGTCACCTATATCTCGGGCCGGTCGGTGTCGATGATGGCCTTCTTCTACCTGGCGAGCCTGCTTGCCTACCTGCGCGGCGCCCCGCGCTGGGCGTCGCCCGCGCTGTTTCTCGCCGCGCTTGCGACAAAGGAGGTGGCGGTCACCTTGCCGGTCGCGCTGCTGCTGTGCGAAGCGCTCGATCTGCGCCGGCCGTTCCATCTGCGCGTGGCCCTGGTGCGGCAGGCGCCGCATTGGCTCGTGCTCGCCGGCGGCGTTGCGCTGATGGCGGCGCTGTCGCGCTACCAGGAGATGCTGGCGGCGAGCCTCGCCTTGCGGCCGTTCGCGGAGCAGCTGCACCTGCAGGTGGCGGCAATCGCACGGCACGCGGGTGTCCTGATCCTCGCCCTGCCGCCGAACATCGATCCGGAGCTGCCCGCCATCCCGCCGCTCGCCGGCCTGGCCATTCTCGCGGCGATCGGCGTAGGCCTCTCGCTGCTACGCATCCAGCCCTGGTACGCGCTTGCGCTCCTGTGGTTCTTCCTGCACCTCGCACCGACCAATTCGCTCCTGGCGCGCGCCGACCCGGCAAACGATCGCCAGCTCTATCTCGCCTCGATCGGGCCGCTCGCGCTCGCGGGGCTGGCGATCGTGCGGCTGCCGCGCTGGCGCACGGCGGCGATCGTCTTGGTGGCGGCCGCACTGGGTGCCTCTACGATCGTTCGCAACCAGGACTATCGCTCCGAGGTGGCCCTGTGGCGCGATACGGTGCGCAAGTCCCCCGGCAGCGCACGGGCACTCAACAACCTCGGCTATGCCTTCCAGCTCGAGGGCCGGCGCGATGAGGCGCGCCGGGCCTACGAACGGGCGCTCGAGCTCGACCCGGAGCTCATCCAGGCGCGGATCAATCTCAAGGGCCTTTAATTCGCAAATTCGGGGTCCGCGCCGCGCCGGCACTTGCTACACTGGCGGCCCGGATCCATGGCGCAAGACATCATCCTCGAAACCCGCGGCTTGACGAAGGAGTTCAAGGGCTTCGTCGCCGTGCAGAACGTCTCTCTCAAGGTGCGACGCGGCAGCATCCACGCGCTGATCGGGCCGAACGGCGCGGGCAAGACCACCTGCTTCAACCTGCTCACGCACTTCCTCGAGCCGACGCGCGGCCAGATCTTCTACAACGGCCGCGAGATCACCGGGTCGCGCCCGGCTGCGATCGCACGCATGGGCCTGGTGCGCTCATTCCAGATCTCGGCGGTATTCCCGCATCTGACGGTCCTGGAAAACGTGCGCATCGCATTGCAGAGGAAGCGCGGCACCTCGTTCGACTTCTGGCGCTCCGACCGCGTGGTCGGCGCGCTTGACGAGCGCGCGCGCGAGCTCATCGAGGCAGTGGGGCTGACCGAGTTCGCAGCCACCGCGGCGGTGGAGCTGCCCTACGGCAGAAAGCGCGCGCTCGAGATCGCCACCACGCTCGCCCTCGACCCGGAGATGATGCTGCTGGACGAGCCCACCGCCGGCATGACGCACGAGGACGTGGCGCGCATCTCGGCGCTGGTGAAGAAGGTAGCCGCCAATCGTACTGTGCTGATGGTCGAGCACAACCTGTCGGTGGTCTCGAGCCTCTCGGACACGATTACCGTGCTGCAGCGTGGCGAGATCCTCGCCGAGGGCGACTACGCGACCGTGTCGAAGAACCCGCAGGTGATCGAGGCTTACATGGGGTCCGGGAATGCCTGAGGCGCTGCTGCAGGTAAAGGGGCTGAACGCGTGGTACGGGGAGTCGCACATCCTGCATGGCGTCGAGTTCGAGGTACGCCGCGGCGAGGTGGTGACGCTGCTCGGCCGCAACGGCGCGGGCAAGACCACCACGCTCAAGTCGGTGATGGGGATGGTAGGCCGGCGCGACGGCGCGATCGTGTTCGACGGCAAGCCGATCGGCGGACTGCCCTCGAACAAGGTGGCACGCCTCGGCATCGCGTTCTGCCCGGAGGAGCGCGGCATCTTCTCGAGCCTGAATGTAGAGGAGAACCTGCTGCTACCGCCCAAGGTGCGCGAGGGCGGCATGAGCGTGGCGCAGGTGCAACAGCTGTTCCCGAACCTTAGGGAGCGTGCCCGCAGCCAGGGCACCAAGCTCTCGGGCGGCGAGCAGCAGATGCTTGCGATCGGGCGCATCCTGCGCACCGGCGCCAGGCTGCTGTTGTTGGACGAGCCCACCGAGGGGCTCGCCCCAGTGATCGTGCAGCTGATCGGCCGCACGCTCGCGCGCCTCAAGGCCGAGGGCTTCACCATCCTGCTGGTGGAGCAGAACTTCCGCTTCGCCGCGACGGTTGCGGACCGGCACTACGTGATGGAGCACGGTCGCGTGGTGGACATGATCCCCAACGCGCAGCTGGAGGCCAACATGCCGAAGCTGCACGAGTATCTGGGCGTATAGCAACGATTCTTCACAGGAGAGATGCAATGAAACTGAAGCGTACTGTCATCGCCGCGGCCCTCGCCGCATTGGCCGGTGCGGCCAATGCGCAGGTATCCGACGGCATCATCAAGATCGGAGTCATGAACGACATGTCCGGCCTGTACGCGGACATCGCGGGGCCGGGCTCGGTGGTGGCCGCGAAGATGGCGGTCGACGATTTCGGGGCCGCGAAGAAGGGCATGAAAGTGGAGGTCGTGGGCGCTGACCACCAGAACAAGCCCGACATCGGTTCGAGCATCGCCAACCAGTGGTACGACGTGGACAAGGTGGACGCGATCTTCGACGTGCCCACCTCCTCGGTCGCGCTGGCGGTGAGCGAAATCACGCGCAAGAAGGGCAAGGCATTCCTGGTTTCGGGTGCGGCGACCTCGGACCTCAGCGGCAAGGCCTGTTCGCCGAACACGATCCACTGGACCTACGACACCTGGATGCTGGCCAACGGCACCGGCACCGCGATCGTCAAGACTGGCGGCGACACCTGGTTCTTCCTGACGGCGGACTACGCTTTTGGCCATGCGCTCGAGCGCGATACCGAGACGGCAGTGCTGAAGAACGGCGGCAAGGTGCTCGGCAAGGTCCGCCATCCGTTCCCCGGACAGGATTTTTCCTCGTTCCTGCTGCAGGCGCAGGCCTCCAAGGCGAAGATCATCGGCCTCGCCAACGCCGGCGGCGACACCATCAACTCGATCAAGCAGGCGGCTGAGTTCGGCATCGTCAAGGGCGGGCAGAACCTCGCCGGGCTGCTGGTGTTCATCACCGACATCCATAGCCTGGGCCTGCAGACCGCGCAGGGGCTGATCTTCACGGAGTCCTTCTATTGGGACCTGAACGATGGCACCCGCGCCTGGAGCAAGCGCTTTGCCGCGGCCAACGGCGGCAAGTATCCGAGCATGGTGCAGGCCGGCGTGTATTCGAGCGTGCTGCATTACCTGAAGGCGATCGAGGCGGCGAAGACCGACGACGGCACCAAGGTGATCGCGCAGATGAAGAAGATGCCGACCGATGACCCGCTGTTCGGCAAAGGCAGCATCCGCAGGGACGGCCGCAAGATCCACCCGGCCTACCTGGTGGAAGTGAAGAAGCCCTCGGAGTCCAAGGGGCCGTACGACTACTACAAGATCCGCGCCACCATCCCGGCGGATCAGGCCTTCCGTCCGGAGAAAGACGGGGGCTGCAACCTGTAAGGAACTTGGGGCAGGGCGCAGGGAATTTCCCTGCGCCCGCCTCCTGCCATGGACACCATTTTCGGCGTTCCGACCCAGGCGCTTTTCGGCCAGCTGCTGATCGGCCTGATCAACGGCTCGTTCTACGCCCTGCTTTCGCTGGGCCTGGCGGTGATCTTCGGGCTGCTCAACATCATCAATTTCACGCACGGCGCCCAGTACATGATGGGCGCTTTCGTCGCCTACTTCCTCGCCAACAAGGCGGGGCTCGGCTACTGGTGGTCGCTGGTCCTCGTGCCGCTCGTGGTGGGCTTCACCGGCGTGATCATCGAGCGCCTGATGCTCTCAAAGCTCTACAAGCTCGACCATCTGTACGGGCTGTTGCTCACCTTCGGCCTCGCGCTGATCATCCAGGGCCTGTTCCGCAATCAATACGGAACCTCCGGCCTGCCGTATGCGATGCCGGCCGAACTGGCAGGCGGCCGCAACCTCGGCTTCATGTTCCTGCCGAACTACCGAGCCTGGGTGATCGTGGCCTCCCTCGCGGTCTGCATCGGCACCTGGTTCGTGATCGAGAAGACCAAGCTCGGCTCCTACCTGCGCGCGGCCACCGAGAACCCGGCGCTGGTGCAGGCGTTCGGCATCAATGTGCCGCGCATGATCACGCTGACCTACGGTTTCGGCGTCGCGCTGGCGGCGTTCGCCGGCGTGATGGCGGCGCCGATCTACCAGGTCAGCCCGCAGATGGGTGCCGACCTGATCATCGTAGTGTTCGCGGTGGTGGTGATCGGCGGCATGGGCTCGATCATGGGCTCGATCGTGACCGGCTTCGCGCTCGGCCTGCTCGAGGGCCTGACCAAGGTTTTCTACCCCGAAGCCTCGAACACGGTGATCTTCGTCATCATGGCGATCGTACTGATGGTGAAGCCCGCGGGCCTGTTCGGGGCGCAGAAATAGCATGCCGCGCGCGCAGAAGATCGCCCTCGGCAGCATGGCAGCGTTCTTCCTGCTGGCGCCGCTCGCGGTGTATCCGGTCTTCCTGATGAAGGCGATGTGCTTCGCACTCTTCGCCTGCGCCTTCAACCTGCTGATCGGCTTCGGCGGCCTGCTGTCCTTCGGGCACGCGATGTTCCTCGGCACTGCGGGCTACGTCGCGGCGCATGCCGCCAAGGTCTGGGGCTTGCCGCCGGAGTTCGCGATCCTCGCCGGCACCGCGGCGGCGGCGCTGCTGGGCCTGGTCACCGGGCTGCTCGCGATCCGCCGCCAGGGCATCTATTTCGCCATGATCACGCTTGCGCTTGCGCAGATGGTCTTCTTCTTCTGCGTGCAGGCGCCGTTCACCGGCGGCGAGGACGGCATCCAGGCGGTGCCGCGCGGGCGCCTGTTCGGTGTTCTCGACCTGGCGAACGTCTGGGCGATGTACGCCACCGTGTTTGTGATCTTCATCGCTGGGTTCATGCTGATCTACCGGGTCATCCATTCGCCCTTCGGCCAGGTGCTGAAGGCGATCCGGGAGAACGAACAGCGCGCGATCTCGCTCGGCTACGACGTCAACCGCTACAAGCTGCTCGCGTACCTGCTCTCGGCGACTCTGGCCGGCCTCGCCGGCGCCACCAAGGCGCTGGTGTTCCAGCTGGCCTCGCTGACCGATGTGCACTGGAGCATGTCGGGGGAGGTCGTGCTGATGACGCTGCTCGGCGGCCTGGGCACGGTGTTCGGCCCCGTGGTCGGCGCGTTCGTCATCATCACGATGGAGAACTACCTCTCGCAGATCGGCGCCTGGGTGACGGTGGTGCAGGGCGCGATCTTCGTGGTCTGCGTTCTCACCTTCCGCCGCGGCATCGTCGGCGAGCTCGCGAACTGGCTGCGCAAGCCGCTCTAGCGGTTTGCGCCGCGGGCCGCCGATCAGCGCTGCCGTGCTTGCGCGGCGGCGCCCTCCTAGTCAGCCTTGATGCCGGCGTCCGTGACCACTTTCGCCCAGCGCGCGACTTCGGCGTCCAGGAAGGTCTTGAAATACTCGGGCGTGCTCGCCACCACGTCCACGCCCGCCTTGGCGAAGCGGTCCGAGATCTCGGGCGAGCGAATGATGCGCACCATTTCGGCGTTCAGCCGCTGCACGATGTCGCGCGGCGTGCCCGCCACCGTAAGGACGCCGAACCAGACCGTTACGTCGTAGCCCGGCACGCCCGCTTCGTCGACGGTGGGAATCTCGGGAGCAAGCGCGGAGCGCTTCTTCGACGAAACCGCCAGCGCCTTCAGCTTGCCGGCGCGCACCTGCGGCAGGACGTTCGGCGTGTTGTCGAACATCACGTCCACCTGCCCGGCGATGAGATCGGTGACCGCCGGCGCGCTCCCCTTGTAGGGGATGTGCACGATATAGGTCTTGGTCATCGCCTTGAATAGCTCGAAGGAAAGGTGGTTCGAAGTGCCGTTGCCGGTCGAGGCGTAGTTGAGCTTGCCCGGGTTCGCCCTGGCGTAGGCGATCAGCTCCTTCACCGAGTTCACCGGGGCGTTGGGATTGGCCACCAGCAGGTTCGGCGTCACGCCCGCGAGCGTGATCGGCGCGAAGTCCTTGGTGACGTCGAAGGGCGCCCTGTACAGGCTCTGCACCACCGCGAAGGGCAGCGCGGCGCCGAAGAGCGTGTAGCCATCCGGCGGCGACTTCGCCGCGGCGTCGGTGCCGATGATGGTGTTGCCGCCGGGGCGGTTCTCGACGATCACCGGCTGGCCGAGCGTCTTCGGCAGCTCGGCCGCGAGCATGCGCGCCATGTTGTCGTTGAAGGCGCCGGGCGGGAACGGGACGATGTAGCGCAGCGGCTTCGAGGGCCAGGCCTGCGCCTGGGCAAGGCCGGCAGCGCAGGCGACGGCGGCGGCGAGGAAAAGCCTCATTGCTCGGCCTTCACGCCGGCAGCCGTGATGACTTTCGCCCACTTCGCGATCTCGGCGGCAAGGAATTGCGCTGCCTGCTCGGGCGTGCCGCCCACCGGCTCGATGCCGATCTCGGTGAAGCGGCTCTTGATGTCGGACTCGTTGATCGCCTTCTGCGCTTCCTGCGAGAGGCGGTTGACGATTTCGCGCGGCGTGCCGGCGGGCGCGAGGAACATCACCCAGGTCGAGGACTCCAGCGGCGGGCCGCCCGCCTCGGCAAAGGTCGGCACTTCCGCGGCGCCCTGCACGCGCTTGCCGGAGAACATGGCGAGCGCCTTGATCTTGCCGCCGCGCACGTGCGGCATCAGCGTGCTCGGCACGTCCACGAGGATCTGGATGTCGTTCGCCTGCAGCGCCAGCAGCGCGGGCGCGGTGCCCTTGTAAGGCACGTGCACCATGTCGATGCCGGCGGTCTGCTTGAACAGCTCGGTGGTGAGGTGCGCAGCCGCGCCGATGCCCGAGGAGCCGAAGTTGATCTTGCCGGGATTGGCCTTGGCGTAGGCGATCAGCTCCTTGACGTCCTTCGCGGGAAAGTTGTTGTTGGCGGTGAGGATCAGCGGCGCGATGCCGGCGAGCGACACCGGAATGAAGCTCTTCACCGGGTCGAAGGGAAGCTTGCCCTGGTAGAGCGTCGCGTTCGCCGCGTGCGCCGCGATTACCGTGACGATGCTGTAGCCGTCGGGCGCGGACTTCGCCACCAGGTCGGCGCCGATGATGGAATTCGCGCCGGGTTTGTTGTCGACCACGATCGCCTGGCCGAGCGAGGCCTGCATCTTCTGCGTCACTACGCGCGTCACGACGTCCGTGATGCCGCCGCCGGTGTAGGGCACCACCCAGCGGATCGGCTTATTGGGATAGGCCTGCGCAAGGGCCGCGGCCGGCAGGACGAGGAGCAGGGCAGCTATTAGTCTTTTCATGGTCAGATGTATCCGGGTCCTTCGATCGGTGGGTGCTTCGCCAGGAAATCCTCGTTCACGTCGAGCCCGAGGCCGGGTTTGTCGAGCGGCCAGACGTTGCCGTTCTTGTCCACCGCGTAGGGCTTCGAGACCAGATCATCCCGGAACTTGTTCGCTTTGGATACGTCGCCTTCGAAATAGCCGCCGTTGTCGATGGCGGCGAGGAAATGGATGGAAGCGGCGTGATTCAGGCCCGTCATCGAGCTGTGCGGGTGGATCGGCAGCTTGTAAGCGGAAGCCATTGCCGCAATGCGCAACGCTTCGGTAACGCCGCCCGTCTTGGAAAGATCTGGCTGCAGGATGGTGATCACCCCGTCCTCGATGACGCGATTGAATTCGAAACGGGTGTAGTGGTTCTCCCCGGCGGCGAGCGGCGTGCGGCCGAAGGTCTTCGCCAGGCGGTAGCTGCGATAGTCGTGTGCGGCGAAGGGCTCTTCCAGCCAGGCGACGTTCAGCTCGTCCATGCCCGGCATCACGTGGCGCGCGTCCTCCACGCTGTAGCCGATGTTCGCGTCGGTGAGGATGACGAGATCTTCGCCGCAGGCCTCGCGCACGGCTCTGATGCGCTCCAGGTCACGCTTGGGCGAATCGCCGACGCGCAGCTTGACCGCCTTGTAGCCGGCGTCGAGGCTCTTCCTCAACTCCTCGATGAGCTGCGACGGCGGCTGGTAGCCCAGCGACACGCCGCCCGCGTAGGCGGGCACCGGCCGCCGCGAGCCGCCCAGCAGCTTGTACAGCGGCATCCCCGCCGCCTTGCCGCGGATGTCCCAGAGCGCCATGTCGATGCCGCTCATGGCGAGGCACGTTCCGGCGCCCATGCCGTGGCTGGCGAGCTGCTTGTCGTAGATCTTCTTCCAGACGCCGACGACGTCCGCCGCATCCATGCCGAGGACGAGCTGCGTGAGCGTCGTCTCGATCAGCTTCGCCACCGCGGTGTGCGCGCGCCCATGGTGCGACTCGCCCCAGCCCACCAGCCCGCCCGCGGTCGTGACCTTCACCACCACGGCGTCGCGCTTGATGGCGGTGCCGATGCCCAGCGCGACGCGATTCTCCGGCGGCACCGGGAACGAGGTGGGATAGGCCTTCAGGTCAACGATCTTGAGGTCGGCGCTCATTCCAGGTTTCCGGGTTGACGAAATTGCGGGGCTTCTCGCCCGCGAGCATGCGCAGCATCTCGTCGGCGGCGCGCACGGCCGCGCGCGAGCGCGACTCGCGCGTACTGCCGGAGAGATGCGGCGTGAGGATCACGTTGTCCAGCGCAAACAGTGGGTGCCCGGGCATGATGCGGTAGTGCTCGTAGACGTCCAGCATGGCGCCCGCAATGCGTTTCTCGTGCAACGCGTCGATGAGCGCCGTCTCGTCCACCACCGGGCCGCGGCCCACGTTGATCAGCCAGGCGTCGCGCTTCATCGCGCCGAGCCGCGCGGCGTTGAACAGGTGCTGGGTCTCCGGTGTGAGCGGGCAGGCGAGAACCACGAATTCCGATTGCGCGATGAGCTCGTCCAGGCTCGCGCCCTGCGCTTCCGGCGGCAGGAGCTCCATGCGCCGCTGGTTGCCGAGTACGCGCATGCCGAAGCCACTGCGGCAGATCTTCGCCACGCGCTTGCCGATCTCGCCCACGCCGACGATGCCCGCGGTGAGCCCGGCGATCTCGCGCGCGGGCATTGCCAGCTTGCGCGCCTCGTCCCAAGGCTGCGAGCGCATGGCGGCGGTGATGGCGACCACGTTGCGCGCGAGCATCAGCATCGCCATCACGCAATACTCGGCCACCGACTGTGCGTTCTCGCCCGGCAAGTTCGCCACCAGCACGCCTTTCGCGTTGGCGGAGGCGAGCGGCACGAGGTCGGTGCCGGTGCCATGGATGGTCACGGCGCGCACGCGCGGCGCCGCCTCGAAGATGTCGTCCGGGAGCTTGGAGCGGGTGATGACGCCGTCAGCCTCGGCCGCCAGGCGCTTCACGGTGGCGGCGCTGCCTTCCGGAGCGAGTACCACCTCTGCGCCGCGCGAGCGCAGCAGCTCTTCGCCCGACGCGTCGATCGGGTCGGTCAGCAGCACGCGGATCATTGCAGCAAAGGCTCGGCGAACTCGTCGTCCGCCGGCTGCAGCGGATCGCGCGGCGCGAGGCGGTGGCGGCGCACCAGGCGCGCGAGGAGGGCGCGGCGCGGGAGCGTGCGGCCCTCGCGCTCCAGGATGGCGGCGGCGCAGGCGTAGTAAAGGCCGGTGGCAGCCTGGCGCGCGTGCGCCTCGTCGACCCCGCGCGCGAAGTCGGCGGCCTTGCCGAGATCGAATTCCATCGCCTCGAGGGCCTTTTCCTTGCGGATCGCGCGCAACACGTCCAGGGCCACGATGTTCGAAGTGCCTTCCCAGATCGAGCCCAGGTGCGCATCGCGCACGAGCCGCGCATCCGACCATTCCTCGATGTAGCCGACGCCGCCGCGCACTTCCATGGCGTCGCCCGTGACGCGGCGCGCATCGCGGCAGGCGCGGAACTTAAGCAGCGGCGTGAGCAGGCGCACGCGCCGCCGCGAGGCCTCGTCGCCGGCATCCGCCTTCGCCAGCTCGACCGCGGTGTAGAGCATCACCGAGCGCGCGGCTTCGGTGGGCACCATCAGCTTGAGGAGCTGGCGCCGCATCAGCGGCAGCTCGATCAGGGGCTTGCCGAACGCGACGCGCCGCTGCGCGACAAGAAGCGCCTCGGTCACTGCGCGGCGCATCATGCCGGCGGCACGCATGCCGTTGGACAGGCGCGACATGTTGATCATGTCGGCCATTTGCAGGAAGCCGCGCTGCGGGTCTCCTACAAGGTGCGCGATCGCGCCCTCGAGGCGGATCTCGCCGCTTGCCATGTCGCGCGTGCCGAGCTTGTCCTTCAGGCGCACGATGCGGTAGTGGTTGCGCGAGCCGTCGGGCAGTTCCTTCGGCAGCAGAAAGAGGGAGAGCCCTTTCGTGCCGGCGGGCGCGCCGTCCGGGCGCGCGAGCACGAGCGCCAGGCCCGCATCGGCGTTGGAGCAGAACCACTTGTCGCCATAGAGCCGCCAGCTGTCGCCTTCGCGCACCGCGTGCGTGGCGGTGGCCCCCACGTCCGAGCCCGCGCCCTGCTCGGTCATGAACATCGCGCCTTGTGTGAGCGCATCGAGGTCCTGCTGCGTGAGCCCCGGGAGATAGCGCGCCACCAGCGCCGGATCGGCGAATTTGCGGATCGTGCGCGTGAGTGCGTCGGTCATCGACAGCGGGCAGCAGGCGCCGAATTCGGCTTGCACGTAGAGATAGGTGAGAGCGTATTTCGCAATCGGCGGCAATGGCTGCGGCCAGCCGAGCACGCCGCCGCGATGCGACATCGCCGCAAGGCCGTATTCGCCAAAGGCGATCTCTTCCAGCCGCCGATAGGCGGGGTGCTTTTCGATCCACTGGCGGTCCTCGCCGGTGCGCGTGCGCTGGTGCAGCACAGGCGGATTGCGGTCCGCGGTCGCGGCAAGCCGGTCCAGCTCGTCGCCCGCGAGCGCGCCCAGGCGCTCGAGGTGCGGCAACAGGTGCGCGTAGAGCTTAGGCTCGAGGTAGTGCTGCAGCAGCCCCTTGTAGTCCGGGTCCGCGTGGAACAGATTCGTGCCCCGGCTGTCCGGAAGGGCAGCTTGCGCGAGCGGATCGGCGGGTTTCATTACTCCCGGAAGGAGGGATCGCGCCGATCGAGCATGCGCAGCAGCGCCGGCCACTCGAGCTCGGTGATCTTGCGGCGCTTGCCGGGCGCGTAGCGCTCGTTGGTGACGCGGATCACGTCCGGCGTGGCGTGGTTGAGCTCGGTATTGCACGCCATCGCCATCAGCTGCGCCTGGCAGGCGCGCTCGAGCCAGTGCAGCACGACGAACGCCTCGCACACCGTGCGCCCGACGATGAGCAGTCCGTGGTTACGCAGGATCATGGCGGAGGTCTGGCCGAGGTCGCGGACTAGGCGCTTCTGCTCGTCCAGGTCGATCGCCGGGCCTTCGTAGTCGTGATAGGCGATTTCGCCGAAGAACATCGCGTTCTGCGTGAGCGGCAGCAGACCGCACTTCAGCGCCGATACCGCCATGCCCGCGGGCGAATGCGTGTGGATCACGCAGGCGACGTCCGCGCGGCCGCGGTGCACCGCGCTGTGGATGACGAAGCCCGCCTGGTTGATGCCGTAGCCGGTGCCCGAGTCGAGCACCACCTTGCCGTCGAAGTCGATCTTGACGAGGCTGGAAGCGGTGACTTCCTCGTAAGCGTAGCCGTAGGCGTTGATGAGGAAATGGCCTTCCTCGCCCGGCACGCGCGCGGTGGCGTGGTTGTAGACCAGGTCGTTCATGCCGAAATGCGCGATCAGGCGGTAGCAGGCGGCGAGGTCCACGCGCGCCTGCCACTCGGCGGCACTCACCTTGGAGCGCAGCGAGGGGATCTTGAGGCTGGAAAGATCGGTCATAGCGTCTCCTCCGTTCCGAGCAGCGCGGTGATCTGGCTGGAGAGCACCCCGCCATTGCCGTGGGCGAGTGCCACCTGCGCTCCCTTCACCTGCCGCGCGCCGGCTTCGCCCCGCAATTGTCGCACCGCTTCGACGAGCAGGAAGATCCCGTACATGCCCGGGTGCACGCAGGAAAGCCCGCCGCCGTTCGTGTTCACGGGAAGCTCGCCCCCTGGCGCGATTCGGCCGCCGGAGACGAAGGCGCCGCCTTCGCCCTTCTTGCAGAAGCCAAGATCCTCGAGAAACAGCAGGGTATTGATGGTGAAGGCGTCGTAGAGCTCGACCACATCCACGTCCTTCGGCCGGACGCGCGCCATGTCGAAAGCGCGCTTGCCCGACTCAGTGGCTGCCGTGACAGTCAGATCCGGCATGGAGGAGATCTGCCGGTGCCAGTGCGCGGACCCGGCTCCGAGCAGGTACGCGGGCTTCTTCGGCGCAGCCTTTGCGCGGTCGGCGCGCGTGAGCACGTAGGCGCCGCCGCCGTCCGTGACCAGGCAGCAGTCGCGCACGGTCAGTGGATCGCACACCATGCGCGACTTGAGGACGTCCTCGATGGTCAGCGGCTCGCGGGCGAAGGCTTCCGGGTTGAGCTGAGCCCACTTGCGTGCCGCCACGGCGACTTCGGCGAGTTGCTCGCGCTTTGTGCCGTACTGGTGCATGTGGCGCGCGGCGGCAAGCGCATAGGAGGTGGGCGGGTTGAACGGCTTATAGGGATGCTCGAACACCTGCGGGTCGAGCGCCATCTTGTACTTGCCGGCCTCGGCGCGGCCCACGCCGGTGCGTTGGTTCGAGCCGTAGGCGACGAGAATCACGTCGCACAGGCCTGCATTCAGCGCGAGCGCGGCCGGGATGAGGTGTCCCACGAAGGAGGAGCCGCCCACCATCGTGGACTCGGTGAACTTCGGTCGGATGCCCATGTGCTCGGCAAGCGCGAGCCCCGACATGAAGATGTTGGTGCTGGCGATGACCAGGCCATCCACGTCGCGCGCGGTCATGCCGGCGTCCGCGAGCGCGTCCTTGGCCGCGGCCGCCGCGATCTCGATCTCGCTCCAGCCGGGCGCCTCGCCGCAGCCCGCGAGACCCACGCCCGCGATGGCGACCGTGCCCCTCATGCGGGGGTGAACTCCACCAGGTTGTCCGCGATGCGCGCGCGCACCTCCATGCCGATTCTCACCTGCTCAGGAGCGATTCCGGCGACGCGCGAGAGAAGCCGCACGCCCTCCTCGAGATCCACGAGCACGATGTTGTAGTCGCCGCCGTCGGCGGGCTTGCGCCGCACGATGGTGCTCGAATAAACAGTGCCGCGGCCGCTCGGCGCCACCCAGTCCAGCCGGTCGCTGCCGCAGTGGGGACAGAGCACTCGGGGATAGAACACGTGCTTGCCGCAGGCGCCACAGCGCTGGATCTCGAAGCGCCCGGCGGCGAGCTTGTCGAGATACTGCTTCTCAGGACCGGAGGGTGGCGACATGCTGTCCTTCCGCGACCTGGTCGCCCTCGGCGACGTGCAGCGCCTCGAGCACGCCGGCGGCGGGCGCGGCCACCGGGATTTCCATCTTCATGCACTCGATCAAGAACAGCGTGTCGTCGGCCGCCACGCGGCTGCCGGCGCGCGCCTCGATGCGCACCACTTTCCCCGCCACTTCGCAGCGCACGTGAACCGAGGCCATGGGCGGCCGATTATTGCAGAACTCCTGTGCAACAATCGAGCCGGAAGTCGAAATGCTCTCCAACTCCGCTCCGGTCGTGCGCGGCATGCTGTGGATGGCGGCCACGGGCCTGCTGTTCGTGGTGATGAACACGATCATGAAGTGGCTCTCGCAGGACCTCGACCCGTGGCTGGTCGGCTTCCTGCGCTACCTCCTGGGCGCGTTCGTCATGCTTGGGCCGGTGCTGCGCCTCGGCGCGGGACCGCGCGCCCTCTGGCCGAAGGCGCCGCGCCTGCATTTCCTGCGCGGGTGCTTTCATGCGGGCGGCATGATCCTGTGGTTCGCCGCGTTGCCGCTGGTGACGCTCGCCGAGCTGACGGCGATCGGCTTCAGCGGGCCGCTGTTCATCTGCCTCGGCGCCGTCGCGTTCCTCGGCGAGCGCATGAGCGGCGCGCGCTGGACAGCAGTCTTGGTCGGGTTCGCGGGGGTGGTGCTGGTGGTCAAGCCCTGGGAGGGCGCGGGCGTTGCGGGCATTTCCAAGGGGATGCTCCTCATGCTCGCGTCGGCGCCCGTCTTTGCGGGCTCCTTCCTGACCGCGAAGGCGCTGACGCGATACGACCGCTCCGAGGTCGTGGTGCTCTGGCAGCATCTTTGGGTGTCGATCCTGCTGGTGGGCTTTGCGGTCGCGTATTGGGCACCGCCCACGCCGCTGCAGTGGGCGCTACTCGTGCTGTGCGGTTTCCTTGGCGCTGGCGGCCACTACTGCATGACGCGCGCGTTCCGCGTGGCGGATATTTCGGCGGTGCAGCCGGTCAAGTTCCTCGAGCTGGTTTGGGCGGCGGTGCTTGGCGTCGCCGTATTCGGCACCGTGCCCGCGACCGCCACGGTGATTGGCGGTGCGGTGATCCTCGCCGCCACGCTCCTGCTCGCGCGCCACGAGAGCCGCTCGGTCGCGCGTGTGAAAGAATCTGCCCGGGGGGGCAGATGAGCTGGCAGCGGGAACTCGAGGAGCTGGCGCGCCGCAAGGCGCTCGCGGCGCAAATGGGCGGCGCGGAAAAAGTCGCGCGGCACAAGGGCTTGGGCAAGCTGACGGTACGCGAGCGCGTGGACGCGCTCGTGGATCCCGGCAGCTTCCACGAGATCGGCAGCGTGGCCGGCAAGGCCGCTTACGACGCGCAAGGGGAGATCGCGAGCTTCGTCCCTGCCAACCTGGTGATCGGGCGCGCGCGGCTGGATGGGCGGCCCGTGGCCGTCGCTGGCGACGATTTCACCGTGCGCGGCGGCGCGGCCGACGCGGCGATCCGCGGCAAGCTCGTGACCGTGGAGCGCATGGCGCTCGACCTGCGCATCCCGCTCGTGCGCCTGGTGGACGGCACGGGCGGCGGCGGCTCGGTGAAGAGCATCGAGATCGAGGGCAGGACGCTCCTGCCAAGCATCGCCATGTGGCAGATCTGCGTGGACAACCTCTCGCAGGTGCCCGTGGTGGCGCTCGCGCTTGGTTCGGTGGCGGGCTTGGGCGCGGCGCGCGTCGCGGCGAGCCACTACTCCGTCATCGTGAAGGATACTGCGCAGATGTTTGTCGCAGGGCCGCCGGTGGTGGCGCGCGTGGGGGAGAAACTCGACAAGAACGAGCTCGGCGGCAGCGAGATCCACACGAAGAACGGCGCGATTGACGACGAGGCCCTGAGCGAGCAGGAGGCGTTTGCAATGGCAAAGCGTTTTCTCTCCTATCTGCCCAGCTCCGTGCACGAGCTGCCTGCGCGCGCGCAACCGAACGACGACCCCAAGCGCCGCGCCGAGTGGCTGATCGCCGCCATTCCGCGTGACCAGCGCAAGGTCTACAAGATGCGGCCGATCGTGGAGGCGCTCGTAGACGAGGGCACGTTGTTCGAGATTGGGCGTCGCTGGGGCAAGCCCGTGATCACGGGCCTTGCGAGACTCGACGGCTGGCCGGTCGCGGTCATGGCGAGCGATCCCTATTTCTACGGCGGAGCCTGGACCGCGGATGCCTGCGACAAGGTGATCCGCTTCGTGGATCTTGCGCAAACCTTCCATCTGCCGGTGGTGCACCTGGTGGACGTGCCGGGCTTTCTCATTGGGCGCGATGCCGAGGAGGCGGGCACCATCCGGCACGGCGCGCGCGCCATGCAGGCGATCTACCAGGCTACGGTGCCCTGGTGCGCGATCCTCGTGCGCAAGG
>Ga0326726_10001287_pt1 | contig 23270 bp, 18 predicted proteins | sample MHFenrmetagenome_2_FD_207603 | JGI IMG/M metagenome (GOLD analysis project Ga0326726, IMG submission 207603) | Lab enriched peat soil microbial communities from Michigan Hollow, Ithaca, NY, United States - MHF15MN | ecosystem: Environmental > Terrestrial > Soil > Wetlands > Peat | place: USA... | reverse complement strand
ACCGCGACGTTCTGGTGCGCGGTGGCGAAGTGATCGTGATTCCGTCGAACGTGCCGCACGGCGTCGACGTCGCCGAGGAGTCCGAAGCCATCGACGTCTTCAACCCCGTACGGCAGGACTGGATCGACGGGACAGACGCGTACTTTCAAAAGCGCTGAATGTGAGAATCTGAGCATCTGAGGATGTGAGGATGTGAGGAAGTAAACTACTCGTCCAATGGATCTCGGGCTGAAGGACAAGGTCGTCATGGTCGGCGGTGCGAGCAAAGGCCTCGGGTACGCCGTGGCGCGCGCGCTGGCGGCTGAGGGCGCGCTGGTGTCGATCGCGGCACGCGACCCGGACGGTGTGCGCCGGGCTGCGGACACGATTCAGCGTGAGACCAACGGACGCGCGCTGGCGGTGGCCGCGGACTTGAGCCGCGCCGACGCAATCGAGCGATGGCACGCGGCGACGATCAAGGAATTCGGCGGCGTGGATCGGCTGTTCGCGAACACCGGCGGTCCGCCGGCCGGGACCGTGTTGGGCTTCGATGACAGCGCCTGGCAGGGCGCGTTCGATCTTCTGCTGATGAGTGCGGTCCGGACGGTGCGGCTCGTCGTGCCGTCGATGCGCGCGCGCGGCGGCGGCGCGATTCTGATCGGCACCTCGTCGACCGTCAAGGAGCCCGTACCGAACCTCGCACTCTCCAATGTGATGCGTTCCGGCGTCACCTCCCTCGCAAAGACGCTCTCGGTCGAACTGGCGCCGGACCGGATTCGCGTCAACACGCTCCTGCCCGGCCGCATCTCGACCGATCGCCTCCAGCACCTCGACGAACTCAACGCCAGGCGGACCGGTATCACGCCGGAAGAGCAGAGCAAGCGATCGGCCGCGGCGATTCCGTTCGGCCGCTACGGCGCGCCGGACGAATTCGGCAAGGTCGGCGCGTTCCTGCTCTCGGACGCGGCGTCGTACATCAGCGGCGCCGCGGTGCAGGTCGACGGCGGGTTGATCAAAGGACTGTTGTGAGTCTCGCGCGCAAGGTTCTTCTGGCGGCGTCGACAAATGCGTGGCTTCGCGATCGCGCGACCAAGACGGCTTTTGTCCGGCGATCTGTCTCGACCTTCATGCCCGGCGAGCGGCTCGAGGATGCGATGCGCGCGTCGCGGGCGCAGCAGACGCAGGGCATCGGCACGATCTTCACCAAGCTGGGTGAGAACGTCACGAAGCTCGAAGAAGCCGACGCCGTGGCTGAGCATTACCTCGACGTCCTGGATCAGGTGCACGGCGCCGGACTGCGCGCGCAGATCTCCGTCAAGCCGACGCAGCTGGGTCTCGATCTCGACAAGGAGATCTGTTTCCGGCACCTGGCGAGTCTCGTCGACCGGGCGGGGCAGCGCGACAATTTCATCTGGATCGACATGGAGAGCACGCCGTACGTCGATCCCACGATCGATCTGTTCCGCCGGGTGCGCGCGCGATCGCCCCGGGTCGGGATCGCGCTGCAGGCGTACCTCTACCGGACCGAGAAGGACGTCGAGGCCTTGTTGCCGCTCGGGTCCGCCATTCGGCTGGTCAAGGGCGCGTACCTCGAGTCGCCTTCGGTGGCGTTCCCGAAGAAGGCGGACGTCGACGAGAACTTCTACAAGCTGTCGTGCCGTCTGCTGGGCGAGGACGCGCAGCGCGCCGGCGGGCTTCTGCACATCGCCACGCACGACCCACGGCTGGCGGACCGTTTGGCGACATATATAGATGATAGGAACGTGCCGAAGGCAACTTACGAATACGCCATGCTTTACGGCATTCAGCGTCCGTTGCAGCAGCGTCTCGTGACGTCTGGACGGCCGTTGCGCGTGCTGATTGCGTATGGCGACTACTGGTTTCCGTGGTACATGCGACGCCTGGCCGAACGGCCGGCAAATGTGTGGTTCGTGGTGAAGAATCTGTTGGGATGAACATGAAAACACTCATTCGCGGCGCATTCGTGGCCGCGTTCATTGCTGGAGGCTTCGGAGCCGTCGGCCTGGCGCAACGGCGCGGCGGTGGCGCAGCCCCTGACGGCCTGGCCTTCCGCTTCGTCGGTCCGATCGTCGGCAACCGCGTCGCGTCAATCGCCGGCGTGCCCGGCGATCCCTCGATCTATTACGCGGGCGCGGCATCCGGCGGCGTCTGGAAGACGACCGACGGCGGCGGACGCTGGAACCCCGTGTCGGACATGTTGCCCGTCGCGGCGATCGGCGCGCTCGCCGTCGCGCCGTCCGATCCCAGCGTCGTCTGGGCCGGCACCGGAGAAGCGTGGGCGATTCGCGACAGCGACGTGATCGGCGACGGCATCTACAAGTCCGTCGACGCCGGCAAGACCTGGACCCACATGGGCCTCGATGAGACGGGCCGCATCGGCCGGATTCTCGTCCACCCGACGAACCCGGACATCGCGTTTGCGTGCGCGATCGGCCGCATCACTGGCCCTCAGCAGGAGCGCGGCGTGTTTCGCACCACCGACGGCGGCCAGCATTGGGACCGCGTGTTGTTCGTGGACGAGAACACGGGCTGCTCCGGCCTGTCGATGGACATGAAGAATCCGCGCACGATGTACGCGGGCACGTGGCAGGTCGAGATGCATCCATGGGCCGAGTTGAGCGGCGGGCCGGGCAGCGGCATCTACGTGTCGCATGACGGCGGCGCGAAGTGGACGCGCATCGAGGCCCAGGGGCTGCCGCGGTCGCCGCTCGGCAAGATCGACGTGGCGGTCGCGCCGACGGATTCGAATCGCGTCTACGCGTTGATTCAGACCAAGGATCAAGGCTCGGTCTGGCGATCGGACGATGGCGGCGGGTCATGGCGCGTGGTGAACTGGCAGCGCGGGTTGGTCGGCCGCGCGGGGTACTACATCCGTATCGAAGTCTCGCCGGCCAACGAGGACGAAGTGCTCGTCTCGAACAGCTCGTTCTGGCAGTCGACGGACGGCGGCCGTACGTTCGAAGAACGGAACTGGGGCGGCGACAATCACGACATCTGGTGGGATCCGAAGAACGCCGATCGTTTCGTCATCACGCACGACGCCGGCCTCAGCATCACGGAGCAGCATGGCCGGAGCATCCAGCGCGTCACTCTGCCGATCGGACAGATGTACCACGTCACCGTCGACAACCAGGTGCCGTACAACGTGTACAGCAACATGCAGGACGACGGCACGATGCGCGGACCGGCGAACGCCGCGGAGGGCGCCGGCGCGGGCTACAACGGCAATGGCAACGTCTGGGATCACGGCGTGGGCGGCTGCGAGTCGGGTCACACGATGCCCGATCCGTCGGATCCGAACATCGTCTGGTCGACGTATTACGGCAACAAGGTCACGCGGTACGATGCGCGCACGAAGAGCCCGCGTTCGGTCGCACCGTACCTGATTACGCTCGACGCGCCGCCGACCGAGTCCAAGTACCGCTGCCATTGGACGGCGCCGCTCGCGATCGATCCCTTCGACCACAACAACGTCTATTACGGCTGCAACGTCATCTTCCACACGAACAACGGCGGGCAGAGCTGGAAGATCATCAGCGCCGATCTTTCGTCGCAGGACGCGAGCAAGATCATGCCGTCCGGGGGCATCGTCGGCGACAACCTGGGGCAGTTCGCTCCCGAAGTCATCTTCGCGATCGCCACCTCGGAAGTGGAGAAGGGTCTGATCTGGGCCGGGACCAACGACGGCAAGATCTGGTACACGCGTGACGGCGGCGCGAAATGGAACGACGTTTCGAAGAACGTCACGGGCATGCCGGCGTGGGGCGTGGTGTCGAAGATCGAGCCGTCGCACTTCAACGGCGGCACGGCGTACGTCGCCGTCGACAATCACCTGATGGACAGCCGCGAGCCGTACATCTTCAAGACGACGGATTACGGCGCGACGTGGAAGCGCGTGAACGGCGATCTGCCGAACAACCATCCGCTGTCGTACGTGAAGGCGGTCGCCGAAAACCCGAACAAAGCCGGCTTCCTCGCCGCCGGCACGGGTCACGCGTTCTACTACTCGACAGACGATGGCGCGCACTGGACGGAGATTTCCGCGGGACTTCCGCGCGCGCCTGTCAGCTGGGTGGTGTTCCAGAAGGCGTTCCACGACATCGTGGTCTCCACGTACGGCCGCGGCCTCTACGTGCTCGACGACATCACGCCGCTCGAGCAGACCACGCCGTCCACCACCGACGCGGCGACCCATCTGTTCACACCGCGCGCCACCTATCGCTGGAGCCAGCGCGGACGCGCCTACATCAACTACTCAGTGAAAGCGGCGCCACGCAACGCGCAGCTCGAGGTGCTGGATCCAGAGGGAAAGGTAGTCCGCTCGCTGCGGACAACGCCGCGCCCCGGCCTGAACCGCGTCGCGTGGGATCTGCGGTACGACGCGCCGCGTCTCGTGGCGCTGCGGACGACCCCGGCGGACAACCCGCACATCTGGGAGGAGCCGCGCTTCCGCGGACAGGACACCCGGCCCGTGACGCACTGGGGCCTCGAACCTGCGCAGGTGGGCCCAATTGTCGTGCCGGGAAAGTACACGGTCAAGCTGACGGTCGACGGGCAGTCGTACACACAGCCGATCGAGATATTGAGGGATCCGAAAGTCGCGGCGTCCCAGCCGGACCTCGACCTGTCGGTCAAACTGCAACTCCGGCTGCGCGACGACATCACGGCTGCGGCAGACATGATTAACGCGATCGAAGTCATGCGGAAGCAACTCGAGGATGTCCAGAAGGCCTATCGCAACGATGCGAGCAAGGCGGCGTTGCTCGCTCAGGTCACGGCAATGGACAAGAAGCTGTACGATGTCGAAACGAAGTTGCTCGAACCGGCGCAGATGACGAGTGACGACAAGTATTTCCAGCAGGCCTACCGCGTTTACATGAACCTGATCTGGCTGAACGGGGAAGTCGGCCCGGGCGCGGGCGATGTCGCCGGCGGCGCAGACTTCCCGCCCACCGACACCTCCGTGAATATGATGGAAGGCATCGAGGCCGACCTGAACAAGGCCAAAAACGACTACAAAACCCTGATGGATCGCGATGTTCCGTCCTTCAATCGGGCGATCGGAAACGCGATCACGCCGTTGACCGGCGGGAAGTGACCGCCAAGGGATAAGGGCCCGATCCAAAGGGCTGAACGTCTACGGGCCTGGCCTGGCGGCGAAATCGGAACAAGCGGAGACAATTCGCTTGATTCCTTAATCACCTCCCCTTACCCTCTCTTCCCAATATCGACCACTGTTTGTTCTTGCAAGACCTGTTGGCGAGGCGCAGGCCTCTGGGAGGGTGTATGAGTCGTGTGGTTCGACGGATAGGAGCACTTCTGTGCCTCCTGCTGCTGGTGGGGGCCGTCCCCGCGATGGCGCAGGTCAGCACCGGTGAAATTTTCGGCAAAGCGGCTGACGGCACCGGCGCGGTGCTGCCCGGCGTCACGGTCACGTTGAGCGGTCCGTCGCTCATCACGCCGATGGTGGCCGTCAGCTCCGAGACAGGTGCCTACCGGTTCCCGCGCATCCCGATTGGCACGTACCAGGTGGCGTTCGAGCTCACGGGCTTCAAGAAGTACGTGCGCGCGGACATCATCATCCAGGCGGGCTTCAACGCCGAGGTGAACGCGAAGCTCGAAATCTCGACTGTCCAGGAGACGGTCACGGTCACCGGTGAGAGCCCCGTGGTCGACACGAAGTCGACGACGATGGCCTCGAGCTTCAACCGCGAGATGCTCGAGAAGATCCCGAACGCGCGCGACCCGTGGGTCATCATCGAACAGACGCCCGGCATGGTCATGAGCGGCGTCAACGTCGGCGGCAACCTCTCGGGCCAGCAGACGCAGTTCAACGCGATGGGCAGCGGCACGAACCAGCAGTGGAACATCAACGGGGCGGTCGTCAGCGACATCGCGTCGGGCAACTCGTCGCCGACCTACTACGACTTCGACTCGTTCGAAGAGATTCAGGTCACGACCGCCGGCGCCGACGCGTCGCAGCAGGGCGCGGGCGTCCAGATCAACTTCATCACGAAGTCCGGCAGCAACAACCTCACCGGATTCGGGCGCTTCTACAACACGAACGACAAGTGCTTCGGCGAGTTCGGCAGCTGCCAGTCGCTGAACGTCACCGACGACCTGCGGAAGCAGAACGTCGGCGGCGGCAACCCGATCCAGAACATCCGCGACATGGGCGCGCAGCTGGGCGGGCCGATCATGAAGAACAAGGCGTGGTTCTGGGGCGCGATGTCGCGCCAGGACGTACGCGTGGGTGTCCTCGGCTTCTACGACCAGACGAACACGAGCTGCGCCGGGCTGATCGCGACGCCGAACGCCGCGAGCGCGACCAACGCCGACGGGTCGTTCAAGTACGGACTGCAGGACATCAAGAACTGTCTGTTCGGCGACTTGACGACGCTGAAGAACTACAACGGCCGGCTCCAGTACCAGGAATCGACGGCGCACCAGACGGAGTTCTCGTACACGTATGGCGACAAGACTCGAACGTCGCGCAGTTGCGACGCATTCCACCCGCTCATCACCTGCTCGAAGCAGACGGGCCCATCGATCTTCTACACTCCGTCGCACCGCTGGATCGTCAGCAACAACCTGACGGTCATCGGCCAGTACACGCACATCACCGAAGACTGGTTCCTCGGGTTCGAGGATCCTTCGCTGGCGGACGTGCAGGCGATCACCTGGGTGGATACGACGTACTGGGATCGCAGCAAAGCGAGCCCGTCGTACCACACGATTCGGCCCCAGGATGACGGCCGCGCCGACGGCAACTACTTCAAGTCGAACTGGCTCGGCGCTGACCATTCGGTGAAGTTCGGGTTCGCGTTCCGGCGGTCGCCGGTCGAGTCGCTCAGCACGGTGGGCGGCGGCGCGATTGCGCGGTATCGCGGCCAGTACCAGTTCGCTCCGGGCCAGATGATCACCACGCTCGATACGACTGCCGCCAATTTCGCGCAGGGCACCGACGCGTGCACGATCAACGGCGTCACCTACGCCGCGAACACGCCGACGGGCTGCAACGAGGCCGACATTCAGCGCGACGCCGACTATGCCTACACGCTGTATCAGCGCGACCTTTACATCCAGGACTCGATCAAGAAGGGCCGCGCGACCATCAACGTCGGTCTTCGGTACGACCACCAGCACGACATCGCAACGCCTGGCGTCGTCCCGGCCAACCGGATCCTCGCAGCGCAGCTGCCGGCGATCAACTTCCCGGGCGCGGATTCGGGCGTGCGTTATAACAACTGGTCGCCGCGCATCGGCTTGACGTACGACCTCAGCGGCACGGGCAAGAGCGTATTCAAGGCCAGCTACAACCGGTACTACGGGATCGGCGTCTTCACCGCGGCGGCGCTCGAGCCGACCGGCACGACGACGACGCTCCGCTTCCCGTGGAAGGACCTGAACGGCGACAAGGTCGTCCAGGCGAACGAGATGCAGATCTTCAAGGCCGACGGCAGGACGCTGAATCTGTTGAACAGCCCGGCCGGCTACGATCCGAACAACCCGGGTTCGCCGGTCACGACGTCGATCGTCGATCCCAACATGACGAACGACGTGACCAACGAATTCATCATCGGGCTCGATCACGAGTTGATGACCAACTTCGGCGTCGGCGCGATGTACATCTACCGCAAGTACAGCAACTTCTGCGGCAGCGCATCGCAGCAGTGCGTCGGCAGCGCGGTCCGTTATCTCGACAGCACCAATCTGTATTTGTCGGGGGGACCGCAGACGTTCACGGCTGCCTGCGGCAACTCACTGTGCAGCCAGGCGAGCTATTCGGGGACGTACTACAACATCAGCCGGGCGCAGAACTCCAACACGATTCAGGAGAACATCGGCCAGTACCGGACCTACTCCGGCATCGAGCTGACGGCCCGCAAGCGACTGAGCCATCGTTGGATGCTGACGGGCAGCTACGTGTACAACAACGAGAAGCTGTACACGCCGCTCGCGAGCATCGACTACCTCGATCCCACCAACCACCAGCCGACCGAGCTCATCAGCGGCTACGAGGACGGCTCGAGGAATGTCCCGCACATCGTGAAGATTTCGGGACTCGTGCAGCTGCCGTACGACATCAACGCGTCGGCGAACTTCAATGGCCACTCGAACGCCGGCTTCACGCCGACGCTTGTGACCGGCACCCGGGCCAACGGCATTGGAACCGCCACGATCGATCTCACCCCGGTCAACACGCTCCGGCTGCCGTCGGTACAGACCCTCGACCTGAACTTCGACAAGTCGATCCGTCTCGGCGGTCCGCGCCGCATCACGCTGAACATGTCGATCTTCAACATCACCAACAGCAACACGGTGCTGGCGCAGACGGCCCGCCAGAACACCTCGACGGCCAACTTCGTGACGACCATCGTCGGCCCGCGCGTCATCCGGTTCGGCGCGCGCGTCAACTTCTAACGATCGGGTTCAGGGTACCGGGTTCAAGGTACCGGGTTCTTGGTTCGGGGCCGGGCGTCATGCCCGGCCCCGTTTTTTGTGTGCAGTCGCCGATGGGATATCCTGAAGGCGCGTTTCTCTTCATCATCCATCACATCCTGATTCGTATCGCGAGGCCTGCATGACTACCCCGCTCCGTGTCGTAGCGACGAGCACCCTCGTTCTGATTCTCACGGCGCCGCTGGCTTTTGCCCAGCGCGGCGGCAGCGGGATGCGGGCCGGCGACTCCTTCAAAGAGAAGAAGGTCGCCGAATGGCGGGGCAACGCCCAGATCTCCGGCAAGATCACAGACGAGGCCGGCAAGGGCATCAACGAAGCCAGAGTCACGTTCATCTTCGTGAAGTCCGGCGACGGGTTCTTCGCGACGACGAAGAAGAGCGGAGATTTCTCGGCGAAGGACATCAAGGCGGGCGAGTGGCGCGTGCAGATTGATGCGCCGAACTTCATCACGGTGCGCCAGACGCTGACGATCGCCGACAGCAAGAACCCGCCCCTCGCTGTGCAGTTGAAGCGCGACAACAGCCCCGAGTTGATTGCGAAGGCCGAAGGGCTGTTCAAGGAAGGCAAGAACGCCGAGGCCCGCGCGGAGTACATGACCGTCCTCGCCGCGCACCCCGAGCTGACGGGCATCAACCGCGCGATCGCATTCACGTACGGCCGCGAGAAGAACCATCCGGAAGCGCTGAAGTATCTCGACCTCGCTCTGGCGTCTAACCCGGACGACACGACGCTCCTGCAACTGGCCGCTGCGAGCGCGATGGAAACCGGCGAATACCCCAGGGCGATGAAGTATCTCGCGGCGATCGACGTGGCGGCGCTTCCCGATCCCGACGCGCTGCTCAACGCCGCGCTCAACCTGCTGAATCGACGGCGACCCGCGGACGGAACGACGCTGTTGAGGCGCGTCATCGAGCGTTTCCCGGACGCCGCCGACGCGTATTTCTACCGCGCGTTCGCGAGCCTGCAGCTGAACAAGCCGGCCGACGCGAAACCAGATCTGGAGAAGTACCTGGCGCTGGCGCCCTCGGGGCCCCAAGCCGCCAAGGCGAAGGAATTGCTAGATTCGATCAAGTAAGGAGGTCGCGATGCGACGCCGTCTCGCCTGGTCCGTTGCGGCAGCGGCGGTCGGTTTCCTGCTGGCGGGTTCCCTGCGCGCGCAGGACAACTATCAGGCCAGCGATCCGAACGTGGACAATATCGTTCGGTACGCGCGCATGGCCGTCGGCGGCGGAGCCGTGTCGAAGCTCAAGGCGCTCGAATTCAAGGGCAAATCGAAAGTCGAGATGAACGGCTTTCTCATCGACTGTACGGTCGACATCAAGATCCTGCTGCCCGAGCACTATCTCCGCGTCGATGCGACGCCCACCGATGCCAAGCTCGCCGGGTACGCGGGCAAGCAAGACGGTCCTGAGTGCGATTCGGTCCGGTGCGAATCTATCCCTTCCCCCCGACAACCTGGCCCGCAAAGCTCGTCTATCCAGCCAGCCCGTCGGAAGAAACGATGACGTTCACGGACCGTCGGGAGGTGAGCGGACTCAAGGTTCCGTTTCACGTGATGACGACCGCGGGCGGCCGGACGATCGACGATCTGATGTTCGCTCAGGTGCTGGTGAATCCCGAGATCGGCAAGGGCGATTTCAAGCGCTGATCGCGATAGAATGACGTCTGAAAGGAGACGCCTGTGAGTGTGAGACACGATCGGGAATCTGAGGATTTGAGAAATGTGAGGATGTGAGGAAGTAAGAGCCACGCGCACAGTCGCACGGCTTTTCACACCGCCCGCATCAGCACTTCTTTTCAAATCCTCACATCCTCAAGTCCTCAGTTCCTCAAATTGAATTTCCTTAAGGAGCTACCCGTGTCTACATTGACGCGTTTGGGATGGGGTCCGTTTTTTGACGAGCAGGTCCGCGCGCGTGGCGCGAGTGAATTGAAGTTCGCACGGGTCATGGAAGAACAACGCGGGCTATACAGCATCGCTGGTGACGCAGACGGTTGGGCAGAGGTCGGCGGACGGTTTCGGCACGACGCGGCGACGGCTGCCGATTTTCCCGCGGTCGGAGACTGGGTCGGCGTCCGGGTACAGGGTTCAGGGTTCAGAGTTCAGAGTGCTGACAGGGCTCAGGGGCCTGAATCACGCCATGTGATTGACGTCGTGCTCAACCGTCGCAGCGTGCTGTCCCGCGCGGCGGCCGGCGATCGCGTGGAACAGCAGGTGATGGCAGCAAACGTCGATACGGTCTTCCTGGTCAGCGCGCTCACGCAGGAACTGAACCCCCGGCGCATCGAGCGGTACCTGACGCTGGTCTGGGATGCCGGCGCGGTTCCGGTGGTGCTGCTGAACAAGACTGATCTGTCGCCGGACCCGACGGCTGCCTGCGAGTCACTTCGCGCACGGCTTCCGCTGATCGATGTCGTCCCGGTGAGCGCGCTCGAGGGCGCGAATATGGACGCGCTCGCGCCGTACCTCCGCCCGGCACAGACGATCGCGCTGCTCGGGTCGTCCGGCGTCGGCAAGTCGACCCTGGTCAATCGGCTGCTCGGCCGAGACGCCTTCCGCGTCGGCGCGGCGCGCGAGTCCGACGGGAAGGGACGTCACACCACGACGTCGCGGCAGCTCGTGGAATTGCCGGGAGGCGCGCTCCTGATCGACACGCCTGGCATGCGCGAGCTACAGCTGTGGAGCGACGAGTCCGCAGTCGACAAGACATTCGACGACATCACGGCGCTCGCGGCGGGCTGCCGGTTCGCCGATTGCGCGCACGGCGGCGAGCCGGGCTGCGCCGTGGCGGCAGCGGTCATCGCGGGCACGCTCGACGCCGATCGCCTGGCGAGCTATCAGCGCCTGGCGCGCGAGGTGGCGTTCGAAGATCGCAAGCACGACAAGGCCGCGGCCGCGGAGCACAAGCGGCAGTGGAAGGCGCTGCACAAGGCGCAGAAGGCGATGTACAAAACGCGCGAGCGACTAGAATAGTCAGCCATGCGCGTGGCTGCGATTGTCCTGTTGATTCTCGGCGCTATAGTTCCGCAGGATTCAACCCGCGAATTCCGCGTGAGGCTCGAGACGACCAAGGGGCCGATCGTCATCGCCGTGCACCGCGACTGGGCGCCGCGCGGGGCCGATCGGTTCCGCGAGCTCGTGACTGCGGGCTACTACGCCGACAACCGGTTCTTCCGCGTCGTGAAGGGCCAGTGGGCGCAGTTCGGTATCAACGGCGATCCCAAGATCGCGGCGCAATGGCGTGGGAAGACGATTCCCGATGACCCGCGCGTGCAATCAAACGTGCGCGGCCGGGTCGCGTTCGCATTCAAGGATCCCAATGGCCGGACGACGCAGGTGTACATCGCGCTAAAAGACCTGTCGGATCCACAGGACGCGCAGGAGTTTACGCCTTTCGGCGAAGTCGTCGACGGCATGCAGGTCGCCGACGCACTCAACAGCGAGTACGGCGAAACCGCCGGCGGAGGCATTCGCGCGGGTAAGCAGGAGCCAGTGTTCGCCGGCGGGAATGCCTATCTCGACCGTGAGTTCCCGCGGCTCGATCGGCTCGTGAAAGCCATGGTGGTGAGATGAACCTCCAGGATCTGCGGACGCTGGTCGACTACCATTACTGGGCGCGTGACCGGCTGCTCGACGCGCTCGATCCGCTCGCGCCCGAACAGTTCAACCGCGATCTCGGCAGCAGCTTCAAATCGATCCGTGAAACCGTCGTCCACATCTACGCGGCCGAGTGGGCCTGGCACGCGCGATGGATCGGACAGTCGCCGACGGCGCTCATGACGGGCGACGCGTTCCCGGACATCGTCGCCGTGCGGCGCGCGTGGATCGAGCACGAGGCGACGATGCGCGCGTTCCTCGAGAGTCTCGGCGAAGCGGGCGTCGCGCGCGTGTTCGAGTACAAACTGCTCAGCGGCCAGGTGGGCTCGTCGCCGTTCTGGCAGATGCTGCAGCACGTCGTGAACCACTCCAGCTACCATCGGGGACAAGTGACGACGATGCTGCGGCAGCTGGGCGCGTCGCCGGCGAAGTCGATGGACATGATTGCGTACTATCGATCGAAGGGGTAAGGGCTGAAGGTGGAGGGCTGGGAGGTGCGTCATGTATCGCGTCTTGCTGATGAGCATCGCTCTTGCCGTCACGTGCGCCTGTGCAACGCACGCGACGTCGTCGACGGCCGCCGTCGTCGCGCTCGATATGCCGCAACTCGTTGCGCCGCCGGAAGGCGCGGTGTTGACGTTTTTTCCCCGCACGATCGACTTCGAGTGGAAGGCCGTTCCTGGAGCAGTGAGGTATGGGATCCAGGTGGACTGTTATCACTGTTGCGCCGTCGACCAATGGTGCTCGGAGGCGAACCCGCGCGTGATGCCGCGGCACGAAGTGACCGCCACGAGGTTCACTACGGAGTTCCCCGGCAGCCAGCCCGGGCGGTGGCGCGTGTGGGCGATCGACAGCAGCGGACAGCCAGGTCCACGGACGTCGTGGCGCGAGTTTACGTTCTATCAGCAGAGTCGGCCGGCGCAAGCGCCGCCGAGCTTTCAGGATCCCGCCACTGGTCAGATGGTCAGCGGTCCCGGCGTTGCTGGTCCGCGTGCCGTCTATTCGCCGAGCGCCAGCTATCCGCAGGCGGCGCTCAAGGACCGCATCACCGGCGAAGTGACGCTGTCGGCGGTCGTCGACGAGAACGGCCGCGTGCAGACCGTCTCGGTGAGGCGATCCCTTCGCGCGGATCTGGACGACAGTGCGATGGCCACGCTGAAAACGTGGCGGTTCGAACCCGCCCGCAAGGACGGCCGCGCCATGGCGGCGCGGATCGACGTCACGATGACCTTCAACCTGAAATGACCCGGCCGCCCGGCGCGCGCTGAGCACGAGTTGGCCACTTTCCGCATCTTCACGCTCACGTTGTTCGTTGTCGCCGCGGCGGCGGTGCTGGCCTTTGGCTGGCAGGGCGGAGAGCCCTGGACGGCAGCCGCGTTCGTCGTCTTCTTTTCCTCCCGCGTCGCGCGGTCGGTTGTCAAGCATCCGTTGAACGGCGTGCGGGACGCACAGCCGACGCGCCACGCCAGGCGCTTCGTGCTCGTGACGGCGGCCGGCTGGCTGGGTTCGGGCGCGCTGGCGGCGATCGCGGCGCTGGCGGGGGAAGGCCAGGAATGGTGGTACGTCGCGCCGTGCTTCGTCGTGTTCGGCGTGCTGAATCTGCTGCTGCTCTCCTCCGCCCGTCCCCAGGCTCAGTAAGGGATCCAGACGGCCATCTCGCCCTTGCCGCGATTGTTCCACGCGAAGTAGGGAACGGCGACCTTGCCGCCTCCGGTGATGACTTCGACGCCGCCCAGCAGCTTCTGATCGAAGTGGTGCTGGAGGTCGGTCCTTAGCGGCAGCGTGAGGTTCGCGACCGCGCCTCCGTTGTCGACACCTTCCACGCAGTAGATCATGGGTCCGCGCTGAATCGCGGCCTTCCCCCGATCCTCGGCCACACGATCGTCGGCGACGACGCGCTCGATCGGCATCGGCAGATCGAGCTGCACGATATCGCCCTTCTGCCAGCGCCGTTGAATGCGGGCGAAGCCCTTTTCAGGTGCAACGGCCATGGTCTGACCGTTGACTCGTAGCGTGGGTCTCCCGGGCCCGCGCGCGCCTGCGAATCTGTAGAGTCCACCCGGCGACGGATCGCCGCGCGACCAGCCGGGAATGCGGACTGCGAGAGAGAACTCCGCCGGCCGATCGGGATCGACGTGGATCGCGATCCTCCCCTCCCACGGATAGTTCGTTTCCTGCGCGATCCGCGCGTGTGTTCCGCGCACGTCGATCGATGCGCGGCTGCCCACGAACAGGTTCACGAATACGTCGCGATCGCGCTGCGCGTAGATCAAGCCGGGCAATTCGCCCATCAGCCGTGCGAGATTGGCGGGGCAGCACGAGACGTCGAAATACGCGGCCCGCTCGACGCGGCCGTTCGAGACGAGCGGGTTCTGGTAGAAGAACGCGTCGCCCGACAGCGAGACGCCGGAGAGATAGCCGTTGTAGAGCGTCCGTTCGAAGGTGTCGTAATACGCTGCGTCGCCCTCGCGCAGGAACATGCGGTGATACCAGAGCATTCCGCCGATCGACGCGCACGTTTCCGCGTAGGCGCGGTTCGGCAGGACGTAGTCGTCGCCGAACGCTTCGGTGCCGCCCACGGCCCCGAGCCCGCCCGTCAGGTAGATCTTCTTCGAGACCACATCGCGCCACAGCGCATCGACCGTGCGGCCGAGCGCGTCGTTCTGCGTGAGCACGGCGGCGTCCGTCATGCCCGCATAGAGATACGTCGCACGCACGGCGTGGCCGACGGCCTCCGTCTGTTCGACGACCGGCTTGTGATCCTGACGGTAGGCGAGATCGTTGTACATCCGGAACGGATCGCCGACCGGAAACTCGTGCAGCGGCGGATTGTGCGGGCGGCCGCGCTGCTCCAGGAAGAACGCTGCTTCGTCCAGATACTTCCTGTCGCCGGTCACCCGGAACAGCTTCACGAGCGCGAGCTCGATCTCTTCGTGCCCCGGCACATCGCGCCGCCGCGTGGGGCCGAACGTCCGGCAGACGAGGTCAGCGCTCTTGAGCGCGATGTTCAGGAGCGATCGTTTGCCGGTCGCCTGAAAGTGCGCGACGGCCGCCTCGTAAAGATGGCCCTGGTTGTACAACTCGTGACTGGTGTGCAGCCATGCCCAGCGCTCGGGTCCCACGCCAGGCGCGGGGTTCTTCGGGTCGGCGGTCCGCGCCGCGTACAGATAGCCGTCCGGCTCCTGAGCGGCAGCGAGAATGGCGACCAGGTCGTCGATCTTCTTGTCGAGCGCCGGATCGGGATGAACGGCGAGCGCGTATGACGCGGCTTCGATGATCTTGTACGTGTCCGTGTCGTCGTAGCGATGCCCCTTGTAGGGACCTTCGACCGTGTGGGCGGCCTTCAGGAAATTCTCGACCCGGCCTGTCAACTCGTTCTGGCGGAGGATGTGGGGAATGGTGACGGTGCGATTGATCTCCAGTCGCGGCCGCCAGAAGTTGTCCGTGAGCGTGACGGCCGTGAGTGGGACGGCGCGGATGGAATAGTCCGAGAGCTGCTGGGGCTGGTAGGGCTGGAGAGGCATGAAGGGAAGAGCCGCCGCGACAACGATGACGACGGTCCTCATTGCTGTTCCGTCGCCGGCCGCTTGCCGATCCGTTCCAGCTTGGTCAGGTCGTACTTCTCGCCCGGGCCCATGAAGAAGTACTTCTTCTTCCCGCCGTTGCGCTCCTGCGCGGCCTTCACGACGCGCCCGTCGTGAATCGCAATCTTGCTCGCGCCGATGACCTCGAACTGCTGGCCCTGGACGACGATCGCCGTGCTCTCGTCAAGGCCGATGCCAAGCACGTCCGGATGCTTCTCGACGACCTCTTCGAGATCGTCCTGGCGATTGCGGGTCAGCATGTGCTGGTCGATCGCGACGCCCTTGATGAGGCCGAAGCCCTCCTCGTACCCGGGCGCCATCATGATGAAGTTGTTCTCGACGGCGCCGCGCACCATGTACGACGCGATGATCGACGCGCCGGCCGAGGACCCCGCGACCACGCCGCCGCGCTCGAGCACGCGCTCGATCTCACGCTGCGTCCGCGTGTTCAGGTACGAATCCACGAGTCGCCACTGGCGGCCGCCGACGAACCAGACCGCCTTCGCCGTCGTGATGGGCCGCACGAAATCCTCTGAGTCCGCCACCTTCCGGTCTTTCGTGTGAAGGAGGGTGATGTTCGTCACGCCGAAATCCTTGAACATCTTCAGCCCTGACCAGTCGGCCGGATAGTCATCCGCGCCGCTCGCCGTCGGGATGACGACGAGGGGCGCATCCTTGCCGCCGGCCAGGTCAAAGAGCCGCCCGAGGATCTCCGGGCCGACCTTTCCGCCCCCGACGATCACGAGCGCGCCCCGCTCGGGACCTTTGACGACCGGATCGGCCGCGATCGCGGCTGCGGCGGTGGACATGAGGAGCAGGACGAGAAGGCGCTTCATCATGAGTGGCTCCTGCGCACGCTGAATCCCGAATCGATGATTGTCACTCCTCGTCAGGCGGACCTCCGCCTGACGTCGCGACGTCCTCCTGCTTGACGCGATCGACGTTGAATTTCGCGGCACTGGCGATGATCTTGTCGAGCGTCTCATCGAAGTCGAACGACGTCGCTTTCGAGAAGCGCGTGTAGTTGACGCGCGAGACGACGAACGATCGCAGGTAGGGACTGGTCAGCCCGCGCGCCTTCAATTTCTCGACCGCCGCGGTCACCGCATCGTCGAGCTTCAGGATCTTCTTCGCGCGGCGCTCCCGCTCCTTGATCGCTTTGCCGATCGGATGGTCGAGGAATTCGTCCACGCGGCGCAGGATGGACTGGTACGCGCCGCCGCTCAGACGCGGCCGTTCCTCGTAGCACACGCCGAGCGTCAGAAAGGCCGGCTGGTCGAATTCGAAGCCGAACGACGACTCATTCTCGGCGGCGCTGCCGGAGCGCTTGCCGAGCGCCCGCGCCATCCGGATCGTTTCGAGCGATTTCTCGCGGAGGTTGTGCGCCTTTTCCGTGTTGAGGGCGAGGATCTTGAACGCCACATCGGGATCCGGCACCAGCAGCGCGACGATCGTGCGGACGCCGAGCTTCTTGAGCGCCTGCAGGCGGTGGTTGCCGTTCGGCGTCCAATAGCGATCCTCGTGACGGATCGCGATGATCGGATCGAGGAAGATGCCAATCTTCTCGACGACGCCCATCAGCCGCTTGACGTGCGTGTCCGATGGATCGCGCTGATAGGGGGTTGGCTCCACGCGGTCGACCGGCAGGGCCGCGAGCAGCAGCGGCGTGCCGCCAAACGGATCGTGGTACCGTCCGAGGACCGCGCCGCCGTCGCCGTCGACCTGCGCCGCGAGGCCATCGAGTTCAGGGCTCGCGGCGTTTCGAGTTTCCGCCGCCGTGAGACCGATGGACCCGGCCGCGACCTTCTTCCGCCGGACGGCTTTCTTCTTCGGCGGCATTTCTACACGCCTGCCGTCCTGCACTCCTGCCGTCCCGCCATTACTTTCTCGCCGCCGGCGTGAGCATCGTCTCGACGCGCTTGCCCTGGCGCGTGTAGACCAGCTTGGCGGGCTGACCGATCTTCAGCAGGTCGAGCGCGTACATGTAATCGTAGATATTCGTGATCGTTTGTCCGGCGATCTCGACGATGATGTCGCCCTTCAGCAAGCCGGCCTGTTCCGCCGGTCCGCCGCCGATGACGCCGCTCAGCAGCAGGCCCTTCACGTCAGTGGAATAGTCCGGGATGGTGCCGGTGAAGATGCGCGTGCCGGCACGGCCGCCGCCGGGCTGCACCTGCTGTTCGACTTTGGTGAACTGCGGCGCGTCGACCGTGTCCTCGAGCCGTCGCACGATCGCGGCCGCGAAGTCCGCTACGCGATCGAGATCCTCGTAGTCGATCTTGTCCGCCGTGTCCGACGGCTTGTGGTAGTCGGCGTGCGTGCCTGTGAAGAAGCTCAGGCACGGCACGCTCGACGAGTTGAACGTGGAGACGTCGGTCGGCTGGTACGGATCGGTCTGCAGCAGGAGATCGAAGCCGGCGGCGATGTTGGCCTGTTCGATCAGCTTCGCCCATGCCGGGCTCGTGCCCGTGGCCTGGACCGTCAGCTTGTTGTCCTGCATCCGGCCCACCATGTCGAAGTTGAGATACGCGGCGAGCGAATCGAGCGGCAGCGGCGGCGCCGCGGCGAACGCGGCCGATCCAATCAGCCCGAGCTCTTCGCCGGACCAGAAGCCGACCAGCACGTTGCGGCGCCTCGGCTGCTTCGCAAGCGTGGCGGCGATATCCAGGACCGCCGAGGAGCCCGACGCGTTGTCGTCGGCGCCGAAATGGATCTTGTTCGCGTCCGCCTTGTCGGCGAGCGTATTGCCGGCCTCGCCGTGTCCGAGATGATCGTAGTGGGCGCCGATCGCGACCCAGGGCCTGGCCAGCGTGGTCACCGGCACCGTCGCGGGCAGGTACCCCACGACGTTGTTGCCCGTCCGCTTTTCGCGAACGACGGCGGCGTGCACGCGAGCGGTGACGCCGGGCAGTTCGAATCCGGCGACGTGCGGGTTGGCGGAGTCGAGCGACTTCTGCGACTCTTCGAGCGTCTTGCCCGTGCCGGCGAACAGCGCCTGACCGACGGCGCCAGTGACGCTGACGGCGACGATGCCGGAACCGGCCAGCGCCGTGTCGAACGTCATCGGCGCCAGCTCGCCGGCGTTCGGCGAGCGCGGACCGGTGACGACCACCATCGCCTTCGCGCCATGCTGTCGCGCCGCCATCGCCTTGAACCGAAGGTCGGCGTACCGCGAGAGGATGCCGCGCGTCTTCTGATCGGCGTCCTCGGGAAAGTACCGCAGCACGAGGACGACCTTGTCCTTCACGTCGAGCGTCGCGTAACTGTCGTACCCGAAATCCTGGCTCTCAGGGACGACGATGCCGTAACCCGCGAACACGACGGGGCCGGTGACGTCACCGTTGTCCGAAAAGGACAGCGCGCGCGCGCCGCCGGGCATCTCCCGCGCCAGCGCGATCGTCGAGCCGCCGTCTTTCGTGCCCGCAGTGAATTCAAACGGCAACCGGTAGTCCTTCTGGCCGGGCAGCGGCTTGGCGCCCATCTTCCGCAATTCCGCGATGAGGTAGTCGCTGGCGAGACGCTCGCCGTTCGATCCGGCGAGACGTCCTTCGAGCTTCGTGGACGCGAGCGCTTCGACGTGGCGGCGCGTCCGCGGCGCATCCACCGCCGAGAGAAAGGCGCTGGCGGCAATCGATGCGATCGCGGAGACAAGGAATGTTCGTTTCATTACTTCTTGTTCGGCTTTCTGGGAGGCGCGTTGCGAATCGCTTCGAGCGCCTTCTCATGATTCCATTGGGCGAGGAACAGCTGTCCGGCGGCGCCGCCCGAGCGGCTCGAGGTCCAGGCGAGCAACTTGCCGTCCGGCGACGGGACCGGGAGACCGTCGAATCCGTCCGAGTACGTCACGCGCACCGGCTCTTTCTTGCCTTCGGGATCCACCATGAACAGTTCGAAGTTCTCGAACCCGAGTTTGTTCGAGGCGAAGATGATGTACTGACCCGACGGGTGCATGTACGGCGCCCAGCTCATCGAGCCGAAGTCGGTGATCTGCCGCTGATCGGTGCCGTCCGGGTTCATCATCCAGACGTCAGCGATCAACCCCTTCTCGTCGAAGCGGCGCCACACGATCTTCTTGCCGTCCTGCGTGAAGAAGGGTCCGCCGTCGTAGCCGACCGCGTTGGTCAAACGCTTCTGCCCGGAGCCATCGGCGCGCATGATGTAGATCTCGGCGAAGTAGCTCGGGTCCGTTTCGAGCTGCTTCTTCTCGGGCTCTGTCAGCGTACGGTTGTAGGCGTCCCGCATCGAGGTGAAGACCAGCCATTGGCCGTCGGGAGAGTAGCTGCCTTCGGCGTCGTAGCCGCGCGCGGTCGTGAGCCGCTTCATCGCCTTGGTCTTCTCGTTGTAGGCGTAGATGTCCATCTCGGGGTCGTAGTCCCACGCGTAGCGCCGCTCCTTGCCCGACGCGCGGAAGGCGAGCTCCTCGTCCTGGTACTGTTTGGATTTGGGGTCCGCGTGCGTGGACGCGAATTCGATTTCATCGGTGCCCGGCCTGAAGAACGCGCAGGTCGTTTTGCCGAGCCCTGTCGAGACGCGCGTCGTCTCGCCGGTTCCCAGATCGAGCACATAAATCTGATAGAAGGGATTGCCGGCCTCGCGTTCGCTCTGGAAGACGAGCCGCTTGCCATCGGACGACCAGTACCCTTCTCCAGCCCGCCGACCCTCGACAGTCAGGCGGCGAACACGCGTCAGAAAATCACGTTCCTGGTAGCTGGGCGGTTGCTGGGACAAGACTGGGGCGACAAAGAGGGCGGTCACAACCGCGACGCGAAAAACGTTCATCGGGCACCTTAGTAAGAGAGGAGTGGCAGGAGGATTATCGCCGGATGGGAGGTCGTACGCTACCTGCGTCGGCGAAGGCGAGTGACGTACTTAATAGGACAATGTGTTCTACTACAGCTGATCGTGATACGGTTCGGAACACAGGACAACAAAGCCCATTATATCAATGTCTTAAGTGGAGACGGCCTGAAATCTGTCCCGAGATAGTACAGACTTCTTGCGACAACATGCTTTCTTCGAGCGGTCTGATGATCATGTAAGTCACTATTAAACAATGAGTTAAGCCAACCTGTCGAATAACGACCATTTGGCTTCTGGCTTGCTATTCCTGGGCGCATGAGTTCATCTGTCGTGCAGCGAATTCGAAGAAAAGCTGTCTGGGGATCGAGAGTGACGGTCCTCGGCTTGGCGATTGCGCTTCTTGGTTTCGCGCCCTCCGCGCTCGCCAAGACCCATCACGCCACGCCGAAGAACCAGCCGCAGAGTCGTCACCTCCGCCAGCCCGGAACCAAGAAACCCGGCGTGCCCGGAAAGAACCTGATACTGCGCAAGCTCGACGGTGAGCTCGATCGGCGCGCCAGTGTCGGCAATCCCAACGAGAAATCGAAAGTCATTGTCATGCTCCAGCCCGGCGCGCAGCTGCCGGAGGAGTTCAAGAAGTACATGCGGGGCAGCACGCTCGGCTTGCTCAACGGGCAGCCGCTCGAATTGCCCAATCGCCTGATTCGCCAGTTGGAGAAGCACCCGAACTTCTATCGCGTCGTCGAAGACCGGCCGATCAAGACGCACAACTACCGCACGTCGGTGACGGTCGGTGCGAAGACGGTGCAGGACTTCATGGGCTACACCGGATCCGGCATCGGCATCGCCGTAATCGACTCAGGAATCTCGACATGGCATGACGACCTGACCAAGGGCGGCGTGACCAAGATATTTCCGTACGGGAACCAGCGCGTGTCGAAGTTCGTGGACTTCGTGAACGGCCGCACGCTGCCCTATGACGACAACGGCCATGGCACGCACGTGGCGGGGATCATCGGCGGCAATGGCTACGACTCGCTTGGCGAAAAGACGGGTATCGCGCCGAAGGCCTCGCTGGTCTCGCTCAAGGTGCTCGACGCGAACGGCCAGGGCACGATCAGCAACATCATTGCGGCGCTGGGCTGGGTGGCGGCCAACGCGAAGACCTACAACATCCGCGTCGTCAACATGTCGGTCGGCGCGCCGATTCGCGAGTCGTACTGGACCGACCCGCTGACGCTGGCGACCAAGCGCGTCACCGACATGGGCATCACGGTGGTGACCGCGGCCGGCAATATGGGCAAGAACGCCGGGGGCCACCTGCAGAAGGGCGGCATCACGGCGCCGGCCAACGCGCCGTGGGTGCTGACCGTCGGCGCGTCGAGCACGATGGGCACGCTGACCCGTAACGACGACAAGATGGCGGACTTCAGCTCGTCTGGGCCGACGTTCAAGGACTACCTGGCGAAGCCCGACGTGACGGCGCCAGGAGCCGGGACGATTTCACTCGCGGTGCCAGGCAGCACGTTCTATCTGACGAAGACGGCCTATCTGGTCAGTGGCAAGATCGGCCTCGGTTCCAAACCGTACCTCAGCCTGAGCGGCACGAGCATGGCGGCGCCGGTTGTCTCGGGCACCGTCGCGTTGATGCTGCAGGCGAATCCGAACCTGACGCCGAATCTCATCAAGGCGATCATCGAGTACACCGCCCAGCAGTACCCCGGCTACAGCTCGCTCCGGCAGGGCGCCGGCTTCCTGAACACGCTCGGCGCTGTGCGGCTGGCCCAGTTCTACGCAAGCCACCAGGCAGGCAACCGGATGCCCGTGCAGGCGGCGTGGAGTCGCCACATTCTCTGGGGCAACCACATGCTCAAGGGTGGCTACATCAACCCGAAGGGCAACGCCTGGGCGAACAGCGTGGTGTGGGGCGCTGTTAAGACGGCCGACGACAGCGAGAACATCGTCTGGGGCACCGACTGCGGTGACGACGCCTGCGGCAACATCGTCTGGGGCACGGCCGACGACGATGGCGAAAACATCGTCTGGGGCACGTCCGACGAAGAGAACATCGTCTGGGGTACTGCGTGCGGCGATGACGCCTGCGAAAACATCGTCTGGGGCACGGACAACGGCGACGAGAACATCGTGTGGGGAACGGACTGCGGCGGCGCCGACTGCGAGAACATCGTCTGGGGCACCGAGGATCCGGACGGCAACATCGTCTGGGGCACCGCCGAGGAAGGCGAGAACATCGTGTGGGGCACGGCCGATGCTGATGGCAACATCGTCTGGGGCACGAGCACCGACAGCGATGTGACCTGGGGCGAGTCCAGTGAGGACGAGGTCCTGTATTCGGACGACGATAGCGAGCCTCTCCCGGATGCCGCCGCCGAGTTCGGCGACGTGATCACGACGACGGTGACGGACCCGGTCACGGGCGTCACGACGATCACCGTGACGAATCAGCTGACGGGAGAGACGACGGTGACGGTCGTGAGTCCGCCGCCGCCATCACCACCCCCGCCGCCCGCTCCTGATCCGACCTTGACGACGGTCGTCACGGATCCGAACACGGGAATCACCACGACGACGGTCACCAATCTCGTGACGGGTGCTGTGACCATCACGACAACTGGCGGGGGGCTCTAGTCATGGAAAAGATGCCCTACCAGTCGACGCTGGACGTGCACTTCGTCCCGACGCCCGCTGCGGAGATCGTCAGCACCGACTGGAGATCTGGCCTGCCGGTGCTCAGTGGGAATCAGGTGACGCTGCGGGAGCTGCGGACCTCGGACGCGCCGTCGCTCTTCGCCATGCTCACGACC
>Ga0326726_10001286_pt1 | contig 23296 bp, 26 predicted proteins | sample MHFenrmetagenome_2_FD_207603 | JGI IMG/M metagenome (GOLD analysis project Ga0326726, IMG submission 207603) | Lab enriched peat soil microbial communities from Michigan Hollow, Ithaca, NY, United States - MHF15MN | ecosystem: Environmental > Terrestrial > Soil > Wetlands > Peat | place: USA... | reverse complement strand
TGCACGAGCTGGAGGAGGGCATCGACAACCACTTTACCGTGACGGTCCCGGGGCACGAAGACCGCTACCTGATCCTGCCTTTCGGCCTGCATTGGTCGGAGGCGCGCGCAAGCGACATGATCGTGTTCGACGAGTCGGGCGCGACGCTCGAAGGCGAGGGCGTGGTCGAGCTGTCCGCCCAATGCATCCACGCGCCGATCCATCGCGTCACGGGGACGCGGGTGGTGCTGCACACGCACCAGAACTGGGCCGTGGCGCTCAACATGCTCAAGGACAACCGCCTCCTGCCCGCCAGCCAGACCGCGGCGTTCTTCCACGGCCACGTCGCCTACGACGACACCTACACGGGCACCGCGGATTTCGTCGACGAAGGCGAACGGCTCGCGCGCCTGATCGGCGACAAACACGTCCTATTCATGAAGAACCACGGCGTGCTGGTCATCGGCGACAACATGGCGCAGGCCTACCGGAGGCTCTACAAGCTCGAGCGCGTCTGCCGCGCGCAGGTGCTGGCGATGGGCACCGGCAAGCCGCTCGAAGTGCTCTCTGACGAGGTGGTGGCGCAGGTGCAGGCGCCGCCCGTGAACGACCGGCACTCGCGCGCCGAGCGCGAGCGCCTGTTCTTCGAGGCGATGATGCGCGTTCTCGACCGGGAGAACCCGGGCTACGCGGATTAGAGCCGGCTGAAGATCGGGGTCAGACCCCATTTTCGCAGAAATTGGGGTCTGACCCCGATTTTCGGGTTGAGCCAGAAACGCCCCGGTAACAATCCGGCAACTGCAGGCGGGGTAGTGGACATCGGCCCGATACGGCGTGCGCTCAGCATGCCGCCATGCAAACCAACCACATTCCGGCGCATGCGAGGGCGTGGCTGCTCGTCGCCGCTGCTGTGCTGCTGCTGGCGGTCACCATGGGCTCGCGCACGGTGTTCGGCCTGTTCATCTCGCCGCTCAACTCGGCTACGGGCTTGGGCATCGCCACCATCAGCTTCGCGGTTGCGGTGAGCCAGCTTACCTGGGGCGTGGCGCAGCCCTTCGCCGGCATGCTCGCCGAGCGCTACGGCGCCGCGCGCCTCATCGTGGCGGGCAGCCTGCTCGCGGCGGCGGCGGGCGCGGCGCTACCCTTTGCCCACAGTGCTCAACTGCTCGTCGCCGTTCTCGCCGTGAGCGGCGTCGCCGCCACGGTCGGCAGCCCGTCGCTGCTCGTAGGGACCGCCAGCCAGCGCGTGTCCGCGGAGCGCCGGGGCGTGGTCGCCGGCATCGTCGGCGCGGGCGGCCCGCTCGGCCAGCTCGTGCTCGCACCGGCCACCCAGACGGTCATCTCGCTAGCCGGCTGGGCCACGGCGGCGTTCTCGCTTGCCGCGCTTGCGCTGGCGTCCGTGCCGCTTGCGCTCGCCTTTCGGCGCGGCCCCGCCTCGATGCCGGCCGTTGTGCAGGCAGCGCCGCGGGCGGGTGCCACGCTGCGCGAGGCGCTCGGCAGCCGCGGCTTCTGGCTGATCAACGCCACCTTCTTCGTCTGCGGCCTGCACGTGTTCTTCCTCGTCACGCACCTGCCGGGGGTGATCGAGCTGTGCGGCCTGCCCGCGAGCGTCTCCGGGTTGTCGCTCGCCGTGCTGGGGCTGTTCAACATCGCCGGTAGCATCGGCGCGGGCTACGTCATCCAGCGCTATTCGATGAAGCACACGCTCTCATGGCTGTTTGCCGCGCGCGCGGCCGGCATCACGCTGTTTCTCGTCGCGCCGAAGACCGAGTTGACCGTGCTGGCGTTCTCCATGTGGATGGGGCTCACGTACATGGCGGTGCTGCCGCCCACGGCGGGGCTCATCGGCAAGCTGTACGGCACGCAGCGCCTGCCGACGCTGCTCGGCATTACCTTCATGCTGCACCAGTTGGGCGCGTTCCTCGGCTCCTGGCTCGGCGGGGTATTCGTCGAGGCGACGGGCAGCTACGACAGCATGTGGATGCTCGACCTTGCGCTGGCCACGATTGCCGCGGTGCTCGCCCTGACGATTCGCGAGCGGCCTGTGGCCGCGAAGACCGCACTTGCGGCTTCCGCGGGCCGCGCAGCGTTCGCGACGGCGGCCTGATCGTGCGGCAGCATACTGCGTACTGTCGCTCGCGCAACGCCGCCTGACCCGCGGGCGCCGGGCCTACTTCTTCGTCCGCTTCGCCTTGCGCGCCCTGGGCGCGGGACGACCCGAGCCCCAACCCACCGTCAGCTCGCCCTTGCCGAGGCGCTTGCGCGCAATCGCGGCGCCCGCGCCGAGCGCCTGCAGCTTTGCCAGCGCGACGTCGCGGCGCATCGGCGCCATGCCGCAATTGGTGCAGGGAAATAGGTGCTGCGCCGGCACGTACTTGAGCGCGTTGCGGATGGCGGCCGCGACCTCCTGCGGCGTCTCCACCTTGTCCGAGGCGACGTCGATCACGCCCACCAGCACGTCCTTGCCCTTGAGGAGCTTCATCAGCTCCGGCGGCACGTGCGAGTGGATGCACTCGAGAGACACCTGCTTGATCTTGCTCCTGGCGAGGGCCGGAAAGATCTCCTCGTACTGGCGCCATTCGCCGCCGAGCGTCTCCTTCCAGTCCAGGTTCGCCTTGATGCCGTAGCCGTAGCAGATGTGCACGCAGGTCGTGCACTTCAGGCCCTGCGCGGCGCGTTCGAGCGCCTTGACGCCCCACTTCTTCACGTCGTCCATGTAGACGTTGAACGCGGGCTCGTCGAACTGGATCACATCCACGCCGTCCTTCTCCAGCGCGCGTGCTTCCTGATTGAGAAGCTCGGCGAAGGCCATGGCCAGCTTCACCTTGTCGCCGTAATGCCGGTCGGCGATGGTGTCGACGATGGTCATCGGGCCGGGCATGGTGATTTTCAGCTTCTTCTTCGTGTGGGCGCGCGCGAGCTTTGCTTCGACTTCGTGCACGCGGCCCTTGAGCCGCAGCGGCCCCACCACCACCGGCACCATGGCGTCGTAGCGGTTGTTGCGGATGCCCATCTTCACCTTGTGCTCGAAGTCGATGCCCTCGACGAACTCGAGGAAGCCGTGCACGAAGTGCTGGCGCGACTGCTCGCCGTCGGTGACGATATCGAGGCCCGCGTCTTCCTGCTCCTTCAGCCACAGGAGCGTCGCGTCGCGCTTCGCCTTGGCGAGTTCTTCGCCGGAGGCCTGCCAATTGGGCCAGAGCTTGTCGGTCTCGGCGAGCCAGAAGGGCTTGGGCAGGCTGCCGGCAATGGTGGTCTCGAACATGGGGTCTCCTCCGTCGCGGCTATGATAACCGCGCATGCGACGCGCAAAGCGCAAGGCGGCCCCGAGAAAGCTCGTCTGCCTGGAGACCTACTGGGGCGACCACGTGGCGCGCGCGTTCCGCGCGCCCTCGGTGCTGCCCTTCTTCGAGGGTCTCGCGCGCCAGCTCGATCCGCCGCTCGCCATCGCCCACCGCCACGTTGGGACGCTTTCCCAGCTCGCCGCGTACACGCGCCGGCGCGAGGGCATCCTCTGGCGCGACCCGGAAGCGTTCGATGCGCCGGTGTACTACCTGTCGTTCCACGGCTCGCCCGGCCGCATCCACACCGCGCGCGCGCGGCTGGGACCCGCGGCGCTGTGCCGCGCCTTCGCCGGCTGGGGCGCAAGCTACGACAACCTGGTGTACTTCGGCGCCTGCAGCGTGTTCCGCGGCAAGGCCGGCGAGCGCTTCGCCGCGCGCTTCCTGCGCGAATCCCGTTGCCGCGCGGTCCTCGGCTACGCCACCGACGTGGACTGGATGGAGAGCATGCTCGCGGACCTGCTGTTCCTCAGGCGCTTCTACACCGACGCGGACCCGTGGCAGAACCTTGCCGCGATTCACGCCTCGGTTCTCGAGGACTTCGCGCCGGCGCGGCGCGTGGGGCTGAAGCTCTTCAGCGCACGCTGAAGGGCGCAGCGTAGGGCTGGCCGAAGGCGACGCCGGCGATCACAGCATTGGTCGGCTTGAGGAACACCTTGCCCGCGCGCTTGTTGTTGCGCGTATCCACCCACTCCACCGGGCCGTTCACCACGTCGAGCACGGTGACATCGCCCGGCGCGCCGACCTGCAGCGTGCCGTGCTTCGGCAGGCGGTTAATCACCTTGGCCGGCGTCGCCGTCGCCATCGTCACCACCTGCTCCAGGGACATGCCGAGCGCCATGAACTTGCCCATCACGTTGGTGAGGTAGGGCAGACCGGGGGAGTTGCCGGAGTAGACGTGGATGTCGGAGGACAGCGTATCGGGCGGCACGCCTTCGGCCATCGAGGCCTCCGCGATGGTGAAGTCGAAGCTGCCGCCCCCGTGGCCGACGTCGAACAGGACGCCGCGTTTCTTCGCCGCATGCGCTGCGGGCAGGAGCTTGCCGCCCTGGACGATGTTGGTGAACTGGCCGGCGTCGTTTGGCGCGCCCGAGAAGCAGTGCGTAAGGATGTCGCCGGGGCGCAGCGTCTCCAGGATCTGCGACATCAGCTCGACGGTCTCGACGCCGCCGATGTGGCACATCACCCGGCCGCCGGTGCCAGCGATCTCGCTGGCGCGAATCGCGCGCTTCAGGGGCTCCAGCCCGTGGCGCGCGATCACGTTCTGCGACATGCGCACCTTGATGCCGATGGCGATGTCGGCGTTTTCCGCGAGCGTCTTCGCCGCGGTGTCGGTCTGCGCAAAGTCGATGTTGAACAGCTCGCCGACCGGGAAGGCCGACAGGCCGATGTTGGCGATGTGCACGAAGGCGAACAGCCGCGTGCGCGACCGGTCGGCCATGGCGCGCCGCACGAGGGCGAAGCTGCTCGCGCCGGCGTCGCCCGCCGACACCGCGGTGGTGGTGCCCTGGAACGGCACCAGCTCGTCCGGCGGGATGCCGATGCCCGTGGTGTAGACGTGCGAATGCAGGTCGATCAGGCCCGGCACGACGACCTTGCCCGTCGCGTTCATGACGCGGTTGGCGCGTGCGGCCGGGATATCGGCCTCGAGCGCCTCGACGATCCCGAAGCGGATGCCGATGTCGCGCTTGGCGCGCAGCTTCTGGCTCGGGTCGAGCACCTCGCCGCCCTTGATCACCAGGTCGAACTTGTCGTTCGGCCCCATCGCTGCGTGCACGCTGGCGGCAAGACCGGAAAGTGCAAACGCGGACGTGCCTGCGAGAAACGTGCGCCTCGATTGTCTGCTCATGGTGTCCTCCCCTTGCCGCGAGACTGGGGCGCGCCTTCGTCCGCGTCAAGGTGCGGCGCAATAAAGGGCGAAGCTGACGCCCGATTCAGCTTGTTGGGCGGGATTCCCGCATCGGCGCGAGCCAGGCGAGCGCCGCGAGTTGCAGCGCGGCGAGCGTGAACAGCGCGGCCGCGTAGCCCTCGGGCGCATAGCGGCCGTCGGTCACCGGGTAGAGCCGCAGCACGACGCCGATGCCCCACTGGAAGAGGAAGGACGCGCCAAACATGAGGACGTTGGACGCCGTGTTGACGCGGCCGGTCATGTCCGGCGGAAAAAGCGGCGTGAAGAGCGCGTAGGCGAGTGACGCCGAGATCGCGGTGAAACCGTACACGGCAAGGATCACGGGAAGCCCGCGCGTCACGCCCGCGGAGAGCAGCAGGAACATGGCGACCGAGAGCGCGAGGCCCGCCTTGTAGGTGGTCATGCGCGAGATGCCGGCGCGCGCCAGGCGGTCGCTGGAGACGCCGAAGAACACCGAGCCGATGGCGTAGGCGACGGCGGTGTCGAAGAGAAACCCCGCCACCGCGATGCGCGGCTGGCCGGCAATGTCATAGAGCCAGGGCGCGAGCCACAGCCCCTGCATCGCCTGAAAGACGGCGTGGCAAATCACCAGCGGCGTCGCGATGCGCCAGAAAGCTCGCGAGGCGAAGATGCGCCTGAAGCCGGCGATCAGCGCGCGCAGGGTCTGTCCGTGCCCCGGGAGCGGTTTCTCCGGGACGATGAAGAAGATGAGCGACGCGGCCACCACGGATGCTGCCGCGAGGCCGTAGAACAGGACACGCCAGCCGAGGGGCCCGAGCAGCGCCTCTGCCGGCGCGGTCGCGGACAGGCCGCCCAGCCCGCCTATGCCGAGGTACAGACCGTTCAGCGTCGCCATGCGCGAAAGCGGAAACCATAGCGAGAACGCCTTGATTGCGCCCATCAGGCCTGCAGACACGCCCAAGCCGATCAGCGCGCGCCCAACGGAGAGCATGGTGAAATCCTGCGCGAGGCCAAAGGTCAGCGCCCCGGCCGCCGCGACGCACATCAGCGTCGCCACCACGCGGCGCGGGCCGTAGCGGTCCAGCAGGATGCCGAGCGGCAGCTGAAACGCAGCGAAGGCGAGCAGGTAGGTCGACGTAATGAAGCCCAGCTCCTGCGGCGAGAGCGCGAATTCGCGCGTCAGGTCCCGCGCGATGACGGCGTTGACGTAGCGGAAGAAGAACGACAGGAAGTAGCCCGCGGCGAACGGGCAGAAGACGACGAGCAGGAGGCGCGGCGCGAGCGCCGGCGCGCCGGCCGGGCGCTGCGCGATGGCCATGCCCGTTACTGCGCTTTCACGCCCAGCCGCGCGGCGAACTCGCGGAATCGCTCCATGTCACTGCGGATGGCGGCAGCAAACTGCTCCGGCGTGCTGCCCACGGGCGCGAGGCTGAGTGCGGCAAATTCCTTCTGCCCGGCCGCGCTCTTGACGTACTTCGCTACCTCCGTCTGTATGCGGCCGACGATCGCTCGCGGGGTGCCCGCTGGCGCCACCAGCCCGTACCAGAACTCCGTGTCGTAATCCTTCAGGCCGGAATCGGCAAACAGCCGCACGCCGGGCATCGACGGCGTGGCCGACGTCACGCCAAATGCCTTGACGCGCCCGGCGTTCACGAGCGGCGTGGAGGCGCCGGGATTGTCCAGGAACAGCTGCACCTGCCCGCTCATCAGGTCGGGATATACCTGCGAGGAGCCCTTGTAGTAAATGTCCTGCATGTCCGTTCCGGTAAGCGCGCGGAACTGCAGCGTCATCAGGTAGCCCAGGGTCGAGGTGCCGACATTGGCGACATTGAGCTTGCCCGGATTCGCTTTTGCGTAGGCCACCAGCTCGGCGAGCGTCGTGGCGGGCAGCGACGGGCTGCCGAGCAGCACGAACGACGTGCTGCCGATCTGCGTGATCGCCTCGAAGCTCTTCACCGGGTCGTAGGGCACGCTCTTCTGCAGCGCGACGGCAGCCGGAAGGGTGCTCGAGGTCGCGGTGCCGATCGTGTAGCCGTCCGGCGCGCTCTTCGCCACGGCGTCAGCGCCGATGGTGCCGCCCGCTCCGGGGCGGTTCTCCACGACCACTGGTTGCCCGAGCGATTCGGCGAGCTTCGCGGCGACGGAGCGCGAGACGAGATCGGTACCGCCGCCGGGAGGGAACGGAACGATGAGCCGAAGGGGCTTCGTCGGCCAGTCCTGCGCCTGCGCCGCACAAGCCGCGGCGGCAAACGCGATCGAGGCAAGAAGACGCTTCACGACTTGGCCTTCGGGTACATGACTGCGTCGCCTTGGCGGAACATGGTCTCGATCTCCTCTTTCGACAGGTATTCCGGGCGCGAGCCGCGCGCGGCCGCGAGCTGCTCGACGAGGATGTTGCGCTTCACTTCGCCGGTGAGCACGTTGGTGCGGCCGTAGCACTCGGATACGTTGCGCCCCAGCACGGTGAACCCGTGCCGCTTCATGATGATGCAGTTCGTGCGGGCGATGAACGTCTTGATGGGCGCGACGTCCTCTTCCACGTTGATGTGCGCGGGCAGGTAGTGGGGATAGCTCTGCATCAGGTAGGGGAACGTAAGCCCGGTGATCCTGAGCTCCTCGTAGCCGGCCGCGAAGAAAGCGATGGTCTCATCGTGGTGCAGGTGGATCACCGCGTTCACATCGTGGCGCAGGCGCAGGATCTCGCGGTTCATCTGGTGCCCGACCGTGGTACCGCGGTCGCCGTAGAGGATGCGCCCACCGGGCACATCGGTGATGATGAGATCGTCGATCGTCATCTCTTCGAGCGATACCCCCATGCACTTCACGTAGCACACGCCATCCACATACTTGGGGTGCGGCACGCGCATCACCAGGTTGCCGGTGGAGCTGGCGACGTAGCCGCGGCGCGCCAGCATGCCGGCATAGCGCAGGTACTGCTCGCCGATCTTGCGGTCGAAGACTACCGCGGGATCGGGTGCAATGTGGTTCACCTGCGAGGCAGTGGCGGCAGGCTGCGTCATGGCGTCCTCCGGAAAGCTTAGTGTACGCTAGCGCACATGCGCAGCGCGGTTTCGAAACGGCGCCTGATCGTCGGCATCACCGGCGCCACCGGCACGACCTATGGCATCGGCCTGTTGCGCGAGTTGCGCGCGCTCAAGGGCTGGGAGACGCACCTCGTGCTCACCGACGCCGGTGTGCTCAACGCGCACCAGGAGCTCGGACTCAAGCGCAAGGACATCGAGCGCCTCGCGCACCATGCCTACCACCCGAAGGACATTGGCGCGGCGATCGCGAGCGGCTCGTTCCTCACCGAGGGCATGGTGGTCGCGCCGTGCTCCATGAAGACGCTCGCCGCCATCGCGCACGCGCACGCGGACGACCTGGTGTCGCGCGCCGCGGACGTGGTGCTCAAGGAACGCCGGCGCCTGGTTATCCTGCCGCGCGAGGCGCCGCTCAATCTCGCGCACCTCAGGAACATGGTGCAGGTCACGGAGATGGGCGGCATCGTTTTTCCGCCGGTGCCGGCGTTCTATGCGAAGCCCAAGACGATCGACGATCTCGTCGCGCACACGGTGCGCCGCGTGCTGGATCTTTTCGGCATCCACTCGCCCAAGCTCGCGCGCTGGAGCGGCATCGATGCCTGACTTGTCGGCGTTCTCGGAGTCCTATGCCGAGGCGCGCGGCAAGTTCATCGACGCTGCGCGCGGCGCGGGCGCGACGGTCTATGAGTACCGCCACCCGTCGCTGAAGGGCCCGGCGGGCGAGCCGCTATGCCTGGACGTCGCGGTGGCGGGCCCCGAGAACGCGGAGCGCATGCTGGTCGCAGGCAGCGGCACGCACGGCATCGAGGGCTACTCGGGATCGGCGGCGCAGACCGCGTGGTTGCTTGGCGGCGGCATACAGCGGCTGCCCAAGCGCACCGCGATGGTGTTCTTCCACGCGCACAACCCCTGGGGCTTCGCGCACAAGGCACGCGGCACCGAGGAGAACGTGGACCTCAACCGCAACTTCGTGGACCACGCCAAGCCGTATCCGCAGAACCCGGGCTATGCCGAGCTGCACCCCATCCTCACGCCGGTGGAGTGGAACGAGGCGAGCATCGCGGCGATCTTCCGCGGGCTGGACGCCTACCGGCAGAAGGTCGGCGAAAAGGCGTTCTCCACCGCGTTCAACGGCGGGCAGTACTCGCACCCCGACGGCATCTATTTCGGCGGGCAGCGCGAGCAGTGGGCGAACTACGCGTTTCGCAATGCGGTGGCGAAGCACGTGGCGCACGCGAAGCGCGCTGCGATCATCGACCTGCACACTGGTATCGGGCCGTGGCGCGAGCACATCTACCTCTGCTTCCACGCGCAGGGCTCGCCGGCACGCGAGCGCGCGCGCGCCTGGTGGGGCGAGCGCGCCGTGAACCTTGCCGGCGTCACGCACAAGGCGCTCGCCGACTACCAGGGCGTGCTGATCGACGCGTTCGCCGCCGCACTGCCGAAGGCCGAAGTCACCGCGATCGTGGTGGAGTTCGGCACCCTCAGGCGCGAGGAAGTGCAGCGCGCGAATCTCTCCGGGCGCTGGCTGCGCTACCACGGCGCGCAGAACCCGGCGCTCGCGCGCAAGGTGCACGCGCACTTCTGCGAAGCGTTCTATCCCGGCGACCCGGCGTGGCGCGCGGCCGCGCTCGAGCAATCCAGGGAAATCCTCGACCGCGGGATCGCCGGGATCGGGAGCTAGGCCCTACAGTTCTGCCTGATAGCGGGCGCGCATCGCCTCGCCGTTGATGCGCAGCGTCGCGTCCACGCTTGGGACCATGAAGAGGAGCCCCACGCCGGGCGCGGCGATCAGGTTCTGCAGCGAGTCGAGCCGGTTGTTGCCGGGCGAATCCGGGATGACGGCGGTGCGCTCATCGGGGACCTTCACGAAGCCCGGGTCGCCGCCGCGCGGCGAGGCGTCGACGCGGCCGTCGGCGTCGGTGCTGGCGATCACCAGGAACGGCGACAGCGACACGAACCGGCGGCAGTGCTCGTCGAGCCGGTCGAGCTGCTTGCGCCGCGCCCGCTCCGAGGGCTCGCGGTAGTGCAAGCGAAGCGCCTCCACGCTGCGGATGTCGGTCATGGGCGGCTCACTTCAGTTCGACCTCGACGAAGCGGAACTCGTAGGCGTTGGCGTTGATCACGTTGTGCGCCACGCCCTTCGGGCGCGCGTACGACACTCCAGCCTGCAGCTCGACTTCACGCACCCCGGCGGGCTCCTCCAGCCGCAGCTTGCCTGTGGTCAACGGCACCACCACGTAGTCGTGGGCGTGGACATGATGGCCGGTCTCGGCGCCGGGCGCGAAGCGCCATTCGGTGACGATGACGCGCTCGTTCTCGACCTGGGGATGTGCAGTGGCATTCATAGGCTATGAGTCCTCCTAGATCTTCCGAATCAGCGCCGTCGCCGTGGCGGTCGCCACCAGCTCGCCGTTCTGGAACAGCTCGCCCGCGGCGAGCTGGCAGGCGAGCGCCGGGCCCATGGTGTCGTCCAGCATCGCGGCGAGGATGCCGCCCTGCACGTTGCCCACCGGGTTGGTGAACTCGGGCTTGCCCTCGAAATCGGCTTCGACGACGCCCGCCTCGGCATCGACTCTCGTGATCTGCATGCCGAGCGTCGCGGCGACGCGCGGCAGCGGCAGCTTGCCCGCCTGGACTTGCCAGAAGAAGGCCTCGCGGTCCATCAATGCGCCGCGATGAAATCCTGCATCGCCTTGGTGAAAGCGCCGGGATTCTCCAGGTTCGAGAGGTGCGCCGCGTTCGGGATCATGACGAGCTTCGAGCCGGGCGCGTTGCGGTGGATCTCCTCGGCCATCGCCGGTGGCGTGCCGGGGTCCTTGTCGCCACAGATCACGAGGATCGGCGCCTTGATGTCCTTGAGACGCGCGGTGAGGTTGATCTTCGGGATGGCGTGGCAGCAGCCGACATAGCCCGCCACCGGCGTCGAGGCGATCAGCTTGCCGATCGCTGCCACGGGACCGGGCTGCGACTTGCGGAACGGCTCGGTGAACCAGCGTTCCAGCGTCGGCTGCACGAGCGGCTGCATGCCTTTCTCTTCCGCGATCTTGATGCGGTCCTGCCAAAGGGGCCAAGCCTCCGCAGGATAGCGGCTGCTGGTGTCCGCGACCATCAGCGTCCTGAACACGCCCGGGTACTTGAGCGCGAATGTCTGGCCGATCATGCCGCCCATGGAAAGCCCGCAGTAGTGCGGGTTCTTCGCGCCGAGAGAATCGAGCAGCGCCTTCAGGTCGTCGGCGAGCATCTCCAGCGTATAGGCGCCCTTGGGCGCATCGCTCCCGCCGTGGCCGCGCGTGTCGTAGGCGAGGATGCGATAGGCGCCCTTCAGCGCCTCGATCTGCGGATCCCACATACGCACGCTGCAGGCGAGCGAATGGCTGAGCACCAGCCAGGGCGTACCTTCCTTGCCGTGCAGCTCGTAGTTCGTCTCGATGCCGTTCGTTTTCGCTTTCATGCGCTCCCCACGATGAGTGGAATCAACATTTCGTCCGCGCTCGTGCCGCCGTGGTGGCCGACGTGGCGGTGGCGCGGCTCACCCGGCGTCCAGTCCTTGACGGTGGTTCTGCCGTTCATCACCAGCGCCACGCCGCCGATGCGCTCGGCAAGCCGCGGATGCGGCTCGCCCGCCCCGAACCAGCCTTCCTCGGCGAGCTCGCGGCTCGGGCGCACCTGCGCTCGGCTTCCGAGCCAGTCGGACGCGCGCTGCATGAACTCGCGCTCGCGCCCTTCCTGAACGTGGCACAAAGCTACGCGGCTCTCCCCGCACAGAGGATAGCGCAGCAGGCGCGGGAGGCCGGGCGCGTCCGCGAAATCGAGCGCATCCGCACCCACGCTGTCCACGAAGCCGTGGTCGGCGGTGGCGACTACGCGCGTATCGGTGCCCGCGAGGCGGCGCATCAGCTCGGCAAAGGCCGCGTCCACCGCCTTGAAGTGCGCGCGCGTCTCGGCACTCGCGTTGCCGTAGCGGTGCGAGAGCGCGTCGAACTCGGGCCAGTAGGCGTAGATGTATTTGGGCTCCGGGCCCGATTTCACGGCTGCCACCGTTTCCTCCACCATGCCCTCGAGCTTGTCGTAGGCGCGGCGCTCGGCGTGGCCGCAGTGGTGCAGGTTGTAGGTCGAATCGACGATCGAGCGATGGGACACGACGATCGCGCGGCGCGCCAGTCCGTCGAGCAGGGACCCGGCACGGTACACGCTGGCCGGCGGCGCGCTGAGTGACGCCTTCTCGCCGCGGCGCTGGAACGGCAGCGGCGAGCCGACGCAGCCCGCCTCGCCGAACAGCGTCCACCAGCCGGTGAGCCCGTGCTCCAGCGGCGTCCAGCCTGTGTAGGAGGTGGTGATGGCGCTCGCCGTGGTGGAGGGGAACACCGAGGTGATCGCGGTTCGCCGGTGGGCGAGCAGGGCGCCGCCAGCGCCCTCGCGGCACAGGTACCTGTCGCCGAGCCCGTCGATGAGGAGCAGCACGAGGTTGCGCGCCGCGCGCAGCTCGCGGGCGGGCAGCGCCGCAAGGGGCGCGTGGCGCGGTGCGCCGCCGCAGGCCTCGACGATCGAGGCGATCAGGTTCGCAAGACCGCCGCCCGAGTAGTCCGGCCGCAGCATGCGCCGGATTCTAAGGGAAGCCCTGCGCAAGCCGCGCGCAGAGCGTGCCTGCAGGATTACTGGACGCGGATGGAGTTGGTCAGCAGCGCGTCGTAGCTGAAGAGAAACTCGTCCACTTCGTCCTCTTCGGGCTCTTCGGCGCACAGGCGCGCCACGTTGGCGCGCAGATGGGCCGCCACGCGCCCCTCGAGGAAGGCGCTGCGGCGGGCGTGCTTGTCCACGAGCTCAACGCCCGCGACGCCGGCGAACTCGGCGACGCAGTAGTTGCGGCTGTCGTAGAGGATGTGCAACGCGCTCATGGCTACATTCAACGCTCATTCGGGGGGGAAGTTGACCCCCGCGCGTGATAAACTGCACGCCCGTTCTGTGAGGTTTCGTCCCATGCGGCAAGAAGTCCACGTCCACGCCGACATCCCCATCCTCGAAGGGGTTTCCCGCAAGCAGCTCGAGCAGGCGTTCGCGCCGTGGCTCGAGTATCTCGATGCCGACAGCCTCGCCGACGTGAAGAGCCTGGAAGCCGAGGAGCCGGGCATCCGCTTCGACGAAAAGGAGCTGCTGCTGCTGGTGTGCTGGACGGGCGAGATCGGGCGCAGCTTCCACGCGGCGCTGCAGGCGACGCTCGACAACCTCGGGCCCTATTGCTACGAGGCGGTCGAGGTGGACGTGACCCTGTACCACGAGAACGGCGAGCAGGAAGCGAAGCTGCTCTTCGTCGGACCCACCGCGCAGGCGATCCACGAGGCGCAGCGCCGCTGCATGGTCGAGGACGTGACGGCGCTGCTCGAGCGCCAGTTCGACAAGGAACAGCTCGCCGAGGTGACGGCGCTGGTGAACCAGCTCTTCGACCGCGAATGGAAACAGCGCGGCGCCGCCGACGGCGAGAAGAAGAAGCCCGAGCGCGCCTTCGACTACGCGGTGCGCCCGGGACGCAAGAACCTCCACTAGGCATCCGGCCCGGGCCTCACGCAGGACAGGCAGTGTCCGGTCCCCGCCACACGCAGGACACGTAGTGTCCGGTCCCAAATATCCCGGGTTCGACACCCTCGCACTGCACGCGGGTCAGTCGCCCGATCCCGCCACCGGCAGCCGCGCGGTGCCGGTCTACCAGACCACTTCCTACGTCTTTCGCGACAGCGCGCACGCCGCCTCGCTCTTCAACATGGAGCGGGCGGGGCACGTCTACTCGCGCATTTCCAACCCGACGGTGGCGGTGCTGGAGGAGCGCGTGGCGGCGCTCGAAGGCGGCGTCGGTGCCATCGCCACCGCCTCCGGCCAGGCGGCGCTGCACCTCGCGGTGGCGACGCTGATGGACGCGGGCTCGCACATCGTCGCCTCGAATTCGCTCTACGGCGGCTCGCACAACCTGCTCGGCTACACGCTGAAGCGCTTCGGCATCGACACCACCTTCGTCGCGCCGGGCACGCCGGAGAATTTCGCGCAGGCCATCCGCCCGAACACGCGCCTGCTGTTCGCGGAGACGCTGGGCAACCCGGGGCTGGAAGTGCTCGACGTCCCGGCGGTGGCGCAGGTGGCGCACGCGGCCGGCCTGCCGCTGCTCGTGGACGCGACCTTCACTACGCCGTACCTGATGAAGCCCTTCGAGCACGGCGCGGACCTGCTCTACCACTCGGCGACCAAGTTCCTCGGCGGCCACGGCATCGCCATCGGCGGGGTGCTGGTGGACTCGGGCCGGTTCGACTGGGAAAAGAGCGGCAAATTCCCGCAGCTCACCGCGCCCTACTCGGGCTTCCACAACATGGACTTCGAGGAAGAGTCCGGCACGCGCGCATTCCTGCTGCGCGCGCGGCGCGAAGGCTTGAGGGACTTCGGCGCCTGCATGGCGCCGATGACCGCGTTCCAGATCCTGCAGGGCATCGAGACGCTGCATCTCAGGATGCCGCGCCACGTGGAGAACACGCGCAAGGTGGTGCAGTTCCTCGCCGCCAACCCGGCAGTGGCGAAGGTGGTGTACCCCGAGCTGCCGGATCATCCGAATCACGCCCTGGCGAAGATGCTCCTGCCGCGCGGCTGCGGCGCCGTGTTCACCTTCGACATCAAGGGCGGGCGGGAAGCAGGCCAGCGCTTCATCGAGGCGCTGCGCGTGTTCTCGCACCTGGCCAACGTCGGCGACGCGAAGTCGCTCGTCATCCATCCCGCAAGCACGACGCACTACCGCATGTCGGACGAGGACCTCGCCAAGGCGGGCGTCGGCGCCGGCACCGTGCGCCTGTCGGTCGGGCTCGAAGACGCCGCGGATCTCATCGAGGACCTGGGCCGGGCGTTGGCGGTGTCGCAAAGAACGGCCGCGCAGAAGTGAATTTCACGGTCGACGGTCGTCAGGTCTTCGCCTACACGGCGGCGCACGCGATTGATCCGGCGAAGGCCACCGTCGTCTTCGTGCACGGCGCGGGCCTGGATCACTCCTGGTGGGGGCTGCAGAGCCGCTACTTCGGCTATCACGGCCGCAACGTGCTTGCCGTGGACTTGCCCGGGCACGGGCGGTCCGCAGGGCCGCCGCTCGCCACGGTCGGCGAATTGGCGGACTGGGTATTCCGCCTGCTCGAAGCGGCCGGGCTGGCGAAGGCTTCGGTCATCGGGCATTCGATGGGCTCGCTCGTGGCTCTGGAGTGCGCCGCGCGGCAGCCGGCGCGCGTGGAGCGCATCGCGCTCATCGGCACGGCTTACCCGATGAAGGTCGGCGAGGCTTTCCTCGATGCCGCAAAGCGCAACGACCACGCCGCCTACGACATGGAAACGATCTGGGGCCACGCGCCGCAGGTGCCGCTGGGCAGCAACCCCAACCCCGGCATGTGGATGTACGGCGACATGCTGGCGCGCCTGGCGCGCCTTGCGCCCGGCGTGCTCTACAACGACTTGAAGGCCTGCAACGACTACGCCGGCGGCGAGGTGGCCGCAGGAAAGGTGCAGTGCCCGGCGCTCTTCCTCCTCGGCCGTCGCGACCAGATGACGCCGCCCAGGGGCGGTCTTGCGTTCGCGCAGCTCGTGCAGGGCGCGAAGGTGATCCAGCTCGCGCCATCAGGCCACTCGCTGATGGCCGAGTCGCCGGACGCCGTACTCGACGCCCTGATCGAATTCTTGCGCGCCTAGCGGCTCAGCCGCCCCAGCTCGCGCGGTACACGGCGGTGAGGATCAGCGCGCCGAAGAGCGCGATGCCGCAGGCGATGACCGCGAAGATGGCGGCGAGCGGACCGGAGAGCGCCACCACGGCGGCGCCGCCCGCCACCACCAGCACGAGGCGCGCCGTGCCTGCGAGCACCGGCAAGAGCATCCTGCCCGCACCCTGCGAGGCGAAGTACAGCGCCATGCCCGCGCCGAAGAGCGCGTAGAACGGCGCGACGATGCGCAGGTAGAGAGAGCCCGTCTCGAGCACCGCAGGGTCGTCGCTGAAGATGCGGATCCAGGTTGCCGGGAACACCGCCACGAACAGGCCGATGGTGAGCGAAATCCCGACCGCGATGGCGGTGCCCGTCCAGGCGATGTGCTTGGCGCGCGGGCCGCGCGCCGCGCCGACGTGCGTACCGACCAGCACGGTGAGCGCCTGGCCGATCGCGAACACGAGCGGCACCTGCAGGAGCTCCAAGCGCACGCCGACGCCGTAGCCCGCGAGCGCCGCGGTGCCGAAGGTGCCGACGAAACCCGTCAGCACCACGGCCGTGAGCACGGTCTGCAGCGAGGACACCGAGGACAACGCGCCCACACGCAGGATCTCGCGGAAGTGATGCGCTTCGATTGCCCAGTCGGCGCGCCGTGGGCGCAGCGCGCCGCGCCACACCGCGACGCCCATGCCGAGGCTCGAGACGAGGAACGCCGTCACGTAGGCGAGCGCCGTGCCGGCGATGCCCAGGCGCGGGAATGGCGCCCAGCCGAGCGTCAGCGCCCCGGAGAGCGGGATCTGCACTATCGCCGCGGTGGCGAGTGCGAGCGCAGGGATGAGCGTGTTGCCGCTGCCGCGCAGCACGCTGGCGAGCGTGTTCGCGAGCCAGACGAACACCGCGCCCGAGAACAGCACGTGCGAATAGGTCAGCGCCTGCGCGAGGGCCGTGCCCTTGCCGCCCAGGAGCGCATAGAGGACTTCCCCGAGCGCGAGGAGGAGGGCCGTGAAGCCGAGCCCGGCGCCAAGCGCGATGACCACCGCGTGGGTGACGAGCCGGCGCGCGGCCGCCTCGTGGCCGCCGCCGAGAGCGCGCGCGAGCGCCGAGGACACGCCGCCGCCCATGGCGCCGGCGGACGTCATCTGCAGCAGCATCACCAGTGGGAACACCAACGCAAGCCCGGCGAGCGCGTCGGTGCCCAGCTGCCCGACATAGTGCGTATCGGCGATCGATACAGCGGTCTGGAACAGCGCGAGCAGCACCCCGGGCGCGGCGAGCCGCCCGATGCTCGGCAGGATCGGTGCTTCGAGCAGTCGCTGGGCGCGCGCCGTGCTCATGCGCCGAGCCTATCGCAAGATGCCCGCACCTGCCCTGTGCGAGCCGCGAAACACTGCCGGTGCCGGGCCGACTGCCGCCCGGCACGCGCAGGCTAGATTAAGGGCGCGGCTTGGCGCCGGCGGCGCACATCGCCTTGCCGACGTTGATCAGGAAGCGCAGCGCGTCCTGATTGTCCGGATCGCGCATCAGGCCCCACAGCCCGCCGAAGCCGCCCGCGGACTTGGGCTGCTTGGTGGTCGTCGCGCACGAGGCCTCGAACGCGTGCAGCAGCGCATCGAGCATCTCCATGCGCTCGAGGAGCCGCGGCAGCGTGTCGGCGATGCGCTTGAGGTCCCCGGAGGCCTCCAGGTGCGCGAGCATCTCGACCAGGCGCCCGGCGCCGCCGCGGCTCAGCCGGTCGAGCAGCGACACGCCTTCAGTGACGGTCTCGGCTAGCCGCCCGACCATCTCGTCTGAGAGCGAATCCTCCGCCGCGGTGTATACGCGCGCGAGCTTGGCGAGCCGGTCGAGGTCGCCGTTGTTGACCAGTTCCGCGAGCGCCGGAATTGCGCGGTACAGCCCGGTGCGGTTCACCCGGTCGATGAGGTCCATTGCGTCGCTGGCGGTGCCCGCGAGGCGCGAGACCATCTCGTCCGAAAGCGAATCGCGCGCCGCGGCGAGCACGCGCTCGGCTTCCAACGCGAGCGATTCCTTGTCTGTCGTGTCAGCCATGTTCGCCTCCGCTCTAGAGCAGGCCGCGGGCCGACGCCCAGTACAGCTTGTTGTAGGCGAGCTTGAACCAGTGCACCGCCTTGGTCGGCGGCTTGGGCTGCGGCGGGTTCTGGTAGTCGAACATCGCGTAGGTGGCGCGGTCCTTGCCCGCCTCGATGAAGCAGAACACCTTGCCGTCGTAGTCGCGCACCGGCGTGCCGAGCTTCACCATCGCGGCGATGTTCTCGCCGACCACCTCGGCCTCGAAGTGGGCGGTGGACCCCGCCTTGCTGATCGGCAGGTTGGTGGTGTCGCCGATGACGAACACGTTGTCGCGGCCCTCCATGTTGAGGCGGTGGCGATGGGTCGGGATCCAGCCGCGCTGGCCGAGGCCGTTCTTCTCGATCACCTGCATGCCACGGTGCGCGGGGATGCTGATCAGCAGATCGTAGGCGGTCTCGGTGCCCTCTTCGCTCTTGATCACCTTCTTCGCTGGATCGACCGACTTCAGGTTGAAGAGCGTCTCGTAGGTGATTCCCAGGCGATCCATCTCGGGCGCCGCCCACTTGGCGACGTTCTCCAGCGTGTGCACGCGGCCGATCGGGTAGGTGTAGTGCAGCTTGACCTTGTCGGCGAGTCCGCGGTCCTTGAAGTAGTCGTACAGCATGAAGGTGATCTCGAGCGGCGCCATCGGGCACTTGTGCGGCACGCCCATCGCGATCACGACCCTGCCGGCCTGGAACTGCTGCAGGCGCTTGAACATCTTGACTGCGGATTCCTCGGTGTAGAACTGCTCGGAGGCCTCGGCGAGGCCGGGAATGTCCTCCGGCGAAGGACGCGAGCCGGTGGCGATCGCGATCACGTCGTAGCCGTGCACCTTGCCGCTCTTGGTCTTCACCTCGTTCTTGTCGAGATGGAATTCCTCCACCGGGTCGACCTGGAAGTCGATGCCCGGCTCGAGCAGGCTCGCCTGGTCGCGGTACAGCTCGTCGGGGGTCATGCGGCCCACCGCGAGATAGAGCAGCCCTGGCTGGTACATGTGCCGGTCGGACGCCGAAAGCATGGTGATCTTCACTTTGCCGCCGCGCATTTCGGTCACCAGCCGGCGCGCGAGGTTGTTGGCGAGAATGGTGCCGCCCATCCCGCCGCCTACGATCAAGATCTTCATGTGCAGCTCCTCCTATAGCGTTGTGAGGCGGAACTTCAGTGCGTCTTTCTGACCAGCACGTGCCAGACGCCGTCTCTTTCCTCGGTGCCCAGGTGCTCGTGCTTGACCTTCTTGATCCACTCGGGGATGTCGTTCGCCGAGCCCTTGTCGGAGGAGAGGATCTCGATCTCCTCGCCGACCTCGGCCATCTTGATGCCGGCGATCAGTTCCATGAGCGGGCCGGGGCAGAAGCTGCCCCGTGCGTCGATCGTCCTGCGGTTCGCCACGGCGAGTCTCCTTGTGCGGGTCGCTTCAGAACGTCCAGACCTGTCCCCCGGCGGCGTCGTCGAGGAACTTGGTGAGCCCCATCGGCTCGCCGAGGTAGGGCTCGAGGTCGGCCGTGTCGCAGCCGAGCACGTCCATCGCCATCGAGCAGGGATACAGTTTGGCGTCGCCGAGCGTGACCGCGCTCTCGAACAGCTGCTTGAAGGGGGGCACCTTCTTGCCCGCCAACAGCTTGCCGAATTCGCCCTCGGCAGGTGCCTGCGAAGGGGCGCCCTTGCGAAACGGCGCCAGCGCGTTCATCGACAGAAATACCTTTACCTCGTTGCCGCTCACGGCGCCGACCGACGCGATCATGCCCGCCATCTGCAGGCGCTCGTGCAAACCGGACACGACGACGATGCTGATGCGGTTGCCCATGGCGCCAAAGCCCCTCGAATCGGCAGATCCCAAGAGTGCAATTCAACACCGCTTATCGGGGATAGGCTTGATCTATATCAGGTCGACGCTGCCGCCTGCATTAATTTGCATGATGCGCCGATAGGCCGACTGGAAGAGCGCCTGCGCGCAGCCGCGCCGTCACAGCCAGCGCGAAATCGCCGCTTCCAGGCGCGCGGGCAAGCCGAGTCCTGCGAGCGCTGCAAGCAGCCAGCCGATCAGCACGCCCGTCCCGTCCGCGACCATGTCCCAGAGCTCGAAGCTGCGGTAGCCGGTGGCGCGCTGGACGAATTCGATCGCGATGCCCATGGCGACGAATCCGAGCGCATAGCCGATCCGCGCGCCGCGGGTCGGGTAGAGCTGGCAGAACCAGAACATGAGCGAGCAGTAGGCGGCGAGATGGCCGAGCTTGTCGCCCTGCTCGACGTCGATCGTAGGCGGCGAGGGCGTGAGCGAAAGCCACACGATCGCCGCGGCCAATGCCCAGCCCAGCGCCAGCCAAAGCGCGCGCCATCGCAGGCGCAAGGGTTCGTCCGTGCGCACGCGTCCGTTCTTCAGAAGAGCCGCATCTGCGCGGCCTCATTGACGTCTCGGCAGGGCGGCACGAACCGCGTGCAGTCGAGCTCCGGCAGCCGGCGCCCGCCGCCGTGGCCATTCAGGCCGAAGCGCTTGGCAGCGACCGCAAAGCGCTGCGCCATGAGATCCGCGAAGTTCCCGGTGCCGCGCATGCGCTCGCCGAACCTCGGGTCGTTGTCCCTGCCGCCGCGCATCTGGCGCACGATACTGATGACGTGCTCGGCGCGCTCCGGGTAGTGCGCGGCGAGCCATTCCTTGAAGATGTTCTTCAGCTCGTTCGGCAGGCGCAGGATCACGTAGGCGGCTTCCCGCGCGCCGGCCTGCGCGGCTTGTTCGAGCACGTGCTCCATGGTCTTGTCATTGAGCGCCGGAATGAGCGCGGCCACCATCACGCCGCAGGGGACGCCGGCGGCGGAGAGCGCCCGCAGGACCGCGAGCCTGCGCTTCGGGCTCGCGGCGCGCGGCTCGAGCTTGCGCGCGAGCACGTGGTCGAGTGTGCCGATGGAGACGAATACCTTGACGAGGTTCTTCCGCGCCATCGGCGCGAGCAGGTCGAGGTCGCGCTCCACCAGCGCCGACTTGGTGACGATGGTGAGCGGATGCTCGCACTCGGCCAGCAACTCGATGATGCTGCGCGTGATGCGGAACTTGCGCTCGGCCGGCTGATAGCAGTCGGTGTTTGCGCCCAGAGAGATCGGCGAGACCGAGTATCCAGGCCTAGCCAGCTCCGCGCCCAGGAGCTCCGCCGCATTGGTCTTGGCAAAGAGCTTCGTCTCGAAGTCGAGGCCGGGCGAGAGCTCGAGGTAGGAGTGGCTCGGCCGGGCATAGCAGTAGACGCAACCATGCTCGCATCCGCGATAGGGGTTGATCGACTTGTCGAAGGGGATGTCCGGCGAATCGTTGCGCGCGATGATCGTGCGCGCGCGCTCGACCGTGACCGTGGTCGCGAGCGGCTCGAGCGGCTCGTCCTCGCGCGACCAGCCGTCATCGAAGGCCTCGCGCGCCTCGGTTTCGAAGCGCCCCTGCAATTGCGAAAGCGCGCCGCGCTGGCGTTGCGTTTCCATCTAGAATGACAATCCCCTTCGATACTGTATACATGAACAGTACCCGCCGCAACGTCGGCCTGCTGGCCGCCTGCCAGGCGTTGCTGATGACGAACAACGCCACGCTGATCGCCATCAACGGGCTGGCCGGACTCGCGCTGGCCCCTGTCAAGGCGCTGGCCACGCTGCCGGTGACCTGCTGGGTCGCGGGCGGGGCTTTCGCGACGATGCTCGCTTCGCTGCACATGAAGCGGGTCGGGCGCCAGCGCGGCCTGACCATCGGCACGCTCTGGGGCATCGTCGGTGCGCTCATCTGCGCGGGCGCGGTGTGGCTGCAGAGCTTCTGGCTGCTGTGCTTCGGCACTCTGGTGTTCGGCGTCTGCAACGCCTACGGGCAGTACTACCGCTTCGCCGCCGCGGACGTGGCGGGAGCCGACTTCAAGAGCACGGCGATCTCGCTGGTGCTCGCCGGAGGCCTGGTGGGGGGCATCCTCGGCCCTGCCACCAGCCGCGTGACCGTGGATCTGCTCTCGCCGCGCTTCACCGGCGCCTACCTCGCGCTCATCGGCTTCGCGCTTCTCACCGTGCTGCTGCTGCGCTTTATCCGCATCCCGACGCCGGATGCCAAGGTGCAAGCGGCGCACGGGCGGCCGCTCGCCGAGATCGCGGCGCAGCCGAAGTTCATTGTCGCGGTGCTCGCCAGCGCGATCGGCTACGGCGTCATGAATTTCCTCATGACCTCCACCCCGATCGCCATGGGCGTGTGCGGCCACCCGTACTCGGACGCGGCGTTCGTCATCTCCTCGCACGTGATCGGCATGTTCGCGCCCTCATTCGTCACCGGTGGCCTGATCAAGCGCATCGGCGTGCTGCCGGTGATGTTCGCCGGCGCGCTGCTCAACTTCGCCGCGATCGGCATCGCGCTCTCGGGAATCTCGGTGGCGCAGTTCTGGTGGTCGCTGGTAATGCTCGGCGTGGGCTGGAACTTCCTCTACATCGGCGGCACGACGCTGCTCACCGAAACCTACCGTCCCGAGGAAATGGCGAAGGCGCAGGGCGCCAACGACCAGACGATCTTCATCGTCATGGCGATCTCCTCGTTCACCTCGGGCCTGACGGTGACGCAGGCCGGCTGGGAGCGCGTGAACCTCTACGCGCTGCCGCTTGTCGCGCTGGTGGCGATCGCCATCGGTTGGTTTGCGCTCGTGCGGCGCAGGGCCGCGGCGGCAGCGTGAGGGTCCCGGCGCACGTCGGCCAGCGCCTGGAGGAGGTGGATACGCCGGCGCTGATCCTGGATCTGGACGCTTTCGAGGGCAACCTGAAGGCGCTCGCGGACCTCGCGCGCGGCCGCGTGCGCGTGCGCGCCCACGCCAAGACGAGCAAGTCCGCCGAGGTGAGCAAGCGCCAGATGGCGCTGGGCGCCGTCGGCGTGTGCTGCCAGAAGGTGTCGGAGGCCGAGGCGATGGTCGAGGGCGGCATTGCCGACGTGCTGGTCTCGAACGAAGTGGTCGGGCCGGCAAAGCTCGAGCGCCTGGCGGGCCTCGCGCGGCGCGCGCGCATCGGCGTGTGCGTGGACGATGCGTCTAACGCAAAGGATCTCGATGCCGCAGCGGGGCGCGCCGGGGTGAAGCTCGACGTGTACGTGGAGCTGGAGGTCGGCATGGGCCGCTGCGGCGTGGCGCCCGGCGAGCCGGCGCTTGCGCTCGCGCGCACAGTGAAGTCTGCGCCGAACCTTCGATTTGCCGGGCTGCAGGCCTACAACGGCCGCGCGCAGCACGTGCGCTCGATCGCGGACCGGCAGACCCTGATCGGCAAGGCGGCCGACGCGGTGCGCATGAC
>Ga0326726_10001285_pt1 | contig 23303 bp, 19 predicted proteins | sample MHFenrmetagenome_2_FD_207603 | JGI IMG/M metagenome (GOLD analysis project Ga0326726, IMG submission 207603) | Lab enriched peat soil microbial communities from Michigan Hollow, Ithaca, NY, United States - MHF15MN | ecosystem: Environmental > Terrestrial > Soil > Wetlands > Peat | place: USA... | reverse complement strand
CCGCGCTCGAGGTCATCGGCGTCGAACCCGGGCGCCGGCACACCAGCGGCATCTACATGCTCGTGTTCCAGCAGCAGACGCTGTTCTTCGCCGACTGCACCGTGAACATCGACCCGGATGCGGAGACGCTCGCCGAGATCGCCTCGGCGACGGCGCGGTTCGTCTGGCGCCTCGGCATCGAGCCGCGCGTCGCGCTGTTGTCGTTCTCGAATTTCGGATCGGTCAAGCACGCCGCGGCCGAGAAGGTGCGTCACGCCGTCCAGCTGCTGCATGAGCGTCAGCCGGAGCTGCAAGTCGACGGGGAGATGCAGGCCGACACCGCCGTGGTGGAACGAATTCTCACGAAGACGTACCCGTTCGCCCGGCTGCACAGCGCCGCGAACGTGCTGATATTTCCCAACCTCGATGCCGCCAACATCGCCTACAAGCTGCTCGATCGGCTGGGCGGCGCCGAGGCCATCGGCCCGATCCTGGTGGGCATGGCCCAGCCGGTACACGTCTTGCAGCGGGGGGCGGAAGTGAACGACATCGTGAACCTAGCGGTGCTCGCCGCCCTGGACGCCCTGGAACATCGCCGCCACGTGCGGCCTACGCACTAGAGGATTCCTCATGACCGCCACGCCGTCCGCCGCGACCGGCGCCCGACCTTCCGGCGCTTCGCTCCTCGGCTTCGCCCCCGAGCGGGCCGTGTACTCGAACCTCGGCCCTGCCGCTCTGTACGAACACGCCGTCCGCCGCGGCGAAGGGGTGCTGGCGGAAGCGGGTCCGTTTTGCGCGGTGACGAGCCCCCACACCGGCCGGAGCCCGAACGACAAGTTCGTGGTCCGCGAGCCGTCGGCCACGGACCAGGTGTGGTGGGGCAAGGTGAACCAGCCGCTCGACCCCGGGCAGTTCGACCGCCTCTACGCCGACGTGCTGCGGCACCTGAACGGCCAGGAGCTGTTCCTCCGCGACCTGTTCGCCGGCGCCGATCCCGCCTACCGGGTCCCCGTGCGGTTCGTCTCGCCCAACGCCTGGCACACGCTGTTCGTCTACAACATGTTCCTGCGGCCCACCGACGCGGACCTCGCGTCCTTCAAGCCGGCCTGGCACGTGTTGCACGCGCCCGAAATGCAGGCCGACCCCGCCGTCCACGGGACGAAGACCGGCACGTTCATCGTCCTCCACTTCGCCCGGCGCCTGGTCCTCATCGGCGGCACCCGCTATGCCGGGGAGATGAAGAAGTCCATCTTCACCGTCCTCAATTTCCTGCTCCCGGCGCAAGGCGTGCTGCCGATGCACTGCTCGGCGAACATCGGCGAGGCGGGGGATGTGGCGCTCTTCTTCGGACTCTCCGGCACGGGGAAGACCACGCTCTCCGCCGACCCCGAGCGCGGGCTGATCGGCGACGACGAGCACGGCTGGAGCGAATCGGGCGTCTTCAACTTCGAGGGTGGCTGCTACGCGAAGGTGATCCACCTCTCCGCCGAGGGCGAGCCGGAGATCTATGCGACGACCCGGCGCTTCGGCACCGTGCTCGAGAACGTCGTGGTCGATCCCGCAACGCGGCGGCTGGACCTCGACTCCGCCACGATCACCGAGAACACGCGCGCGTCCTACCCGATCCATTTCATTCCGAACCACGTCGCCGGGGGGCTGGGAGGGCACCCGAACCACATCGTATTTCTCACGTGCGATGCGTTCGGTGTCATGCCGCCCGTGGCGCGCCTCACCCCGGCCCAGGCGATGTACCACTTCCTGTCGGGCTACACCGCCAAGGTCGCGGGCACCGAGCGCGGTGTCACCGAGCCGAAAGAGACCTTCTCCGCCTGCTTCGGCGCCCCATTCCTGCCGCGGCATCCCAACGTGTACGCCACGATGCTGGGCGAGAAGATCGCCCGGCACGGCGTGCAGTGCTGGCTCGTGAACACGGGATGGACCGGCGGCGGCTTCGGCGTCGGCCAGCGGATGCGCCTCGCCCACACCCGGTCCATCGTGCGCGCCGCGCTCGGCGGCAAGCTCGACCGCACGCCGACCGTGCGCGAGCCGGCCTTCGGGCTCGCCGTTCCCACGGACGTCCCGGGCGTCCCCGCCGACGTGCTCCTGCCGCGCCGCACCTGGTCCGATCCGGCCGCCTACGACGCGCAGGCCGCCCGACTCGCGGATCTGTTCCGCAAGAACTTCACGCAATTCGAAGAACAGGTGCACGCGGCGGTGCGCGAGGCCGGGCCCCCGAGCCCCAGGGCGTGACCCGGCTCGAAGTCGTCCGCGACCCGCTCTGGAACAACATCCGTCTCGAGCCGGAAGCGCTCGAGCTCCTCGAAACACCCGCCTTCCAGCGCCTGCGCTACGTCCGGCAGCTGGGACACGCGTTTCTCGTCTATCCCGGGGCGACCCACACGCGGTTCGAGCACGCGCTCGGCGCCTACCATCTCGCGCGGCGCGCGCTCACGCTGCTCACCGAGGACGGCCAGGCGGTCGATCCGGCCGACGCGCTGCGGCTGCGCCTCGCGGCGCTGCTGCACGACGTCGGCCACTACCCGTTTTCCCACGCGCTCGAGGAGGCCGGGCTACCGAACCATGAGGAGCTGGCCCGGCATCACCTCGGCCAGCCCGAGGTCGCCGCCGCCCTGGAGCACTGGGGCATCGCCCTGCCGAAACTGCTCGCCCTGATCCGCGGCCAGACGCGAGAGCCCCTGGCCGGTCTCGTCTCCGGGGCGGTCGACGTGGACAAACTCGACTACCTGTCGCGCGATGCCTGGATGTGCGGCGTGCCCTACGGGGTGATCGACGTGGACCGGCTGCTCTCGTCCTTGACCCTCGCCCCCGGGCCGGGGGGACGGCTGGCGCTGGCGCTGCACGAGAAGGGTCTCTCGGCGCTCGAATCGCTGCTCTTCGCCAAGTATCAGATGTACCGCAACGTGTACTGGCACCACGCGGTGCGCAGCGCCACCGCGATGTTCAAGCGGCTGGTGCGCCGGGCCCTGCAGGACGGCCGCATCCGCGCCGACGACGTCGCCGTGGCGACCGACGACGGCCTGATCCACGAGCTGGGACGCGACGACCCGACCGGGCTGGCGCGGCGGCTGCGCGAGCGACGGCTCGCCAAGCGGGTTCTGGACTTGTCGGCCACCGCGCTGCCCGCCGACGCGGCGGACTGGCCCGCCACCGACCCCGACCTGACAGAGCAGGTCGAGGACCGCCTAGCCGAAGAGACCGGACTGGCCCCGGGCGAGCTGTTCCTCGATTTCCCCGCCAAGGACCGCATGCTGGGGGTGGAGCTGCCGCTGCTGCGGCGCGACGGCACCGTCGGACACCTGGGAGGTGAGGGCGGCGAGATCCACCTCGGCATGCCGCGGGTGGCCGCCGAGCTGTACCGCTCGGCGCGCCGGCTGCGGGTGTTCACGTTGCAGACGGTCCCGCTGGCCGAATCGGATATCGTCGCGTTGATCCAACTCCCGCGCGAGGCAGTGGCGGCGCGGCTCGCCGGGGGGCAGGCCCTGCTCAGCGCTTCCGACCGACCTCGGTCGACTGCGTCGTCTCGCCGTCGTCGGGATACTCCACCGAATCGATCCGGACCAGGATCGCGGTGATGTTGTCGAGGCCGCCGTGGCGGTTGGCGTCGTTGATCAGCTGGTCCACCTGCTCCTGCGGCATCTGCCCGTCCTTCCCCAGGATCTCGTGCAACTCCGGATCCTCCAGCATTCCCGTGAGCCCGTCCGAGGCGAGCAGGAACAGATCCTTGGGTTTTACCGAGCCCACGTACACGTCCGGGGTCACGTCGCTGTTGGCCCCGACGCACCGCGTGATCACGTTGCTGTACGGATGGGTGCGGGCCTGCTCGGCCGTCAGGTATCCGGCGTCCACCTGCTCCTGCACGTACGAGTGGTCCTTCGTGACCTGGGTCAGCTTGCCCTCGCGCAGCAGATACGCCCGGCTGTCGCCCACCTGCCCGATCAGGAACCGCGTGCCGTACAACACCAGCGACGTAACCGTGGTCCCCATGCCCCGCTTGTCGTGCTCGGTCAGCGTCCGCTGAAAGATGGCCGCGTTGGCGGCCCGGATCGCCTGCTGCATCCGGTCGGCGACTTCCTTGTCTCCGAGCCCGCGCAGTGAGCCCAGCTCCCGAGCGATGTGGCGCACCGCCATTTCGCTCGCCACCTCTCCGGCGGCGTGTCCGCCCATGCCATCCGCCACCACGAAGATTCCCCGGTCGGGAACCATGAGGTAGCTGTCCTCATTCCCCGACCGGATAATGCCGACGTCGGTCCGCCCTGCGCAGGTGATGTGCACGCTGGGCCGTTACACCAGGATCCAGTAGATCAACGCCGATGCCGCGAGCACGACCACGGCCGCGCTCGACCCGCAACCCTTGCCCTTCTTCTGCGGTGTCTGCGCGACCGGACGCTTCGGCGGACCGGATGGCTTCGGCGGCGTCCGGGCGGGGGCCGGGGGAGCCGCGGGCTTGGCCGGTTGGACCGCCGGCTTCGCCGGCGCTGCCGCGGCCGCGGCCGCAGCCGGAGCCGCCGCCACAGCCGGAGTCACCGCCGGAGCGGCAGGCGCGGCCGGTGCCGGGGCCGGCGGCGGTGGAGGCGGAGCGGGGGGCTTGAAGGACTCGATCACTTTGGTGCCCCCGCCCTTGGCCACGCCCATCGCGTCATCCGTCGGCTCGAACACCAACTGCACGTCCCCGAACCGCACCAGCGTCCCTGGCGCGATCGGCGTGTCGGCGTTGATCCGCTCGCCGTCCACGTAGGTGCCGTTGGTCGAGGCCAGATCCATGAGGACCCACACACCTTCGCGGCGTTGCAGCTTGGCATGAGAGGTCGAGACGGATTCGTCGGGGAGCACGAGATCGTTGTAATCGGCGCGCCCGATGTTCGCCACCGGGGTCTTCACGATCAATCGCGTTCCCTTGAGCCCCCCGCTGCGCACCAGGAAGTTCGCGAGCGGCCCGGCGGACGCCGGCGCGCCGGCGGGGGATGGAGTGGGGGTCGGGCGCGGCGTCGCGGGCATGCCGAATGACGTGTTCTGAAGACGCGCGCCCGCACCCGGGAGCGGCGGGCTCGCCGCTGGAGCCGCCGCGGCCGCAGGCGTCGCCGCGGGGCCCGCGTCGGAATAGAAGCGGAAGCTCTCGTCGCCGATCCGGATCACGTCGGCACGCGCCAGCAGTCGTTGCCCTTCGACCCGTTCTTCGTTGACGAACACGCCGTTGGTGCTCGAGTCGACCAGGAGGTAACCCTTCGGAGACGGGACGATTTCCGCGTGGCGGCGCGACACGTCCTTGCCGGGCACGACCACATCGGAGCCGGCCTCACGCCCCAGCACGAGCGAGGCCGCCATGATCACGTACTCCCGCCCGTCGGTGAGAGACACCAGCCGCCCGCCGGTCGTGCCGACCGAGCGCGGCGTGCCCCCGGGCCGGGGTGCGGCATCGGAAGGCGTCACCATGGCCGGTACGAACTGGGTACTGCCGCTGCGGCGCTCGTCCACGAACGTGAGCTCGTGACCAGCGACCTGGAGCTTGTCGCCGTGCAGCAGCGGCGTCGGCTCCGCCCCGAGCCGCACACCGTTGATCATCACGTCCGCTTCCGGCACCGCTTTTCGAATCACTACCTGACCGTCCGGCTGCCCCTGCAGCACCGCGTGCCTGGCCAGCAGGCCCGGCCCGGTGAGTGCGATCGCGCACGACGGGTCGCTCCCTAAGGCCACCTCTCCCAAGGGGATGGTGAACCGCTTGCCGCCAAGCTCGAGCATGGACATGAACGGATTCTCCAGGGGCGCTGGCCGAAGGTCGGAAAAGTACGCCCAGGGGCGTAACCGGGCAAGACGACGTGGGTTACGAGACTTCCTCTTCGAGTTCGCGCCCCACCAATCCGCGACGCAGCCAACGCCAGAACAACCACGAACCGAACACCACCGTGGCGTAACTGTTGATGAACCGCCAGAGCACCGTGTAGCTGGGCAACAGCGTCCGTGGGACATAGATGGACATCACCGCCACCGACAACACCTCGGCCAGGCCGGACGCTCCCGGCGTCGGGGCGAAATACAAGAGGAATGAGATGAACGTCTGCACGAGCAGGATGTCGAAGAAATGGGCCGGTAACCCGAGAGCCCGCATGGCGACGTAGCCGGCGAGCAGTTTGTTGGCATGCGAGGGAGCCGATAGCACGATGGCCCACACCAGCGCCAACAGCCCTTTGGGACTGCCGAACGCCACCATGCACTCGTGGGCCCGGTCGATGCCTTCGCGCAACCGGTCGATCCGGGCCGCCACCTTCGCGCTGCGCGTTTCCAGCCGGGTCGCCACCCAATGGACGAAGTCCCGCAACAGGCGGGGGAAGAACATCGCGAACGCCATCACGATCCCGATCAGCACGAAGATCAGGAAGCTCGTCTTGAACAGGTCGTACAACGTGATGCCCAGCACGACGCCGTGCTGGGCCAGCGAGCGACCGGCCCCGAGCAGAATCGCGAGCGGGCCCGCCACGGCGAAGAAGATCACGGTGGCGACGAACGTCATGAATGTGGACGTCATCGCCTCCGGCAGCCGGACCCCCGCGCGCCGCATCGTCCACATCATCATCGGGCCGGCGCCGGTCTGGAACGGCGTGAGGTAGGCGCCCCACGCACTCATGCCGCCGGAGATCACCATGTCGCGCCATCGGACGCCGGGATGCACGTGCCGCGCGACCACCCACAGCCGCGTCCCGCCCCCGAACCAGTCCATCGACGCGAGCCCCATCCCGACGAGGAGCCACCACCAGCGCAGGCCCAGAAACGCGTTGACGAACGCCTGGAAGTTGTTGCCGTAGAGGAGCAGCCCCGCGAGGCCGCCGACCGAGATGAGGGCGAAGACCTCGAGACCGCGGCGCAGGAGACGGGGGGTGAGGACCGGCATGCAGTCCACAAACCTAGGACGTTCGCGGCATGCCGCCAGCCGGTGCCGCTCCCTGCACCGCCCCATCCCCGGTTAACTTTGCAGGTTATGCCGTCACCTCCCGGGCGCGTGATTCTGCGCAACGTGCGACAGCACAACCTCAAGGGAATCACGGTCGAGCTGCCGCGGCGGGCGCTCACCGTGATCACCGGCCCCTCGGGATCGGGCAAGAGCTCGCTCGCGTTCGACACCCTCTACGCGGAGGGTCAGCGCCGCTACATCGAATCCCTATCCACTTACGCCAAGCAGTTCCTCGAGCGGATGCCCAAACCGCTGGTGGATTCCGTCGAGGGGCTGTCACCTGCCGTGGCGATCGAGCAGAAGAACCCCACGACGTCCAGCCGCTCCACGGTCGGGACCGCGACGGAGATCTACGACTTCCTGCGGCTGCTCTGGGCGCGTGTCGGCACCCCCTACTGCCGACACTGCGGCGCGATCGTGAAGGTGGACACGGTCGAAGAGGTGGTGGATGCGATCCTCGGCGGGGAGGGATCGCAGCCTGTGATCATCAGCTTTCCCCTGCCGGAGAGCGCGCACCGGCCCGATGTGGACGCGGCCGCCCAGCTGGTCGCCGCGGGGTTCGTGCGCGCCCAGGTGGACGGCACCGTGCTGCGACTCGATGAACCCGAGGCCGACCGCCACGTCCGTGCGGGCCGCGAGGTGCTGGTCATCGTGGACCGTGTCGCGGCCACCGGCCCCAATCGCGGCCGCCTCGTGGACGCCGTCGGTACCGCATTCGCCGAGGGAGAGGGCGTCGCCGTGGCCTTGGCCGATGGATCACGGCGCCGCTTCTCGTCCCACCCCACCTGCTCGACGTGCGGGCAGGCCGCCCCGACCCTCACACCGGCCCTGTTCTCCTTCAACAACCCGCGCGGGGCGTGCCCGGGGTGCAACGGATTCGGCGCGGTGCTCGAGTACGACGAGTCGCTCATCGTCCCGGAGCCGGGGAAAACCCTCGCCCAGGGAGCGCTCGACCCGTGGACCAAGCCCCGCTATGAGGGCCGTCGCCGCCTGCTGCGGGAGACCGCCCGCGCCCGCGGGATCCCCGTCAATCTCCCCTGGCGGGAGCTCGAACCGCGCCAGCAACAGTTCCTGCTCCATGGTGCCGCCGGCAGCAGCCGCTACCTGGGCATCTTCCCGTTTCTCGAGCGTCTCGAGTCCAAACGCTACAAGCAGTACATCCGGGTCTTCCTGCGCCAATACCAGCTTGCCAAGACATGCCCCGCGTGCGGGGGGGCCCGGTTGAAGGCCGAGGCGCTGGCGGTCCGGGTGGGCGACCGGACGATCGCCCAGATCTCCGCACTTACTGCGGCGGAGCTGCAGCATTGGCTGGGAGCGCTCACCTGGACACCGTTCCAGCAGGCGGTCGCCCGGCACCTGCTGGAAGAGCTCTCGGCGCGGGTGTCGTTCGTCGTGGACGTCGGCCTGGGCTATCTCACGATCGACCGTCAGACGCGCACGTTGTCGGGCGGCGAAGCCCAGCGCATCGCCCTCTCGAACGCGCTCGGCTCCAAGCTCACCGAGACCCTGTATGTGCTCGACGAGCCGACGATCGGCTTGCACCCCAGCGACGTGCAGCGGCTGCTGACCCTGCTGCAGCGCCTGGCCACGGCCGGGAACACCGTCGTCGTCGTGGAACACGACCCGGCGGCCATGGCCGTCGCCGACTACATGGTGGAGCTCGGCCCCGGGAGCGGGACGGCGGGAGGCGAGGTCGTGTACCAGGGGCCGGCCGCCGGGGTGCGAGCGGCCGGCACGCTGACCGGCCAATACCTGTCGGGCGAGAAACGAATCAGCGTACCGTCGGCGCGACGACCGGCCCTGCGCTGGCTCTCGCTGCGGGGCGCTCGGCTGCACAATCTCGAGAACGTGGACGTGCGGATCCCGCTGCACACGCTCGTGGCCGTCACCGGTGTGTCGGGCTCGGGCAAGTCCACCCTGGTCCACGACGTGCTGTACCGGCAGCTGGAGCGCCGCCTTCGGGGCGGGCACAGCGCCAAGGAGCATCTGGGCGAACCGGTCGGCGAGGTCGCCGCCCTGGAGGGTTGGGAGGGGATCGCGGATGTCGTGTTGATCGACCAATCCCCCATTGGACGCACGCCCCGGTCCAACCCCATCACGTACGTGAAGGCCTTCGACGAGCTGCGGCAGCTGTTCGCTGCCCTGCCCCGCGCGCGTGAGCGGCGCTACACCGCGAGCACCTTTTCCTTCAACATCCGGGGCGGCCGCTGCGAAGCGTGCGAAGGCGCGGGCGCGGTCCAGGTGGAAATGGTCTTCCTCGCGAACGTCTTCGTGCCGTGCGAGGCGTGCGGCGGCCGACGCTTCAAGCGGGAAGTGCTCGACGTCCGGCTCGACGGCCGGTCGATCCACGACGTCCTCGAGTGGACGGTGGACGAGGCGCTGCGGCGCTTTCACAAGCAGCCGCGCCTGGCGCGGGCCCTGTGGCAGTTGCAGCAGGTCGGACTCGGGTACCTGCGGCTCGGTCAGCCGGCCACGACGCTGTCGGGGGGAGAGGCCCAACGGCTCAAGATCGCCCGCGAACTGACCCTCTCCGGCACGCGACCGGCCCGCGGTGGGCGGCGCAACCTCTACATCCTCGACGAGCCGACGACCGGCCTTCACCTGGACGACGTCCGAACCCTGTGCCGGGTCCTCGACCGACTGGTGGATGCGGGCCATACGGTGGTGGTGATCGAGCACCATCTCGACGTCGTGAAACGGGCCGACTGGGTGGTGGACCTTGGGCCTGGTGCCGGCGCGGAGGGAGGCCGGGTCACGGCAGCCGGGACGCCCGAGATGGTCGCGCAGGCCGCCGACAGCATCACCGGCCGCTACCTGCAGTCGGTGTTGTGAGCCGCATCCGCGCCGACGTCCAGCTCGTCTTCGCCTGCCTGCTGTGGGGCATGAGCTTCGTGGTCGTGAAGGAAGGACTCGCCTTCGCGACGCCGCTCGCGTTTGCGTCGGTGCGATTCGGACTCGCGGCGCTGCTGCTCGCTCCGCTTGCCCGTTTCCGCACTCCGTTCACCCGAACGGAGCTCCTGGGTGGGGGTGCGCTCGCGCTGTTGCTCGGCCTCGGCTACCTCATGCAGACGATCGGCCTGGTCTGGACCACACCGTCCCGCTCGGCCTTTCTCGTGGCGATCTCCTCCGTCCTGGCGCCGGGCATCGCGGCGTTGGCGCTGCGGGAGCGCCCCAGCATGCGTCTGCTCGCCGCGCTCGCCCTGGCCGGCGCCGGCGTCTTCTGGCTCACGGCCCCGGAGAGCGGCGGCCTGAACCGCGGCGATGCCCTCACGCTCGTCACCGCCGTGCTGTACGGCGGCCACATCGTCACGATCGGAGCCCTCTCCCGCCGCGGCGATCCATTCCACCTCGTGTGGCTGCAGATCGCCGGCACCGCCGTGCTCGCCGCCCTGGGGACGGCCTTCTTCGAACACCCGCACATCACCTGGACGCCGGGGTTCGACGCGGCGCTCATCTATACGGCGGCGGGCGCGACGGTCGCGACCCTCCTGCTGCAGATGCACGCCCAGCGGCACATGTCGGCGGCACGCGCCTCCGTGTTGTTCTGCAGCGAGAGCCTCTTCGCCGCGACCACCTCCTGGCTCGTCCTCGGCGAGCGCCTGTCCGCCGCGCAATGGGTGGGCGGCGGATTGATCCTGACGGGGCTGGTGCTGGCGGAGCTAAAGGCGCCATCGGCTATCGGCTATCGGTCTTCGGCTGAGCGCGATTCGGGTTGAAGTCGCGGCGCCTCATGGCGATATTACCGCCCCACACGCAGATAGCTGATAGCCGATAGCCGTCAGCATCCAGTCCCGAGTAGCTCAGTTGGTAGAGCAGCCGGCTGTTAACCGGCGGGTCGGGGGTTCGAGTCCCTCCTCGGGAGCTGCCAGGCCGCGGGCGACGGTAGCGGTTTTGCCCATGTCTTGCAGATTTAGGCCGTGACACCTTCCGCCGAGCCCCCGCCCGCCTCTCAGGCAGCGACGGTCGTCGGGGCTGCTCCGATCCCGCCGGTGCTCGATGGGGGCTTGCTCCAGGCCCTGTTGGAGCACAGCTCCGACGTCACTACGTTGCTCGACGCGACCGGGACGATCCTGTACACCTCGCCCCCGGTGACCCGGCTGCTCGGCTACGGTCCCGCCGAGCTGGTGGGCCGCAGTGCCTTCGATCTGCTCCACCCCGACGACCTAGCGCGCGCCCAGAACCTGTTCGCGGGGCTGCTGCAGCGGCCCGCCGACCTGGTGACGGCCGTCGTGCGCTTCCGGCACAAGGAAGGCGCGTGGCGGGATATCGAGGGCATCGGGGTCAACCGGCTCCAGGACCCGGCGATCCGGGCGATCGTCATCAACTACCGGGATCTCACGGCACGTCACGCAGCCGAAACGGAAGCCCGGCGCACGGTGTCGCTGCTGCAGTCCACACTCGAGTCCACGACCGACGGGATCCTCGTCGTGGACGAGGCTGGCCGCATCGTGTCGTACAACCGCCGCTTCGTCGAGCTGTGGCGCATTCCGCAGACCGTACTCGATTCGCGCGACGACGACCGCGCTCTGGCGCACGTACTGGACCAGGTCGCGAATCCGGAGCAATTCCTGGCGAAGGTGCGCGAGCTGTACGCCCATCCCGAGGCCGCGAGCTTCGACATTCTCGAGTTCAAGGATGGACGCATCTTCGAGCGCTTCTCACTGCCGCAGCGACTCGACGGCAAGCCGGTCGGGCGGGTCTGGAGCTTCCGCGACGTGACCGCCCGGTCGCGCGCCGAGCGCGCGTTGCGGGAAAGCGAAGAGCGCTACCGGGCGTTCATCACCCACACGTCCGAAGGGGTGTTCCGGCTGGAGCACCAGCCGCCGGTGCCGGTGGATCTTCCCGTGGATGAGCAGATCGAGGCCCAGTACCGCACCGGCGTGTTGGCCGAGTGCAACGCGGTGCTGGCGCAGATGTACGGGTTCGACCGGCCGGAGCAAGTGGTGGGGCGGCACCTGTACGAGTTCCTCGATCGCGCCGACCCGAAGAACCTCGAGTCGATGCGACGGTTCGTGCTCGCGGGGAATCGCGACCTGGACACCGAGTATCACGAATTCGACCGGCTCGGCAACCACCGGGTGTTCGTGAGCAATTCGGTCGGATTCGTGGAGGACGGCGCCCTGGTGCGGGTCTGGGGCACGCAGCAGGACGTCACGGAGCGCCGCCGTGCCGAGCAGGTGCAGTCCGCTACGTATCGGATCTCGGAGGCCGCGAACACCGCGCACACCCTGCCCGATCTGTACCGCGCGGTCCACGCGATCGTCGGCGAGCTCATGCCGGCCCGGAATCTCTACATCGCGCTGTACGACGAGCCGGGGCAGACGCTGTCGTTCCCGTACTTCCAGGACGAATTCGACCCCGGGTTCCCGACCAAGGCCCTGGGCCGCGGGTTGACCGAATACGTACTCCGCACCGGTGCGCCGTTGCTCGCGACCCCGGACGTCTACAACCGCCTCGTCGAGCAGGGAGAGGTGGAGCTCATCGGTACCCCGTCCCTGGACTGGGTGGGCGTCCCGCTCAAGGCCGGCGGCCGCACCATCGGCGTCATCGCCGTACAGACCTATTCGGCGGGCGTCCGGTACGGCGAGCGCGAGCGGCAGATCCTCGAGTTCGTCTCGACGCAGATCGCGCTGGTGATCGAGCGCAAACACGCCGAGCAGCAGCTGGCCGACAGCGAGGCCAAGTACCGCCTGCTGTTCGAGGCAAATCCGGAGCCGATGTGGGTGTACGATCACGATGACTACCGGATCCTGGCGGCGAACCAGGCCGCGATCGTGAGCTACGGGTATACGGAAGCCGAGCTGCTCGGCATGACGGTGTACGATCTCCACCCCAGCGCGGATCACGCCGCGCTCGACGGGCTGCTGCGGCAGCCGCGTGAGCACGCGGCCACACGGGGCGGGCTGCACCACCGGAAGAAGGACGGCACGATCATCGATGTCGAGATCCTGGCGGATTCCATCGACTTCGCGGGACGCCGCGCGCGCCTGATCCTGTCCCGCGACGTCACCGAGCGGCGCCGCCTCGAGCATCAACTGCAGGAAAACGAGCAGAAATACCGCATGCTGTTCGAGGCGAACGCCGAAGCGATGTACGTCTACGACCTCGAGACGTATCGCTTTCTCGCCGTGAACCAGGCCGCGATCGCCCGCTACGGGTACACGCGCGAGGAGTTCCTGGCGCGCACCGCCTTCGACCTGTGCCCGCCGGAGGAAGCGGCCAAGCTGCGGGCCTACCTGCAGGAGCACCCTCGCGTCTCCGGGACCACGAGCGGCTGGATCCACCAGCGCAAGGACGGCACTCTGCTCGAGGCGGAGGTCGTCGCCCACACGATCGATTTCGGGGGGCGGCTGGCGAACCTCGTCCTCGCCCGCAACGTGACCGAGCAGCGCCGCCTCGAAGCCCAGTTGCGGCAGGCCCAGAAGATGGAGGCAGTGGGACGACTCGCCGGCGGGATCGCCCACGACTTCAACAACCTCCTCACCGCCATCCTCGGCTCGGCCCAGCTCGCCCTGCGGGAGGTCGAACCGTCCCACCCCGTCCGTGAGGATCTCGAGGAGATCCGGCGCGCCGGCCTGCGGGCGGCGGAGCTCACCCGCCAGCTGCTGGCGTACAGCCGCCGCCAGGTGGTAGCGCCCAAGATCATCAACGTCAACGAGGTGGTGCGGAACCTCGAATCGATGCTGCGGCGGCTCATCCGCGAGGACATCGACCTCGTGCTCGAGCTCGCGCCCCACCCGCTCGCAGTCAAGAGCGACCCCGGGCAACTGGACCAGGTGGTGCTGAATCTGGTGGTCAACGCACGGGACGCCCTGCCCCAGCGGGGCCGCATCATCGTGCGGACGGCGCCCGTGAGCCTCGGTGCGCAGCAGCCCGGCAACGACCCCCCCGCGGCGCCCGGGGCGTACGTGCATATCGCCGTCTCCGACACCGGCAGCGGGCTCACACCCGAAGCCCGAGCCCACTTGTTCGAGCCCTTCTTCACGACCAAGGAGCTCGGCAAGGGAACGGGCCTCGGTCTCGCGACGGTGTACGGTATTGTGAAGCAGAACGCCGGATACATCTACGTCGATTCCGCTCCGGGGTCGGGAACGACGGTGCGCGTCTACCTGCCGCTCAGTACGGAGCCCCTCCCGGGCGTCGATGTTTCTCCCCCTGCACCGGCAACGGCGGGAGGATCGGAGACGGTCCTGCTGGTCGAGGATGAGGCCGCCGTGCGGCAATTCGCCCGGCGGGCGCTCGAATCGAGTGGCTACTGCGTTCTCTCAGCTGGGAACGGGGCGGAGGCCCTGTCTCTGGCGGAGCAGCATCCCGGGCCGATCCACGTGCTCCTTACCGACGTGGTCATGCCTGGAATGGGAGGACCCGAACTGGCGCGGCAGCTCTCCTCTCGCCGGCCCAGCCTGCGGGTGTTGTTCTGCTCCGGCTACACGGACGACGCGACCGTACGGGATGGCGTGAGGGAGGCTGGCACAGCCTTCCTCCAGAAGCCGTTTGCCCCGGAGGAGCTGATCCACAAGGTCCGGGAGGTGCTGACGACCCCATAACACTTCAAGTCGTGTGAGTGTGCGCTCACTTAATCATGCAATATCTTATTTGACAACTGGTTACACCACCACAAGCCCCAATACATTGTCGTAACAGCAAGTAGCATCGCGAGTTGCGTCGAGTCGGAGCGGTAATTGAGCGCTCCCCCGCTAGATTGCGCCATGCCTCTTCGCCCTTTGTACGGTCACGACACAGTCACCTCGCGCTTGGGAGCCGCCATCCAGGGAGGCCGGCTGCCCCAGGCCCTGTTGTTTGAAGGCCCCCGGGGGGTCGGCAAGCAGCGGGTCGCCCTCTGGGCCGCCCAGACCCTGCTGTGCGAGCGTGGCGGGGCCGAGCCCTGCAACGAGTGCCGCTCCTGCCGCATGGTGGCGTCTCTCACCCACCCCGACCTGCACTGGTTCGTCCCGCTCGAGTTGTCCAAGAAGGGAGCGGATGCGGACAAGCAGATCGAGCTCGTGGAATCCGCCTTGGGCGAGGAGATGGCCGCGCGGCGGGAACAGCCGCTGTACGGGCCGCTTTCCGGTATGGCCGTCCATAGTGTTGCGTCCGTGCGACTGTTGCTACGACATGTGGCGCTGACGCCAGCTATGGCTCGCCGTAAGGTCTTCATAGTCGGCGACGCGGAACGCCTCATACCTCAGCGCGCCAACCCGGAAGCCGCCAATGCCCTGTTAAAGGTGCTGGAAGAGCCCCCAGCGGACACGGTGCTCATCCTGACGGCTTCCGAACCGGACGCCCTGCTTCCCACGATCCTCTCACGCGTAGTGCGGGTCAGGATCCAGCGAGTGCCTGATGGTGTCGTGACATCATTCATACATCAAGAGCTTCAGGCCGAGAATCTGGCGGCATCCGAGGCGGAAGGCTGCATCGGCAGACTTCTTGCCCGATCACAGGCCAGTGGCTTGGCGGCACGGGACGCCTCCGAGGCGTTCCAAACGGCCGTCCGAGGTAACGCCGTCGATCGGTATTCCCTGGCCCTGCGACAGACGCCGTTCCAGGCACGTGGGGGGTTCACGGACATGCTGGACGGGTTGCTGGAGCGCCTGCGACAGGAGGCACGCCGGGGAGCGGGAGGCGACACGCGACGGATTGCCGAGGCGATCTCCCTGGTGCTGCAGGCGCGCGAGCAGGCACAGGGCAATGTGAACCCGCAGCTGTTGGCGGCGGTGTTGGGGGAAGATCTGGCGGAGGCGGGGGGGGGCCGGTGGCCGAGCTGACGCATTTCGACGACGCCGGCGGCGCGCACATGGTCGATGTCGGGGGCAAGGCCGCCACCGCGCGCAGCGCGACGGCGGCGGGAGCGATCCGGATGTCGGCCGAGGCGTTCCGGCTGGTGGCCGACGGGGCCGTCGCCAAAGGCGATGTCCTCACGGTGAGCCAGATCGCGGGGACCCTGGCGGCCAAGCGGACGGCTGAGCTGATCCCGTTGTGTCACCCGCTGGCGCTCGACCACGTGGACGTGAGCGCCACCCTGGACGACACGCTGCCCGGGGTCCGGGTGCGGGCCACGGTCCGCACGGTGGGGCGTACCGGAGTGGAAATGGAAGCGCTCACCGCTGTTTCAGTCGCGCTTCTGACGGTCTACGATATGGTGAAGAGCGCCGACCGCGAGATGGAGGTCCTGTCGGTGCGCTTGCTGGAGAAGACGGGCGGCAGCCGCGGCGATTGGCGCCGTCGCTGAGTAGCCCGCACCGCCGAACGGTGTTGGGGAATCGGGGATGGGGTCGGCGGGACCCGAATTCAGGAGGAGTATGAGCGCATCACGACGTTGGCGAGTACCTGGCGGCTTGATCGTGATCGGGGCGCTGGTGGTGTCCAGCATCGGCTGGGCCCGCCATGCGGCAGCCGACGACCAACCGTCGGCGACGGCGGGGGCGATGCTGGGCGACGTGCAGGCGTTGTCCCAGCAACTGGAATCCACCAAGGGCGAGCTGACGGTCGCCCGGCTGCAGCTCGACCGCGCCGAGGCGGTCATGGAGTTCTCCGGCCGCTATGACGTCCCGGCCGATCTGGCGGCGGCGATTTACGACATCGCACTGGCCGAGGGGATCGAGCCGGGCCTGGCGTTCCGCCTGATCAGCGTCGAATCCCGGTTCGACCTGCGGGCCCACAGCTCCGCCGGAGCGTTGGGCCTCACGCAGATCCTCCCCAGCACGGCCCGGCTGTACGAGCCCGGGCTGACCAACGATCAGCTGTATGAGCGGGAGACCAATCTGCGGCTGGGCTTCCGGTACCTGCACGACCTGTTGACGCGCTACGGGGACAACCTGGAGCGCGCGTTGCTGGCCTACAATCGTGGGCCCTCGAAGGTCCAGGACCTGCTGCGCGCCGGGGTGAATCCGTCGAACGGGTATGCGCAATCGGTGATGCGTGGCTATCACCGCCAGCAGCCGACCGGAGGGGATGCCGAGTAGGCGTTCCGGGATACGAGAGGGACGAAACGAAGCGGCCAGGGAGCAATCCCCGGCCGCTTCGCTTTTCCGGAGTGGTCTGGCGCCCTACTCCGTTTGGTTCTTTCCCGCGGTCTGCAGCGGCGGGACCCGCAGCAGCTGCCCCGGCTTGATGATCGACGTAACCGAGAGGCCATTGTAATCGAGCAGCGCCCGGAGCGTCACGCCGTAGCGACGCGCGATCTGGCTCGCCGTCTCACCGCTGCGAACCCGGTGAGAGGCCGCAATCGCGTTCCCGCCCACCGCCGCCGTCCGGCGCGGGGCCGGATCGGCCGGCCCATTCCAGGCCGCCCGCGGCACGACGCGCCCGGACATCGGGATGACGAGACGCTGGCCGACCCGCAGCGTATGGGGCCTGAGCCACGGGTTGGCGCCCTGGATCATCGAGACCGAAACCCGGTACTGCTTGGCGATTTCGGAGAGCGTCTGCCCCCGCGTCACGTAGTGATCCACGAACGTGATCCGGTCGGTCACCGGCAGGGTGTCGAACCGCTCCGCCACCAGGGTGCCCCGGCCGCGCGGGACACGCACGGTGACCTCGCGGCCCGGTGGCGTCACGCCGCGCACGAACTGGGGATTCAGCTCCAGCAGCGCCGCCGTCGTCGTATCGGCGAGCCGTGCCAGGACATCCAGCCCGGTGGCGTCGGGCACCCGGATCTCGTCGAAGACCAATGGTGTCAGGGGCTCGATGTCGGTGAAGCCGTAGCGGGTCGGCTGTTTGGCGACCAGGGCCGCCGCGATCAGCTTCGGCACGTAGTCCCGGGTTTCCCGGCGCAGGATGCGCGTGCTGGCGAGCTGGAAGAAGGTTTCGTCGGTGAGGCTGTCCGCCTCGCCAGGCAGCCGCCGCACGCCGCGCTGGATGCGGCCCTCGCCGGCGTTGTAGGCCGCCGCGGCCAGGTACACGCTCCCGAGCTTTTGCACCAGATCCGAGAGGTAGTTCACGGCTGCATCGGTGGCCTTGAAGGGATCGCGGCGCTCATCCACCCACGGGTCGACGGTGAGACCGTACAGCCGGCCCGTCCCCGAGACGAATTGCCACATCCCGACCGCCCGGGCACGGCTCACGGCCGAATTGGACAGGCCGCTTTCGATCAGGGTGAGGTAGACGAGATCTTCCGGAAGTCCCTTGGCCCGCAACCGGTCGCGGATCATCCCTTCATATCGGGACAGGCGCGAGAGCCAGATGGCCATGCGGTCGCGCGCATCCACCTGGAAGAACTCCAGGTACTCGAGCACCCGGCGGTTCGCCGCGTAGCTCGTGACATCGATGTCGTAGGTCGGGGTGCTCGTCGCGTCGGCGGGCTGCGCCCCCACGATCTCGCGACCTTCCGGCCCGAACAGCCGGACCGCCTCGCGCTCGACGTCCTCGCCGCGGACCGTCGCCGCAGGGGCGGCGCTGTCCGTCACCGTCCGTCCCGGATCCGGCGCCGTCACGATCGTCGTAGCCGGGGTGGGGGCCGGACCCGCTGCCGGGAGCGGGGCCACCCGCGCCAGGTGCTGCTGGCCGGCGCAGGCCGCGAGGCCCAGGAACAGATACCAGGTCTTCGTTGGGCGCAGAGTCATCGTGTCGTCACGTAGTTCCCCAGAACGCGATTGGTCGCGTTCAGGACCGCCAGGGCTGCTCCGCGCGGCGGGTCGGTTTCCGTCAGGTACGAGCCGACCATGCGCCAGGCACTTCCCTCCGAGCGCACCGACAAGCTCACGATCACTACCGTCGCATCGAACGCCCTGACTGACTTCACGCCCAGGAGCTCCAGCTCGACCCCGGGTGTCACGGCCTCCTGCAACGCCTGCACCGCTGCCTCGGCCGAGCACCTCAGCTCGCCCGCCTGGGACATCATGCCCTCGGCGACGCCCACGAACTCCCGGCCATCGATCCACGACAACTGCACCCGTGCCCGGCACCGGCCGTCGGGGAGTCGATCGAACCCGAAGACTTGGAACCGCAGCCGCTCCGCAATCGCCGTTCTCCCGCTCATGCGATCCTCAATCGAAGTGAACCTCTATCTGGGTGCGTCCTGTCGGGTCCTGCGGGGCTTCCACCACATCCACCTCGAGCCGTGGCTTCCCCTGATCGTCGCGTTCCGCCGATATCACCAGAACCAGACCGCCGGCGAGCTCCACCTTCAGGTGGCGCAGGTCCGAACGGACCGTCACATCGCCAACCACCGCTCCCCGCAGCCGCTCCACCGCCGCGACGACGCGGCGCAAGTCCTGAAGGGCCAGAGGATTCAACTCAGGCGCTCGGCCAAGAGACGGGCCAGCGCCGTGTCCGGTATCCGTTCCGCCTGCAGGAACAGTGCCGACCTGGACGATGCCGCCAGGGGATAGTCCGCCCAGAGCGCAGGTTCCTGCATCCTGCCCGAATTCACGCGGAACGACAACCTCAGATGCCAGGCATAGGAGTCCGCGGGACGCTCAGCCAGGGCATCCACGTTCCAAACCTTGTCGCCATATGCGATTACGCGCCAGGCCATCATGACCCTCAGAGGCCGCCCAATATGGGCCTAACTTCAAGTCAGGTCAAGACTTCAGTCGCCTGAAGTTGCCAAAGCGCGAAAACGGAGGGCCAAATCCTTGGTGACAGGGCCGGCTGTGCCGGTTCCGATCGTCCGGCCATCCAGGCGGCTCACGCCAATAACTTCCGCCGCGGTCCCGGTGAGGAAGACCTCGTCAGCGGTATAGAGGTCATAGCGATTCAGGGGGGATTCCTCGAAGCCATACCCGGCGTCACGGGCCAGCTCGATCACGGCGTCACGCGTGACCCCCCGCAGGATGCCGCTCCAGGGCGGGGGAGTGCGCAGCGTGTGATTCGCCACGGCGAAGAGGTTCATGCCACTCGCTTCCGTGACATAGCCGGAGGCGTCCAGCATCACGACCTCGTCGACACTCGCGGCGATGCCTTCGACCTTGGCGAGGATATGCGCGAGGTAGTTGAGTGACTTGACGCGCGGCGAGAGGTTTTCGCGGTGGCTGCTCGGGGTCGCGGCCGTGAGACAGGTGAGCCCGCGCTCATAGCGATCCTGGGGCCACAACCTGATGGTGTCGACGATGCAGATGACCGTCGGAGTGGCGCACTTGCGCGGATCGAGGCCGAGATCCCCTACCCCACGGGTGACGAGCAGCCGGAGGTAGGCATCGCGCATGCCGCTCTTGGCGAACGCCTCGGACACGATCGTCGTCATCTGCGGCCGCGGAACCGGGACGTCGAGGCAGATGCCCTTGGCCGACGCGTACAACCGGTCGAGGTGCGCCTCGAGGCGGAAGATCCGGCCGGCGTAGGCGCGGATCCCTTCGAACACCCCGTCCCCATACAACAGGCCGTGGTCGAAGACGCTGACCACGGCCGTGTCGCGATCGAAATACTTCCCGTCAATCCAGATGGTCGTCATGCCGGGGGAGTAATCTGCCTCCCCCGGCTGACGCTGACAACCCTGGGATTACTGGCCTCCCCGCATGTCGCCGCCGTGACCGCCGTCGTGATCGTCCCCACTGTCGCCGTCGTCGTGGCCGTCGTGGTCGCGATCCTCGAACGCGTTGATCGAGCGTTGGATGTTCTCACGCACCAGCCCCTCGTTGGCGCCGCCGGCGTTCGCGCTGCCCGGATCCACCAGGCCGGCCCCACCGGCCCCGGTGAACCAGCCTGAGACATCGAAGCGCAGCGTGACACTCGCCACCGAGTCGGCCCCGACGCTCAGCGGCGGGTCGATCCGCACCTCCTGCTCCGCTTCCAGCCCCGATTCGAAGGTGAAGTCGGAGCGCGTGCCGTGGTCACTGAACGTGCCGGTCAGCCGGATCGACACATCGGCGAAATCGGGGTTGGCGGCGAGGAAGGACGAGTCGCGCGGCAGCCTGGGGGCGTGGATCTTGAATTCGAGCTTGTCGTACTGCCCCGCGGGCGCAGTGACGTTGACCAGGGCCTCCACGGCCGTGTCACCGAGTGGCAGCGAGACCAGGACTGGTCCGGCCTTGATCTCCTCGCATCCCTCGTGATCCCGCTCGGCCGAGTCGTCGCCGGCCGTCGAGTCGTGATGCTCGCCCTCGTGCTCCATGGCGGTGCTGTCGGACTCGCAGGCCGCGACCTCGACCGGCTTGAGCTCGATCCGGCGCACCACGATGTCCACGCTGCGAATGAACACGGTGTCGGAGTCGGCCGTGATCACGGTGGAGTCGCCCGCCGCGAGCACGCTCGCTCCGGCGCTCGCCGTCGGGCGCTGGGCCGAAACGGCCAGCGCGATGCGGCCGCGCCCTGCCCCGGGCCCCGCTCCGTCGGCCATGCATGCCGCGAGTCCGAGCGCCATCACCGGTATGAGTGCCTTCATCGGTTCCCCCTGGAATTCGAGTAACGCCTCCACGGGCACGCGGCGTGCCCTCGATGTCGCATCGCGACAAGTCGCGTAAGATGCGACCCCTCAATGCGTTGCCCCGTGACCCGAGGATCGGGTCACGGGGCGGTTTGCACTGAAATGGGTCAGTTGGCGCGTCGCAAGACAGCACGGGGTTCCGTCAGCTGCCCTCGTGGTGGTCGTCGTGTCCGTCGTGATTGTCGTCTTCGAAGGCCTCGACCGACTGCTCGATGTTGTTCTTCACCACGCCCTCGTTGGGCAAGCCCTTGTTGGCCGACGCGGGATCGACCAGGGCACCGCCATTCACGAACCAGGTGGACACGTCCATCCGGATGGTGAGGTTGGCGCCGGCGCCGACCGTCACGTCGAGCGGCGGAGAGAACGCCATCTCCTCGGAGGCATCCAGGTCCGAGGTATAGACGAAGTCGCTGCGGGTGCCACCCTTGCTGTAGGTCCCCGTCACGCGGATCGAGATCGCCTTGAAGTTCGGGTTGGCCGCGATGAACGCCGCTTCCTTGCTCGAGGTCGTGTCGGTCTTGTGGATCTCGAACTCCAGCTTGTCGTACTGCCCCGCGGGCGCGTCCACGGTGACCGCCGCCGCGGTGTTCGTGGCGCCGAGCGGGAAGCTCGCCAGCACCGGCCCCGCCTCGAACTCCTCGCAGTCCCCGTTGCCGGAGACACTGTCGCACGAGGACGTCTCGAGCCGCTTCATTTCGATCTTGCGCAATACGACTTCGACACTGCGCAGAATCACCGTATCGTTGCCGAGCGCGATCACGGTGCTGTCGCCCGCGGCGAGCACTGCGGGGGAGGCCACCCCGCCGGACACCGACGGCGCCGGCACCGCGCCGGGCGCCCGCCGGGCCGAGAGCGAGAGCGTCACATTGCCGCCGGCGCCGGTATTGGAGCACGCCGCGGCGCCCATCAGGGCGATCGCCGCCGCGATGCGGCGGGTCAGCGCCAACTTTCTGTCAGTCATGTGCATCTCCAGGGAGAAGGACTGCGACGAGCGAACGCCCTGGCAGGTTCGCACGGTGTATGCCCCGGTTCCGATCCGCGATCCGCTTACCCGACAAGCGGTTAGCTGGCGTGCGCAGGATCACACCGACTGGAGGTTGTATCGAAACGAGCCAACGATGGGACGCGGCAGGGCAGCTCAGTTCCGGGCTAGGGCTGGTCGTCCTCCAACCCATCGCCGTTCGTGTCGCGGAAAACTCTCAAGGAAGTGCGGATGTTGTCCCGGACCAGACCCTCGTTCGGTCCGGCAAGGCCGGCGGTGGCCGGATCGATGAACGCCTTGCGGTCGGCGCTGCGGAACCAGGAGGCGACATCGACCCTGAGCGTCACGTGCACCGAGTCTCGGGCGGCGACGGTGAGCACCGGCTCGAGTGTGATCTCCTCCTGCTCGTTGAAACCCGAGATGAAGACGAAGTCGCGGCGCCTCCCGGCTCGGCTGAGTGTGCCATCCAATCGAATCGACGCGCCGGCGAACTCGGGATTGGTCCGCAGCAGGCTGGAATCCGCCGCCGAATCCGGCCGGTGAATGATCGCCTGAAAGAGGTTGTAGTCGGTCGCCGGGGCGGGTTTGGCGGATCGACGGATGGCCCCGCGGCCGAGCGGCAGGTCGAGCAACACCGGGTCGTCGTCGAACTCGACGCACGGCGGATTGTCCTCCCCTTCTTCTTCCTCGCATTCGTTCGAGACCGCCGGGGCGATCGCCAGCTCCGCGAGCATGAGACGAACCCGATGGATGAACAGGGTATCGCGCCCCTGGATCAGCATGGTGTCGGTCGTGACGAGTGGGCCCGCGGAGTCGCCCGAGGTCGGATGGCGTGCGGAGAGCTGGAACACAATGGCCCCGGTGGAGGCCTTTTCGCGACAACTCGTGGCCAGCGCCGCGACGACGATCATCAGGCAGAACGATGGAACGCGCACGGCATCTCCTCGGGGGTCCCGACGTGACTGTGGCGCAATATATTGCCAGCGGCCGTGAGTCCCAACGTTCCGTTCGCATTG
>Ga0326726_10001284_pt1 | contig 23304 bp, 13 predicted proteins | sample MHFenrmetagenome_2_FD_207603 | JGI IMG/M metagenome (GOLD analysis project Ga0326726, IMG submission 207603) | Lab enriched peat soil microbial communities from Michigan Hollow, Ithaca, NY, United States - MHF15MN | ecosystem: Environmental > Terrestrial > Soil > Wetlands > Peat | place: USA... | reverse complement strand
ATCCCCATCGTCACGGTCACGGACGGTTCAGATCCCACCGCACCGAAGACGGCGCACACGATCGGGACCGGTAAGCCGGGGCCGATCGCGCTGCGCCTGATCAAAGTCTTTAACGAGGCCGTCACCGGGCACGATCCCCGCTACGAGAAGTGGCTGACATACGTCGGGAAATAGGGACCGCCGTCAGGCTCAGGCCTGTCGGCGTCGTCCGCTCGCGGTACAAGGACCCTTCGGATCTTCCTCCACCGGCCTTCGCGCGGCCCCGCTTCTTCGAACGCTCCACGGGCGAGATCGAGGTCCTTCCCGAATTCGCCGCCGGCCTCGACGGCCTCGAGGGTTTCTCCCACATCATCGTCCTCTTCCACTTCCATCGGGCCGGGGCCTCCAAGCTCAAGGTCATCCCTCCGGGCGAGTCGAAGCCGCGCGGCGTCTTCGCCACTCGGTCGCCGCACCGCCCCAATCCCCTCGGGTTGAGCGTCCTCAGGCTTCTCGGCCGGAACGGCCGCGTCCTCGAAGTCTCGGGCCTCGACCTCATCGACGGAACACCCGTTCTCGACATCAAGCCCTATACCATCCGGGACCGGAAGTCGCATATCCGCACCGGCTGGCTGCAACGACGACGGCGCCCCGCGCGATAGGCACCGCTCACGCGGTGCTCGTCGCCGAAGATTCCCGGGCCGCGGGTCGCCGCGGGGCCGGACGAGGAGGTCATCGACATGCGCACCCGCCGCCTATTCATTATCATCTTCATCCTGGCTGCCTCGGCGCTGGCCGGGCAGGACCTGCTGAGGAACCTCGGTGAGAAGCAGGATTTCCGCAGCCGCCGCGTCTCGTCCTATGACCGGAGCGGCGGGAACCGCGATTCGATCGTCATCGAGCCGGGGAAGACCGCGGTCCTGGCCGAGATCGAGGGCCCGGGGGCCATCCACCACATCTGGACGACGATCGCCGCGGAGCCGTTCTATGGTCGGAAGATCGTCCTGCGCATTTACTGGGACGGCGAGAAGTCCCCTTCGGTCGAGGCGCCAATCGGAGATTTCTTCGGCGTCGGCCACGGCCTGAACAGGAAATTCACATCGCTGCCGATCACGTGTTCTTCGGAGGGACGGGCCAGGAATTGCTACTGGTACATGCCCTTCCGCCGCTCGTGCCGCATCACGGCCAAGAACGAGGGGATGCGAGCCGTCGACGCTTTCTACTATTACATCGATTATCGGGAGCTCCCCGACCTTCCGGCCGACGCGACCTATTTCCACGCCCAGTACCGGCAGGAATTCCCGCCCGACGAGAGGCGCGATTACCTGCTCCTCGAGGCCGAAGGCGCCGGGCACTACGTCGGATGCAACATGAGCGTCCTCCAGCGGGCCATGGGCTGGTGGGGCGAAGGCGACGATAGGATCAGGGTCGACGGCGAGTCCAAGCCGTCCCTTCACGGCACGGGCTCCGAGGATTATTTCTCGGACGCTTGGGGCATGCGGGAAGGCCAAAGTCCGTTCTATGGCTGTCCCCTCCAGGAGGAGGACTTCCAGGCCGGATCCAAGGCCACGGTCTATCGCTTCCACATCCCCGACCCCGTCCCTTTCAAGAAATCCATCCAAGTGACGATCGAGCACGGCCACGGGAACGACCGCAAGGATTTCGTCTCTTCCGTCGCCTACTGGTACCAGACGGAGCCCCACCGGGCCTTCGCGTCGCTCCCCCCAGCCGCTGAGAGGCTCCCGTTCGCCTTCGAACCGCCGGAGAATTTCGTGCTGCCGGACTGGAAGGAAGAAACGCTCGGCGGTCCGGGCGTCTTCGTCGACCGCGCCGCAGGGCTCCGCATGTCGGCGCCCCGCCTAGCCGCGGCCCTCTCTTCGTATTACAGCGGGGCCGGCACCCGTTATCCCGAGCTCCGGACCGACGGAACGGCGGACGGGGCCAAGGCTGAATTCGAGTTTTCGGTCGGCGTCCGGGATCTCTATGCGGTCGAGCTCTATTTCCTCAAGTCGCCGGCCGCGGGGAATATCCGCATCCTGGACGGCCGGGGTGGGAGCGGAACCGCAGGGACCCAAGTCTTGGGCCGGCTCGACGGTTACGCCAAGGAAGCGACCCTTGCCTCCGTGGTTCTCAAGGATCTTCTCCTCGAGACAGGCCCGAATACGCTCGTCTTCGAAGTCACCGGAAAGGATGCCCGCAGCGCCGGCTTCGATATGTTCCTCGTCGGCGTCGGGCTCAAGCCCTCGGCCCGCAGGTTCATCCGCGACTGGAACCTCGTCGGCCCGTTCAACGCCGCGGACATGGACGACCTGTCGACTGTCTATCCCCCCGAAATGGAGGCCGCTCCGGCCAAGAGCTACAAGGGCAAGAACGGCGTGACCGTCGGCTGGCGGATCTTCCGGGCCGACGAATCCGGCTACGCCCGCCTCGACGACCTCATCCGGCCTAACGAGCAGGCCATCGTGTACGGGCTGGCCTATGTCTATTCTCCCGACGATCGGGCCGCGCCGCTCCTCCTCGGCAGCGACGACGGCATCCGGGTCTGGATCAACGGCGAGCTCGTCCACACGAACCCCGTCTACAGGGCCGCCGAGCCCGACTCGGACCGCGTCTCCGTCCGTCTAAGGAAAGGCTGGAACAAAGTCCTCGTCAAGGACCTGCAGGGGGCCGGCGGATGGGGCTTTTACGTTCGTTTCGTCGATCCTGAAGGCGTCCTGCGCTACGCCGTCAGGCCGGAGTGAGCGGGCCGGTTCAGGATTTCAGAACCTCCCCTGCGGCCGCGGAGATGATATCCCAGGCGGCCCGGACATGGCGCTCTTCGGTCGTCCGCTGGCCGACGACGAGCCGGACCGTATACTTGCCGCGAAGCGTCGTGTGGGTCAGGAAGATCGCGCCGGCGGCGTTGATGCATTCGAGGAACCTGCGGTTGAGCTCGTTCAAGGCGGCCTCGTCGCGGCCGTCGTTGAGACGGAAGCAGACGAGGGCGAGGTCGACAGGGGCCAGGAGCTCGAAGCGGGGGTCCGCCTCGACGAAGTCCTTGACGAGCCCGGCCAGCCGGATGTGTTCGCCGACCATGGCCTGCAGTCCCTCGACGCCGTAGCTCCGGACGACGAACCAGAGCTTGAGGGCCCGGAAGCGCCGGCCCAGCTGGATGCCCCAGTCCCGGTAATTCTTGACCTTGGCGTCGACCCCGGTCTTGAGGTACTCCGGGTGGATCTCGAAGGTCCTGACGAGCGCCGACGGGTCCCTGACGAAATAGGCCGAGCAATCGAAGTTCGTCACCATCCACTTGTGGGGATTGAAGACGAACGAGTCGGCGAGCTCGACTCCGTCGAGGATCCATCGCTTTTCGGGCAGCAAGGCGGCCGTGCCCGCCCAGGCCGCGTCGACGTGGAACCAGACGCCATGTTTCCGGCAGATCTCTCCGACGGCCCGCAACGGGTCGATGGCCCCGGAAGAGGTCGTGCCGACCGTGGCCATGACGCAGGCGGGAACGAGCCCGGCTTCCTTGTCCCGGACGAGGGCCTCTTCGAGCTTTTCCGGGACGAGCGCGAACCGTCCGTCGGTCGGGAGGCGCCGGAAATTCTTCCTGCCGAAGCCGGCGATCTTGACGCCCTTGTCGGCGCTCGAATGGACTTCCTCCGATGCATAAATGGTCAGAGGCAGCTTGAGGCCGGATTCGTTCGAATCGAAGCCAGTCGCCTTTTCCCGGGCCGAAAGAAGAGCGCACAGGGTGGCCGTCGAGGCCGTGTCCTGGATCACGCCGGAAAAGCCTGTCGGAAGGCCGATCATCTGGCGGAGCCAGTCGAGGACGACTTCCTCGAGCTCCGCGGCGGCCGGGGAGGTCTGCCAGACCATGCACTGGGCGCCGAGCCCGGCCGTCAGGAGCTCTCCAAGGACCGAAGCCGGGCTGTTATTGGCCGGAAAATAGGCGAACCAGCCGGGATGCTGCCAGTGGGTGATGCCGGGCATGATCACCTTCTCGAATTCCCTGAAGATCCCGTCAATGGCCTCTCCCCTGGCCGGTGGGACCGCGGGGATCAGCTTCTTCACCTGCCCCGGCTCGACCCGGGAAAGAACGGGGTATTTCTCTACATTCTCGAAATATTCGGCGATCCAGTCCACGAATTGGTGCCCGGCACGCCGGAAATCCTCGTTTTTCATGAAAATCTCCTCGTTCCGGAGCCCTTTTTGCCCTCGGAGGACCTCTATTAATATACCTTTTTCCAGGGGAAACCGCCAGGAAGAGAGCGGGCCGGGAGTGTTTTCCGGAAAAACGTTAAAAGGGGGCTTTTCGGGGGTGAAACTCGGTCAGTCACAGGCCCCAAAAGGTTTTTTCCTGCAATATGGAAAAAGGTGTTGTATTGCCTCTTCACTTGTGGTATAATTGGAAATGGTCATCGAGGGGGCCTCAAGAAAAATCAAAAAATTGTCGTAGTCTGCTTTCTGTCCGCCCCCCCATAAATCATCCAAATCTTCTTCGGATGCAACGTTTCCGCTCAAGCCGCTGTACTAACCCGTGAGAGAAGAAAATGCCCGGCCAAGACCTCCTTTTGAATTTCTTCCATATACCCCATTCCCCCACCGAGGCTGCCCTGTTCTGAAGGCGAGAGCAGGGCAGCCTCCCTCTTCTTCATTATCGTTTGACCGCCCCCGATTTTTGTCTTATTATTTCCCCAGGCTTATTTCGAAGGGAAGTCCGTTAGATGCGGACACAGCCCCCGCTACTGTATCCGGGGACGAATCCCGAGAGACGCCACGGCCAGGAGGCTGGAAGGCTCGGGAGGAGGATGATCCGGGAGTCAGGAGACCTTCTTTAAGCCTCGGTCGACCGGTCTTCGGGCGGAAGACGGAGAACGAAAAGCGGCGGGGGCGGCTGCGGAGCTCCTGCCATGGCTTTGAGAACGCTCGTCGTCGCGGCCCTCGTCGCGCTCGTCCCGGCCTCTTCCGCTGCGCAAGACGCACAGGACCAGGCCGCCACCTCTCTCCGGCATGACCTCGTCGTCACGGCCACACGCCTCCAGACGCCCGAGAAGAAGGTCGGCAGCTCCTTGACCGTGGTCACCGGCGAAGAGCTCGTCCGCACGGGCAAGGCCTTCGTCCTCGACGCGCTCGAGGCCGCCCTCGGCCTCTCGACCGTCCGGAACGGCGGCCCGGGCGCAACCGCCTCCGTTTCCGTGCGCGGAGCCAACAGCGAACACACGCTCTTCCTCCTCGACGGCCTCGAGCTCAACGACCCTATCAACCCTTCGCGTTCGTACGACGTGTCGCACTTGCCGCTCAGCCAGGTCGACCGGATCGAGATCCTTCGCGGTCCCCAAGGCCTTCTCTACGGATCTGACGCGCTCGGCGGCGTCATCAATATCATCACCCGGCCCGGCAGCGGCCGCCCGCGCCTCACGCTGGCCTCGTCGGCCGATACGCTGCGATCGATCGCCACGGACGTCTCCCTCGCCGGCGGGGGGAAGAGAACGGATTATTCCTTCGCCCTTTTCCACGAGCGGACGGCGGGCCTGTCGGCGGCCTCGTCCGCCTACGCCGGGAACACCGAGAAGGACGGCTACCGCAACTTGAGCCTGGCCGCCCGTATCGGCTACGCTCCGCGGCCAACGTCGAACCTGAGCTTCACCATCCGGGCCGCGAAGGCCCGGACCGAGCTCGACAATTTCGGCGGCCCGGGCGGCGACGATCCGAACAACGTCCAGGACTACGGGAGCCTCCTTGTCCGCGGGCAGTATCGTGGCCTCTCTCGGAGCGGCCGATGGGAGCAGACCGTCTCTTTGTCCTGGCTCGGCGCGCGGCGCGACAACACCAATCCCACCGACGCCTCCCATCCCGGCGAGTGGGACGAGGGCCTCTACCGCAGCGGCATCGTCAAGCTCGATTGGCAGAACAATCTCTTCCTCCATCCGGCGAACACCCTCACGGCCGGCCTGGAGCTCGAAAACGAGACGGGACGGTCCGACTATGTCTCCGAAAGCGCCTACGGCCTGTCCGAGTCCCGCTTCCCTTCGGCCCACGCCGGGTCGGCCGGGATCTATCTTCTCGACCACTGGGAGGTCAGGGACCGTTTCTTCGTCACGGCGGGCGTCCGCGCCGACCGCCACAGCCGCGCCGGCACCGCGGTGACCTTTCGCGTCGCGCCGGCTTACCTCATCGCCCCCACCGGAACGCGGCTCAAGGCGACCCTCGGAACGGGCTTCAAGTCGCCCTCGCTCTACCAGCTCTTCGCCCCGGCCACGTCCTTCGGGCCGGTCGGCAATCCCCTGCTCCGGCCCGAGCGCGCCGTCGGTTGGGACGCCGGGGTCGAGCAATACTTCGCCGCGGGCCACATCGTCCTCGCTCTCATCTGGTTCGAGAATTCGTTCCGTGACCTCGTCGATTTCGACTTCCAGGCCGGTTACGTCAATATCGGGAGGGCCCGGACGAAGGGTCTCGAAGTCTCAGCGGAGGCGCGTGCAGGGGGCGGCGCGCGCCTTACCGCGTCCTACACGCGGCTCTCGGCCCGCGACACGGACGCCGGAACGGAGCTCCTCCGCCGGCCGCGCGACAAGTTCTCCGCCGAGGCGGGCCTCCACCTATTCGGACGGTTCGACCTGGCCGCCAACGCGCTCTGGGTCGGCCGCCGCCTGGACCGGGACTTCAGCGTTTATCCCTATCCCACGACCGCGCTTCCGGGCTACGTCCTCTTCAATGCTGTTCTCACGACCGCCGTCGGGCCACATTTCGAGCTTTTCGCCCGCGTCGACAACATCCTCGGCACCCGGTATGAAACGGTCTGGGGATACGGAGCACCGGGGCTCACCGCCCGGACGGGCTTCCGCCTGATCCTCTGAACCTCGACCGTGCCTGCTCCAGATTGTCTGTTCCCCAATGCCGGGGAGTCCGTCGCGAGGCGGCGATGAATATCGCCCTGAGGCCCCCGTGATGGAAGGGGGGGCCCGCCGGAGGCGGGGGACGTTCACGGCCATCACCACGACGGACAACCCGAGGATGATCGCCGTCTTCGAGAAGCGCGGCTTCCACATCGTCAACGACCTCGAGAGCTCGCTCGTCGAGGTGTCGAAGGAGCTACTCTAGCTTCGTAAAGCCGGCGACGCGGGGAGGCCGGAGGACATGGAGGTCGAAGATGACGATCTCGTTCGCCCCCTGCCTAAGGAAAGGCGCCGGGCAGTAGAGCCGCTTCTGGGGCCCGATCTCCCAGTAGCGCCCGAGGTTCCGCCCGTTGACCCAGACGACCCCTTTTGCCCAGCCGCTCATATCGAGGTAGGTGTCGCCGACTTTCCTGAGGTCGAACGTGCCGCGGAAGAAGTTCCCGGACCGTTCGGCCGGCCGGCGGCCAAACCTGATCTGCCGCATATAATCCTCGTCCATGGGCAGCGGGTGGACGTCCCAGCCCATGAGGGTCATATTGTTCAGCGTTACCCGGTCGGTGATCCCCTTGCGGTCGAGAAGCCGGGGCCCGTAGTTGATCCGGCCCATGGCCTCGACGAGGATGTCGATCGTCTCGTTGGCCGGCTCGGCCTTGGGGATGTCGAGCCCCGTCGCCTCGCCCTTCGTCCGGTCGATCGCGCCGACGTAGCGGCCGTCCGCGTAGACGGTGGCATAGTCGTGGAGGTCGGTCGCGACAAGCTTGCCACCGCGGTGGCCGAGGAGCTTCGTCCGGTAGAGGATAAATCCGCAGTTCTGGCCGTAAGATTCCATCGGCCCGGGCTGAGGGCTGCGGACGGCGGGCGGCAGGTTGTCGAAGACCGAGGCGCTCTCGTCGAAGTCGATCTCCTGGATCGTGATCGCCGGGAGAGGCTCGGGAAGGTCCGGGAGCACGGTCCCTTGGGGCTGATAGCGGGCCAGGAGATCGCGGATGGCGAAATACTTCGGAGTCGGCCGGCCGGCCTCGTCGAGGGGCGCGTCGTAATCGTAGCTCGTCACGTCCGGCTGATACTTGTCGCTGAAATTGGCTCCGGCGGTGAAGCCGAAGTTCGTTCCGCCATGGAACATGTAGAGACTGAATGACTTGCCGTGATCGAGGAGCCAGCGCAGGTCGGGCAGGAAGTCCTCGGTCTTGACCCGCGCCCAGTCCTCGCCCCAATGGGTCAGCCAGCCCGGATAGAGCTCGCTGCAGAAGACGGGAACGCCGCGCTCGAGCCGGGCCGCCTCCGCGAAGTCCTTTTCGTTCGTTCCGGGATCGAGCCCGATGGCCGCCCCGGGCAGGCTTCCGGCTTCGAGCATGTAGGGCGTCGCGCCGTCGGCGGTGTAGAGCGGGACTTCGAGCCCGGCCTTGTTCCAGAACCCCTTGAGGGCGAGCACATAGTCACGGTCGTTCCCGAAGCTGCCGTATTCGTTCTCGACCTGGACCATGAGGACGGGCCCGCCGCGTTGGACCTGGAGGTCGCCGAGGACCTCGCCGAGCTTCGAGATGTAGGATTCGCACGCGGCCAGATAGCGCGGGTCGGAGCAGCGGACCTTGATGTCCGGCGTCCGCAGGAGCCAGGCCGGGAGGCCGCCGAAATCCCACTCAGCGCAGGCGTAAGGCCCGGGTCTGACGATGACCCACAGCCCCATCCTCTGGGCCGTGCGGATGAACGCGGCCAAGTCGTTCCCCGCCGTGAGGTCCCATTGGCCGGGCTCGGGCTCGAGGGCGTTCCAGAAGACGTAGGTCCCGACCGTGTTGAGGCCGGCGGCCTTGACCTTCATCAGCCGGTCGGCCCAGTACTCCCGCGGGATGCGCTGAAAGTGAATCTCTCCGGCCATGATGCGGAACGGCTTGCCGTTGAGGAGGAAGTCCTTCTCCCCCAGCCGGAAATCCCGCTGTTGGCCTGCAAGCCCGGAGGCAAGTGTCAGAACGATCACGGCGGCGAGCGTCTTTCCGAGCAATCTCATGCGGTCCTCCCGAACGATCGCGTCCTCGTGGCCCATCGATTTTATCACACAATTGACTTTCCGCCCTCGGCGGCTACGCGGTCCGGCTGGACTGGGCTTACACCCCCATCGCAACCTTCCCGGCCCAACTGGAGTTTATTTGACCGGCGTGTAAACATTTCTTACGACCGGCCGTACTTAATAAGGATACATCGGCCGATTTCCCCCTGATGGGGCCATTTCTCAGTGGCACAAGACTTGCTCCATCACCGCTCGACGGAGTCGAAATAGCCCGGGCCTTGCGGCCATCCAAAGGAGAGCTTCTATGCGAAAAGCCCCCGGAGCGGTCGCCGCGGTCATCCTGGCCCTGGCCCTGGCCTTGGGTTCGAAGCCCCTTCCGGCCGCCGCCCAGGCCGCATCCCAGAACATCGACGAGCTCAAGAAGACGGCCGTCAAGGTCTTCCTCGACTGTGACGACTGCGACCTCGATTTCATCAAGACCGAGATCACCTTCGTCAACTACGTCCGGGACCGGCTCGAGGCCCAGGTCCACGTCCTCATCACGACCCAGGCGACGGGAGGCGGCGGCCAGGAATACACCCTGACATTCATCGGCCAGAACGAATGCCGGGATCTCCGCGACGTCCAAAAGTATTTCTCGTCCAAGACCGACACGGAAGACGAGACCCGCCGCGGCCTGGTCAAGACCCTGAAGCTGGGGCTGATGAGCTTCGTCGCCCGCACCCCTATCGCCTGCCGCATCGCCGTCGACTACGCCCTTCCCGAGGCCGGCGCGGCCGGGCTCGACCGCTGGCGCTCCTGGGTCTTCAGCCTGTCCGGCAACGGCTATTTCTCGGGCGAGGAGAGCTACATGAGCCGCATGGTCTACGGCTCCTTCTCGGCCAACCGCATCACGCCGCGATCGAAGCTGAAGCTGGGGCTGTCCGTCGACACCTCGAAGCAGCGCTACGAGATCGAGGACGGGACGGTCACGGGCTCCACGTCCAGCTTGGACATGAGCGGCCTCTATGTCAAGAGCCTGGGCGAGCACTGGTCGGCCGGCGCCTACGTCGAGATCGAGTCCTCGCTCTACAGCAACGTCGATCTCGGTGTCACTCTGGCCCCGGCCCTCGAGTTCAACTTCTTCCCCTACTCCCAGTCGACCCGGCGCCAGCTCCGGGCCCTCTACAAGCTGGCCGTCATCCCGGTCAAGTACCGGGAGGAGACGGTTTACGGAAAGCTCCGTGAGACGCTGTTCCAGGAATCCATGTCCCTGTCACTCGACCTCCGCGAGAAGCTCGGGACGATCAGCCTCAGCGTCGAAGCGTCGAACTATCTCCACGACTTCGCCAAGTACCGCGTGGACACGTTCAGCGTCGTCAACCTGCGGCTCTACAAAGGCTTCAGCGTCTTTGTCATCGGCGGCTACTCCTGGATCCACGACCAGCTCTCGCTCCTCGGGCGCGAGCCGACCTACGAGGAGCAGCTCCTGCGCCTCCGCGAGCTGCCGATGCACAGCAACTACTTCGCCGCGGTCGGCTTCCAGTTCCAGTTCGGGTCCATCTTCACCAACGTCATCAATCCCCGCTTCGGCTCGACCGGCGGCGGCGGCTTGAGCATCCACATGAATTAGGGCCGGGAGAGATGCCATGAATCCCATCAAGACACGCTCCATCAAGGCCGCGGCCCTGGCCGTCATCATCACCCTGGCCCTGGCCCTCCCCGGAAGCGCCCAGGCCCCGGTGCCCAAACCGGGCAGCCCCCCTCCGCCTCCCCTGCTGAAAGTCTTCCTCGACTGGCCCGGCACAGACATCGAGGCCATCCGGGCCGAGATCCCCTTCGTCACCTTCGTCCCCTCTCTGGACGAGGCCCAGGTCCGGGTCGCCATCACGCCTCAGGGGCCTCCCCCGGAGGGCCACCTCCGGATCGAGCTCACCGGCCTCGGGGAATTCCAGGGGCTGGACAACACCCTGACCTATGCGCCCGGCCGGGACGAGAAACCCGGCGACGTCCGGAAAGGGGTTGCCGCCCTCGTGCGGATCGGCCTCCTGCGCTACGCGGCGAAGACGCCCGTCGCCAAGGACCTGTCCGTCAAGTTCCTCGACCAGACGAAGCCGACCTCGGTCAACGACGAGTGGAACTTCTGGGTCTTCAGCCTCAGCGGCAACGCCTTCCTCTCGGGAGAGACCCAGTACCGGAGCGGCTCGTATTACTCCTCGGTCTCGGCCAACCGGACCACCCCCGCATTCAAGGTTCGGACACAGGCCTACGGCAACTGGAGCAATTACTGGTTCGACCTCGGGGACGGCACCGCCTATACGAGCAAGACCCACGGCTACGGCGGCTCCGCCCTGGTCGTCAAGAGCCTGGGCGAGCACTGGTCGGCCGGGGGCTACGTCGAGGCCGAATCCTCGACCTACGGGAACCTCAATCTCGCCCTGAGCGCCGCCCCGGCCCTCGAGTACGATGTCTTTCCCTATTCGGAATCGACCAAGCGCCAGCTCCGCATCCTCTACCGGATTGGTCTGACCCGGACCCGCTATTACGTGGAGACCGTCTATTTCAAGACGGCCGAGACCCTTCTCCAGGAGGCCCTGAGCGTCGCCTACGAGGTCGTCCGGCCTTGGGGCAAGGCCTCGCTCCAGCTCCAGGGCTCGCATTTCTTCCATAACGTCAAGTTCAACCGCGTCGAGCTCGCGGGCGGACTGGAGTTTCGCATTTGGCGCGGCCTGAATCTCGAGGTCGACGGCAGCTACACCCGGATCCGTGACCAGCTGGCGCTCTCGGGCGAAGGCGCGTCCCTCGAGGACATCCTCCTGCGCCAGAGGCAACTCGCCACGGGCTACAACTATTCGTTCTCGGTCGGTTTCAATTTCTCCTTCGGCTCGACCAAGAGCAACGTCGTCAACCCCCGGTTCGGCAACGGCGGAAGAAGCATCTCCATCAGCATGTAGCCGTCCGGGACCGAACCGACCGGCGGGCGGGACCCGCCCGGCATTCAGCACCGCGCCCAGGGCTTGTCTTCTCCCAGCCAAATCATTACCATATCGCCAGGCCAAAGAGGAGGACACTTGATATGTCCGTGAAACTCGAAAAGCCCGTCCCGAGCGACATCGACATCGCCCAGGCCGCCGAGCTCCTGCCTATCATCAAGGTGGCGGCGGGGCTCGGCCTCGGCGAGGACGACCTCGACCTCTACGGCAAGTTCAAGGCCAAGATCCACCTGGATGTCCTTGACAGGCTCAAGGACCGGCCCCTGGGTCGCTACGTGGACGTGACGGCCATTACGCCGACGCCGCTCGGCGAAGGCAAGACCACGACGACCGTCGGTCTCAGCCAGGCCCTCGGCGCCCACCTGGGCAAGAAAGTCGTCACTGTCGTCCGCCAGCCCAGCATGGGGCCGACCTTCGGCGTTAAGGGCGGGGCCGCGGGCGGGGGCTATTCTCAGATCGTGCCCATGGAGGATTTCAACCTTCATCTGACAGGCGACATCCACGCCGTCACGGTCGCCCACGACCTACTGGCCGCGGCCATCGACGCCCGGATCCTCCATGAGTATTACCAGGATGACGAGAAGCTGTTCACCGCCCTCTGTCCCGTGGACAAGCAGGGACTAAGGAAGTTCGCCCCCTCCATGGTCCGCAGGCTTCGCAAGCTGGGCGTCGACAGGGCCGACCCGGCGGCCCTCACCGCCGAGGAAAAGCGCCGCCTCTTCCGGCTGGATATCGATCCGAAAAGCATCACCTGGAACCGCGTCATCGACGTCAACGACAGATTCCTTCGAAAGATCAAGATCGGGCTCGGCCCTGAAGAACTGGGCCTGGCCCGGGATACGGGCTACGACATCTCCGTCGCCTCGGAGATCATGGCCATCCTGGCCCTGACGTCGGGGCTCGAGGACATGCGGGAGAGGCTGGGCCGCATGGTCGTCGGCACGAGCCGGGCGGGCGAAGCCGTCACGGCCGAGGACTTGGGGGTGGCCGGCGCGCTCGCCGTCCTCATGAAAGACGCGCTCATGCCCAATCTCATGCAGACGGTCGAGAACACCCCGGCCATCGTCCACGCCGGCCCTTTCGCCAACATCGCTCACGGCAACTCGTCGGTCATCGCCGACCAGATCGGCCTGCGCCTTGTGGGCGAGGAGGGCTATGTCATCACGGAATCGGGATTCGGGGCCGACTGCGGCATGGAAAAGTTCATGAATATCAAGTGCCGGGCCAGCGGACTCGTCCCGGACTGCGTCGTCATGGTGGCCACGATCCGGGCCCTAAAGATGCACGGCGGCGGCCCCAAGGTCGCGGCCGGCAAGCCCTTGGCCCCCGAGTACACGGAGGAGAACCTTGAACTTCTCGCCAAGGGCCTGCCCAACCTGGCCGCCCACGTCCACAACGCCCTCCTCTTCGGGATCCCCGTCGTCGTGGCCGTCAATCGGTTCACATCCGACACGGACGCGGAGATCGAGCTCGTCCGTAAGGCGGCCGTCGAAGCCGGCGCCGAGGAGGCCGTTATGAGCGACCACTGGGCCGAAGGCGGCGCCGGAGCCGTCGACCTGGCCAGGGCGGTCATGGCGGCCTGCCGCAAGGAGGGAAATTTCCGCTATCTTTATCCCCTCGAGTGGGACATCAAAAAGAAGATCGAGACGATCGCCACGCGGATCTACGGGGCTGCGGCTGTCGACTATGAACCGGCGGCCGAGGCCAAGGTCGATCTCTATACCAGACTGGGCTATTCCCGCTTGCCCATCTGCATGGCTAAAACCCACCTCAGCTTGAGCCATAATCCGGCCTGGAAAGGCGTCCCCACCGGCTACCGGTTTCCCGTCCGCGACATCAAAGCCAGCGTGGGCGCGGGCTTCATCTACCCGCTGTGCGGAGACATGCGGACCATGCCCGGCCTGCCGACACGGCCGGCTTTCTACGATGTCGACATCGACTTTAAGACCGGAAAGGTGAAGGGCCTGTTCTGATGGCCTTCATATCGCCCGCCGAGGTCGTCGGCTTTATCTCCTGGTGGCTCCGCGGCCGCCCGGCCGGCAAGCCCCAATAGGCCGACGGGGACCGGCAGGAGAACATCAGCGCCGCTCGGAAGGAACTCGGAGCAGCACCGAGTCCCGTTCTTCCGGGAAAAGTAATATAATGTCCCGGAATGTCTCGCCGAGAGGATCGTCCCATGTCGCCATCCCGCACGATTTCACGCCGCAGCTTTATCACGGGGGCCGCCGCGTCGCTGGCCATCGTCCCCCGCCGCGTCCTCGGCGGCCAGGGCTACATCGCCCCGAGCGACACCCTGACCAAGGCCGTCATCGGCGTCGGCGGCATGGGCCGGGGCCACCTCGGCTATCCGGGCTCGGTCCTGCGGGCCGTCTGCGACGTCGATAAAGGCCATCTCGCATCTGCCTTGGAGATCGCCGGGCCGGGCGTGTCCGGTTACACCGACTTCCGCGAGGTCCTGGCCCGGCCCGACATCGACATCGTCCACATCGCGACGCCGCCTCACTGGCACGCCCTGATCGCCATCGCCGCCGCCGAGGCGGGCAAGGACGTCTGGTGCGAAAAGCCCATGACCCGGACGATCGCCGAAGGCCGCGCGCTCGTCGAGACCGTCCGCCGCACCGGCCGCATCTTCCGCGTCAACACCTGGTTCCGCTTTACCGACCGCTTCTACGGCTTCGGCACCGACGTCCGGCCGATCAAGAAGGTCGTTCAGAACGGGCTCCTGGGCTGGCCGATCAAGGCGACCGTGAGCGCGACGACGGGCTTCGACTGGAAGTTCTACTGGAGCGGGCTGACCTACGCCCGGCCCGAGCCTGTCCCGCCGGAGCTCGATTACGATTTCTGGCTCGGCCCGGCGCCGTGGAAACCTTATCATCCCCACCGCGTCCACGGCACGTTCCGCGGCTATTGGGATTACGACGGAGGCGGGCTCGGGGACATGGGCATGCACTATCTCGATCCCGTCCAATATCTTCTCGACAAGGACGAGACGGGCCCGGTGGAGATCATCGCCGACTGCCCCCAACAGCATCCGGACGCCTGCGGCAGCTGGCGGCGCGTCGAAATGAAATACGCCGACGGATGCGCCATCGTCCTCGACGGCGAGAACCGGGACACGCGAGCTCCGTTCCTCGAGGGCCCGAAAGGGAAGCTCTTCCGGGGTTTCGAATCCGACATCCCCGGCCTCCGGGACGCCCTGGCCTCCCTGCCGGACCCCGAGCCGCAAGTGACCGACTTCTCCGAAGCCGTCCGGACGAGGCGCCGCTTCGCCCTGAACGAACGGAACGGCCACCGCTCCTGTACGCTCGTCAACCTGGCCAAGATCGCTGTCCAGCTCGGGCGCCCGCTCCGGTTCGATCCGGCGCGGGAGATATTCCCCGGCGACGACGCGGCCAACCGCCTCGCGAGCCAGCCCATGCGGGCGCCCTGGCACCTCTGAGCCGTGAGGAGATCCCCCATGAAGAAAAAAATCCCCGCATTCGTCCTCGCGGTCACGGCCTGCGTCCTTTGCGCCGCGTCCCAAACTCCGGCCGGCGCCCCGGCGAGCGATCTCAAGACGCGCGTCTCCGCAGTCGTCGAGCGGTTCCCGGCGGAAGCTTCCGCCGCGATGGACGCGCTTTGCGCCGAGCTCATCAAGCTCGGTCCGGCGGGCGTCGCCGAAACCTGCGCCCGCGTCCTTCCCCCCGGCGCGGGTAACGATGCCAGGACGAGGTTCGCCCTGAACGGCCTCGCCGTCTACGTAACCCGGACGGGCGCGGAAGCCGAACGCCTTATTTTCGTGCGGGCCCTGCTTGGCGCCCTGGCCGGGAATCCTGACAAGCAGGTCGCCGCCTTCCTCATCTCCCAAGTCCAGCTCGCCGGGAAGGCGGAGGCCCTCAAGCCCCTGGCGAGATATCTCGGAGATGAAGCGCTGGCCGGACCGGCTGCCGCGGCACTCCAGGCGATCGGAGGCCCCGAGGCCACGCGGTCCCTGCTGAAAGGACTCGACAAGGCCCCGCAGGGCGCGAGGATCTCGATCGTCGACGCCCTCGGCCAGATGCGCAGCCGTGAGGCCGTGAAGAGGCTCCTCGCCCTGGCCGAAAGCAACGACGAAGGGCTCCGCCGGGCGTCCCGCTTCGCCCTGGCCAACATCGGCGATCCAGCCGCCGGCCCCGTTCTCTCGAATGTCCGTGTGGCTTCGCCGCTGGGCGAACGGGCCCGAGCGGCGGGGCTCTACCTTCTTTTCGCCCGCCGGCTCGCCGAATCCGGCAAGACGGCCGAAGCGCTGGCCGCGGCGAGATCGATCCTCGATTCCTACGACGGCCCTGAGGAGAGCCAAGTCGCCTCGGAAGCTCTCGCCCTTGTCGTCTCCGTCCTCAAAGAAAGGGCCATCCCGGACCTTCTCCGTGCCGTCGACAGCCCGGTCAGCGCCTTGCGCGGCGCTGTCCTCGAAACGGCGGCGACGCTCGGAACGGGCGAAGCGACGGCTCGATGGGTCGAGAAAGCTTCGGCCTCCGGGCCTGAGGTCCGGGCCGAGATCATCGGGATGCTCGGCCGGCGGGGAGACAAAGCGGCCCTCCCCTTCGTCAGGGATAGTCTGAAGAGCCGTGAGGAGAGTGTCCGTCTGGCCGCGATCCCGGCCGCGGTCCGCCTGGGCGGCCAGGCCGTCCTGCCGGACCTCCTCGGGCTCTTCGGCGCCGATGACGAGACGACCATCACGGCATTGAAGACCGCCCTACTCGGCTTCGACGGCACCTTGGTCGTCCCGGAGGCCGTCCGGCTTCTCGACGCGACGCCGCTTCCAGGCCGGGCCGCGCTCATCGATATCCTCGGCGACAAGAGCGCCCGCGGCGAGATCGACCGCATCCTCGCCCTGGCCTCGGACCCGGAACCGGCAACACGGGCGGCCGCTCTCGCCGCCTTGGCCAAGCTCTCCGGAGAATCGGATCTGCCCCGCCTCGCGGTCATGCTGGAGCAGGCCACGGACGGCGACGACGTCCTACACCTCCAGGAGGCCGTAACCGCCGCTGCGCTGCGCAATGTCGTGCCCGGCGAGAGAGGGGCGGCGCTCGTCGGCCTCCTGAAGAGCGCTCCTCCCGCCCGCAAGGTCGCGCTTCTCCGCGTTCTGCCCAAGGTCGGAGGGGATACGGCCCTGCGCTCGGCCATCGCAGAGACCGGGAGCATGGATTCGCAGGTCCAGACCGCAGCGGTCTTCGCACTGTCCCAATGGCCCGACTTTCAGGCGGCCGAGGACCTTCTCCGCATCGCGACGTCGACGACGAACAAGAAGCACCGCCTCCTGGCCATCGAAGGGTACGTCCGCCTCGTTGGGCGGGCGAACATGACGGGTTCGCGCAAGCTCGCCCTCTTCCAGGACCTCCTCTCGAAGCCCCTCGACGATGCCGACAAGAAGCCCATCCTGACGGGCGCTTCGGCCATTCGCGAGCCGGAAGCCCTCCGCCTCCTGGCCGCTTACGTCGAAAATCCGGTCCTCGGCGAGACGGCGGCGGCCGGACTCCTCGACCTGGCCTCGGAGCAGGCGCCGCAGGAACGCTGGCTGTCAGGGCATGAGGCCTACTCCGTCCTCCGGCGCGTCCAGGCCCGGATCGCGGACCCCGCTGAAAAAGAGAGGGTTGGAGCGATCATCCTGGCCCGCCTTCGCCAGGGCGGTTTCGTGCCGCTCTTCGCCGGCTGCGGCTTCGACGGTTGGAAGGGGCTCGTCGCCGATCCCCCGGCCCGAGCCAAAATGACCCCGCAAGAGCTGGCCACGGGCCAGGCCGCGGCCGACGAGAGGATGCGGGACCACTGGAAGGTCGTCGACGGGACGCTTGTTTTCGACGGCAAGGGCGAGAGCCTCTGCACCTCATCCGATTACGGCGATTTCGAGCTCCTCGTCGACTGGAAGATCGAGAAGGGCGGCGACAGCGGACTCTATCTCCGGGGGTCGCCCCAGGTCCAGATCTGGGACCCCGATGCCAATCCGGTCGGCTCGGGCGGCCTCTACAACAATCAGAAAGGGAAGAGTCAGCCCCTCGAAAAAGCCGACCGCCCCGTCGGCGAGTGGAATTCCTTCCGCGTCATCATGATCGGCGAGCGTGTCAGCGTCTATCTCAACGACAGGCTCGTCGTCGACAACACGGTCCTCGAGAATTACTGGGAGCGGGACAAGCCGATCTATGCTTCAGGGCAGATCGAGCTCCAGGCCCACGGCAATCCGCTCTATTTCCGGAACGTGTTCCTCCGCGAGATCCCCCGCGACACGACCGCTCCGCAGATGACCCAGGCCGATGCGGACGAGGGATTCAGCCCGCTCTTCAACGGCCGCGATCTCGACGGCTGGGCGGGAGACACCAAGGGCTACTCCGCCGAGGACGGCAGGATCGTCATCCATCCCGAGCTCGGGAGCGGCAACCTCTACACGGCCAAGGAGTACGCCGACTTTATCCTCCGCTTCGAATTCAAGCTGACTCCCGCCGCCAACAACGGCCTCGGCATCCGCGCTCCGCTCGAAGGCGACGCGGCCTACGCCGGCATGGAGATCCAGATCCTCGAGGACGGCTCGCCCGTCTACTGGGGCCTTAGGCCGTACCAGTACCACGGCTCGATCTACGGAGTCGTCCCGGCCCGCCGCGGGTATCTCCGCCCGCCGGGCGAATGGAACGCGGAGGAAGTCACGGCAAAGGGCCGGCGGGTCACCGTCGTCGTCAACGGAGCGACCGTGGTCGACGCCGACCTCGACGAAGCCGCGGCCGGCGGCACGATCGACGGCAACGCCCATCCGGGCCTCAAGCGGGCGTCGGGGCACCTCGGGTTCCTCGGGCACGGCTCCCTCGTCGAGTTCCGCAACATCCGGCTGAAAGAGATCCGTTAGGGCTCAATCCGCCCGGCGGGGGTGGTGGCCGAGGGCTGCAAGTCCAAGCGCTTCGCGGAGGGCGGCGTTGATCTGAGTGTTGTCGAGGATCGGCCCCGGGTACCAGGTGCCGCGCAGCTTCAGGAAGCTTCGCGTCGCGGCGCCGACGACGGCCAGGTCGACAAGCTCGTTCGTGTGTCCGGCCGTGCCGAAGGAGACATCCCCATCCGGATAGACGTAGGGCGACGCGTACTCCGGTTTCGTGATGACCGCGCCGTTCGCGACACCCCGGTCGCTTCCCACCTTAGCCGGGGGTCCGCCTTCGTCGACGCGGGCGTCCTGGCGGGGCAGGTCGCCGGCACCAAGGGTTTTCCCGGGTTCGAGGAACAGGCCTCCGGTCGCGTGGTCGGCGGTCACGAGGAGCACGGTATTGGTCCAGTCGATATCGTCCCCGGGCCTGTCGACGAAGGCCAGGGCCGCCCGGACCGCCTCGTCGAGGTCGGCGACGCACCCGACCATGGCCCGGAAGTCATTGTCATGGTTGGCCCAGTCGATGTCGCCCTGCTCGATGACCAGGAAGAAGCCGTCGGGGTCGCGGCCGAGGTCGTCGAGGGCGGCCTCCGTCGCTTCCGCGAGCGACGGATTCTCCTCGCTGCCCGGGGTCACCCGCGGCCGGCCCGGAGAATCCTCGACCAGGGGGATTTCGAAGTTGCCGCCCTTGCCGCCGAAGAGACCGAAGAGCTTGCGGCCCTCGCGGGCGGCTTTCACGGCGCCGTCGGCGATAGCCCGGCCGCCGTCCTGTCCCTGCTTCCTTTCTACGAAGACATAGTCCCGGGAATTCTGGAGAGTCCGATAGAGGGATTCCGAGATGTAGCCCTTCTTCGCGTCGAATCCGGGATTGTCAAGGAGCGGCGACCCGCCGGCGATGACGACGTCGGGCTTGGTCCGCAGGATGATTTCGTCGGCAATGCCCAATCCCTTATGGCCCTTGAGCCCGGTGTAATAGGCGCTGCGGCTGGTGTTGTGGCTGACGAAGGCGGCCGGGGTGGCGTGGTCGAACGGCACCGTGCTGATGACGCCGATCCCCGCCCCGGTTTTGTCCCGGATCTCCTCGGCGATCGTCACCAGACCGCCATCGGGCGGGTCCCCTGGGAGCCAGGCGATGTTGCCCGAGTCCGTCTTGAAACCCGTGGAGAGAGCGGTCGCCGACGAGGCCGAGTCCGTAGCAGGGCCTTGAGGAAAACGGTGTGAAGCTCCAGGTCCGGCCATCGGCTTTGGCCCGTCCTTGCGGACATCGTAGCCGAGGGCAGGGGCGAACGACGACCGGGAGTACGGCGGCCGGCCCGCGCGCCGGGCGTTGCCGTTGTAGACGTTGACGTCCCACGTCGCGATATAGGCCTTGGCGGGGAGCGTGTGCCAGGCCAGGCCGTCGTCCCGGCCGTAGAGGTAGCGGCTGGCCGCGACCTCGGTCTCGGCCGACATTCCGTCGCCGATGAAGAAGATGACGTGCTTGACGGCCGGCGGGCGGCGGCGGCAGGCCGGCTGGAAGAGCAGGACGGCGGCGAGCGAGAGAGCGGCGACAAGAGGGAAAGCCGCAGCCGTGGTCCGAGCCCTGTTCACGGTCATAACACTCTATTATAAACCCGGGCCCCAAACCCGGCTCACCATTCCACGAGGCCGGCCAGCTTCAGGATCTCGAGGTAGTTGAGGACGGCCTGGAGCGTCGAACGCCGTTCGTGCTGGCCGTCGAGCATCTTCTTGATGTCGAGAGCGCTGTGCCGGCCGTTGACGAGGAGCTGCAGCTCGGACTGGTTGGCCAGCACGAGGTCCTTCCCCGCGATAGGGAACTTGGCCCGGGCCGTGGCCGGGACGGCGGTCAAGAGCTGCTGGTAGCCGCGGTAGCCATCCTGACGGACCTTGGCGGTCGGCCGGGGCACGATCTTGACCGCTTTCTTCTCCAGCTCCGAGGCGGCGATCGGCATGAGCTTCACGCCGAGCTTGCGGGCGACGGCCGTCCGGTGAGCCTCGAGGGCTGTCTGACCGGCCGCTCCGACTGCCTCCACCGACTTGGCCAGACGAGAAACATGCCCGGACAGGGCCGTCTCGCTCGGAGCCAGCTCGAGCACCGAGGCGAGCGTCTCCTTTTCGTTCATGACGGCGGCTTCGAGGATCCCCCGGGCATAGCGGGAATCTTCCGCGAACGTATCGGCCGAGGCGCCGTTGAGCGCCTCGAAGGCCACGGCCAGCGTGTGGCCTAGGCGCCGGGTCGCGTTCGAGGCGATCTCGCTGGCGATGCCTTCGGCGGCCGCCTCGTCGGCGGCGGCGACGGTGTAGGCCCCGGCGGCGCCGATCGCAGCCACGCGCTTGAGCTGGGTCGGGTCGGACTTGTCGGCCGTGTCGCCTGAAGTGTGGTACCACTTGTCGGGCCAAGCGATCATCATGATGCCCGGGACCCCCACGCCCCAATCGTTGAAGACCTCGTGGTCCGAGGCCCCGTAATGCGTTTCGATCGAATAGGCGAACGGCTCGTCGGCGCCCGAGGGGGCGACGATCCGGACCGGCACGCCGGCCGAGCTGGCCCGATTCTGGATGCGTTCGCGGTTGCCCTCTCCGACGTAGCGGTAGTAGTTCTCCATGACGTCGTTGATGTAGTGGGGATGACCGTAGGTCGTGCGCATGAGGCAGAAGTAGGACTGGTTCTTGGACAGCCACTCGCCGACCATGTCCATGTTGATGTTGCAGAGCGTCCGCTTCATGATCTCCCGGTGCGTCCGGACCCACTCGCCGATGCCCGAGAACTCGGGGCCCCAGATGAAGCGGATGGTCCGCTTCGGCCGGGGCAGGCGGCCGTCCGCGATCAGGACGTTGAGGACGCGCGCGACCTCGAGGATGCAGGCGCTGCCGGAGATGTTGTCGTTGGCCCCCTGCTTCTGGAAGCCCTCGAAGAGGTGGGCCGAGAAGATGATCTCCCCGGCGGCCGGGTCAGTGCCGGGGATGTCGCAGACGACGTTCTCGAGGTCTGCGGTTTCCATCTTCGACTCGACCTGGGCCCTGACGGTGATCTTCTCGTTGGCCAGGAGCCGGCGCTTGAGGATGTCGCCCTCCCGGACCGGGAGCTGGAAAGCGAAGCCCTGCGGCTGCGGCGCGGCCCCGGCCTGGGCGGGCGTCGCCGGAGCTGCTTGGCCGGCGGGAGGAGCGGGAGGAGGGGGCGGCGCCCCGGGCTGGCCGGGCGCGGCCCCGCCGGGCCTGCGGCGCTGCATGATCCCGCTCCAGGGCATCTGCAGGGGGTCGAAATAGGGCCGGGACATGCTGATGGACACGACACCGAGGGCTCCCTGCTGGATAGCTGTGCCGTAGGCCATCATCAGCGCGCCTTCGGTCACGACGATCTTGCCCGCGACCTTGGCGTCGGTGATCTCCTTAGGAGTGCCCCGGCCGGCCCAGACGAGCTCGGCCGTGACGTCGGCGGTCGCGCTGCCGGACGCCAGCATGGGCAGCATGTCGTTGATCGAGGCCAGCTTCTGCCGCCCCGGCTTGGTCTCCCAGAGTTCGCCCTTGACGGCCACCCACGCCGGACCGCCGGGGTAGGTCACGATATCGATGCCCTCCAGGCCGTAACTCTTGAGCTTGCGGACGACGACCTGGGTCTCAAGGAAGTTCCCGCTGAACTCCTCGCCGAAGCGCTGCCGGTTGAAGGCGTTGATCTCGGCGACCGTATCCCAGGCGGCCTCGCCGGAGGCCTCGCCGACGATCTCATCCATCTGGGCCTTGGGAAGGAAGGTCCAGTACATCCAGGGCGCGTATTGCGCCGAAGCGGCCACGGCCAGCAGCAGGCCGCAGACGATCAGGAGCGGAAGCCGTTTGGTCATGGGGTACTCCTCTCGGGACGGGCCGGCCCGGCATCAAAGAGATATCTGGTCCGGGCCATGGACAAGGTTTATACATCAAACGCCTTGGGCCGGTCAACCGGTCGCCCGCTGGCGTCCTTTCCCGGGCTTGCCCCGCCCCCCCTGCGCGGGAATAACTCTGGACTTTTACGGTTTTTCCGAATTCCATCGACGAAAACACGAGCGCGAAAAAGTGAGGAACTCCACGAGCAGTCTCCTCGACAAGGAACGGACCGTCGCCAAGCCGGGATTTAACCGCTGACTGGTCCCCCCGGCCGCCCTGGCCATCCATCTGTCGATCGGCATGGCCTAGGGCGGGAAGGCCGCCACCCTGTTCAAATCGGGCCGGGGCCCTGAGGTCAGTCCGTCACTTGAGGTCGACGGCCGCCTCGTTCAGCCAGATGCCGTGGATGTTGCAGCGCTCGAAGGCCTTGATCTTGTCATGCATGGCCGGCAGCTCGAACACGGCGATGGCCGGCCTGGGGTCGGTCGCCTTGAACGTCTTTTCGCCGAGCTTTTTGCCCTTCATGTCCTCGAGCCGGATCCACATGATCCAATGGGGCTTCTGAGGATCCATGGGGTGGTTGTCGATCTGCACCGTGACCTTGAGCCCCATGCCCATCTTTTCGAAAACAACCTGGGGAACATGGGTAGCGGCCACGGCCGCGTTCCAGGGCCCGAAGTTTTTCGCCGTGTACGGCTCGGGCTGGGTGTAGTCCTTGTCCTTCACGGCGGTCGACTGCATCTGGGCCCACCCGGG
>Ga0326726_10001283_pt1 | contig 23305 bp, 22 predicted proteins | sample MHFenrmetagenome_2_FD_207603 | JGI IMG/M metagenome (GOLD analysis project Ga0326726, IMG submission 207603) | Lab enriched peat soil microbial communities from Michigan Hollow, Ithaca, NY, United States - MHF15MN | ecosystem: Environmental > Terrestrial > Soil > Wetlands > Peat | place: USA... | reverse complement strand
CAGGGTCGTCCACAAAGACCTGAGCACGCCGGAGCAGGGCCGGGTCCAGTTCCTCCTTGCCGGGGGCATCCGCCCCGATCGCGTTGATGTGGGTGCCTTCATGGACCCATTCGCTCCTGATGATCGGGTTCGTCGAGGGAGTCGTGGTCACCAGCACATCGCAGTCGCATGCCTTCTCGATCGGGAGGGCAAAGCACGGGTACTCCATAAAACGATCGGCAAACTTCCTGACATGGAGCGGGTTGCGTCCCCAAACCCTGATCTCCCTGATCTTCAGCTCGCGGGAGATGGCCGCGACCTGTGCCTCTGCCTGCCGGCCGGTCCCGATCACTCCGAGTACGATCTCCTTTTTTACGCTGAGGTGTTTTGCAGCAATGGCTCCTGCTGCCCCCGTCCTCATATCGGTGAGGCGCGTTGCATTGATGATGGCCGTGGGCATACCGGTAGCAAGGTCGAGGATGATGGTGAGGGCCATCACGGTCGGGAGGCCTTTGGGGGGATTGTTAGGATGAACATTGACAATTTTTACCCCGGCAATTGACAGGGAAGGCAGATAGGCGGGCATGGTGCGGAAATCCCCCTCCGGCAGCGTGATATATACTTTGGGGGGCATCTGGACGAGGCCCCTCCCGTGATCCGCAAATGCCGATTCCACGCTCAGGTTGACGAGCCCGATATCAAGGCCCATATCGGTATCCGTGAAATACTGCATGGGCGTAGATCGCTCTTCATCTGTCTTTAACATATCCTTAAAAAACAGTGAATGAAAACAGGGATTTAACCGGAGATGTATCGGAGGTTCAGTCAGGAAAATTTACGAGTAATCCATCTCTTTTAAGGTCTTATCGGCCAGCTCCTTCATGCGTGCCGAGATCCTGCTGGATGATGAATAGTCCACTTCCTTCATGGCATTGGCAATCTCGGTGCCAAGCACGAAGATCGCGTACTTGTGCTCCATCTTGCTCTTGTGCTGCTGGGAAGGCGTGATTTTCAGTGCATTGTACTGGGTGAACTTGAGATCGGGATTGATCTCCTCAAAATAGTCTTTTACGTCTGACAACATCTGGTGAAGGTTGATCAGTTCGTCTTTATGCATACAGTCCCTCCGGACGGTACCTTGGTTCTGTACAGCATAAATAAATTTGCTCAAGGGGTATTATGACCCCATTTTCATGAGCCGGATGGAGAGCGGGCGTTTGATAATGCCCTTGAAATCACGGGCAGCCACATAGGAGAGCCCTTTCCAGACAAGGCGGTCGAGAAGTTTCTGGTCAACAGGACGGTCTACTACAAGGCCGCTCGCCGCGGTATCAAGGGTGTCGATGGCTTTTTCCACTTCATCGGAACGCAGTTCCTTGATAACCGTCAGGTCCTCGGCGAGGAAACGAGCCAGGTTCTGGCCCTTGACGTCTTCGATATGGTCCCGCAGGGTCAGGGGCCCTTTTCCGGGCTCCCGCGGGCGCTTTTGTGCGCCCGCATGTTTTGGCTTTTTTTCCTGCCCCTCGTATTCTTCAGGCCCGCCGCGTGCAGCCCTCAGTTCCGAGGGGAGTTCTGCTGAGTCCTCAAAATACTGGTCGCGGACGTACTCGACCGGCACCTTGTTCCGCAGGGTCTTTATCACCTCTTTCCTGGTCATGTCCTCGACGCTTTTCCCCCGCGGGGAGAAAGCAACGAAGTCGATATCCGCGACCTGCAGGAGCTCCCGGAGGATCAGCTCGCCGCCGCGGTCGCCATCGAAGAACGCGGTTGTTGTCTTCTTCTCGCACAGGTCGATGACCGTCCTGGGGATATTGGTCCCCTCGACTGCCACGGCATTCTTGATACCGTAGCGCAGCAGGTTCAGGACGTCTGCCCGTCCCTCCACGATGATGATCGCATCGGAATCAAGGACATTGGGGCCGGCCGGAGATTTCTCCTCGCCGATCGACCCGATCTTCTCGATCCGCAGGCTCTGGCGGACATCGTCGAGCAGCTCATCGGAATCGATCGTCCCGTCCTCGAAACGGTCGATCAGGATCTCTTTTGCCCGCTCGACAATTTTCCGTCGCTTGCTGACACGGATGTCCTCGATGGACGCAACGGTGACATGGGCCACACAGGGACCTACGCGGTCGATGGTCTCGAGCGATGCCGCAAGGATCGCGGTTTCTGCCCGGTCAAGGGAGGACGAGATCAGGATCTCGCCCGTGGTTTCGCCTTTCTTGCTGGTTATCTGGACGTCAATCCGTCCGACACGCCCCGTCCTCTGGAGATCCCGGAGGTCGAGGTCTTCGCCGAGTAACCCTTCTGTCTGGCCGAATATGGCACCGACTACGTCAGGTTTCTCGACCACCCCCTCTGCGGTGAGGCTGATGTGAATAAGGTACTTGGTAGTATCCGGTGAATACACGTAAACGCACCCCCATGTATCATGCAAAGCATGTGAAGCGTGATCATAGGTATAAAAAATATATAACCCGTGGAATTACTTAAAGGATAGCCTCGGGATACTCCCGGGAGGACCCCGGAAGAGCCGGGCATGGCCGGTCCCCGGATCCGGTTGAACAAAAGACGGTCGGAGTACTGATCCGATCACGGGGCCGATCAGGATAAACGGCAGCCTGTCGTACCGCAGAATGGCTGTTCCGGAGTAAGGAGTTCCAGGTTTCTCAGGAGTCACTGCCCAGCCGGGTGAGCAGATCCTGTTTATCGATACCGGCAACAAGGACCCGTTTCTGGGAAGATGCTGCGCCCGATACGATACTGACAGCAGAAGCCGGGACGCCCAGTTTCCCTGCGATCAGGGAAAGCACCGCCTTATTTGCCCGCCCTTCAAGAGCAGGGGCGGTAACACGACACCCGATAGTCCGGCGCCACTCGTTATATCCCGATGGAAAAGCAGCATCCTTTGCACCGGCCGTCACTTCGATGGCGATAACCATCCCGTGCCGGTCTTCAGAAAGGGCCGCTGAAATATCTGACATGATCCACCATGGAAAAGGAATGTTGCCCGGCAATAACGCACACGGATCACGAGTGGCGTGCTGCCGTTCTTCACCGGTGTTTAAACCCTTGCCGGGCGAACGCCTGTCGCGCAACCGGGTTGTCCCATGGATCATTTCCAGACGCTTGTCAATCGATCTCCCGGGGACCTATGGATGCGCATGTATCGGCACTCATTCAGTCGGTTTTCCGATTATTTAGCACTTGGGGACGAGGACTGCCGGGGAGGGGAGAGGCGGGAAGAAGAACCGGGCTGGCGCAACCGGAGCAGGGAAGGTTACCGGGGAAAATATCCCTTCCCGGGTATCCACGACGGGTTTGCCCGGAAGAACTCCCCGTCTTCATACACGACCGTGCCGTCCATGATTACCCGCGAGGGAAAAACCCCCGGCCGGCCTTCGAACGGTGTCCACCCGCACCTGCTGTGCAGGTTGTCGGGATCAATGCTGACCGCCTGTTTTTTAAAGAGGGCAAAGTCCCCCCGGCATCCGGGAGTGAAGCCGGCCGGCGGGATGCCGAGGATCCCCGCAGGACCTGTGCAGGTCTTTGCGATCACCTCAGGCAGGCTGACGGTCTTTTCCAGTACCGCGGCGAGCAGGAGCGGCAGCAGGGTCTCCACACCGGGAACACCGGAGGGGGCATCGGGAAACGGCTGCTGCTTTTCCGTGCGTGTGTGGGGTGCATGGTCGGATGCGATGACATCGATCCGCTTCCACCGCGTCAGCAGCTCCCTGCGTTCCTTTTCGCTCCGCAGCGGCGGGTTGACCTTGGCAAAGGCACTGGTATCCTTAAACATTTCACGCGACAGGAAAAGGTGGTGAGGTGTTGCTTCCACGCTTCCTTTCGCCATGTCGATGGACCGGGTAGTACTCAGGTGACAGAAATGGAGCCGGCACCCTGCGGCATTGGCATGCAGGACATCCCGGACTGCCTGCAGTTCTCCCTCCGGAGAGCGGATGCGTGCATGGGATTCGAGCGTGGCATCGGGTCCCGGTGACACCTCCTCGGCATGGATTGTTGCAAGCCCGCCAAGCGAATGAATATGATCGAGCGCAGCCGCGAGTTCATGAGGGGTGACCGCTTCGCCATAACTGGAAGGAGCAAAAAACACCTCGCCAAATGCCATGGCCCCGGCACTCCACATTGCCTGCAGGGGTGTATCGTGGGTGACGCCGCTGTTGATCGCAAAATGGCAGAACGAGTTTTCCTTTGCTTCGAGGATACGCGCACGGAGCATTTCCGGAGTCGTAATCGGAGGGACCGTGTTCGGCTGGTCAACGACTACCGTCACTCCCCCGGCAAGAGCGCTCCTGCTCCCGCTCTCCCAGTCCTCTTTTGCGGACTGCGGACCGCCCCGCATATGCACGTGCATATCGGTTGCCGCCGGAAGAACGAACAGGCCGGTACAGTCAATCGTCCGGTCTGCCGGGATGCCGGCACCGATATGGCGTACGGTCCCCTCCGCTATCGCGACATCCGCCACCCGCCCGTCCGGAAGAGTGACGTTCTGCAGGAGGAGGGCGGGACGCGGTTCCATGGTACTCACTTTTTCTTAAAAAGCCATAAAGACATAGGGAGAGACATCGGGATGGCACTGCGATTTCTGGAGGGAAAAGGAAAAACGGGGAACCAACAGTTATTCAATCCGGATAACCCAATATTCCACAACTATTACCGGTAGGCCGGTCAGCCGGAACAGCAGGGTTAAAAGGCCGACCGGTGCCGCTCAACGAGGTCAGTCCATGGATAAGATAATAAAAATAACCGCGGGCATTTTCATTGTTGTCTTTGCTGCATTCACGGGATTCATGACATACACGGCCTATACAGAAACTGCCTACAGGAACACACTCACCGGCACCTATACTTATACCTGTACCATCACCATGGATTCTCCGCTTTACAACGTAACGCTGTTTATTCCGGTACCGGTTGACCCTGAAGGCAATTCACCGGTAATGGCAGCGTTCAGCAGCCATTCGGTGACGGGAGTTCCCGCGGGCTGGGAGACGACCCTCTTCGATACGGGGAAATCCACGCTGGTCAAGGTCGTGACACCGGCAATCATCCCGCCGCAGGGAACATCCGCACAACACCCGTACACGGTTACCTTATCCTCAGAAACCACCCTGCACACTCCCATCGATACCCGGAATCCTGTCGGGAAGAGCGCCATGTTCCGGCCGGTACAGGCCCTGAACGGGAATGGTGCCTATACCACGTCCCTGTATGCCGACTATACGACATCGCCGGACAACGTGGTTATGGTTACCTCCTCAGTAACCGGAAACAACACCTGGAACATCTTTGAACCCCGTTCCAATGAGTACCACACCGGGATCAGCGTCCTGATAAAGGGAGAAAATCACGGCTGGGTCGTCCTTGCCGGCCACCTTGAAAGCGGCATCGGGACCTATGACGTTCCTGCCGGTTCCTGATGATAAGGTAACCAGAAAACGGAGTTGGGCATGGGCAACCAGAAAAGCGGAAAGCAGCGGGATGCCATCAGGATCGGCCTTTGCGTTGACATCATCCAGAAAACAGACCAGCACAGCGGAAAACTGACCCGGGGGAGGGTCAGGGAGATCCTGACGGGCTCCGCGACACATCCGCATGGTATCAAGGTCAGGCTGGAAGACGGGCGCGTGGGAAGGGTTGCGGGCATTATCGATACGGACACGGATGGCGCAGAAAACGGGGCCTGCAGATAATGACACGGTGGTTTCAGGGGAACCGGGTTAAATACCGGATCTGCCGGTGAAGAACAGCGAAAATTGGCGAAGCAGGAGAGGCTGCTTGCAATGTATGCCTGTCAGTGGAAGTGTTTCCTGCAGTAATCCACGAGCGCCTTATCCGCTATCTGCCGGGTCTCGGCATCGATCCGGATGAAAAAATATTCCTCGTCCTGAATTTTTAAAAAAACCCCGTCATCGGCTTTTTTGATCTCCAGCCAGCAAAGGGTGCGGTTCTCCATTTTCATGAAATGGATCCGGATATAATTACTGAGGTGGTGGAATATTTCAGACGGCAGGTATCTCCTGACGATCTCATCGATAAGCATGCGCCGGTACCCGTCGGGGCAGGGGTCCTTCAGTTTCGGGTACTCGTTCTCGATACCGATGATCTCGTCGGGGGCGCCGGCTTTGATCTCCTTAATCCCGATAACGAGGTTCCCTCCCTCCGTATTCAGGAAGCCGGCAAGGGTCTTGGCGATGACCACCTTCGAAGTGTCCCTGCCGAATTTATGTACGTCTTTTGCATCGCTTGCTGCAATCTCTGCCTTGGAAAACGATTTACTCCACAGGGCGCTTGATTTGAATTCCACAAACTCGTTCTCGCCCTCGCGGATCAGCGCCTGGAATGTTTCGTCAGCAACCGATGAGGTCCCCCCGGGATTCACGGGGGTTTTTTGTACCGCAGGCTCCCGGGCACCGCTCTGGCCGCTGTCGATGAACAGGGTCCGGAACTGGGAGTAGACTTTCCGGTAATATTCATTTTCCGGCTCAATGCGGACCGCTTCGCGGTATTCGTTGAAGGCATCGATGAACTGGCGGGTCTTGACCAGCGCATCGCCCAGTTTTTTGTGGACCTCGGCATTCTCCGGATCCTGCATCAGGGCTGCACGGTATTCCGTGACTGCGTCCTCGCCGATATTCGTTATGAAATAAATATCTGCCAGTTTTGTGTGAAATGCAGATTCCTTCGGGCTGATCCTGACCGCCTCCCGGTATTGCAGCATGGCCCCGTTCAGCAGACCTTTTGAGAAATAGAGCTGGCCGAGGGCTGCGTGGAGGTATGCACGGGATAACTTGACATCAGGGCCGGCGGCGCGTGGTGCAGGAAGCGCCGCGAGAACCGCTATCCCGTTCTTAAGGAAATCTTCTGTTTCTGCAAAAGTGCATTGTTTCTGAAGCAGGGCTGCAATCTGGCCGGAAAAACGGTGAAGCAGGCCGGGTTCCAGGCGCATTGCCTCGTTCAGCAGGACTGTCGCGTCAGGGACATTCGCTTTCTCGAGGAGAATTCCCGCAAGCCAGTAACGGGAGTTCCCATCGGATGGGTTTTTCCGGATTGCCTCACAGAACTCCCTGACAGCTTCGTCCTGGTGCTGTTTCTCCAGAAGCGAGCGGCCAAGGTAATAGTGGGCGTCGGAACATGCCGGGTTCTGCCGGAGGGTCTGCCGGAACTTATCGATAGCATCATCGAAATGCCGGCTGTCGAACAGGGTTTTTCCTTCCTCAAAGCTGACAGCGGAATCATCCGGCATAGTATAAATCAGTCTGTGTTCCCGGGAATATATAAGGGTAGTTTCTGGCATTGACGATAAAAAAGCGAAGAATGCTGGTGCTCGCTTCTGCTGAGGTTCGACGGGTCGGAGAATCCTTCGGATTCTTCTCCCGTCTCATCTCTGAGGAGGTTCGACGGGTCTGAGAACGCTGTTGCGTCGGAGGGGTTTTATCAAAAACCCGACGAGGAGAAACGGAAAGGGTTCTGAAACCTTGACGAAGAGAAGTGAGGCTGAAAGCCGAAATTCGAAGGGAGGCGAAGCCGAAATTCGACTTCTTCTCCTCTTTCGGCTCTGATGAGATTCTGGAAGTCGAAGAACGCTGATGCGTTCTTCTCCTCTTTCGGCTCTGATGAGATTCGGGAAGTCGAAGAACGCTGATGCGTTCTTCTCCTCTTTCGGCTCTGATGAGCCTCAAGAAAATGCGAGGGATGCGATTCGAACGCATGAACCTCTGCAGGAACGGATCTTAAGTCCGTCGGAGTTGGCCGGGCTTTCCTACCCTCGCGCTCTAAACTATTATCCCTCTATCACAAAAAAGAATCCGATCTGTGGAATGTCTGCCGGATCCCGGAAACTGCCCGGACATACAAACCGGTTACTGGCCGCCCCACGCGATCTCGTCAATCCCGAAGAGCCGGCCCCTGAGGAAGAGAAGAAGCGAAGTGCTCGCAATGATAAACGCTCCCATGACGAATGCATCCCCGAGGACCCGGAGAATCGGCATTCCGGATCCGAAGCGTCCCATGAAGATACCGATAAATGCTGCAATGAGTGCTACAACTGAAGCCTGCATAAACAACCCTTGTTCTTAAGGACGGCTGAATTGTACTTAAGAGTTTGCCTTCAGCCGCCCTTACTCAGATTCCTGCCTGAAAACCAGGTCGCGCAAGAACAGGAGAAAAGCCGTAACCCCGATGATAAACGCACCCATGATCAACATGGTCCCCACGATACTGATGGGGACCGAGGCTGATCCCAGCTGGACAAAAACGATGCCAATGCATACCGCGCCAAGCGCTATCAGCATTGCCTGAATATTTTCATGCATTCCCGTGACTCCTTATCGGTAAGGATGAAAGATTTCTATATAAGGGTTTGGTTACTCTTTTGTCTTTCTCCTGCGTTCCGGGACGCAAGAGTGCCGGAAGATACATTTTTTTTAGCATGCAGGGGTACTGAGTGTGGACAAACCTGTTGGGCGGGAGATTATGGAAAAACCAGTGCTTGTCGGATGGACAGAATGTGACGGTCGCAGGCTTGCTTACGATGAGATAGCCGCCATCTGCAAAGACCGGCCGGAAGAGATCCTCCGGTTCGGCGGGGAATTCTCCCTCTCGTGGAACGGCTGCACTGCCCGCGACCATCTCGGGATCATGGAAGGTAAGGGGCCAAAAGGCACGCTGACCTGCAATGGCATAACAAAGGGCACCATTGACCCGGCCGTGCCGGACCTCCCGCTTGAAGACGCGATCATTGCCGCCGTGACCCTGCGCAGCGACGAGGGAGTGACTGCACTCTCGGGCGGGGTCGATTCTTCCCTTGTGGCAAAACTTGCCGGGCGGGAATGCGTTGCTGTCGGCATGGAAAATTCGCATGACCTGAAACAGGCGCGCCATGCAGCAGGGGCGCTCGGGCTCTCCTGCACATTAGTCACGATTACGGCAGGAGAAATCCAGGAGGCTCTTCCCGAAGTTGTCTCAACCATCCCGAAAAAAGACCCGGTCAATACCGGTATCGCCCTCACCCAGTACTTCATCGCGCGCTGGGCCGGCGGGCAGGGCTATACCCGCATCATCACCGGACAGGGAGCAGACGAGCTCTTTGGGGGATATGCCCGTTACATGGAGTCCGATACCCTTGAAGAGGACCTTGCCCGGGACTTCCTGGGGCTCGAAGCACAGGCCCGGCGCGACCAGGGCATTGCTGCGCTGCATAAGACCTACCTCTCCATGCCATACCTTGACCTGCGGGTTGTGCGCGCTGCACGTGCCATCCCTGCAAGCGAGAAGGTTCAGGGGAACCGGCGGAAAATCCCGTTAAGGAAGGTCGCAGAGCGCCACATTCCGCAGGATCTCGCATGGGAGGAGAAGAAAGCCATGCAATACGGGAGCGGGGTCTGGGGGGTCCTGCGGAAGCTTGCCCGGAAAAACGGTTATAAAACGTCCCTGCAAGATTACATAGACCAGATCATACGGGTGGAACATGGTCACTGAGAAAGACGTACAACATATCGCCGAGCTTGCCGATGTCGGCATCAGCCCTGAAGAACTGGGCACCTTTACGCACCAGTTCAATGCTATTCTGGAATACTTCGATATCCTCGACCGTGTTGAGGGGTCCGGGAATGCTGAGCGGGATCTCTATAATGTCCTGCGCGAAGACGAGGTGGAACCCTCGCTTTCACAGGACGATGTGCTGAAAAACGCTCCGTTCAGGGAAGACGGGTTCATCAAGGCACCGCGGGTGATGTGATGGCCGGCGCAATCGATTTTTCCCCGGATGACAAATACAATGCTTTCCTCACCACCTGCAAATCCGCCCCGCACGGGAGCGGGAAACTGGCCGGTATTGCCGTCGCGGTCAAGGACAATATCTCGACCCGAGGGATCGAGACCACCTGTGCATCGAAGATCCTCAAAGGCTATATTCCCCCCTATGATGCCCATGTTGTGGGGCTCCTGAAGGATGCAGGTGCCGCGATTGCGGGCAAGACTAATATGGACGAGTTCGGGATGGGGACGACGACCGAGAATTCCGGTTTCGGTCCCACCCTCAACCCCCGTGACACCTCCCGCGTCCCCGGCGGATCCAGCGGGGGCAGTGCTGCCGCTGTTGCTGCCGGCATGGTCCGGATGGCGCTCGGCTCCGATACCGGCGGGTCCATCCGCTGCCCCGCCGCATTCTGCGGCATTGTCGGCCTGAAACCCAGTTACGGGCGGGTCTCCCGCTACGGGCTCATCGCGTATTCCAACTCGCTCGAACAGATCGGCCCGCTGGGAAAGAACGTGACCGATGTCTCCACCCTCATGGGCGTGATCGCCGGCCATGACCGGCACGATTCCACCTCGCAGGACAAGCCCTACAACCATACTCCCAACGGGGATATCAAAGGGCTGAAGGTCGGGATCCCGCAGGAATATTTCGGAAAGGGTGTCGATCCGCAGGTAGCATCTGTTGTGAAAAAAGCGATCGGCCGGCTCGAAGAGCTGGGAGCAACCACCGTCCCGTGCAGCATCCCGTCAATGGAATATGCCCTTGCCGCGTACTATGTGACCTGCACCTGCGAGGCCAGTTCCAACCTCGCCCGTTTTGACGGGGTCCGGTACGGCCCGGCTACGGATACGAAGAAATCATGGCATGACGCTTTCCAGGAAGTGCGGAGGGCCGCGTTCGGCACGGAAGTCCGGCGCCGGATCATGCTCGGGACATTTGCGCTCTCCAGCGGGTACTATGGGAAATATTACGCCAAGGCGCAGGTATCCCGGGAGAACGTGCGGGCTGACTTCAACCGGATCTTCCGGGATGTTGATGTGATCGCAGGGCCGACCATGCCTACCATCGCGTTCAGGCTGAAAGAGAAGACCGACCCGCTCTCCATGTATCTTGCCGATATCCTGACCGTGCCGGCCAACCTTGCGGGAATCCCCTCGATCTCCGTGCCGTGCGGGAAATCCGAAGGCATGCCTGTCGGCCTCCAGATCATGGGCAGGATGTTTGCGGACGAACGGGTGGTCAATGTCGCGTATGCCTACGAGCAGGCGGTGAGCTGATATGGCGGATGCTGAAGGACAGGTCATTGTCGGTCTCGAAGTCCACTGCCAGCTGGACACAAAAAGCAAACTCTTCTGCGGCTGTTCCACCGACTACCGCAGCGATGGCCCGAACACTCATGTCTGCCCCATCTGCCTCGGGCTTCCCGGTGCCATGCCTTCCCTGAACAGGAAGGCGATCGAGTACGCCATGAAAGTGGCAAAGGCGCTGAACTGCGAGATCATCAACGAAGCGGAGTTCTCGCGCAAGAATTACTTCTACCCCGACCTTGACAAGGCCTACCAGATCACCCAGTACGACAAGCCGCTCGCAGCGGGCGGGTACCTGGAGATCGAGAGCGACGAGGGCGGGGAGAAGAAGGTCCGGCTCACCCGCATCCATGTCGAGGAAGACCCGGGCCGGCTCGTCCACATGGGCAATGCCGAGCGGGGGAAATATTCGCTCGTCGATTATAACCGGGCCGGCATCCCCCTCATCGAGATCGTCTCCGAACCGGACATGCGCTCCCCGAAGGAGGCCCGCAAGTTCCTCAACAAGCTCCGCGCAACGCTCGAATACCTCAGCGTCTTTGACTCCGAGAAGGAGGGCTCGCTCCGGGTGGACGCCAATATTTCCATCAAAGGGAGCGAGCGGGTGGAGGTCAAGAACATCACCTCCTACAAGGGCGTGGAGAAGGCGCTTACCTTCGAGATGACCCGGCAGAAGAACCTCATCCGCCGCGGCCAGAAGATCGACCGCGAGACCCGCCATTACCTCGAGGCCCGGGGGGTCACCCAGTCAGCCCGCTCGAAGGAGCAGGAGCATGACTACCGGTACTTCCCGGAGCCGGACCTCAGGCCGCTCCGCGTGAAGTCGTGGCTGGAAGGGATCGTTCTCCCGGAACTCCCGGATGCCCGGCGCGAGCGGTTCATCGCCCAGTACGGGTGCTCGCTGAACCATGCCCGCACCCTTACCGGAGAACTGAAGCTTGCCAACTTCTTCGAGAAGGTCGTGGCTCCTGACCCACAAGGACTTTCCCCCCTGGCAGCTACATGGATCGCTGATACCTTGATCGGCGAACTGAATTACCGGGACATGAGCATCGACCGGGTCGAGCCTGCTGCGATGACCGGTCTTGTCCGGATCCTGAAAGCGGGGACGATCACCGACAAAAGCGGAATCGAGGTCCTGCGGGTCATGCTCGACCAGCGGCTGAAAAACGAGACCGTTGAGAATCCTGAGGCAATTGTCAGGAGGTTGGATCTTGGCAAAGCTCCTTCAGATGATGCAACCCTCTTACCGATTATCAATCAGGTAATTACTGAAAATCCCAAAGCGGTCGAAGACTACAGGAACGGCATTGATGCATCAGGGAATTTCCTTGTTGGTCAGGCGATGAAAAAAACCCGTGGAAAATCTGATCCGAAGGTATTAAACCGGTTATTTTTAAAAGCTATCCGAAATAAGGAGGCGTAACTGCCGTGCACCTGATTGTTGCGGAAAAGAACATCTCCGCCCGTCGCATTGCGGAGATCCTTGGCGAGGGGAAAAAGATCACCGAGCACCGGGACGCGGGCGTCTCGACGTACTCGTTCGGGGACATCACGACCGTGGGACTCAGGGGCCACGTGGTGGAGATCGATTTCGAGCCGGGTTACGGGAACTGGCGGAGCGAGGAGTACACCCCCCGGAGCCTGATCGATGCAAAGACCATCAAGGTGCCGACCGAGAAGAAGATCGTCACCCTCCTCCAGAAACTGGCAAAAAAAGCCGGCCGCGTAACGATTGCAACGGACTTTGATACCGAGGGGGAACTGATCGGGAAGGAAGCCTTCGAGCTCGTCCGCGCCGTGAACGCGAAGGTGCCCGTTGACCGGGCGCGGTTCTCTGCCATTACGAAGGGAGAACTCCAGCATGCGTTTGCCAATACCACCGAACTCGACTTCGCCCTTGCGGCAGCCGGCGAGGCCCGCCAGTCGATCGACCTGATGTGGGGGGCATCGCTCACCCGCTTCATCTCGCTTGCTGCACGGCGGGGCGGCCAGAATATCCTCTCGGTCGGCAGGGTGCAGAGCCCGACACTGGGGATGATTGTCGACCGCGAGAAGGAGATCGAAGCGTTCGTACCGGAAAAATACTGGCAGCTTACCCTCGATATCGAGAAATCCGGCGAGCAGATCGAGGCCCGCCATACCCACGGGCGGTTCCATGCCAGGGCCGAGGCAGAGGGAGCACGCGACCGGACAAAGGAACCCCTCGTCGTCACCGAGGTAAAGGAGGGTACAAAGCAGGACCGGGCGCCGTCGCCGTTCGATACTACGACCTACATCGTCGCTGCCGCACGGCTCGGGTTCTCGGCAGCGAACGCGATGCGTATCGCCGAAGACCTGTACATGAACGGTTTCATCTCCTACCCGAGGACGGACAACACCGTATACCCGCCATCGCTCGACATCGGCGGGATCCTGGACACCCTGAAAAATTCGCCGTTCAGAAAGGACGTGGAATGGACCCTTGCACACAGGAGGGCGGTCCCGACCCGCGGGAAGAAGTCCACGACCGACCACCCGCCCATCCACCCGACCGGCCCCGCCACCCGCGAGCAGCTGGGCGACGATGCGTTCAGGATCTATGAGCTCGTGCTCCGCCGTTTCCTTGCAACCCTCGCACCGGACGCAAGCTGGAAGACCCTGAAGATCCTCTTTGTTGCCGGCGGCGAGGAATACACGGCCACCGGCGGCCAGCTCCTCGAGCCCGGCTGGCATACAGTGTACCCGTTCAGCGAGGCAAAAGAAGTGGTCCTGCCCGCTTTCGCCACCGGTGAGAAGCTTCCCATTAAAAAGGTCACGCTCGACGAGAAGGAGACACAGCCACCCGCCCGCTACACCCAGAGCAAACTGATCCAGCGGATGGAGGAACTCGGTCTTGGCACCAAGAGTACCCGGCACGAGGTGATCGCAAAACTGGTCTCCCGCAAGTATGTGGAAGGTAACCCCCTCAGGCCTACCCTCGTGGGAAGGGTAGTCACTGAATCCCTCGAACAGCATGCGGATACCGTGACCCGGCCGGACATGACCCAGACCATCGAAGCGCACATGCAGCAGATCAAGGAGAGCAAACGGACACGGGAAGACGTGATCCGGGAGTCCCGCGAGATGCTGCATAAGGCTTTCGACCAGCTCGAGGCAAACGAGCAGGTGATCGGCGACGATATCCGGAACCGGACCGCCGAGGAAATGAACCTGGGCAAGTGCCCTGTCTGCGGCGGCATGCTCGCCATCAAGCACCTGCGGGGCAACACCCAGTTCATCGGCTGTTCGCGCTACCCAGAATGCAGTTTCAATATCGGCCTTCCCATGGCCCAGTGGGGCTTTGCGGTACGGACCGACGAGGTCTGCGACAACCACGGCCTCAACTTTGTCCGGCTGGTCCGGAAAGGTGCCCGGCCATGGGACATCGGCTGCCCGCTCTGCCACCACATCAGTTCCAACCGGGAGTCTCTCGCCGAGATCCCGTCCATGACCCCTGCACTGGCTGAAAATATCCTTGCACACCACATCTACACGGTGGCGGAACTGGCCCGCAGCGTGCCGGAGGATCTGGCAAAACGGCTGGGCATCCCGTCGGATGATGCCGGCCGGCTGGTCACCGAAGCGGGGACCATGCTCGAGAAACTCCGGCGCAGGTCGGAGTGCCGCAAGTTCCTGCGCGACCGGCTCATCCCCCGGAAGGGCCGCAGTTATGCCAGGATCATGGAAGCACTGAAGGGACAGGGCATCACGGAGCTTGCCGGCCTTGCCCATGCGGAACCGGAAGCTTTGAAAAACGCCGGGATCGGCGATGCCGAGGCCGGCCAGGTCCTTGCCGATGCAAAGACCGTCTATTACGGTCAGGTGCTCCGCGGGATGGGGATCCCGGCAGTCAGCCTGAAAAAGTACCTCACCGCAGGTTTCACCACCCCGGATGCATTCTGTGAACTCAGGCCGGAGACGCTGAGCGAACGTACCGGCATGTCGCTTGGGACTGTCCAGAAACACGTTGCGATGGTATGCAAAGCCCTGAACAAACCCGGGCCGGGAAAAGTCTCGAAACTCCAGAGCGAGAGGGGAAGAAAGGAGCTGCTCACCATAAAAGGCCTGGGAGAGCAGGCTGCAGAAAAACTGATCCTTGCCGGGGTCACTGACGGCAAATCCCTCCTTGCTGCTGACCCGAAGGCCGTGGCAAAGGAGACCGGCATTCCCGAACAGAAGGTACGGGATTACCAGGCAATCTTCAGGAAAAAGAAGGATATCATCCAGCTCTGAGATAAAAATTATTTTTTCAGGGCGAGCTGGATCGCCACCCTGAGATCCTGGTCATCGAATGGTTTGACAATAAAGCCATCGGGTTGTGTTTCTTTTGCCCGTTCCAGTGTTGGGCCATCCGAATGTGAGGTAACGTAGACCACAGGAATATTAAACCCTTTTTTGATCATCCGTGCCGTCTCGATCCCGTCGACATCCCCCCGGATATTGATATCCATGAGAACAAGGTCGGGCTTGGCGTTCACCACCAGTTCCATGGCTTCTGCACCGGTGGTTGCCCTGCCGCAGACCGTGTAACCAAGGTTCTTCAGCCGCCAGTCCGCCACCCGGGCAATCACATCGTCATCTTCGACAAGAAGTATCTTTTCACCTGCCATATCCGCACTTCCTTATAGAATCAAGTGAGCATCTGCCTGATATGTTTACCTCTTATTTTAGGGTTTAGGAAGCCGCCAGGTACCGTTCGGGATCCTGATCACGAACCTTGCCCCCTTGCCAAACACCCCGTTCTCCTCAATTGTTATCCCGGTGATTGCAAGGATCTCGGCGGTCAGGAACAGTCCCATACCGGTATTTTTCCCCACGCCCCGCTTGAAGATCTCGCGCTTCTGCGCTTCCGGAACACCAACGCCGTTGTCCTCGAAAACAATTGCAAAGCCCTTATCGGAGATCTTGGGATAGATCGCTATGGTCGTAATCGACTCCCCGTACCGGATCGCGTTATCCACCAGGTTATAAAAGACTTTTTCCAGCAGAGGATCCGCATAGACCTCGGTCTTTTCAAACTCAGAGTGGAAGGTGAGACCGGATTTGGCAAAATTCTGCACAACCTTATTGATAAGTTCGTTGACATTCTGCCACTGCGGCAGGTGGACGCCCACTTCCTGGTACTCACGGGTAAACGTGATATGGCGCTGGATCACCTTGGTAAGTTCCCTGATATCAGTGAGGAGCTGGTCCTTTTCTTCCGGTGAATTTGTTGCCTTTGCCATGTCCACGCACCCGTATAACCCGGTGATCGTATTGAGGATGTCATGGCGGGTGATCTGGTTCATCAGGTTCAGCTTTTTGTTGGCGATATCGATTGCATCCTCAACCCTTTTTCGTTCGGTAACATCCCGCATAATCCCGTAAATCCCAATCGGTTTGCCGGACAAGTCGAGCCGGAGGGTACTTTTTTCTTCAAACCAGTACACGGTACCCCATTTATCCATGATCCTGAATTGCGAAACAAACTGGGCGCCCTCTTCCAGCTCCCGGGACAGATTTGCCTCTACATTCTCGATATCTCCCGGATGAATGAAAATCCTGAGCGATTTTCCCACAACCTCTTCGACAAGAAAACCATACTTGTTGACCTGTGGCGAGACATAGGTGATAATCCCGGTCATATCCGTGGAGAACAGGATATCAGGAGTATTTTCCGTGAGTGCCCTATATTTTTCCTCGCTTTCCTTGAGTTCGTCTTCAATCAGTTTCTGCCTGGTGATGTCAGTAATCGTACCGACCCATCCGCTCAGATTGCCTTTCTTGTCGATAAGGGGAGCGTACTGCCCGAAAAACCAGTAGGGAGTCCCGTCGGGATGGATATACCGGGTTTCAGCGCTGCTCGCCCTTCGTTCGCCGATCGATTTACCCAGCTCTTCGAGCACGCGGTTCCGCTCTCCCGACGGAAGAATGTCTGCCCAGTACGTTCCCCGGATCTTTTCAAACGGGATACCGGCAATCCTGGTAAAGGTTTCATTGACAAAGGTGACATGCCCCAAAGCGTCCAGCTGGAACACGCCGACCGGCGATGCCTGAAGGATTCCTGTCAGCAGTTTGGTGCTGTCCTCGAGTTCTTCGGTCAGACGTATCCGTTCCGTAACATCAACGACAATCCCGCGGAAGCCGATTGTTGTGCCGTCATTTTTTATGGGTGACGTTGATACGATTGCCTCCATGACTGTACCGTCAGGTCGTAATAACGAATACACTTCCCCGGGAGAGGGAGCGCCGCCCAGGACTGCCGCGAGTCCCCGTTTCATCTGTTCGATATTGTCCGGTGACAGAAATACCTGGATGTTGACTCCCTGCACAATCATCTGCTCGGTGATCCCGAATTGATCAGAACCCGCTTTGTTGGCATACCACATATTGCCTTTGAGGTCCATCTCGAAAATAATCTGAGGGAGAAGTTCGGCAAGATCCCGGAACCGGGTCTCGCTGAGCTGTGCTTTGAGACGGATCGCATCGATGGTGTCCAGCATCCGGTTAATTTCCCGGGCAAGACCCGAGAATTCATCCTCGCCTCCAATATCCACCCGTTTTGATTCACGGGTATTGTCTCCGATCGTGTGCACCTGCGCGACCAGGGCACCCATACGCGAGAGTACCAGCCTGTCAAGCAGGATCATGACAATGATACCAAAAGTCAGACCGGCAATCAGGATAACCAGGATAAACCTCAGGGTTGTTGTCTGGCCCTCCTGGAAAATCCCGCGGGGTTCACTGATACTGAGGACAAGTGCATTCCTGCCATAGATATCCTTAAGCAGTGCGTATCCGGCGATGATACTGCGGTTCAGCGGAAGGATAGTACCTACGCCAACCGCGTCTTCGTCCCTGATACTCTGTACCACGGACGCCGGAAGTGCCGGATCGTCCAGCCGGTAAAAAATGAGCGAGGGACGGGTGAGCTGCGCCAGTCGCCGGACTTCGTTGCTGTCGATCGATCGTCCCATGATCACAACCCCCTGGGGATCACCGGAAAAATCCGTACGGACAATGGGACGGGATGCGATGATCATCGGATTGTCCGAGAGGAGGACTATCCCTTTTGTTACACTCCGGGGATCCGAAATATTCATCAGAGGATTTTCAGGACCGAGCTGGCTCAGGAGTTCATCCGGAACCGGACCGATAGTCCTGCTGCCGGAGTTATATGCACCGGAATAGACAATCTCGCCTTTCCTGTTGGTGATGATCACCACATTGAGGCGGAGATTATTGAAGGTGTCAGGCGCCAGGTTCGTGCTGATAAAATCGGGCTTGTTTCCCTGGACAAAGTTATATGCGTCATCCCACGGCCCCCAGTCTGAAACGATCGCCGAGAGGGTGTTGGCCTCGTCATCGATTTTCGTGACTGCCTGCTGGAGGTCCTGCCGGGTATACAGCTGTTCAAGATTTGCATAGCTGGAGAGGATAACCATTGAGGAAAAAACGCTGACCAGCACCATGAGCACAATCAGGAGTCCCAAAAAAATGAGTGCGGTTTTTTCCTGGAGCTTCATGAGGTTATGTTCCCGATTACAGTTGATCCGATATATATTATTCCAATTGTACCCGAGTCGGATCCGCGACGGAGTCTCCAGCGATACCGTTTATGGGAGGGAACGCCAAAAGGTATGGTGATAACCATGAAATGGAAAGACTGGGTGCACGTGACCAAACTCGACCCCGACAAGCAGCTGAAGCCCGGTGACATCGACGCCATTGCAGCGAGCGGGACCGACGCCCTGATGCTCTCGGGCACGCTGAACGTGACGCAGGAGAACCTGACCCTGCTCCAGAAGCAGCTGAAGGGGTATGACCTTCCGCTCGTGATGGAACCCGCAAGTCCCGAGGCAGTACTCCTGCAGGGAATCGATTACGTGTTTGTCCCCAGCGTGATGAACACGACCGATGTTGCGTGGCTTGTCGGGAAACACCGGCTCTGGGTCCAGCAGCAGAAAGGAAAAATACCCTGGGACGTTATCGTGCCCGAAGCCTATATCGTGCTCAATCCCAACTCTTCGGTGGCCAGAGTGACAAAAGCCGTGTGCGACCTGAACGCCGATGAGGTCGCGGCGTACGCGACTGTTGCCGACCGCTATTTCCATTTCCCTATCGTGTACATCGAGTACAGTGGCGTGTACGGCAACCCGGCCGTGGTGAAAGCCGCATCCGATGCGATCGATAAATCGATCCTGTATTATGGCGGCGGGATTAATTCCCCGGAGAAGGCGGCAGAGATGAGTAAATTTGCCGACACGATCGTGGTCGGGAACGCGGTCTACGACCAGGGTGCAGCGGTCCTGAAAGCAACCGTCGACGCAATCCAGTAATTTTTTTATGCCCGCAATCGACATCGTGCTGGTGGCCCCGATCTACGAGGGAAACGTGGGGTTCTGTGCCCGCGTGATGAAAAATTTCGGGTTTGACCGCCTCGTTCTCGTCGACCCCTGCCCGCTCGGCAACGAGGCGAAAGCCCGGGCGTCCCATGCGCAGGACGTGCTTGCTGCGGCCGAGACCTGCTCCATCGAGGACGTCTTTGCCCGCAGCAATATCGTGGTCGCAACTACCGGGACCGTGAGCAAATCGGTCTGCCACTCGATGCGGATGCCGTTCTATTCGCCAAAAGAACTCCGCGAGCGCGTGAAGGACGCGGGCGGGAGGATCTCGATCCTCTTCGGCCGCGAGAACTGGGGGCTTAACAACGAGGAGGTCAAACGGAGCGACATGATCTGCACGATCCCGACCACGGACACGTACCCGATCCTCAACCTTTCGCATGCGGTCGGGGTTGTCTGCTACGAGCTTGCGGACATGCCCCTCCCTGCCTTCCGGCTCGCGTCACCCGCTGACATGGGGTACCTGTACGACCATATCGACCGGTACCTCGATGTCGTCCACCACCCGAAGTTCAAGCGGGAGAACACCATGATCCTCATCCGCCGCATCCTCGGCCGGGCGAACCTGACCAGCCGGGAGGCGAGCACCCTCCACGGGCTCCTGCGCAGGAGCGAGTGGCATATCGACCCGGCCTCGCTCGACCGGGACCGGACGGGAAACCGGAATATTGAGGATGAAACGGAAGGGGATGAAGAATAAAAAGAGGGGTGATCCATCCCCCTTTGGTGCATAACGGCACCTTTTTTATCATCCCTTAATCAATCAGTACAAAAGCTCATGGACGATACGACCGGCTCGAACCTGAAGACCGCAAAAGAGCTGTCCGACGATATACTCGGAGACATCGAGATACGCCAGGTGCCGATATCGCAGGTCCTGATGAAGACAAAAAGGCTCGCCCGCCTGCTCCATGACTCGGATGCCCAGAAATGGATCGACTTCGAGCTCACGGGCTATCCCCCGGTCTTCGACCCCGCCGAACTCGGGACCTGCCGGAAGTACTTCAGCAGCGACCGCCCGGTCCTCCGCGACGAAAGGACGAGGAAACCCCATCCCATCGGCATGCCGCAGCTGGAATCGTACATCAACGCGACCCGGCTCGACAACGTCCAGAAGATCGGGGCGCAGGAGAACCAGAAGATCCAGATCGTGAACCGGCACCACGAGATGGTCAACGACTTCGAGCGGCTCAAGACCGCAGTCCACAATTACGTGACCGAAGTCAATATCGCGCTCTCGGTCGGGGATACAGCGGAAAGCCTCTTCGAGGATACCCGCGTTGCCGCGGACCGGTTCATCCGGGAGCACTGCCCCCGGGCCGGCGAGGAACTCCTTGCGATCAACGAGAAGCTGGATTATTACAACCCCGAGTCTTTCTCGGAAGCCCTGCTTGCCGTGCGGAAGATCCTTGCCGCGGTTGCGGACGCCGTCGTACCGGTTCAGGAACCCCAGTACCGGGACCGGAAAGGGCGGGAGCGGCAGATCGGGCCGGAGCAGTACCTCAACCGCATCTTCTCCTATCTCGAACAGAACGCAAAGAGCGACCCGTTCCTGACGATGATCGAGGCGGAGATGACCTATATCTTTGCGAAAGCCGACCACCCCGCCGATAACCTCCGGGGCCTGTACGAACCTGTCTCCCGCGATGACGTGGAACTCGCCATCATCCATATGTACCTCATCGTCGCGGAGATCGCAAAGATCCGTAAGGTCGAGACGGTTTACCTCAACACGTTCACGTCGAAGATTGTGTAATTTTTTCTTCTTTCGTATTGATCTATTGGAACGCTGTTGTACAGTTTCAAATAATGATGAACGCCGCCGCCCCCGGCGGGGCGCAGTCCAAGAATTCTGACGAATTCTTCTTCAATCGGTCATTCCTGAAGCGATGCCCGATTCCCCGCGGCGGTTCAAATACTGGATTTTTCTATGATAATAACCGGAAAAACAGGAGCGTCCCCAATCAACCTCCCTGCCCCGCCGTGCCGCGGAGCGGCCCTGAGGCGGGGGCCATCGTTACATCAATATCCCCGTTGTATCGATTCGTATTACTTTTCCTCAATGTACACAACATTCGTAAGCAGCCAATTTCCTTATCTTGGATCACTACGCAAGTTATTGCCAATGATTCTCGTAGACTGGCAGCTCCTCGACCGCATCGAACGGGGCCATATCAGGATCGATCCCTACGACAGGAACCTCGTGCAGCCCAACTCACTCGACATCCGGCTCGGCAACCATTTTGTCTGGTACTCCCCATCGAATGCAGTCATCGACCCGCACAACCGGGAGACCATTACGTCCGGCGTTGAGGAGACCGAAGCCGACGAGTTCGTGATCCGGCCCGGCGCATTCGTCCTGGCACGGACCCTCGAAAGCATAGAGCTCCCCGACAACATTGTCGCGACTATCGAAGGAAAATCGAGCATTGCCCGGCTCGGCGTCACGCTCCACCAGACCGGGGGCTGGATAGATGCCGGCTTCCGGGGAACCATCACCCTCGAGATGTGCAACGTGAACACCCGCCCGGTTAAGGTGTATGCCGGGATGCCTATCGGCCAGCTGGTCTTCTACACCACCGAGCGGGCACAGAACCCGTATTATTCAAAGCACGATGCTAAATATATGGACCAGAAGCAGGCAACGCTCTCGCGGTACCACGCGAATAAAAAATGAGAGTGAGAAACAATCCGGACTTTTTTTTCATTTTCTCTAAATGAGTTTTTCATTAATTTTCAATGATGGGGGCTGATGCCTCCATACCCCAGGTTATGATAAACGGCCGCCACCCCGAAGGGCGCCCCGCGGCGGCTTCAATTACCGGTTTTTCATTCTTTTGGTATCCTGAAACAATAATGACTAACAACAATAAACCGAACTCGCCCCGCCGTGCCTCGGAGAGGCCCTGAGGCGGGGAGCCATCGTAATTCTCGATATTCAAACAGATTTTTCTCTCCGGTAAAATCCGAGTTCTCTCTATCTTTCCCACCATCTCATATTACCCACTATAATATACCAAGAAAACCCATTTTATACGGATGATCCAACCGGACCGGAGATGAATTAATGCGACTTCTTCTCATTCATTCAGATTACATAGAATACGAAGCCAAGAAAAAGACGAAGATGGCAGAGGAGTGTTCTGTCCTCACGGACAGGGTCGAGGAGGCACTCACCGTTTTCTGCGCCGTGGAATCGATCGATGAGGAAGACCTTGAGGGGGTTGTCCTGCAGGGCATCGCGGAGATCACAAAAACTGCCGGGCAGGTCGATGTACAGAAGATCCTGATTTATCCGTATGCCCACCTGTCAAGCGATCTCTCCTCGCCCGAGACTGCGATCACCGTGCTCAACGCACTGAAGGCCGGGCTCGAGACCGAAGGGTTTGCGGTCAAGCGTGCGCCGTTCGGCTGGTACAAGTCCTTTAAGATCTCGTGCAAGGGCCACCCGCTCTCGGAACTCTCCAAGACCATCATCCCCGGTGAAGAAGGGGCGATCAAGCCGGCCAAGAAGGAGGTCACCCACGACTGGTTCGTGCTCACTCCGGACGGGAAGAAGCATGACTACAAGGAATACCTCGACGACTCTCCGTTCGGCTGCCTGGTCAAAAAGGAGCTGGGCGTGGCGGTCCCGGTCGGCGGCGAACCGGCCCATGTGGACCTGATGCGGGCAAAAGAGCTCGTGGACTATGAGCCGGCCAGCGATGTCGGCTGCCTCCGCTGGATGCCGAAGGGCAAGCTCATCCGCGACCTGCTCGCGGACTATGTGCTCCACCTTGTCCTCGAATATGGCGGCACCCCGGTCGAGACCCCGGTCATGTACGACCTTGGCG
>Ga0326726_10001282_pt1 | contig 23308 bp, 18 predicted proteins | sample MHFenrmetagenome_2_FD_207603 | JGI IMG/M metagenome (GOLD analysis project Ga0326726, IMG submission 207603) | Lab enriched peat soil microbial communities from Michigan Hollow, Ithaca, NY, United States - MHF15MN | ecosystem: Environmental > Terrestrial > Soil > Wetlands > Peat | place: USA... | reverse complement strand
TGTTGGTCCAGATGACTTCCGGGCCTCCGCTAATCGTGTCGTTGCCTTTGCCCGTGCCAAAGCTGCTCTTCCAGCCCAGGCCCTGCTCCTCGATGCCGGCGGCGTCCGGTTCCGGGCCCACCAGTGACTTATCACCGGCGCCGTGGGTCTTGCCGAAGGCGTGGCCGCCCGCGATGAGGGCCACCGTCTCCTCGTCGTTCATTGCCATGCGAGCGAAGACCTCGCGGATATCCCGCGCCGCAGCGATCGGGTCCGGGTTGCCGTTCGGGCCTTCCGGATTCACGTAGATCAGGCCCATCTGGACGGCGGCGAGGGGATTCTCGAGTTCCCGGTCGCCGGTGTAGCGCTTGTCTCCAAGCCACTTGTCCTCGGAGCCCCAGTAGACGTCCTTTTCCGGTTCCCAGATGTCCTCACGCCCACCGCCGAAACCGAAGGTCTTGAAACCCATCGACTCCAAGGCGACGTTGCCGGCGAGTATCATCAGGTCGGCCCAGGAAATTTTCCGGCCGTACTTCTGCTTGACCGGCCAGAGCAGCCGGCGCGCCTTGTCGAGGTTCGCATTGTCGGGCCAGCTGTTGAGGGGCGCAAAGCGCTGGCTGCCGTGACCTGCGCCGCCGCGGCCGTCGCCCATGCGATAGGTGCCGGCGCTGTGCCACGCCATACGGATGAACAAAGGTCCATAGTGGCCGAAGTCCGCCGGCCACCAGTCCTGCGACTTCGTCATCAGTTCACGGAGGTCCTTCTTCACGGTCGGAAGGTCGAGACTCCTGAACTCTCGAGCGTAGTTGAAACCCTCGCCCATCGGATTGGACTTGGAGGAATGCTGGTGCAGGATCTCGAGCCTCAACTGGTTCGGCCACCAGTCCCGGTTCGTGGTGCCGGCGCCTCCGGTCATCAGCTTCTTCTTCTCGGTCATGGCTTGCTCCTCTTCTTGCCTCGCGGCTTGTTGGGGTTCTTGCTTTTCGATCCCACGGTTTGTTGCTTCGCACAACGACGGCAGACTCCCCGCACCTCGACGCGCGTGGTATGGATGCCGCCGAAGGCTGCAACCGACTTCGGGATGCGAAGCGCGTCCAAAGCGGCGCTCTCGAAGTCGCGGACCAGTCCGCAGCGCACGCAGAAGTAGTGGTGGTGTTGCGCCAGGTTGGCATCGAAGCGGACGCTCTCGCGCCTCGGCCCGAGCGTCGAGACGAGCCCGAGGTCGTTCAGCAGCCAGAGCGTCCGGTACACGGTGTCCAGAGAGACCGTAGGCATCCGGGCCTTGAGCGTCTTCAGCACCGCCTCGGCACTCGGGTGATCCAGGCTCGCGGCGACCTCGCGGAAGATCTCGAGCCGCTGGTGGGTAAGCTTTATGCCGGCCTTTCTGGCGGCCTCCTTGAAGTGCTCGATTCTGCGATTGGCCTCGCTCTTTTCTACTTTCATACAAATTCCTATCTGCGGGTAATCCGCAGATAGGAGCATACTGACAACTACCTCAGCTGTCAATGGTGAGGTGAAGATTCTCAGGGCTACAGATCTCATTTCATGAGAGTCAGGTGATAGGAAAGGGAGTACAATCAGGCTCGTAGGCACAGCGCTCTGCGGTATCGACCGCCGGCCCCGGAGGGGATAGAGCCGCCTCGGCTCGAGCGAGGCAAATCGTGAATCGGGAGAAGTAACAATCGAGGTGACCCATGAAGAGTCGCTTGTCGTGGTTGAGTTTTCTCCTTCTCGTTCCCTTTGCGGTTCTTGTTGCGAGCAACGTTTCCGACGCCCAGACGAGATCAACGAACTACACGATCGTCATTCATGGCGGCGCTGGAACCATCAGCGAGACGATGCCGGATTCGGTGAAAGAGAAGTACTCTTCTTCGCTTAGAAAAGCTCTCCAGATCGGGAAGGACATTCTGACTAATGGCGGCACGAGTCTCGATGCCGTCGAGAAAGTCCTGAGGTACTTCGAGGAAGACCCGAAGTTCAACGCCGGAATCGGCGCGGTTTACACGTCTGCCGGCACTCACGAGTTGGATGCTTCGATAATGGACGGACGGGACTTGTCCTGCGGCGCCGTTGCCGGCGTGGAGCATATCGCCCACCCGATTTCACTCGCGAGGTTGGTGATGGAAAAGTCACCGCACGTGCTCCTCGCGTACCCCGGAGCCGAGGAATTCGCGAAGAAGATGGGGATCGAACTCGTCCCGAATAGCTACTTCGATACTCCGCTACGCAAGCAGCAGCTGGAAGAGTATTTGAAGAAGGTGCAAACAGGGAATCACGGTACGTGCGGCTGCGTTGCCCTTGATGAATATGGAAATCTCGCGGCCGGGACTTCAACCGGCGGCATGACCGGAAAGATGCCGGGGAGAATCGGAGATTCGCCTCTGATCGGCGATGGGACGTACGCCGATAACAGGACCTGCGCCGTTTCCGGCACTGGATGGGGCGAGAAGTTCATCAAATACGCGGTGGCCTTCAATACGTCCGTGCTGATGGCATACAAAGGAATGTCTCTCAAGGATGCCGTCCACGAAGTCATCTACAACACTCTGCAGGCGAACGATGGCGGGGTGATAGCAGTCGACAAGGAGGGGAACTTCGCCATGGAGTTCAACACGAGCGGAATGTTCAGGGGCGTAGCGACGTCTGATGGAACCTTCGACGTGAAGATATGGAAGTAAGATATATCGTTGGAGTCTGACGAGGCTCTATTCTGCTCCTTGTTTCGTGACTCCGATCTTCAGCAACCACTCGGATACTCTGTTTTGTGCAGTCTTCACGTCCCTTCCCCTGATGGCGCAATGATCTTTCCCGAGAAATCGTATTCCGACAAGAAGGTTCTGGTCGGAGCGGGAACCGTGCTCCACCGTCGCGTCGTAATCACGAGGATACGGCTTCACTGGCTGAATCTCAAAGATGTCGCCGCCTACGCTCTTGTGAATTCGATTGGCAAATTTCACGTGTGTTGCCGCTGTGGGAGAAATAAGCCACCAGAATCTTCCTTGTCGTACCAGCTTGCGTGCTTCCCCTCCTCACGGTTGCGCGGCGACCCCGCAGGGAAGGCGGTTGACCAAGCAGATTCCTCGCTGACCCTCGGTAGCCGCACACTGAAAATAGCAGATGCCGCGGCGGTGCAGTCGGGAATCTGCTTCTGTTTCGAGAAGCCTGCGTTTTGGGGAGCCAGTACTTTGCCTTGCCAATACCTCGCCCCTGCGCATCTCAATTCCCTCGACTAGCAAGCCGGAGCTATCCGGGCCGACCCTGGAACGGTGCCTGCATCGCTGGAACCATTGCAACAAAAAGAAGCTGTTAAAGGTAATCGGACGTGGTAAAATACCCCCGCCTAAGAGCGACCCGAAGTTACAGCAACAGAGATTCACAGTGCTCATTTAGGTGAGCAGTTCAGCGTGATTACAGTGTGCGCGAGTCTGCGGAGCCTGCACCAGGGGTTCCGCTAAGGCGTCCCACGCGACGTTTCTCGTCTTGCATACGGCAAGAGAAGAGCCGACTTATGATCTTTGAGCTCTTGAAATGACCCCCGGAATCATTGGAACAAAATCTGGCCATGGCATGCCTCGCGAGGGAGGGAACACATGAATCCACACAGAGTCGTTTGGATGTCGGCCGGGATATGTCTGTTCGCAACTCAGGTCCTCGCCTTTGACCCGCTCTTCAACACTCGAGTGGATTATTGGGTGGGAGAAGGAAGTCCTGCTTTTGTTTGTGCCGCCGACTTTGATGGGGACGGGAAAGCTGATCTGGCGGCGGCGAATGCCGACATTCCCCCATCCGGCCCACAATCCTGCAATGTCTCGGTCCTGAAGAATAACGGGGACGGGACCTTTGCGGCTCCGGTCATTTACTACGTGGGGGAAGGTTACCTCACGTCTCTCTGCGCCGCCGATTTTGATGGGGACGGGAAGCTCGATCTCGCGGTGGTGAATTCCGATATAATGTACGGCAACTCCGGCTGCGTCTCGGTTATGAAGAACAATGGGGATGGGACCTTTGCGGCAGCCGTCAGTTACCTCCTGGGGGGTGGTTTTCTCGGGTCTGTCTGCGCCGCTGACTTCGATGGTGACGGGAGATCCGATTTGGCAGTGGTGAATGCCGACTCCTCCAGTGTCTTGATTTTGAAGAACAACGGAGATGGGACCTTTGCGGCTGCCATCGATTATGCGGCGGGTGGTCTTTCTGTTTGCGCCGCCGACTTTGACGGGGATAGGAAGCCAGATTTGGCAGTGGCGGATGGGAACGTCTCGATTCTGAAGAATAATGGCGACGGGACCTTCGCGGCCGCCGTCACTTATGGGGCGGGGGACGGTGCCCAGTTCGTGTGCGCCGCGGACTTCAACGGGGATGGGAAGCCTGATCTGGCAGCGGCGAATTACGGTTCCAAGGACGTTTCGGTCCTGAAGAACAATGGGGATGGTACCTTTGCGGCGGCGATCGACTACGCGTTAGGGAACTGGCCCGTGTCGGTTTGTGCCACCGACTTCGATGGGGATGGGAAACCTGAACTGGCGGTTGCGCTTGTTGACCCTTTCGACTCCGGCTCTGAATCCTACGATGTCTCGGTGATGAAGAACAATGGAGATGGGACGTTTGCGGCCGCCATCGATTACGACGTGGGAAGTTGGCCCAACTCTGTGTGCGCTGCCGACTTTAACGGGGATGGGAAGCTTGATCTGGCAGTGGCGAATAGTAAGGCGGAGAATATCTCGATTCTGAAGAACAAAGGGGATGGAACGTTTATAGCTGCCATCGAGTGCACGGTGGGGTCTGATCCCGAGTCTGTTTGCGCCGCCGACTTCGACGGGGATGGGAAGCCCGATCTGGCGGTGGCGGATTACAATTCTAACGACGTCTCGGTCCTAAGAAACAATGGGGATGGGAGCTTTACGGCTGCCGTCAATTACGGGGTGGGGGACGGTTCCATGTCTGTTTGCGCCGCTGATTTTGACGGGGACGGGAAGCCTGATCTGGCAGTGGCGAATTACAGTTCCAATGGCGTATCGATCCTAAAGAACAATGGCGATGGGATCTTTTCGGCTGCCGTCAATTACGGGGTGGGGAACGGTCCCGTGTCTGTTTGTGCCACCGACTTTGACGGGGATGGGGACAACGATCTGGCAGTGGCGAACTATGATTCCGACAGTGTCTCGGTCTTGAAGAACATCGGCGATGGGACCTTCGCGGCAGCCGTCAATTATGGAGTGGGGGACGGTCCATGGTCCGTTTGTGCCGACGACTTCGACGGGGACGGGAAGCCTGATCTGGCAGTGGGGTATTACGTTTTCAGCAATGTCTCGATCCTGAAGAACAATGGCGATGGGACCTTTGCCGCTGCCGTTGATTACGGGCTGGGAGGATATCATTCCATGTCTGTCTGTGCTGCCGACTTTGACGGGGACGGAAGGCCCGATTTGGCATTGGCGTGGGATGACGTCTTGATTTTGAAGAACAATGGCGATGGGACCTTTGCGGCTCCAGTCAATTATGCGGTGGCGTTTGTGCCTTTTATTGTGTGTGCCGCCGACTTTGATGGGGATGGGCATCCCGATCTTGCCGCAGTGAACTGGTGGGTGTACGACGACGGTGTCTCGGTCCTGAAGAATAACGGCGATGGAACCTTTGCGGCTCCGGTTGTGCATGGGTACGGGGTGGGAAGGGGTGCGACGGCCCTCTGTTCTGCCGACTTTGATGGGGATGGAGGCAATGATCTGGCAGTAACAAATAGCCTCAATAGTGTCTCGATCCTGATCAATACTCGCTCTCACGTTGCGACCTTGCTCCAAAGCTACCATGCCGCGCTTACGGGCAACTCTGTCAGTGTCTCCTGGGCTCTCTCCGAGGTCGACGAAGACGCTCGCTTCTCAATTCTTCGAGCACAGGAGCCGAGTTGGAGATTCGAAGAGCTCACAGACGCTCCAATCGAGAGGGACAGGCTATCCTTCGCCTTTATTGATGCGGCATGCCTTCCCGGCTCGAGCTACAAGTACCGGGTTGATGTTGAGGCACAAGGAAATCCCCGAAGGACTCTCTTTGAAACCGATGTCATAGTTACTCCCTCGCTGCCTGCGACCCTTTACCAGAATTTTCCGAATCCTTTCAATCCATCCACGGAGATCAAATACTACCTCCCGAAGAAGAGCCGGGTGGTGGCGGGGATCTATAATGTCTCGGGGAAACGGATTGCGCAGTTGGTGAGGGAGGAGCAGGAGAAGGGTTTCCATGTGGTCAAATGGAACGGTATCGATGATCGCGGAAACGCGGCTGCGTCGGGAGTTTATTTCTGCCGGCTCGCGGCGGACAAGGTAAGGATTTCGAAAAAGATTATTCTCCTGCGGTAGTCCCAGTCTCTTTTGAGTAGTTCGGGTTCTTAGAAGCCCGGCTGTTGAGCTTGGAATGGCTCGGTAGCCGGGCTTTTCATTCGGGCGGCTCACCGTGCGAAGCACCCAAAAACAGAGAGTGGTTCGTAAGAGGGTTGCGTCTGGGGAGCCAGTTCTTTTTCATCCGAACTCAATCTTCCTTTTTGGTTAACACTGGCTCTTGAGAGGCGCCTTTTCGGCGAGCCGCTATTTCCCGCACGGCTATAAGGATTTGCGCGATTATTCGCTCAGCCGGCGGACTCTCTGTTTGGAAAGAGAGTGCCTGGCACCCCTCACGGCGATCAGAATTCCACCCGATAATTGGAGACAATCCTCCATAACTCTCTGACTCTCTCGATGCTGCTGCCATTTGGCTAACAGCTTCTTCTCATTCGGGGTCCCAGCCTTGAATATCCTGAAATCGATGGGACCAGGAGAACGTAGTCTTAGCTATAGAGCAGAATTCGCCTTGAGCAATGCGTTGCCACACCGTATAATAGCGACTGCTTATAGGGGGACATCTCTGACACTCTGCGAGCCTTGCGGTGTTTACTCAGATGCATAGGGCTGTATACATCAAGTTGGCCAGACAGCGCCATGAAATGAGATTGCCATGACAACAAAAAAGATCTTGATAAGAGACGAGACAAAGTACGATGCTGCCGTCATCACCGAAGTGACTGTCGCGGCCTTCGAGTCCATGGAGATCAGCAACCACACGGAACAGTTCATCATCGAGGCTCTTCGTTCCGCAAGAGCCTTGACCTTATCGCTGGTTGCAGAAGTGGATGGCCGTGTTGTGGGGCATATCGCATTTTCTCCCGTGGCCATTTCAGATGGCACCAATAATTGGTACGGACTTGGCCCGGTTTCCGTGCTGCCCATGTACCAGCGAATGGGTATTGGTGAGGCTCTGATACAGGAGGGACTATCACGATTGAAAGACCTAGACGCCAGAGGCTGCTGTCTAGTCGGGCATCCGCAGTACTACAGGAGATTTGGATTTGAGAATGTTGCCGGACTTGTCCACGAGGGCGTTCCACAAGAAGTGTTTTTCGCTCTTTCGTTTGACGGCCGCTTTCCGCAGGGCAGTGTCACGTTCCATGAAGGATTCAAAGCAAATGGCTAACAAGCACATGCAGGGGACGCGGCTGCGCCGTGCCCCCGAGGCTTGACGTTAGGAGGCGTTTTATGAACGCACGCAGACTTGGGTCACGCATTCTAATCATTGTCGGCAGTATCGGTATGCTCGTCGGAGCCATTGACCCCATGGAAGGATCGCTCGTCATCCTCCCCGGCAGCGGCCTGGTCGCGCTTGGCACCTTCCTTGGCCAAGTCGAACGCCGGCTGATCGCATACAGGATCTGGATTTTCATTCTGATTGCGATTGGGGTGGGGGCGTTATGGGGGTTGAGCGCGGGTGGAGGCTTTGGAGGCTCTAGTGGGCGTTCGAACTGGTGGGGAGTGCTGGTCCTGCCTTATCTGATTGGGTGGTCTATGGGTATTTGGGGGCCGGAGTCCCCGCGCTGGGTGGTGTGGCTGGGCATCGGCGTTGGCCTGTGGTATCTGACGCTATGTGGCCTGGTCCTGAAGCACTCGGTTCCACATTACTCGACCGAGTCGAATCTGCCAGCTATCGTCATCGCCGCCATCGGTCTGCTGACCATCGGCGGCTGCATCAACCGACTGAGAAAGCGGATCTGTGCGCAGCAATAGCGTGCGGCGACTCAATCGATAACCTCCCAAGCCGCCACAATTGCAGTCGTTCACGCGCATAGTGGACATGTGTAGTACAGTTCCGCCGTTGGATGATCGATTTCAATCCTCTTCACGAATGACCGAATGAAGGCTCGCAGATAAGGGCTGAAAGCTAAGAGACGGTTTTGTTGGATGGGCACGAGAGAGATGAGTCGCCATTCGACGCACGAGCGATCACGACGAACGAATGTGCTCGTCTGGCCGCGCCGAGAATGCAGGCGACACCATCCCCCGCTGCGAGCCCGATCGCAACGAGCAGAAGCCGACTCATCCTGCCAAGAGCGCTGCGCGGCGGCATCTTCATCGCCTGGACATTCGCGATAACGGAGAGTCTATCGTACGCATTCAGCGTGAAATGCCGTATGGAGACGATCTCGAATCCCTTGCGCGACAGCATGAGCCGGAGAGTCTCCTCGCTGAAATGGTACAGGTGGCGGGGCACGTCGACGGGATCGGGATCCACGCGCCTCAGCAGCCGTTCCTCGAGGCTCTTCGCGTTCGGGACAAGGATGACGACGATGCCCGTCGGCGAGAGAATCCGACGACAGATCTCGAGCGCCGCCGCGGGATCGCGCTGGTGCTCGAAAGAGGCCCAAAAGGTCACAACATCCGCTGAATCGGCTGGAAGCGAGAGCGCCGCGAAGTCCGACCGCACACACTCGATTCCATGGCGCGTCCGGATGTGTTCGCACATGTCAGCCGAAATGTCCACGCCGACGACCGACCATCCGCGATCTTTCATCGCCGCGAGGAACCCGCCGCGGCCGGGACCGACGTCGAGCAGTCTTCCCGGCCGCGGATGATATCGCGCGACGATGCGCATCTTCTCTCGAAGCGCCATGCGCTCTCGCAGCGCGGGAAGATCGAGCGCTCGCATCCACCGGCGTTCATTCGCGGGGCGCGGCTCCCTCGGCTCGTCCAGGCGGTTATAGAATATCGCGGGATAGAACGAAAGCATGCGGTCCGGGGTTGGACGCGGATTCAGGTAGATAAGACCGCACATTCTGCATCGCACGAGTGCGTGCGCATCACGCGGCGTATGATCGTACCGACGGTCTTGCTGCAGGTGATAGATGTCGTAGTCGTCCGCGCAGCAGAGATTGCACCGAACGTGTTCGACCGCCGACGACGGCGGGGGAGCATCGGTTTCGCGATTCGCCATGCCTCTATTTCATCCCTTGAATAAACCGAACTCGTGCTGATGCTTGACGACACCGGATTAATCGGCGAGAGCGAGTCTCTTGCGGGCCTTTCTCCTCCCGCCCCTCCCCGAAATTCCGCGAGGACCGTGAACGTCCCGAGTTCGGGGCCGATCATCTCAGATTATCTCAGATTCGATTTGAATTTTATAGAAATTTGTGAATTTTACGGCCCTCATACCCTGAAGGCTATTCTCAGAGTTCGTGATACGGTAATGTTTGGGAGCCGGTCATTCTCCCTCAGCAAAAACAGTTTCTAGGATTTGCCCTTCTGGCGAGCAAGAGGGAGCCACCACCTCCTTTTCGCTGTAACTCCCGCAGCAAGCGTGATATAATCCACGTGCACTCAAAATCAATAGGACACACGGGGAAGGATTCGCCGTCATGAGGAGGGTAATGAAGGCAGTGCCGCTTGTTGTCCTCTGTGCTTTGCTTCTCGCTGTGCCGTCTGTGTGGGCGAACTGGGCTGAGGATGGAGTGGCCCTCTGCACGGCAATGGGGTATCAGCGGTCTCCCCAAATCACTTCCGATGGTGCGGGAGGCGCCATTGTCACTTGGGAGGACCACCGGGGAACCAGCCGGGACACCTATGCCCAGAGAGTGAATGCCTCGGGAGCTGTCCAGTGGATCACCGATGGCGTCGCCCTCTGCACGGCAACAGGGGATCAGACGAACCTCACAATCGCCTCCGATGGCGCCGGTGGCGCCATCGTCGCGTGGCAGGATCAGCGCAGCGGGGACAATGACATCTATGCCCAGCGGGTGAATGCCTCAGGAGTTGCCCAGTGGACGACCGATGGCGTCGCGATCTGCGCGTCTACGGGGTATCAGATATTCCCCGCCATCATCTCGGATGACGCGGGTGGCGCCATTATCACATGGAGGGACGCCCGCAACGGGCTCAGCAACTACGACATTTATGTCCAGAGAGTAGATGCCTCGGGAGTAGTCCAATGGACGACGAATGGAGTCGCCGTGTGCACGGCCGAGGGGGACCAGCGGGATCCCACGATCGCCTCCGACGGTGTGAGCGGCGCCATCGTCGCCTGGGAGGACGGCCGCAGCGGAAACAGTGACATCTATGCCCAGAGGGTGTTTGCCTCGGGAGATGTCGGGGTGTCGCCGAACGGTGTCGCCATTTGTGCGGCAACGGGGGATCAAACATGGCCAACAATCACTTCCGATGGCGCGGGCGGCGCCACTTTTACATGGCAGGATTACCGCAACTCGAGCAACTTCTCCGATATCTATGCACAACGGGTGAATCCGTCGGTAGCCGTCCAGTGGGAAGCCGATGGTGTGGCCCTGTGCACGGCATCGTACTTCCAGCAGTTTCCTACGATCATCTCCGACGGTGTGGGCGGTGCAATTGTCACGTGGGAAGACGCCCGGAGCGGAGTCGCCACCGACATTTATGCGCAGCGGGTAGATGCCTCGGGAGTCGTTCAGTGGACGACTGATGGCGTGGCTATCTGCACGGCAACGGGAGGTCAGCCCCGTCCGACAATTGCCTCCGACAGCGCGGGCGGCGCCATTGTCACGTGGATGGACTACCGCAGTGGGAGCAGCAATGACATCTATGCCCAGCGGGTGAATGCCTCGGGAACCCCCCAGTGGACGAACGATGGTGTCGCTCTTTGCACGGCAACGTGGCAACAATACAACCCCACGATCACCTCCGATGCCGCGGGCGGCGCCATTGTGACGTGGGAGGACGAGCGCACCGTGAACCCGGGCATCTACGGCGTCAGAGTCGATGCCAATGGTTTTCCGGTGCTGACGGGAACTGACGTGCCAGCAGCTTCTGTCGAACTGCGCCAGAATTACCCGAACCCGTTCAACCCCACGACAACGGTGAGCTATTCCATCCCAGCGAAATGCCATGTAACGCTTGAGATCTACGGTATCTCAGGAATGTGCGTGGCCCGTCTCGTTGACACGCCGCAAGAGAAGGGCTCCTACGAAGTGGAGTGGAGCGGCAAAGATGGAGCGGGCAACTCGCTGGCCTCGGGAGTCTATTTCTACCAGCTCACCGCGGGCACACAGACGATCTCGAGGAAGATGGTGCTGTTGCGGTGACCTGTGAGTCACGCATTATTGAGTAAGGCAAGTTCCAAACTCCATCAATCTTGGGAGCCAGTTCTTTACGCGCGACTTTCACGAGAGTATGATTGGTGCGTCGGAAGCCACCGTTGTAGCGATCAGCTGAGATGATCGGGGGGCTTGCCGGGGCGCAGAATGGCCTGAGGCTTCAGAACCGTCCGTACGATCGCAACTAAAAAGGCCATCCGAACGTGCGGCAATCTTGCGACGTGCTGACGACGAAGATTGTGGCAGCGGCTCACATGGTTATCGATAGAATCCATCTAGTATGCGCGGCGGCGGTTATGATAATCGGCGTCTCTCCCGGATCGGGATACGGTTCGGCCTATACGGTTCGAATCAAGACAGTAGCACCGGCAGCGGAGCGGATCGTTTCGATCGGGAGCTGGTACGAGCTTTCCGACAGCGCCGGCTGGGCATTTCGGCCGGGGACCGATATTACCCACGTTGAGTTGGCGCTATACGACCCGACAATGGCGCTGGCAGCCGGGACGACACCGTTTGAACATTACTATGCGCGGACGTCGGGACTGTGGCCCGACGGACCCGAAAACGAGCTGGGGGAGCTCGGATACGAGGCAAGCCCCAACGTTCTGGGAGACAACAACCAGCATCTGTACGGTAAGCACCACTACAGGTCCATCAGGCTGTATGGAGGACATCTTTCGCCCGATAGCGTGTATCAGGTCTCATTCACCGATTCGACTCCGAGTCACATCTGGCTTCACCCGATCCGCTCTCGACGTTTCACCATGTCTGCTGACATTCTGCAGAGCTCGGAGAGCACGCTATTATATCCGGTGTACGGTCCCGCATCCGTCAACCGGACGATAGTGAACGTTGAATCGACGAGGTTCGAATACACCGCGCTCTCGCCCGACGTCGCTACCGGGCTCAAGGACGACTATCCCGTGGGGGGTTACGGCCAGAGACCTGGATCGCACGGAAGCGGCGACTTCGGGTGGTTCCCCGGGTATTCATTATGGTTTCACAACGAAGGCCCTGGTTCCGTGGCGGTAGCGCTCTTTGTGACCACCGGATTCACCGGACCCAGCGGAGCGCCGAGCAACACGCTGGCGAACGACACCTTTTGGAAATCGGATGAGGTCTTCATATCGACAGGCGACACGGCGACGGTGAAGCTGGACTTCGACAACGTCCGAGGCTTCAGCTTGTCGGACAATCCCTTTCCGCACACCGCGGGCGACCGATCGGCGCCTAACGGCACCGCCGGCGCGGCAATAAATGTATTCGATCGTCTCCAGATCAGCGCCATCGGTTGGGAAGTGCGTTCCGGCAGCGGCGGGCCGGCGGAAGCAGACCTCGTTATAACTTCCCGGGCGACTTCGATAGATCCCGTTACGTCCGTGGAAATAGGGATCGATTCGCCAGGTCGCATTACCGGGCTGACGGACGTTGCCCCCAATCCATTTGGCCACTTGACTCGAGTCGAGTACATCATACCGCGAGCGGGCCATGTCACGATTCGGGTGTATGACGTACGTGGCCGTTTGATACGAACGCTGCTGAATCAGTCGGTTGTTGAAGGGACACACATTGCTTCCTGGGATGCGCAAGACGAGAACGGAAGAAACGTCACGTCGGGGATTTACTTCGTTCGAATGACCTCGTTCGGTCAGACGACTGTCCGGAAAGCTCTGGTGCTCAGATGATTTTTGTGATAAAATACACCAAGGCGGATGAAATAGATAGAAGGGGCAAGATATGAAAGATGTGAAGCGAGATGAAGCCGGGCGCACTGAGCGAGATAAGGCCCTCGATGAGGAGCGAGACGAGGCCAATGATGAAGAGTGGGATGACGCCATGTACCCTGAGAGGGATGAGATTCGGGATGAGGAGGGAAACGAGGCCCGGGATGAAGAGCGAGATGAGGCCCGGGATGACGTGCGAGACGCGGCCCGGGATGAGGAGCGAGATGAGGCCCGGGATGAGGAGCGAGATGAGGCCCGGGATGAGGTGCGAGACGAGATCCGGGATGAGGTGCGAGACGAGACCCGGGATGAGGTGCGAGATGAGGCCCGGGATGCGAAGCGAGACGAGACCCGGGATGCAAAGCGAGATGCGATAAGGGACGACGCGGAGCGAGATGAACCCTAGCACATTCAGAGGGGATTTGGTTAACGGCTTTATTATTCTGGGCTCCCAGACTTGACGAAGTCGGAACGTACTATAGATATGGATTGGCGGCTTGGCAACTGCAGCTCTTTCCACTTTCTGATCCTCGCAAAGGAAGTAAAATCGAGACGGAGCCACTTCACACGCTCTTCGAGCGGACGTGAAAGACCGTGCCGCCCAAGAGCGCGTTAGACTGTCTTGGGACTCGCCTCGGTTATGTCATCCCCCCTCGAGGAGTCGTTGACCATTGTGCCGGAGCGGGAGTATAATAATAAATAACGAAATCCTCTTACAATTATCAGATCGTCGCTCCTTGCCTCCGGGGGGCAGCGATTCGGCAGGAAAGGTGGGGTCATGAGGAGAAGATCTTTTTGAGAATTGCAGGCCGGGTTGCACACGCGAGACGGAGACTCACATACAGTGTCTTCAGAGCATTCCGAATCGGGTTGTCCTGCTGCATGGACTGCATGTCCTCCGGGGAGGGGAGAGAACTCAAGGTCCGGATGTATCCGCAGAGCATGCTGGAGTTCGAGCGCTGCCAGCCTGTGTCCGAAGGGCGTTACAATGAAGCCCGTTTCCTAAGCGGATTTGTTCAGGAATGCACCGAGGGCCGGACGGTGTTTGATATCGGCGCGCACATCGGAACGTTTACTCTCTTTGCCGCCCAGGCTGTCGGTCCTACCGGGAAGGTGTATGCCTTCGAAATGGACCCGCTAAACTACCGGTCCTTGGGTATCAATATAGCGCGCAACAAGCTGACGAATGTAACTGCCATAAACAAAGCCGTCTCCTCATGCAGCGGTGTGGCGCACTATACACGGCCTTCGGAAGAGTCCGGAGATGGTGCCCCTTCCATCTCGACCGGCGCGGATGCCACTCATCAGGCCGAAATGGTTTCCATTGACCAGTTGATCGGACAGGGAGTGGTGGGCATTCCGGATGTGGCCAAAATTGATGTGGAAGGACATGAGATGGAAGTTGTCAAAGGGATGAAGGGCACGCTGCTGAATCATTGTGTGATGCTTTTCATTGAGGTGCATGACCGTTTGTTGCAGAAGAACGGTGAAAGCGAGGTATCGTTTACGGTGCTCCTTCAAAGCCTCGGGTACGGTCGAAGGGACGACCTGACGAAGGAGGGCCGGACGGAAAAGCACCTGGTCTTTTCCCGGTGACAAATGTGATGGGTCGGAAGAAGACACCGCTTGACTATACATAGCACTGCAATGTATAATAGCTCCAAGAATCAGGATTTCACGCCATTATGGACATCAATAAGGATCTCGTCGCCGCTTCCGCAACGCCGCTGGTGCTCGCCATCCTAAGCGAAGGCGATAGCTACGGTTACGCCATCATCAAGCGAGTGGGCGAGGTGTCTGGCGGCGAGCTGCGGTGGACGGACGGCATGGTTTACCCGCTCCTGCACCGCCTCGAGCGCCGGGGTCTCGTTGAGGCGGTGTGGGGCCGGTCGGAGACCGGCAGGCGGCGCAAGTACTACCGCCTGACCCGGGCGGGCGCCGAGCATCTGGCCGGTCAGCGGCGTCAGTGGCAGCAGGTCGACCTGGCGCTGCGCGGCGTCTGGCTCATGGCCGCCGACCCGGCCGCGCAGCCGGGCTGATTCCCAACCACGGAGGAAAACGGGTGACAAAAGAGGGGTTGTTGGAAGAGCGCATCGGGGAATGGCGGCAGTACTTCCGAAGGCGGCAGGCCGTCCGTGCCATCGATATCGAGGAGCTCGAGGATCATCTTCGCAGCCAGGTCGAGGCGCTGAGCGAAGCCGGCCTGGACGAAGACGAAGCGTTCCTCGTCGCGGTCAAGCGTCTGGGCGACCTGGATTCGGTCTCGCGCGAGTTCGCCCACGAGTACTCCGAGCGCCTCTGGAAGCAGCTCGTGGTTTCGCCGGGCGCCGGAGCCTCATCGCTCACCGCGCACCGGGACACCGTCGCGGCCGTTGGTCTGGCGATCGCCGCGGCCGTCGCGCTCAAGATCCCCGATCTCTTCGGCCTGCACATTTCGGGTCGCGACGCGGACACGTCGTTCTACCTGCGTAATCTCAGCCTCTTCGTCCTGCCATTCCTCGCCGGTTTCTTCGCGTTGAAACGCGAACTGCAACGAAGCGGATGGTACCTGCTGGCCCTTCCGTTCGTCGCCGCGGCTTTGATCGCGAACCTTCTGCCCTTCAAGCCGAGCGGTCACACGGAGGTGCTGACCGCGATTCACCTTCCCATCGCATTGTGGCTCGCGATCGGGTTCGCCTATGCCGGCGGCCGCTGGCGCAGCCATGAACAGCGCATGAACTTTGTGCGGTTCTCCGGCGAGTGGCTCATCTACTACACGCTGATTGCGCTCGGAGGCGGTATTCTGGTGTTCTTCACGGTCTTCATATTCCAGGCCATCGGTCTGAATGCCGAGCCGCTGGTCGGGCGGTGGGTCGTCCCCTGCGGGGCTGCGGGGGCGGTCCTCATCGCGGCGCGGCTGGTCGAGTCCAAGCAGAGCGTCATCGAGAACATGGCGCCGGTGCTGACGCTGCTGTTCACGCCGCTTGTTGCGGTGTTGCTCCTGATCTTCGTCGCGACCATGATCTGGACGGGCAATGCGATCGACGTCGGGCGGGAAGTGCTCATCGGATTCGACCTACTCCTGGTGCTCGTGCTGGGCCTGCTGCTCTACGCAATCTCCGCGCGCGACTCGCAGGCCCCGCCCGGAAGGTTCGACAGGCTCCGGCTGCTGCTCGTGCTGTGCGCCCTGCTCGTCGATGTCCTCGCCCTGTGGTCGATGGTGGAACGCACGTCGGAATTCGGCTTCAGTCCGAACAAGACGGCGGCGCTCGGCCTGAACCTATTGCTGCTCGTAAACCTCGGCTGGTCGGCCGTGCTCTACGCGCGGTTTCTGGCGAAACGCGTCCCGTTCACGCGCCTCGAGCGCTGGCAGACGGCCTATCTTCCCGCGTATGCCGTCTGGGCGTGGATCGTGGCGGCGCTGTTCCCGATCATCTTCAACTACCAGTAGGTTTCGGAACGCTTGACGCCGCTCAGGCGACCAGCCGCGCAAGGTCCTTGATCCGAGATGCTTGTGCATCTCCCGCCAGAGTAGTCCCTCAATAACTCGGTAACGAGTAGGTTGTCCATCCTCCCGAGTATAGCTCATGAGAATAGAGTGTGTATCCTCCACCACTTATCTGAGGATCACTGAGAATATACATCCTCACATACGACTCAATATCCATTTCATAAACCGGGCCGGAGCTGAATCCAAAGGTCCACTTGTTATTTTGAGTATCCCACTTATACAATGGATTCGACGTAGCATTCGTGGCCACCCAAGGATACCCATTGGCGTCACCAGCGATCTTTTGGGCAACGAAGTTGTCACCCCAACGCGTATATAGTCCACCATCTACGTCCCTGCTCCAGACATTGCCCCTTGCGGTGGTTGGATAAAGATAAAACAGGCGGCCGTTCATGACAGAAATCTCTGTGGCGCCGTCGTGAACACTCTTCCAGCTCTGTGTTTCGTTATAATACTTATAAACGTACATATCTGGTGCTGTGGTAATTACCACCGGTTCGTATCCATCACAGGCAACTTGTTTTACATCTACCGCACCTATCGAAGGATACGTGGTCCAGATGTTCCCAAACACATTGCGGGATTTAACGGTACGTTTACCTTGAGAATCCGGTCTTGTCAGGATAGTGAGAAAGGTGCCACATATAGCAAGGTCGTCAGCTGTTCCCGGAGCCTCTTTTCGATCCCATACGGAACCGTTGTACTCATAGATCGCACCATCATTGGTCAGGATCCATGGCCCATTCGGACCTACGGTGACTTTCATTGCACCATGTGTCGTCGGTCCTCCATTGGTACCAATGATTCCAAAGAGACCGGCTACAATGATCAGGCCTAATAGTACAATTCGAATTCCTGTTAACAATGATTTCTTCACACTCATTTTATCCTCCTTTGTTTGTTTTCATCAGAACAACATAGGCCAAGATCGCGCCAATCATAAGGGCAAATATATCTTTTGGATCAAACACGCCATGCAATAGATAGTTCTTAAGCCAATGCAAAACAGGATTCAATGAATCATGATTGCTTGACATATAACGTAACCGTGTATGTGCCGCATCTGTTTGTAAGAATTCAAATAGAAGATTCAAAAATAGCCAGGAACCACATATGATCATGTAAGTCCATTTTTTGCGAACAATAATTCCGGCAGTCAAAAGACTGAAGCCGAATACATGAAGGAATGAGGGGAGATTGTTCCCTAGTTTCGTACATAACCAAAACTTCTTCAAATCCAGTGAAATAACTTCCGGGATCCAGACTGTCTGCCATGAAGGCCTGAAAGCGATATAGATGAACATTCCCAGGCTAATGGCAATGAAACCTAGTAGAACTTGTGTCGTATTTTGAATGACTTTAGTCATTAGACGTGCTTTCTATATCTTCTCGATCAACTCAATGGCACGCAGAAGCACGCATTTGGAAAGACACTGGGAGCTGAACTGCATATCGTATTGATGGTTTTCTGAGCCGCTGGGATTCTACTATGGATCATCGCATTATACAAGCTTCTTTACGTGGTCGTCATTCTAGACTGCGAGTGTTTGCCAGATATTGAACCAATAGCTGCGCGGATTGGGCCAGATCTCCAGACCTGCCGGTCACCGGCCGGTTAGCTTCTCCAGCTTCTCCGGGTACCGAGCCCCATGCACCTTGATCTTGGATGCTGCGCCATCGATCTCACTCAGATCGGCCGGCGTGAGCTCGACCGCAGCTGCTCCGATGTTCTCGTCCAGGCGCTCCAGCTTCCGCGTGCCCGGGATTGGAACAATCCACGGTTTCTGGGCAAGCAGCCACGCGAGCGCTATCTGAGCAGGTGTCGCTTTCTTCCGCGCCGCGATTTTGGCGAGAAGATCGACCAAGGACTGATTCGCCTTGCGAGCCTCCGGCGTGAAGCGAGGGAGGGTGTTGCGGAAATCAGTGCTGTGGAACATCGTGCTCGTGTCGATCTTCCCGGTGAGAAATCCCTTGCCGAGAGGGCTATAGGGTACGAAGCCGATCCCGAGCTCTTCGAGAGTCGGCAACACTTCCGCTTCAGGGCCTTTTGTCCACAGGGAGTATTCGCTCTGGACCGCCGTCACGGGCTGCACGGCATGCGCGCGACGAATCGTCTTTGCCGATGCCTCAGAGAGCCCGAAGTGCTTGACCTTGCCTTCCTTGATCAGGTCCTTCACCGCCCCGGCGACGTCCTCGATGGGCACGTCCGGGTCGACACGGTGTTGATAGAAGAGATCGATTGTCTCGACCTTGAGTCGCTTGAGCGAGCCCTCGGCGACCTGCTTGATGTGCTCCGGCCGACTGTCCAGGCCGACCCACTGCGGCCCGCCCGCGGGATCGAGCTTGAACCCGAACTTCGTGGCGATCACGACTCGCCCGCGGAACGGAGAAAGGGCTTCACCCACGAGCTCCTCGTTCGTGAACGGGCCGTAGACCTCCGCGGTATCGAAGAACGTGACGCCGCGCTCCACGGCCGTCCGGAGGAGCGAGATCATCTCATTCTTGTCCGCAGCCGGACCGTAGGAAAAGCTCATTCCCATGCAGCCGAGCCCGAGAGCAGAGACTTCCAGACCGTTCTTTCCCAATTGACGCTTACGCATTGTTCTTCCTCCTTAACTTCAGTCCTTGCAACCATGCGGACACCTTGTTCTGTGCCTTTCTCACGTCACTTCCCCTCACTGCGAGGCCGTCCATGATGGTTGACCGCGGGCAAAGTCTTGAGACATCCGCTATGCTGTGTCCAAAACCGCTTCCCTCGTGTGTGCAAAACGGCACAATGGTCTTTCCCGATACGTTGTATTCTGACAGAAACGTTACGACGGGAGGGGGTAGTGTGCCCCACCAGATCGGATGACCAATCAAGATCACATTATACGAGCCGATACTATCGATTCTTGTTTTCAGCACCGGTCTATAACCCGAGTTCTGTTCCCGCTTGGCTTGCGCCACGACCGCATCGTAATCGGCGGGATACGGATCCACGGGCACTAATTCAAAAACATCGCCACCGACGCGTTCATGGATCTGGTTGGCGAGTTCGCGCGTGTTCCCGCTGTGGGAGAAATACACCACGAGGATCTTTTTCTCCGTTGAAATCGATTCGGCCTGTATGCCGCTGACCGTGAAGATCATAATAACCACCATTTGATAAAGAAATGCCGTTCTCATGGTTGGTTCCTTGGCGGGCGCCCGGGCGCACACCCCAATAATATAGCAGACGCCGCGGAGGAATTGTTGCCTGAAGATCTCAAGCGGCAAAGGGAATCCATTCACTCCCTTCTGGCTGTAACTCCCGCACAAAGCGTGGTATAATTACGTAGCATTCAGAATGAAGAGAATTCCTGGGGGAGAATCAGCCATGAGCAGGGTAATGAAGGCAGTACCGTTCGTTGCTCTCTGCGCTTTCATCGTTGCCGTGCCGTCTCTCTGGGCGAATTGGGTCCAGGATGGCGTCGCGCTCTGCACGACCATGAAGAATCAGGAATATCCGCAAATCGTCTCCGATGGTGCCGGTGGGGCGATCGTCACGTGGCTTGACAGCCGCAGCCCTGACGCCTATGACATCTATGCTCAGCGCGTGAGCGCCTCAGGCGCCGTTCAGTGGACGGCAAATGGAGTTGCTCTCTGCACGGCCCCCTGGGGACAAACAAGGCCGCGACTCGCATCTGATGGCGCCGGCGGGGCGATTGTCGTATGGGAAGATTTCCGAATGGGGAATTATGATGCGTACAACGACATCTATGCCCAGCGGGTGGATGCCTCGGGCGCCGTTCAGTGGACGGCAGACGGAGTTGCGCTCTGCACTGCCACAGGAGATCAGACCTGGCCAGAAATCACCTCTGATGGCGCTGACGGGGCGATTGTCGCGTGGTATGACAAGCGCAGCGGGAATTATGATATCTATGCCCAACGGGTGAACGCCCTGGGAATTGTCCAATGGACAGCAGATGGACTTGCGCTGTGTACGACGACGGAATATCAAGCCAATCCACAGATCACCCCTGATGGCGTTGGTGGAGCGATTGTCGCGTGGACGGATTATCGCGGCGGGAAGTATAACATCTACGCTCAGCGGCTGAGCGCCTCGGGAGCCGTTCAGTGGACGGTGGATGGGGTTGCGCTCTGCACGTCGACGGAATATCAAGGCATTCAACAAATCACCTCTGATGGCGCTAGTGGCGCCATTGTCACGTGGACAGATCAGCGCAGCGGGAACTATGACATCTATGCTCAGCGGGTGAACGCTTCGGGAGCGGTTCAGTGGACGGCAGATGGAGTTGCGATCTCTACGGCCACTGGAGATCAATACTATTCACAAAGCACCCCTGATGGCGCTGGTGGGGCGATTGTCGCATGGCCTGATGGCCGCAGCGGGAACTATGATATCTATGCTCAGCGGGTGAACGCCTCGGGAGCGGTTCAGTGGACGGCAGATGGAGTTGCTCTCTGCGCGGCCACAAATACTCAGCTTTATTCACAGATCACCTCTGATGGCGCCGGTGGAGCGATTGTCACATGGCATGATTACCGCAGCGGGAACTATGACATCTATGCCCAGCGGGTGAATGCCTCGGGAGCCGTTCAGTGGACGTCAGATGGGGTGGCGCTTTGCACGGTCACGGGAGATCAACATTATCCAGCAATCACCTCTGATGGCGCTAGCGGTGCGATTGTCACATGGTATGATTACCGCCTGTTCGGGAACTATGACATCTATGCCCAGAGAGTGGATGCGAATGGCTTTGCGGTGTTGACGGCTGCTGATGAACCGCCAGCGCCCGTCGAGCTGCACCAGAATTACCCGAACCCCTTCAATCCCGCGACAACGTTGACATACTCCGTTCTAGAGAAATGCAACGTGACTCTCAAGATTTACGATATTTCGGGAACGTGCATTGCAAGTCTTGTTGACGGGCAGCGGGAAAAGGGCTCGTATGCGGTCGAGTGGAACGGCAAGGATGAAAAAGGGAACTCGCTGGCCTCGGGTATCTATCTGTGCAAGCTCGCGGCAGGCGACCAGACGATCTCGAAGAAGATGGTGCTCCTGCGATAGTCCCATTCCCTCTTGAGTGATTCGGATTCTCAGAAGCCGGGCTGTTCATTTGCACGCGGCCGTTCGAAGCCATGGATTGACTCGGCCCCGACGAAGGAGTACAATCCGATTAGATAGCAAGACGAATGCAGCAGCCGGGGAGGGAGTGTGTAGGGGACGGTGGAGGAACCGCTATTCATTCCCGGTGCCGAGTTGTCCTTGAAGATGGGGGTCTGTATGCGATTGATTCTGTGTCTGTTTGCCGTGGCGACTGTGCTTCTGGCGCCGATGAGGACTGTCGCTCAGGTGGTCCCGCCAGCGCCCGGAGTGCCTCTTCCTCAAGCGTATCTCGATCGAATCGCGAGCGATCCCAAGGCATTCCAGTTCCAAAAGGCCTGGATCGAGAAGGCGAGGCGCGCAAGCGAGGCTCGAGCGAAGTACTTCTCGACCCCTCACCCCTGGGGAATGGACCTCATGGCCGCGCCTCAGGAGCTCAGGCAGACGATGATGGTCTCCGGGACGACGCACGTGCCGGTTCTCATGGGCAAGTTTTCCAATACCGGCGCCGATCCGTATCCGACGGACTCACTTCAGGCAAAGCTCTTCGGTGCCCCTCCGGCCGCTTCGATGACCTCCCTCTATCACGAGATGTCGTATGGCAACCTCAATCTCGTGGGGACCGTGTTCGGATGGTTTCAGGTATCCAACGTCGACACGTACTACGAAGGGCCTTCGGGGTGCTATGGTCTTTGCGGGAACGCGAAGACGGGCCAGTACATTCTCGAAGTCCTGCAGCTCGCGGATCCAACGGTGGATTTCAGCATCTATGACAATGACGGCCCCGACGGAGTGCCGAACTCGGGTGATGACGATGGATACGTCGATTTCGTCGCGATCGTCCAGCCCGAGCTGGGAGCCGAGTGCGGGACGAACAACATCTGGTCCCACCGGTGGACCGTCACGGGATGGCCGGAGTTCGGAGGCCAGCCATACACGACGAACGATCCGCGCGCGGGCGGCGGGTTTATCCAAGTCCTGGATTACACGATCCAGCCGGCCTTGGGATCGGCGAACGGGTGCGGGACGGGTATCATTGAAATCGGCGTCTTCTGTCATGAGTTCGGTCACGCGTTCGGCCTTCCGGATCTCTACGACGGGAGCGGCAGCGCGGGGATCGGTCACTGGGGGCTCATGGGTTCGGGGAACTGGAACACCCCGACGAATCCCGCGCATTTCGATGCCTGGTGCAAGTCGCAGCTCGGGTGGATCGTTCCGTTTGATGTCACGACGATGGGCTGCGGGGACTTCTGTTCGCTGCCCAGCTCCGAACTGACCCCCGAGGCATGGAAGCTCGACGTGATGGAGGAAAGATTCAGCCGCCGAAACATAAATCCGATCTCCGGATCGTGGTCGATGCGATGCATGCTCACGGCCACCGAGGCGGCCGCGAGGAATTGGCCGGGCGGGGCGGGGTACGGAAACGGTTGGGATGAGGCCGTCGTGCGGGAGTTCACGTACAACGGGAGCAATCCGGTGAACCTCCAGTATGACTATGCGTGTCATGCCGAGCCCAGTTACGACTTTGGCATCGTGAAGATCGACGTGAACGGCGTCACGGACATAGTCGCCGCGTACACCGGGGCGGCGTCCGGTCATGCGAACGTCGA
>Ga0326726_10001281_pt1 | contig 23311 bp, 27 predicted proteins | sample MHFenrmetagenome_2_FD_207603 | JGI IMG/M metagenome (GOLD analysis project Ga0326726, IMG submission 207603) | Lab enriched peat soil microbial communities from Michigan Hollow, Ithaca, NY, United States - MHF15MN | ecosystem: Environmental > Terrestrial > Soil > Wetlands > Peat | place: USA... | reverse complement strand
GTACTGTCTCGATGCAAGCGACGGTGAGACGCGCTGGAAATTCGATTTGCCGGATAACTCAACGCTAAAGGGAATCAGGTCGTCCGCCGCCGCAGAAAGCTCGATAGTCGTCTTCGGTGCCGACGACGGATTCATATACGCACTGAACGCGGAAACCGGCACACTTCTCTGGAAGCACTCCACGGGGGCGCCTGTGGTTGCATCTCCATTGATCGTCTCGGGTATGGTCGTCGTCGGCAACTGGCGGGGAACGGTCACGGCTCTCCGGCTTGGTTCCGGTGGCCTCCTGTGGAAAAGTGAAATTGGATCCCGGATTTTTGCCGGCGTCGTCCCGGTCGGCGAACTGCTGGTCCTTGGGGCGACCGATGGAAACGCGATCGGCCTCCGACGGGCCGATGGAACCCGGGCTTGGGTGACTCCGGTCGGGGGTCCGGTCAGTGCGGGAGGCGCTGTGGCGGGAGACGTCGTGTATATCGGAACTCTGAGAAAAGAAGTGGTCGCGCTTCAGGGAGATACCGGCGCTCTTCTCTGGAAGGCTGAGGCCAGCGGGCGGGTGCGCACGTCTCCTGCTGCTGCATTCGGCCGGCTCATTGTCGTCACCGACGACCGGGATGTCATGGCGTATCGGGAGGTACAAAAATGAAGGGCATGCTGTTCGTGTTGCTGGCACTCGCTCCCTCGGCACTTCGCGCAGCCGGGTCCGTCGACTCCACTTCGCTGCCCGACCGGTGCTCCCTCACCATACGATCGGTTCCCGACTCCGCCTGGGTATTCATCGATCAGGAACGATTCGGCATGACTCCTGTTACGATCGACAGCATTCTCCCGGGGTATCACGTGATACGACTCCTGCAGGCGGATCTCTCCTCCTGGGTGAGTGGCGCGATCTCCGATTCGCTCGAGCTCGGACCTGGGGAACAGAGAACGCTCCAATATGCATTTGATCGCGTTGTATATGTCTCAACGGATCCTTCGGGCGCCCGGATCTTGCTCGGCGATTCCGTGGCCGGTTCCACTCCCCTCGAACTCCGGCTCCCGTTGCAACACGACGGCGACGCCCTTACGATCGACAAGCCAGGCTACGAACGAGCCCTCATTCCGCTTTCGGACCGATCTTCCGGTTTCATCTTCACGCGCCTGGAGAAGCGGTGGCAGAGTACCGATAGCGAAAATCCTCTGTTGAATGAATCCGGTCCCAGCTCAAAGACAAGTCTGCGGTTTTACCTGGCAGGCGGCGCCACCATCCTGTCCGGTGTCGCCGCGGCATATTTCAAAATCAAGGCAGATGACCGAAACGCGCTCTATGAGCTCACGGGAGACCCCGCCCTGCGCGACGAGACGCACAGACTGGACACAGCGGCAGGAATAAGCCTTCTTGCCACCGAAATTGGCTTTGCATTGCTCACCTACTACCTGCTGTCAGACTGATTCCGGCCAGATTGCGGCCACCCTGCCGGAGTCGTGGATTTCTTGACTTTCATCACATTTGGGCCTATATTTCTTACCGTAAAATTGCTGTTCCTCAAAGTCAACACAGTTCCTTCTCCTCTACGAACTCACAAGTGAGGTAACTCTGAATTCCATTGCGAAGGATGAGATCGAATTCCTCAAGAATGTTCCCATTCTTTGTGATCTCGAGCCCATGGATCTCGACACAATTGCCAAAGTCGGGGTCAGAAAGAAGTACAAGAAGGGCAGTATTATTCTGTTGGAAGAGGAGGCAGGGGCGGCGCTGTTTGTTATTGTGTCAGGGAAGGTCAAGATCGTGCGGATGGATGACGATGGGCGAGAGGTCATACTCTCCATTCTCGGCGAAAGCGATTTCTTCGGGGAAATGGCAATTCTCGATGGCTTGGCGCGCTCGGCCAGCGTCGTTGCCATCACGAAGTCCGAATTGTTCATGATTCACCGCCGTGATTTTCTCAAGCTCCTGCATGATTTTCCTTCCGTGGCTATTGCGCTCCTCAAGGAACTGACGATGCGTCTCCGCAAGGCGGACGCGCAGATCAAGAGTCTTTCGCTGAAGGATGCCGCCGGCCGCGTGGCCAATGTCGTGCTTCAGCTTGCCGACGACATCGGGAAGATCAGACGGGGGAGGGTCGAAATCGACGAGCTCCCCCTCCAACAGGATCTTGCGAACATGGCCGGCACCTCCCGGGAAACAATCTCCCGCATGATTCATTCGTTCATCCGTGAAGGACACCTGGAGATTGAGCGGGGCAAGCTCATCATCAACGACTACGAGAAGTTTAAGTCGCGGTATCTCTGATTCAGTCCTTCTTCCGTTCTTTCTTACACCGGCTCGTGCTGCATGGATGGTAAAGCAGATCTCCATCTTCACACGGCGTTTTCGGACGGTGTTCTCTCCCCTCGCGAGTTAATCGAGCGTACTGCGCGTGCAGGCCTGACGACCATCAGCATCACGGATCATGACAACTCGGGCGCCACCGAGGAGGCACGGTCGTGGGGAGAGCATGCGGGCGTTGAGGTAATTCCGGGTGTCGAGCTGAGCACGACCGTGGGCGAGCAGGAGATCCATATCCTCGGGTACTTTTTTGATCATACGAACCGGGAATTTCAGGAACTCCTTACCGCATTACGGCGAGAACGGCGCAAGCGGGCGGAACGCATCGTTGGAAAGCTCAACGATCTGAAGATACCGCTCTCCATTGAGGCCGTGCTTGACCAGGCAGGTACGGGATCGGTTGGCCGCCCCCATATTGCCAATGCGCTCGTCGCCGAGGGCTTGACGGAATCATATCACGAGGCGTTCCTGAAATATCTCGGATTCGGGAAGCCCGCATATGAAAAGAAATATCTCATCTCCCCTGTGGATGCAATCCGCATGATTGCTGCGGCAGGCGGTCTCTCGTTCCTTGCGCACCCGGGGAGCACGCTGGATGAGCTGACTGTTCTTGACATTATCAATGGGGGGATCGACGGGATTGAAGTCATTCACCCGTCGCATTCACCGGCGCTCACGTCGCACTACACGGGGATTGTCGAAGAGTACTTCCTCCTTGCAAGCGGAGGATCGGACTTTCACGGTGGAAGACGGAATGATGGAGACGCACTGGGCAGGTTTTGGATCCCCATGGAGAAAGTGGAACTGATGCGGCACCGGCTCAGATAGGTTGAAGCGTTCCGGCACCTTTGAAGGAACACGAAGAATGCAGACAATCGAAGGAAATCTCTCCGCCCGCGGGATGAAATTCGGGATCGTGGTCTCCCGGTTCAACGGGCTCGTGACCGAACAACTTCTTTCCGGAGCGACCGACTGCCTTGTCCGCCATGGCGCTTCATCGGAAGACATTACCGTGGTTCGGACACCTGGGGCATTCGAGATCCCTCATGTAGCTTTGCAGCTCGCCTCCGGTCGGACGTTCAGCGCCATCATCTGCCTCGGATGCATCATCCGGGGTGAAACACCACACTTCGACTATATCGCCGCCGAAGCCGCCAAGGGCGCCGGCCAGGTTTCCCTCCAGACCGGCATCCCTGTGTCCTTCGGCGTTCTCACAACGGAAAATCTGGAACAGGCATTGGAGCGTGCCGGTGCAAAGGCCGGGAACAAGGGGTGGGATGCCGCCCTTGCCGCGATCGAGCTTGCGGATCTTGCGCGACAACTGAGTGACGGGAAGAAAGGCCCGAAGACGTGACGGACAGCGGCGGACCTCCGTGGTAACGCGGCGGCTGTCCTGTGATGAAGAAACCTATGACGAAGCGAGGGTGGAGATTCCTGGCAATCGCGATGCTTGGATTAGCCAGTTCTGCGTTTGCCGGGGTGGGAACGTGGAAAAACTACACGTCGATGAAGGACGTCAGGGCAGTCGCCACCAGTGGACGGACATACTGGGCTGCGACCGCCGGTGGCCTCTTCCGCTGGGACGAAGACAGCGGCGCGTTCCAGCGATTCACGAACGCAGAAGGATTGCTCAGTGTCGATCTGACCGCAGCAGCCATCGACGGACGCGGCGACGTGTGGACGGGGGCGTCGGACGGTACGATCCACGTCGCTACGCCGGCAACAGGGGTTGTTCGGGCCATACTTGACATCAGAGTCATACGCGAGCAGACTGCCAAGGGGATTCGTTCACTCGCCGTGGCGGGTGATACGATCTTCGTCTGCACACAGTTCGGGCTCAGTGTTTACCGGATCGCGCGCAGTGAATTTGGCGACACCTTCAGCAGATTTGCCTCTATACCTCCCAACCGGACAGTGTCGGTGACATGCGCAGCGGTTTTTGCCGGGCGCATCTGGGCCGCGATATCCGACGGCACGAACAACTCCATCGTTTCAGCAGGTTTAGCAGACCCTTCACTTCCCGACCCCTCGGCCTGGACACAGGAAATTCTTGGCTCGACGGCAAACGTTTTCACTTCACTCACCGTCTTCAACGGAAAACTCTACGCCGGTTCAGCAGCGGGATTGTTTTTCACCGACGGATCTGTCTGGCAGGCCGTTCCGAATTTCGTCAGTCAGGGAATTGTGGCAGCAGCAGCTACTGCAGCCAATCTTGTGATTTGCAGCGGAACTCAGCTCTACACGCTCGATGCGGCGGGCACCGTCACACCCCTTGGCACCCCCCTCCCTGCAACACCTACTTCACTGGTGATCGGCGCAGACGGGACCCCGACAGCAGGATGCATGGATCTGGGCATCCTTCAATGGCGCACCTCATGGACATCGCATTTCCCCAATGGACCGAGTTCGAATCAATTCGCATCGGTGACCGTCGGCCCCGACGGCAAAGTCTGGGGTGCTTCGGGGAGGGCAGACGGACACGGATTTTACCGATTCGATGGAACGAACTGGAAATCGTTCACAACGCAGAACTCCCCCCTCCCTTCAGACGTCGTCTGGAAAATATCCTTGGGCTGCGATGGCTCGGTATGGGGGAGCACGTATGGACGAGGCATTGTGGAAATCCATTCGGGGAGCGACGCGCTCGACAGTTCGAAGATTTACGGGGCAAATGTCGGCATGATGGGACTGACGGTAGACCCTTCATTCATTGTCAACAGTACGGTTGCCTGCGACGGACAGGGAAACCTCTGGACCTCCATCGTCCTCGCGGGGAATAACCGGGTCCTCGCCGTGAGAACATCGGGTGGCTCCTGGAGAACCCTTCCGGTTCTGATTGGGGGAATCCCTGCAGGCAGCCTTGCCGATTACCCCGTTGACAGAGCGCTGGCTGTTGACGCATCCGATAACCTTTGGACAGTCGTGCGCTCGGAGGGATTGAAAGGGATCGTGTGCATGGGAAATCAGGGACGCATCGACAGCGTCGCCCGTTTCCGCATCTCCTCGGCAAACGGACTACCGAGCGATGACATCCGGACTATCATCGTCGATAAGGAAAACGACATCTGGGTAGGAACGGATCACGGGGTGGGGATCATCACCGACCCGGACAACCCGACACGGTCCGGCGCCATTGCCCCCTACCGTCCTCTAGACGGGTTGGTCATCAACACAATTGCGGTTGATGCCCTCAATCAGAAGTGGATCGGAACCACCGAAGGGGTCATTCTCTACTCGCCTGACGGAACTCAACCGCTCGCTTCCTATACTGTTGAAAACACGAACGGCAAGCTCATTGATGACAATGTCCTTAGTGTCGCGGTCGATCAGCAGAGCGGAACGGTGTATTTTGGAACAGCATTCGGCCTGGCGAGTCTGACAACATCCGCAGCGGCACCGAAAGAATCTTTCGATCAGCTTTCGGTCTATCCCAACCCTTACCGGGTCCCCAATGCCGTGCCATTGACGGTAGACGGCCTTGTCGCAAACTCGGGTTTGAAAATCCTGACAATCGACGGAAGGCTCGTGCGCGAGCTGAAAACTCCGGGCGGCCGTCTCGGTTTCTGGGACGGAACGGACGTTAACGGGAAAGTCGTCGCCACGGGCATTTATCTGGTCGTGGGCTATTCTGAAGACGGAAGCAAGACCGGGACCGGGAAGGTTGCGGTCATACGACAGTAATGTGAGCTACAAGGGAATCGTTCCAACTCAGGACGACAACACCATCGGTCAACACATATCATGGAGGGCAGGCACCTTGGAAAATAACGGTTACAAGGATGAGATCTTCACGAAGCGGGTACGCGCCGGAAAGCGGACCTACTTTTTTGACGTCAAATCTACAAAATCCGAAAAAGACTTCTACATCACCATCACGGAGAGCAAACGCGTGGGTGATGAAGAGTACGAAAAGCACAAGATCTTCCTGTACAAAGAAGATTTCGAAAAATTCCGTGAGGCACTTGCCGAAACAATAGAACAGGTACAGGTGCAGCTCCTCGAACACGGCGAGGCAGTTAAGCAAGACTGATCCCTCTCCCTGCAAGTGTCACCGGGGTTCCGACCTTTGTCTGAAGAGGCCGGAACCCTGGTATCTGGCCTGCGTTGACTCCTTCCCTGCTTCCCCTGGCGATTTCTTGACTCTCTCCAAGGATAGTGGTATATTTGTTGAGTTTTTGTTCATTCGGTCGAAATTGCGTTGATTTGGCCGTTCTTGGACCTCGAGGTGGAGATCCTGTCCGCAGTGGGGGCCATGTTCTGGCGTGAAATGAAAGCGTTCTGAATGAGGATCCAGGTCGGCGGCCTTTCTGAAGGTGTTCACCCCTTCCGGTTCCATGTCCTCCCTTCCGAGGTCGGGTTACCGACGGAATTCGCGGAGGAGATCGGGGTTGAAGGGACTGTGGAGAAGACGAACGGTCAATTTCTTCTTTCGGCGGAAATCACGGCCTCAGCGGATCTCCTCTGCGACCGTTGCCTAGCCCCCATGAGGACTCCGATCGCTCCTCGCTACCGCATGTGGTATGTGCTGGAGGGCGGCAATACACCGCGTGTCGATCCCGCTGAACTGCAGGTCATCCCTGCGGGGCTGACGGTCATCGAACTTGATGAGGACGTCCGGCAGACGATTCTGCTGTCGGTCCCGCTCAAACATGTTTGCAGGGAGGATTGCAGAGGACTTTGCCCAAGGTGCGGTAAGAATCTTAATGAGGGACCATGCGGCTGTGTTGATACTACACCTGACAGCCGCTGGCAGGGGCTGAGCGCCCTGCACAACGATACGATGAAAGATCCACGATAGGGAGCGTACATGCCAAATCCGAAACGACGACATTCCAAGACACGCGGTCGTAAACGACGCACGCACTATAAAGCAAGAGTTCCAGCAGTCGCCCTCTGTCCGAACTGCCACACGGAGAAGCTCCCACATCGTGCCTGCCCGAACTGCGGGTACTACAACGGCCGTTCGATTATCGTCCCCAAGACATCCTGAGGAGGCGTCTGCCTCGCCCCCTACGGGTGAGAAAGGCAGTATTCGCCCCACCATGTTGATTGTCCCCCTTGACCAGACTCCCACCCCGCCCAATCCATTGCCGGGGGTGACCGAACCGGGAATGCGACTGGAGGCACTCCAGCCTGAATCCCGGGCATTCCTTAAGCATCGTCTCACGAACGAACCGGTTACCTGAGCCTTTGAAATCCCCCGAAGGACACATTACTATTGCCGTCGACGCGATGGGGGGTGATTATGCCCCTGCAGTCGTCGTTGAAGGTGCAGTCGATGCAGTCGACGATGCGAAGGGAAGGTTTTCCGTTCTGTTGGTCGGACGAAGTGACGTTCTCGACATCGAATTTCGCAGACTCGGGCATCGGGCCGCTCGCTTTCGTGAAGCGGGCAATCTCCGCGTCGCACATGCGCCGGAGGTAATCGCCATGAACGATCCCCCGACTGCCGCGCTGAAGACCAAGAAACAGTCCTCCATCACCGTCGGTCTCGAACGGCACCGGGCGGGAGAGGTGCAGGCATTCGTGAGCGCGGGAAACACCGGAGCCGTGCTTTCGGCTTCCACGCTCATTCTCGGCCGGATCAAGGGTGTCGGCCGTCCGACGATCGGTGCGCTCATCCCGACAGCAACGACACCGTGCCTCCTCGTCGATGCCGGCGCGAATGTCGATTGCCGGCCGCGGCATTTACTCGAATTCGGCATCATGGGGTCTGTGTATGTTTCCGCGATGCTGGGGAAAGATCGCCCCACCGTCGGACTGGTCAGCATCGGTGAAGAAGATTCCAAGGGAAATGAAGCAACGCTCGAGGCATTCAGCCTGTTGAAGCAAAGCTCTCTTAATTTTGTGGGCAATATCGAAGGAAGGGACCTGTTGCGGGGAGTCGTCGATGTTGCGGTTTGCGACGGCTTTGTCGGGAATATTATCCTCAAGTTCGGCGAAAGCGTCCCCGGATTCCTGAAAGCGCGATTCACCCAGTATGCCTCCCGCGGATTGATGAACAAGGCTTCCCTCCTTTTTGCGCGGAGTGGCATGCGTGCGGTCCTGAAAGAGCTGGACTACCAGGAACAGGGAGGGGTTCCGCTGCTCGGGGTGAACGGCGTTACCATCATCGGGCACGGCAGGTCATCACCGAAAGCAATAAAGAACATGATCCTGCGGGCCGATGAAACATACTCTCACAGGGTCAATCAGCTGATACAAGACTCCTTACATGGATCTACACACGGAACTGCATAATGAAGAGACGTGCAACCATTACCGCCGCCGGTCACTGGGCGCCGGACAAAGTGCTCTCGAACGCGGATCTCGAAAAGATCGTCAACACCACGGATGAATGGATCCGGACGAGGACCGGCATTCGGGAGCGGCGCATCCTGGAAGGGGGGGCAACATCGGACCTTGCGGTCCGGGCAGCAGAAGATGTTCTGGCAAAACGTGGACTGCCTGCTTCGTCAATCGATCTCATCATTGTCGCGACTATCACGCCCGACATGTCATTCCCTTCGACTGCGTGCCTCGTTCAGAACCGCATCGGAGCAACGAAGGCATGGGGTTTCGATCTCTCTGGGGCCTGTTCGGGTTTCCCGTTTGCTCTGGCTACCGCAACGCAGTTCATCGAAAACGGGGTCCATGACCGGGTACTTGTCATTGGTGCGGACAAGATGAGTGCCATCACCGACTATACGGATAGAAACAATTGCATCCTGTTTGGCGATGCGGGTGCTGCCGTTCTGCTTGAACCGACAGATGACCCCGACGGGGGCATCCTTGATGCCATTCTCCGTTGCGACGGATCCGGCGACAAGTACCTTTACCTCAGGGCAGGCGGGAGTTTGATGCCCGCAACGCACGAAAGCGTGGACAAGCGGCTCCACTACCTTTATCAGGATGGACGTGCGGTGTTCAAAGTTGCGGTTGTCAGGATGGCCGAAATTGCCGCGGAGATCATGGAGAGAAACCACCTGCGAGGTAGCGACATTGCATGGCTCGTTCCGCACCAGGCAAACCTCCGCATTATCGATGCGACCGCCGAACGCATGGGCCTCGACAGATCGAAAGTGATGATCAACATCGACCGGTACGGTAACACGACCGCAGCAACAATCCCCCTCTGTCTCTCGGAATGGTGGCAAAACGGCGGGCTCAGGAAGGGGCAAAAAATCGTTATGACGAGTTTCGGTGCAGGATACACATGGGGCGCCGTGCTCATGAAGTGGACGGCAGAGACTCCCGGGTGAATGTATGGGAAAGGCAGCGTTTGTTTTTCCGGGACAGGGCTCTCAATATGTCGGCATGGCGAAGGACCTCTACGATGCCGACCCCGCGGTGCGGGAACTCATGGACCGCGCCGACGCAATCCTGGGAATTCCGATCTCCCGGCTTTGCTTCGAGGGTCCGGAAGAGGAGTTGCGCCAGACGAAAAACACACAGCCGGCAATTTTTCTCCACAGTCTGGCAGCATTTCGTTCGGCGGTACTCAAACCGGATTGCGTGGCCGGCCATTCACTCGGCGAGTACTCTGCGCTGGTCGTGGCCGGGGCGCTTGACTTCGAAGATGCCCTGCGCCTCGTTCGCCTGCGCGGGGAACTGATGCAACTCGCCGGAGAGCAGCATCGCGGCACTATGGCTGCCATCGTCGGCCTTGAAGCCGCAGACGTCGAAGGTGTCTGCCGGGAAGCCTCGGAGGCGGGAATCGTGCAACCGGCGAATTTCAATTCTCCGGGACAGATTGTGATCTCCGGTTCCGTGGACGGCGTGCACCGCGCGATGGAGCTAGCGCGCGGCCGTGGGGCCAGGATGGTGAAAGAACTTACTGTCAGCGGCGCGTTTCACTCTCCGCTGATGGAGAGTGCCCGTGAAGGCCTCCGGGGCGCATTGAAGAAGACCAATGTCAGTGATGCCGTCATCCCTGTCTATGCAAATGTCACAGCCGAACCCGCGACCCCTTCTTCCGAGATACGGGACCTCCTCTGCCGGCAGCTCACCAGCCCTGTCCGGTGGGAAGAGACGATCCGGAACATGATTCGTGACGGCGTGGTTGAATTTACCGAGGTGGGACCCGGGAAGGTCCTGCAGGGATTGATCAGGAGAACCGAACCGGCAGTGAAGACGTGTGGTATCGATACCTGGACCGATGTTGAACGGCAGAGAGAGGAAACGCAGTGATCGCACCGGACAAGTCACTCAAAGTGGGGCAATTTACAATTTCAGGTGACCTGTTTACAAAGGGATTTCCCACGAGCGCCGGGCCGTGCTCATGCAGCACATCGTGCTGCAGGTGGGGAGTGTTCGTTGACCTTCGCCAGCGCGATGCTATTCTTGCGCACCGTGAAATGATTGCCCGGGAAATGGACGAAACGCAAAACAGAAATGCCGCCGAATGGTTTGAAGGAGAATCACACCCTGACCCAGATTTCCCGTCGGGAGCCTGCGCCGGAACACGGGTGCATAACAACAAATGCACATTCCTCGACAGGGAGGGGCGCTGCTCCATTCAGCTTGCTTCCGCGAAAAACGGAATGCATAAGTGGGCTCTCAAACCCCTCTTTTGCGTCCTGTATCCGATCGAGATCAGCACCGGGATCGTCAATTTTGATGATATGCTTCAGGATGAAGAGCATTGCTGTTCGATCCGGGCGCCATTTGAAGTTCCCGTCTTCGAGGCATGTCGTGAGGAACTTGTTCACCTCATAGGAGACGAAGGATTCAACGCCATGCGAAGTCACTATCAACAGCTCCAGGTCACCGTACCTTCTGCGCCATGAGTACCCTTCAGGGAAAAGTCGCCCTTGTGACGGGCGGAACGCGTGGAATCGGTCGTGCCATTGTGGAAAATCTTTCCGCAGACGGAGCCGCGGTCGTGTTCACCTACAAAAGCTCCGCATCTGCCGCGGAACAGATTGTCAGCACACTGAAAAATCGCGGTTCAAACGTCAATGCGCTCCTGTCAGATGCGGCATCGATGAAGGAAGCGGCCGATGCGGTCGACAGCGTCGTTCGTCAGCATGGGAGGCTCGATATTCTTGTAAACAATGCAGGCATCACCAGAGACGGCCTCCTGATGCGGATGAGCGAAGAAGATTGGAACGCTGTGCTCGACACCAATCTCAGAAGCGTATTTAACTTCACCAAGGCGGCATGCAGAACTATGATGTCCCAGCGGTCCGGGAAGATCATTAACATCGCTTCCGTCGTCGGCCTCACGGGGAACGCAGGACAGTCAAACTACGCTGCTTCCAAGGCCGGAATCATCGGTTTCACCAAATCTATTGCAAAAGAGCTTGCTTCTCGCAATATTCAGGCCAATGTGGTGGCACCCGGGTTCGTCGACACAGACATGACGGGGGCGCTTACCGCCGAGCAACAGAAGGCAATTCTGGGAGTAATTCCCCTGAAACGAACGGCGCGGCCTGAAGAGATTGCCGCAGCGGTCCGATTTCTCGCCTCGGACGAAGCCGCCTACATCACAGGGCAGGTTCTGTGCGTTGATGGCGGCATGACGATGTGAGGCAGAGAATTTCTGAGTCATTATTCCATTCAATTACAAGGAGGTCAGCATCATGGCGGACGTTGAGGCTAAAGTGAAAGAGATCATCATCAACAAACTGGGTGTGGACGACGGACAGATCACACCGGAAGCATCCTTCACGAACGACCTCGGTGCCGATTCTCTCGACACGGTTGAGCTCGTCATGGAATTCGAGAAGGCATTCAATCTTCAGATCCCCGACGAAGATGCCGAGAAGATCTCCACAGTGGGAGATGCGATCAAATACATTAAGGCAAAGTCCGTCTGAACACGCGATACTTGCCCTGCTGGCTGGTGCGTGGGGGGGGGTGAGGAAGCCTCTCCGGAAGCGACCAGGGGAAGACGGGGATCAAGGGAGCCGGACGCGTCCCTTGAGTTGAGACGCGCCGAAATTCCTGAGGAGAACATCATCGTATGAGTAACAACGGTAAGCGCAGAGTTGTCGTGACCGGCATGGGAGCTGTTACGCCCGTCGGCAACTCCGTGGAGCAGTTCTGGAAAAATCTCATTGCAGGCGTGAGCGGCGGTGGACCCATCACGTATTTCGACACCTCTTCCTACGACACACATTTCGCCTGTCAGGTGAAGAACTTCAAGGCCACGGATTATCTTGACAGGAAATCTGCTCAGCGCCTGGACCCGTTTGCCCAATTCGCCTTGATCTCCTGCGATGAGGCAGTGAAGGATGCCGACCTGATGACAAAGGACGACGATCCGGACCGGTACGGAGTTGTCTTCGGCTCGGGAATCGGAGGCATGGCCACGTATGACAATCAGTTCAGGAATCTGATGCAGGGAGGACCGGGTCGGATCAGCCCGTTCTTCATCCCTATGCTGATTCCGGACATTGCAGCAGGCAACATTTCAATAAAATACGGATTCAAAGGGCCCAACTACGCCGTTGTCTCGGCATGTGCCACCGCGACCCACGCGATCGGTGACGCGTTCCGCCTTATTCAATATGGTGACGCAGATGTGATGCTCTGCGGCGGATCGGAGGCCCCGATTACTCCCATGGGCCTTGGCGGCTTCAATGCCATGCGGGCACTGTCCACCCGTAACGATGCTCCTGAAAAGGCAAGCCGACCCTTTGACAGGGATCGTGACGGATTTGTCATGGGTGAAGGCGGCGGAGCACTGGTGCTTGAGGAGCTCGAACACGCGCGGAAGCGGAATGCCGGCATCTATGCAGAAGTCGTAGGCATCGGATTCACGGCCGATGCGCACCACATCACGGCTCCGCCTGAGGGAGGCGAAGGGGCCGTCCGTTCGATGCGCAGAGCGCTCAAGGACGCCGGCATTGACCCGGCCAGGGTGGATTACGTCAACGTCCATGGGACCTCGACGCCGCTCGGCGACGTCAGCGAGACACGGGCGATCAAGACTGTCTTCGGCGAACACGCGCCCAAAATGAAGATCAGCTCCACGAAATCGATGACCGGACACCTCCTGGGCGCCGCAGGAGCGGTGGAAGCGATTGCCGCCATCATGGCGTGCAGAGAAAATATCATTCCCCCGACAATCAACTATGAACATTCCGATCCCGACTGCGATCTCGATTGTACCCCGAACGCAGCCGCGAAGCAGAACGTCGAATACGCCCTCAGCAATACCTTCGGCTTCGGAGGACACAACGCGACGCTGATGGTGAAAAAGTTCACCAACTGACGGCTGAATGGTGTCGTTCCGTCATCTCATGGCGAGGCTGGTCCGGCCCGGACGCCGCGCCGACGCCCCGCTTACCGGTGAGATTCCCCCCCACCCGCACTTCAAAGAACACCTTCACGAGTTTGAGGATCTGATCGGGTACCGAATCCGGCAGAAGGATCTGTTCATTCGCGCGCTTCTCCACCGGTCGTACCTCCAGCAACGTCAGCGCGCCGCCGACTCGAACGAGCGCATGGAATTCCTCGGCGATTCCATCCTCAACCTGATCGTCGCCGAATCTCTCTACCATCGATATCCCGAAGCGGAGGAAGGCGAATTGACAAAGATGCGGTCGAGGCTGGTGAACAGAAAGGCGCTGGCCGCGTACGCGCGCTCGATAAGGCTGGCAGATTTCGTTCTGGCCAGTCCGAGCGCGGCCAGCGGACTCGGCAAGGGTGAGAACACAATTGCGGCCGACTCTTTTGAGGCGCTCATCGCAGCGATTTACCTTGACGGGGGGTTCCACGCAGCACGCCAGTTCATCGAGCGAAGGGTGCTCGGGGCTGTGAAAGGCGGCGACAGGGCCACGGTTGATGACAATTACAAGAGCATTCTTCTCGAATACGCCCAAGCGCGCGGCCTGGGCATCCCACGGTACAGTATCCTCAAGCAGGAAGGTCCGGACCACGACCGGACATTCACCATCGAGGTTTCACTGAGCAATGGACGCAGGGGGATGGGAACAGGGAAAAACAAGAAGGAGGCGGAGCAGGCTGCCGCGGAGAAAGCTCTCAAAAACCTCAGCTGAATCGACAATGGCCATACTTTCCTCGGATGCCGAACTCACCGCTCTCTTGCGTCGGGCGAAGACCATCGCTGTCGTTGGGCTGTCCACTAACCCCGGACGCGACAGTCATGTTGTCGCCGGTTATCTCCAGAGGCACGGATACACCGTCATCCCCGTGAATCCGAAGATCTCAAGCGTCCTCGGTGTCCGCTCCTATCCGGATCTTGAGAGCATAGGATCGGCGGTGGACATCGTCGACGTTTTCCGTCGTCCCGAATTCATGGCTGACGTCGTCCGCAGTGCAATAAGCATGCACGCCGGCGCCGTTTGGATGCAATTCGATACCGTCAATCAATCTGCGGCGGATACAGCAGCGGCGGCGGAACTGGATGTGGTGGTCAATCATTGTATCATGGTGGAACATCGGCGGCTCCTTGCATGAGTCGCCCATACCTCTCGCTACGTGTTTTGCCCGCACGCTGTACCGCACTACTTCTCGGGCCACTCTACGCCCTCCCTCTGCTCGCCCAGGACACAATTCCCGCCCTCGACGAGGGAGTCCTCGGGATCGTCGACACCGTCATCGTCACCGGAAATGAAAAGACGAAAGAGTATGTCATCCTCGATGAAATGACCCTCAAGGCTGGCGCTCCTGTCACCGTCGAGGCAATAGAATTTGACAGGAAGCGCATCTACAGTCTTGGGCTCTTCACGAGCGTGGACATCGTGTTTGACACGCTGGGGACGCAAAAGAAACTCCTCGTGGATGTTCGCGAACAATGGTATATGATCCCCTTTCCCATCCTGGGATTCAGAGACGGAGATCCCAAGAAGCCGTATTACGGAGCAGGCCTGCTCTACAACAATTTCCGGGGTCGAAACCAGAAGGTGTACGGCACAGTGGTGATGGGGCATGATCCCTCCTTTGCATTTGAATTCGTGGACCCCTTGTGGGACCGCGCCAATGCTCTCTATATTGCCGCCGGCGGATCCTACTCCCGAGTTCTCAACCGGAGTGTCCTCGAGGCGAACCTTACGGGGGACTTTGATGAATACCACGTCGACGCTCACGGCACACTCGGAAAGCGCCTGTCACTTTTTGAGACGGCGGGGGTCAATCTCGGAGCGCATTCCGTCAAGGTGCAGGTGTATCGCCAGGGCCGCACTGCATCACCGGAAGGGCACGACATTTACCTCTATGCAACCGCGAGCTATACCTACGATTCCCGGGATCTTCGGGAGTATGCGACGCGTGGGATGTTTCTCAGCGGAGCCGTGACAAAATACGGACTCGGAGAAGGGGCAGTGGATTTCAGTAAAGTAAGCGCCGACGTTCGTTTGTACATCCCCCTCACCAATTCTCTCTCTCTCGCCACCCGGGCATTCAGCGGAATTGTTTCGGGAACGACGATCCCGACATACGCCCATGCGTACTTCGGTTCGTACGAACGCCTCCGAGGTTACTACCAGACCGTCTGGGAGGGTGAAAACCTTGCAGGCGGCACAGTGGAGTTGCGACAGGAGCTCATCGACACGAGGACTTTCACGGTTTCATTTCTGCCACTTCCGCAGCAATTTACCGTCTGGCGTTTTGGTGCCAGTCTGGCGCTCTTCACCGATACCGGTGCGGCATGGTACCGCCATGACCGCGTGACGCTCAATTCATTTGTGGCAGGGTACGGCGTGGGAATTCATTTTCTGCTCCCGTACACGTTCGTCATGCGAACGGAGTTTGCATGGAATGATCTGGGGAAACGGCAGTTCATCATTGATCTCCGCACTTCAATTTGACGATGGAATATTTCTACGCTCCTCCCGAACGCATAACATCCACGGCTGCCACGCTCGAAGGAGAGGAGCGACATCACCTGGTCCGTGCCATGCGCATGAAGCCGGGTGACCGCTTGCGCATCGTTGATGGCGCCGGGACGGCCCATGACGCCGTTGTGCAGGAGATCTCCCAGCGTGCTGCCGTCTGTTCCATCATCGCCTCCCACCGCATGTTGAACGAACCTGCGCGAACAGTGACGCTTGCAGTCGGAGTGCTCAAGAATCCGTCACGGTTTGACTACCTTGTTGAAAAAACGGTGGAGCTCGGTGTAAGCAAAATTGTGCCGCTTCTCACCGAGCGGTCCATTCGAAAAGGGACAAAAGTGGACCGATGGCAGAGCATTGCCCTTGCCGCAATGAAACAATGCGGGCGCTGCATTCTTCCCTCGATTACCCAACCAGCACCGTTCGATGCATTTCTCCTGTCTGTTCCTGCAGACGCAGTGAAACTGATACCCCATGAGAAAGCGGACGCCGGAGAGTTTCACGTCTCTGGCCACGATGTGGTTATGTGCATAGGGCCCGAGGGCGGGTTCAGCGATTCGGAGGTTCAGCGGGCTGTGAAAGCGGGATTCAAACCAGTCACCCTTGGCCCCAGGCGGCTGCGCGCAGAGACTGCTGCAGTCGTTGCGACCGTGATCGCGTTTCTTTGAAGGCCGGAACAGGCTCCCGTCAACCCTGACCGTTACCGTTCTGTGCGAGGGAATCCCGCCCGGACTGCATTCTGAATGTGCGGCTGACATACACGAACACCCCGAAGGCCCGCACCGCTTCCCCCTGCGCGTGCACGGTACCTACTTCATCCACCCCGTAGCCATCCTCTCCTCCCCGCGGGTTCCAGCCGTTCCTGATTCCGTGGTCCGAAGCGCGATGAAGCGTAACCCGCGCCCTGCCATGGGCATTCGTCCACACATGGTCGAGCATTCTCTCGATCTTCCCCGGAATGTCCCGCATCTCCTCCGGAGCGATCTGATACGCATCGAGAATGAAGTGGACAAACGCGCCATTCCCGTCCATCCGGAGCTGGTAGAAATCTGTCGGATCCACCCAGCCATTCGCCGGGTCCATGATGCGACGCGCAGTCTCAACGACGATCTTCCGGTACCGGGCTTTTCCAGTCGCCCGGAAAAGCGCAACCCCGATGGAGCAGTACCCCGCTCCCTCCCAGGGAACCTGTTTGCCAAAGGCTGCCAGACCCGGCTTTCCCTCCCATCGCCCTTTTCCGCGGTAGAGCGTTTTTTCAACACCGGGAGCTCTTTTGTCGCCGTCCCAGACGAGGAGGGCATCCCTGAGGTACGACGAATCGCCGGTGGCCTCAAAGAGCCAGCAGGCAACCGTCGCCATCTGATTCATGTTACTGTTCGTAAAAATCTGGCCCTGACCTGTCGTATTCGGGGACCAGTTGTACCAGCTCCAGAACCCTTCGTGATGCGACAATCTCCCTTCCCGCCGGGCTTCACCATACCGCTGCATTGCATCGGAAACCCAGAACATGCTTTTCCCGCCGGTGAACTGCCACCAGTACATCTCGGCAAGGCAGACCCATGCCCGGTCGTCAACCCAGGTTCCTTCACACATGTCGGGGAGGCGGTGTTGCCGGACATAGAATCTGAGCAGAGATGAATCGTGGGTAACAGCAAAAAGGTGTGCATCGCCGATTGCCCCGTATGCCCCTTCCCAGCACGGCGTGTACACCCGGTGGAACAACTTATCGATTTCGCCTGTTCGCGCAATCCAGGTATCAGCGGGCGACGAGTCGGAACTCTGTGTCGACTGCGTCTGACCGGGCACGCCTGGGAAAGCCGGTGATTGCCCGGGCGTTTGGTGGGAGACCCAGACTGCGACGGCACTGAACACGATTACGGAGAGGATGACGAATCCGGTGACGCGCTTCGGCTTTTTTCTGCCTATTGCAGCTGGGGAAGTTTTCGGACGGCGCTTTTCTTTTGCAGATTGGCTCACGCTGTTCTCGGTCGTTCGGTACTTCGTGCCAGAGGAAATTGTCCGGCGGATGAGCCGCCGCGTGTCGTACCATACGGGAGAATCAGGTTGGATGCAAATTCAGGGAATCAGCGCTGAGCTGGTCGACGAAGTTGGGAGCGAGCCCTCGGGGAAGTGTTATCGGAACAATTGTCGCTCCATCATACTGACAGAGATCCTCACTTGGACCGAACCAGAGGAATCCCAGGGAATCCTGGCAGATAGTGGAGACCATGCTGCGGATGAGGCCGTCCTTCGCCGTGTAGTGGACGAACGGAAGCACCTGGGCTTTGTGGTAACGCGGAGAAAATGGGAGGATGCACACTGAGGGCACAACAAGCGAACGGAAAATGAATCCATGTAGATTCCGACACCGCACTATGCATCCCTGAGTATGTGTTGTTCCTAGGCCTGCACCGGTGAAGGTTTCAGGCGGGCCGTCCGGTGGCGATCGATCCAGTACGCCCACAACACAAAAAGCCAGCCCCCGTTTCCTAAAATCGCGATGCTCCGTTCATCAGGTGGAGGGGGGCCGAAGAGGTTTAGCAGGTAGAGAATGGCGAGAAGCACGACGAAGGCAAGGAAAGAATAGGTCCCCACTTTATCGCGGGCCTCGGTGGCACGTGTGTACAGCACGACGCCAGCAAGGAACAGGACAGATTCGGCAATGAGCGTGCCGGCGATTGAATTCCAGAGTCCAAGACCAAAATACACCGAACCCGCAAGTCCGAGCGGCAGATCGGGCCGATGCGTTATCAGATCAAGTATCCAATGACTAAACACGCAGAGGGCAATCACCACTGAAGCGCGGGACCGTCTGCGCACAAAATAGTACGCAAGGCCCAGAACGAGTGACCAGCAGAGGGCACTCAGAAGACTGTGCGTGAAGGGATAATCGTAAAAATCGAGTGGTGTTACTACGGTATTTCCGGGTGCGATCCGAACGTGTTCAATGCCCAGGATCAGAAAGAAGGGCCAGAGAAGATCCACAAACTGAGCGGCAAGCACCATCGTGCCGAGGGAGACCTTTGGAGCAGCTTCTTTCGCCCCAAGAGCTACTCCGAAATGACCGAGAAACAATTGCGTTCTCCTTTCTCAACAAGGGTCATCAATGTTGCATACTCACTGTGGGCAGGAAATGCGGAGGCTGCCTCCGGCGGGACGACTGCTCAAATCCATAAGCGATGCCGATGAGCGTCTGTTCGCTCCAGGCCCGTCCGAAGAAAGAAATACCGACCGGCATGCCGGACACAAAGCCGGCGGGAACGGTGATACTTGGATAGCCCGCCACGGCAGCAGCTGTGGAGCTCCCGCCGATGAAATGGTCCCCAAGGAGAAGATCGGTCAACCAGGCCGGCCCCTCGGTCGGTGCAACAAGGGCATCTAGATTGTGCTTGTCCATCACCGCGTCAATCCCCTCCCGGCGGGAAAGCCGCCGGCACTTTGCGAGCGCTTCGACATATTCTTTGCTGGTCAGGGCGCCCTTTGCCTCTGCCTTCAAAAATGTCTCCTGACCAAAGAACGGCATTTCCTTTGCAGCGTTACGCTCATTGAAATCGATGATATCCTTCAGGGAACGAATGGGTGCAGAGGGACCGAGCCTCGCAAGATAGGCACTCATGTCTGCTTTGAGCTCAAACAGGAGAACGTTGAACTCGGCATCATCGAATTTGCCCAGTGTTGGTATCTCGGCCGGATCGATGAGGATCGCGCCCTCGTGTGCAAGCACCTGAAGCGCTTCTTCCATCACCGCATCAACGGAAGGCAGGAACCCGAAGTACTTCCTGACCACTCCGATCCTCGCTCCTTTCAAACGTGTCCGGTCCAGGTCAAGAGCATAATCCGCACTCCCCTTTCCCCGCGATGACCTTGTTGCCTGATCGCTGTCGTCGACTCCGGTCAGGGCGCCAAGGAGAATGGCCGCATCGCGGACTGTCCGGGCCATCGGTCCGGGAGTATCCTGTGTGTGGGAGATGGGAACGACGCCCGTCCGGCTGACCAATCCGACCGTAGGTTTGATTCCGACAATCCCATTGGCAGAGGATGGGCTCACAATCGAGCCATCGGTCTCTGTTCCAACTGCCGTAGCGCAGAGATTCGCAGAAACCGCGACTCCCGATCCTGAGCTTGAGCCCGAAGTGTTGCGATCGAGCGCATACGGATTCTTCGTCAGCCCGCCACGTCCGCTCCATCCGCTGGTGGAATGGTTTGAACGAATATTCGCCCATTCGCTCAGATTTGTTTTCCCGAGGATAACGGCACCGGCACGCCGAAGCTGCTGCACAAGAAAGGCGTCTGCCGGCGGTTTAGAGCCGACGAGCGCAAGCGACCCCGCGGTCGTCGACATCCGGTCTGCGGTATCGATGTTGTCCTTGATCAGGACCGGAATTCCATGGAGCGGACCCCGCGAACCTTTTTCCTTTCGTTCGGCATCCAGCGCATCGGCGATCGCCAGAGCATCGGGATTAAGTTCGATCACGCTGCAAAGCATGTGGCCGTTCCGGTCGATTGCTTCAATGCGCGCCAGGTACTTTTCCGCAATTGACCTCGCCGTATATTTCCCGGTCTTCATTCCTTCGGCAAGCTCGCCGATGGATATTTCCTCAAGTTCGAACGACGGTTCATTGCCGGCCGGCCGGGGGCTCCCGGCCTGCTGACTCATCGTCCATGAAGGGAATCCGGCCGCAAGAACGCCACCGGCCAGCCCCGTTTTCAGGAAATTTCTCCGGCCAACGTGAAATTCATCTGCGGGTCCGTATTGCGGAATTCTCATTTCGATATCTTCCTTATGCGTTCTATGAGCGTTGGGTGGAGAACAATTCCCGCCGTACCCATCCCCTTCCTCTATGCCGCGGCGCCGGCCTTCTGCGTTTGGTCGATTTGCCTCACAGGCGTCGGGTCAGCTTTTCCAGATTATCGATCTGCAGGCCCGGGCGCAAAAGCCCCGCTCACAAGAGAAAAGACGATGAGAAAAATAGAACCCAGCCACGGTATGAAGAGACCATACACCGAGAAGACACCTCCGAGGTTGTAGGCCCAGACGACGAATGCGATTGTCGAAACGATGCGCTGAAGCATCTTGGGCTCGTTCTTGTGCGCAACGAGTCCAAAATATACCGGCGTGAAAACGAGGCAAAGGGCAAAGGACGCAACATAAACAGCATTGCGCAGGGGAGTTTCACCTGCATCGGTTACCGCGGCCAGAATGCCATTGATGCTCAAATATGCAGCAAGAATTTCAGCCGGGATGTATTTTGTCACCCGTTCGGCGTATTCACTGAGGGCCGAACTTTTGCCCGGAGGGTTTGCGGTCCTGGATTTGGGCGAGACGAGACGTGACATATCTTGGTACCTGAACTGATCCTGAATCTTCACGCACGAGAAACGATTCCCACCATTCCCCCGGGATGGCCGCCCCGCAAAGGCGACTCCGTGTCCACCAGTGTGACGGAAAACTCAACGTGATCGGCTGCGGGGATCCGGAAGAGCGTCTGGTGAAATGACCGTGAGGGTTCATCCTCAAACGGATGGCAGAAGAGCCAGAACCAGCTGGGATCGCCCTTCGCCCCTGAAACACGGAATTCATAACACCGCTCGATCCTTCCTTCCACCGTTCGGGGATCGAGACCCGCCACGACCATCAACTCACCCGACACAGGCGCAGGTTTCGGATACAGCGCATAGACACGCGTCTCGCCCGGTGTCACGGGGAGCAAACCGAGCGGCACGATCGTCGGGCTGGCTGCCGCGTTCATTCCCCCCGCGTCGAGGAGGGACTCCGGACCTTTGGTATCCTCGCCTCCCGAAGTCACCCGGCGCCACACCGCGGATGCCGCTGCGGTCGACCCAAGCACCACGAAAAATCCGAGACCAAAAATCCAGCCGAGAGCGGAAGACACCACGTGTACGGCAGCCCCCGCTCGTTCCCCTCTTCTCCATCTCATGCGTGAAATTCGGTCATTCGGCCCAGTCGCCAGTTGAGGAACAACAGCGGCGCCTTGACATACATGATCGAGAAGTGAATCCAGAGATCGGTGACGCTCTCCTGAAACCCCGGCAGATGACTCCCACGTCTCCGAAGCCAGTACTGGTACGGAAAACAGTGAGACGGTTCATCGCGTTCGATGATTTTGAAGACGCGGCGGAAGGTTTCATGTCTCCGGATAAGCCTGTTCCGGAGCAGACTATCGACCTGCTTCATCCCGCGGAATTCGGTCATCATGATCAACCTGCAAAGCTGAAAAAACCGGCGATCATCATTGAGAATCTTCTCACGGTCGAGATTTTCAAGAGACTGCTTGAAGACGCGCGAAATGAACAGATCGATGTATCCGTAGGTCCTGTCGATGACGAACGGCATGCGTCCCGAATGTTGAAAGTAACTCCGGAACATCAGGTAGTGTTTCCGTTCGTCATCCGCATGTTTTCCAACCGCTGCTATGAACTCCGTTTCTCCGGGATACTTCGCCTTCACGGCTTCAAGGAGTTTCTCCAGCTGAACGTATCCCGTGAATTCATTATACAGATAGACCGAAGCCAGAAGATCATAAAAGCGTGTCACCATCCCCTGCATGCTTTTCCCCTCTTGCAGCCACTCCCCGGAGATTCCGCCGTCCGACTCCCCGGTTGATATGATCGTGTATTTCGTCCTGCACAGATTCGCCGGATCGTTCGTGAACGATCAGCGTGCACAAGATTCCCCGTCGCCCCATCCCTCCTACTCCCCTTCCCGTATGCACCACATTCCTCCTGAAGACCTACTTCATCAGTACGAGTTGTCTCGTCTGCGAGAATTCGCCCGCCTGAAGGCGATAGAAATACGTTCCGCTGGAGAGTCGGGTTCCGTCGAACTCCACTCGATACGAGCCCGGTGCCGTGTCTCCATCCACGAGGACCGCAACTTCCCTCCCGAGGAGGTCATAGACAGAGAGTTTCACCCGGGATGTGCGGGGTATGGAGTACTGGATGGTCGTTGACGGATTGAACGGGTTGGGGAAATTCTGCAGAAGCTCAAATGAGGTAGGGAGAACGTTCCCCGAGGCATCAACTGACGTCGCAGGCCCAAAAGAGAGATCATCCATAATAAAGAAGGTGCCGGCAGTCGGCTGCTCGGCGAGTGAAAGGATCGCCGCAGAAATAACACATGTGTCGGGCGTATCGCCGGTTGAGTAAAAGATGTTCGCAACAAACTCACGATAGGTTGACTGTGCCTCGGTAATTATCATCCCTG